>Ga0160420_100059_pt1 | contig 69782 bp, 75 predicted proteins | sample CelAP2metagpilot_FD_108197 | JGI IMG/M metagenome (GOLD analysis project Ga0160420, IMG submission 108197) | Phycosphere-associated microbial communities from algal ponds in Kailua-Kona, Hawaii, USA - Cellana AP2-5-5 metagenome pilot | ecosystem: Engineered > Artificial ecosystem > Aquaculture >...
GGAGGGGGGGGGGGGGGGGGGGGGGGGGGGGAGGTTTGAGGGGAACCTATACCCCACCGGGAATCTTAGGGGAGAAGGGGGGGTTGGTTTGCGGGGAAAGGGAGGGGGGGGGGGGGGGGAGGGGGGGAAGGAGGAGGGCGGGGGAGGAGGCTGGTGGTGAGCAATGGGAAGGACCAGACAAGCAAATTGTGGGACTTGAGGAAGATGGTGGAGGCGGGGAGGGGGGCGGAGGGGAGGTATGCGGTGGATGTCGATGTGGACTATAGGTTTGACATCGCCGAGCAGCCGTTGGGGGGAAGGAGAGGGAGGCGGCAGAGGCATCCCGTGAGTGACCATTCAATCAAAACGTGGTGGGGGCATCGGGTGACGCGGACGTTGATACAGGCGACGTTTTCGTCGGAAGAGCTTACGGGGGGTAGGTTTGTAGTGACCGGCAGTGCCGGAGGGGGAGTATTTGTATACGATATAATGGGAGAGGGAGCGGGGGAGGGAGAAAGGGAGAGAGAGGGAGGGTGCGCTCTGGCCAGGTTGGATTTCCATAAGGATTGTGTGCGAACGGTGGCGTGTGCGCCGCATCATGACTTGATGATCTCAGCGGGATGGGACGGGAGACTGGGATTATGGTGCTGGCAGGGACGAGAGGATGAGGAGGAGGCGTGAGTGGAGGGAGGGAGGGAGGGAAGAAGGGTGTAGTATGGCGTGAATGTAAAGACAGGGAGGGCGATGGGAGGGAAAGAGAGGGTCTATTGAGCCTTTTCGACAAGGTAGGTTCAATAAAGAGGGAACTGTAAGAGGGTGTGAAGAGCGCGTATATAATGGCAACAATAGAAGGGTTATGAGGCATGTAAGTTGACAATGAATATATATACATACATATATATATATATATATATATATATATATTGGAAGGCATGTGCGATCTAAACATCGAAAGAATTTCGAGCAATAATTACAAACACTTAGAGGGAAAACAAGAAAGACGCGAGAAAACGAAAGGAGGGGCACGTTGATCCGCCGATTACTGCCGTCTTGTCTTTGAATGAATTTAATGCACCCACCTCTCGCCTCAACTCTCCTCACTCTCTTCACCTTCACTTCCCCAATTTTCTTCCCTCCCACTCTACCCCCTTCCTGACCAAGCCCTACGCCTCCGTCTTTTGCTTCGCACTCGAGAACATGGTTGTGTACGGGTCATACTCATTCCCCTCCTTCGCTATCCTTGCAAAGTGCTCCCTCAATGTAATTTTCCCGTATTTTTCACTCGGCTTGGTTGTCAGCATGTCCTCCACTGCATAGTACTTCCCAATCCTCGCCAGCTCCGCCGCGTCCTTGGCCCCATCCAGAAACTTCGCGAAGAAATCGATGGTTCCAATGATCGCATCGAACAAGCCAATCGGTACCTTGATAAAGCTCGGTTCCTTCCCCACCACCTCGAACAATATCTCCGCCTGCCTCTTGGGTGTTAGTCCTTCATCCGGACCCCCCACATCCAACACCTGGTGGTGCATGGTGGCGTCGTCGATACTCTTTACAATATACTCCGCCAGATCCGCCTCCGAGATCGGGTTACAGCTACAAATCTCGCCATCACCGAACATCACATACGGGTAGCCTTTCTGAACGATTTCCAACTGACCACTCACGCTCTTAAAGAACGCCGTGGGCCGGATAATTGTGGACGTTATCTCCTCTCCTTTCCCCCGTAAATAATTCTCAAACTTGAGTTTGGCATGTTGAAACACCAGCCTGGGAGTTTTTACACAATAAGCAGAGAGCATGATGAAGTGCTTCGAAGGCTCTTTCGCCCCCAGAGCCGCATCGAGCAAGTGCACGTTGGCAGCATGATCAACCTTCCACGCATCAGCCGGCGCGCCACTTCGACTTGCGATGCATGATATCACCACATCGACGGGCTCGGAGCCCCCAAAAAGCTTGGCTTGGACTTCTGAGGTATCATCGAGGGAGCCACCTATGACTTCAGCTCCCTTAAGGTAATCCAATGTCTTGGCCCTACCCACACTCTCCTCCCTCACGTACGCCTTGGTCTTGTAACCCCGTCGAATACACTCGCGTACGACGGCCTTGCCAATATATCCCGTAGCACCAGCGACGGCCACAGTGAGCTCTGAGGGAGGCTTGCCGGCCAAGGCGCTCTTATGCAGCATGTAGAGGCGGTGGCGGGTGCGGGTAGAAGGGGTGGTGGCGGCGAGGGTAGGGAAGGAAGAGGGTGAAGCGGTTGTAGTGGTGATACGAGCGGCATGCCTGGTATTCAAGTGTAGGGAGGTTGAACGAGGAATGTTTGCCGTGCGTTTGTGAGATGTGGGTGTGGAAATAAGGTCAGAACGTAGAAGGCGGGGTACTTCCCGAGATGCAAGCCGGGGATGCAGGGAGGAATGCTCCAAAGGTTCAAGGCTGGCACTCATAGTTTCTGGGACAATAACAAGCATGAGTTTATATTTTGTTCGTCAGTACGTGTGGTGGACGTGTAGCCACGGGTGCTACCTAGCTACAGTGGGATAGGGGAGGCAGAGCTTAATGCATCAATGCGACAGCCTTTCTCAGGGATTGATTGCAAGAACCAGGATATGCAGGAAGTCGACGCACACGCCCACCACCTGCCGAAGATGTACAACTGTCCGACACATACCGCAATCTTCTGCCTGCTTGCTTAGACACACTAGCCTCTAAAGGATCATTCGCTTCAAGCCTTACCTCAACGCCGGGCTTGGACATGGGACGAAACCCAGGGCTCTGTGGGCTGCCATGAGCGCTACTGCCAGCGCCAATACCGTCTGCACCTTCATGGCTCTCTGTAATGTTAAATTGGGTCGACGGAAGGGTCATGAGAAAGGTCAGGGGACCTGCAGTTAGGACTGGGGTAAGAACAACCGGGGGAAATCCACGATAACCTCCTGTCCCCATAACGTTCTTCCCTGCTCCATCAAGCTATTCCGCTATTAGAGCCTGTAGACCCTCAAAATGAAGGCATACAAAGCACAATTCTTATATCATACCCTGGTGCCAGTGGATTGGCGGTCCATGCGTGCACTTTTGAGATATCATTCTCTTCCCAATGATCGTCATCAGCACCAGCCATCGTGCGGCAGGCATGCCGTCTACCATGCCTTTGCGCTATACTTTACCACCACTTGCACGCACGAGAAAGCGCTGTCTTAACGAACTTTCTCGTCATGCAATGCCCTGTAAGATTTTCCCTCCCACATCCAAGTGCAGTCCTTATATTCCTCTCTCAACCCTCCACTCCTCACACAGCCAGCATGGCGCGCGAAGCCCCGGTCACTAAGACCAAGAAACAGCGTATCAACACGAAACGTTCCGCCAACGATATAAGTGCGACTTTTTCCACATCCTCAGATGAAGGCTCTGCTGGCATTAAAGCCAAAAAGAGTGTTCGCTCCCTCTCGGCCAGCAAGGAACATGGGAGCCACCTGCACCTATCTCCCGACATATTTCCCAAGCTGCTCGGCCCTATTTCCCCCGATGCCTTTCTCCGAGAGCATTATCACACCAAATCTCCCCTTCTTATCAAAGGCCACAATTTTGTTCCCTTTCTTGATGAGGAGATGGAGGGTGGGGATATTTTAGGGCTCCTCGAATCGAGCCCAAGTGAGAATATCAGCGTTTGGACAGTAACTGGCCCTGCGCAGAAGATCAACACTGCACGCGTCCAAGATGCGGGAAGCGCTGCGGCATTGTATGTAGCAGGTCATAGTGTGTATTGTCGGGCACCAGAGGCGGTGGAGAGCGTGTTGGTGGAGTCGGCCATTGGGGCTTTAGGGTTAGGGTGTCGAATGAGCCAGCCTGGGGTTAAGTCAGTGATTGAAGGAGAGGTAGAGATGTTCTTGAGTCATGCGGGACACCATACCCCTTTCCATTTCGATTTCCAGGAAAATGTGACGTTGCAATTGAAGGGACGGAAGAGGTGGCGGTTGAAAAAAGGGGTTAAGAATCCGGTGAGAGGATGTACGCCTCACTACCGGCAGGTGGATGGAGTGTTGGATGCGGCGGGGGAGGAACAAGTGAAGGTACATCGATTAAGGGATTCACATTTTGTGTTTCAAGGGCCTAAAGAGGATGAGGAGGAGGAGATGGTGGTGATGGTGGAGGAGGGGGACGTGTTCTACCACCCGGCAGGTGTGTGGCATGCGGTGGAGTGCTTGGAGGAAAGTATTTCAATTAACGTTAGCCTGGACGGGATGACCTACGCGGATTTATTCTCGGGGGCCTTTAAGCAAGTGCTATGGGGGGAGGAGGATGGTAGATTTACGGCAATGGTGGCCACAGGTGATGGGAGTGCGAAGGATGGAGGGAAGGAAGGTGGGAAAGATGATAGTAGGAGACAGAGGAAGCAGAAGCAACAGAAACGGCAAGAGGATGTAACGGAGAAGCCCCAGGCGAGGATGAGAAGGTTGTTGCTGGAGGCGTCAGAAAGATTCAAGGTGCTGGCCGAAAGGCCCGAGGCGTTATTGCCCCCGTGTGTTTGGTGGAATTCTGGTTTGCCGCCAATGAAGGATGCTGCTGCTGCTCCTTACGAGAAGGGGGAGGAGGCGGAGGAGGAGGGAGAGGGGGACGAGGGGGGGGATGGGGAAGAGGAGGAGGAGGGTGATGATGACTTTCACTGCACGGATTTTGCTGTGCCTGTAGGGGAGGACGTCTGGTTGTGTCGCAACCCCCTTGCCAGTTTCTTTCGGTTGGATGACGTCGTGGCCGTTAAGGAGGTAGAGGAGGATAAAAGGGGAGTGGATGAGGACGAGGAGGAGGAAGAGGAGGAGTTTATGGTACATGTAGGATTTGGAGGAACCGAGGACCTCTCCAGCGTGTTTCGGAAGAAGATGTGGGTGCCTCGGCACGTGGGTGTGTTTGTGGCTGGTTTGCCAACCACAAGAGAAGGGGGAAGGTTTCAACTAGAACAATTCGCGGGGAAATCAAAAGAGCAAACGGGGAGGGTGCTGGGGGCATTGATCCATACAGGTGTGCTGCTGAGAGACAAGGAATAATTTTGGGGGCGCATGACAACGAACGATAGCTCATGTCAGGCTTGTCGAAAAAGGGGTGTGACCTCAACGATTTGCTGGTGTAGTTACACTCATTACATTTCCCTCCAAAAGATTTGAGACTTTCTGTTCGGTTTTGTCTTTTTATGCTTGCTTTGTGTGTTTGTTTATACAGTGGCTTTAAACACTTGAATTTTTGTGTAACCCTTTCCTATTCTCATCCTGGGCCGGTCCCATTACTAATGCTGTAGCTGCTGGCGCTGCTACTGCTGATACTGCTGGTGCTGCCACTATTGCTGTGCATCACGCGCATAGAAGCCGGGACGGGAGGAGAAGCCGGGATGGGAGGAGAATGACAAGAAGATGAAGAAGAGGACGTGGAGGAAGAAGGGGAGAGAGAGCGGGACGGGTGTGTATCAGAATGGAAGTGGGGGTGGGGCGGTTTGAAGTAATGGGCCGACGACGGATGGTGCGAAGGACTTTCACTTCGACTCCGATGTAGTTGCTGCTGCTGCTGGTGTTGCTGCTGTCCCCCACGCATCGGAGAGGCACACTCTTTCCCCCCTCCCTCCACCATCCCCCCTTCTGTCACTATCTGGTTCCGTCTCAAGAACCTGTAGAGCGTACGAGCAAAGTGAAGGGGGAAGTCCTCCATCAGGGCATGCCCACCTCCTTGCATGAATTGCATCTCGAACAACCCCTGCATCTGAGCGGTGCAAATCGCACGGTCGCATTCCAACAAAAGGTAATTCGCGAGGACGAGAAGTTTTGGGGTGGAGTGGAGGGAGGAAGAGAGAAAGGCAGCGGAAAGGCCTTGGAACCAGTCCTGCCAAAAAGGCTCCGTAAGGCGGAGGTCGGTGATCCATTCATAATGACAGTCTTCCAGTTGTGTCTCGTCGCCTTCGTTTTCCGTCGTACCCACTCCTTCTCCTCCTTCTCCTTCTTCTCCTCCTTCTCCTCCTCCTCCTCCTTCTTCTCCTCCTTCTTCTCCTCCTTCTCCTCCTCCACCGTTACAGGCCTCACTGCTCGCGGCATGCCCAGAACCACCACCACTCTCACTAACCCCTTCTCTCCTCCTCCGTCCTACCACCTTCCTCAACTGCGCCGGTACCGACAAGGCCGCTGACTCCTCATTCTTCAGCACATTCCCCGGTCCTAGGGACCACTCAATCGCGGCCTCCACACTTTCGAAGCTCTGCGGAACCTCTTTCAACCTATCCTGCATGTGTGAGAGCGAAGCCATTGCTGCTCCCTCCACCATGTCCACGACGCAAATGCCCTTTAATGTCCCTAATACTGCCAAACCCGGTTCTTGTCCCAGGCGAATCGCGCATGCCCCTCCCACGCTGTGGCCGACCAGAGTCAGACTCCTCCTCCTCGTCCCCCTCTTCCCCTCCCCCACACCTTCTCCGACCTGCAAGCACGCTTTCAAACAGCTCAACAATTCATTCACTAGTCTTTTCATTGACATATCACCATCATTTGGCACCACCTTGGTTTGGCCATGGAAAGGCAAGTCTGGGGCCAGCATCAACAAAGTCGGGGGCGAGGCATCGTGTGTCATTCCGATCAGCTTGCCGAGCTCGATGCATGGTAGTGTCCAGCTCACGCCTGTGTGTCCCGCCCCGTGCAAAAAGACGAGGACGGTCTCTTCTTTTGAGTCCTGCACTCGATCATCGGCTTGGTGTAAGGCGGGGTGGGAGGAGGAGGAAGAGGAGGAGGAGGAGGAGGAGGAGGAGGAGGAGCAGGAGGAGGGGAGTTCGCCTTGGAAATTCACACGATATGTAGACCCTGTGGCTCTGTCAAGTACGTCCGTCTGCGTCCACTTGGGCAGGAAAATCGGAGGATGTGGAGCAGGCTGCTTCATTGACGAGCCTGCAGATGATGTGTGATGTTTGTGGTGTGGGAGTCGTAGGGTGGCCATACATCAGAAGACGGGAGCATAGAATTTTGGTATGCACGCATCTCATTCATTCCCTTGCGCAATACACCACACATACAGTTCTGGAAGCAAAGGGGCCTTCAGCAAGGGGGAGGTGACCAACTGCTACTTATCCTGTAGCCATGAACAGGCGCTGGGGAAACGACGAGGTACGTGAGGCTTGTCCCTCATTTATACCTTATGACCTCCTGACCCTCCCTCACTCCCTCCCTTTATAGGTGACCGAGCGAGATCACCGTGCGCTCCTTCGACTGGCTTACCCGCAGCATCATCGAACACAGCCGCAGCAAATCACAACCGATTTCGATGTTCTCAAACGCAATTTTAAGTTTGCCTGGCGCGAGGGCGAGGACGACGATCGGAGCACGTGGGGCGCTCGGATGGCCAAACGCTACTTCGACAAGTTACACAAGGAATACGTGCTCGCGGATTTGAGCCGATGGAAGGAGGGCAAAGTTGGCCTGCGATGGCGGGTGGAGCGAGAGGTCGTGGACGGTACAGGTCAATACACGTGTGGGTCCCTCGGGGTAGGATGCCGCGCTCGAGAGGGGCTGGCAAGCTACGAATTAAACTTTCGCTACCAAGAAGGGGGAGAGGTGAGGAATGAATTGGTAAAGATAAGAGTGTGTGAGCGGTGTAAGGATTTGTTGGATCAGGCAAGAGGAGGAGGAGGAGGAGGAGGAGGAGGAGGAGGAGGGAAGGGTAGAAGCAGCAGTGATGCTGGCAGTGAAAGGAGGATGGACAATAGGAGGAAAGAGGAGGAGGAGGACGCACAGTGGAGGAGGAGGAAAGAAGTTAGTGGTGGCAGTAGGCAGAAGAGAGATAAAGAGGGTAGGAGTCGGAGTGAAGATGCTAGTGCTGGCAACCGTAAGATACAGAAGCAGGGCGAAGGAAAGCCCACAGGTGCATCTCCTCCTCCTCCTCCTCCTCCTCCTCATCCTGCTGCTGCTGCTGCTGCTGCTGCAACAACCACCAAAACAGCGATCGACAGCGTAACAACGTCAAAAGCAGCGGCAGTAGACGCAGAAACAGTTGCGGCGGCAGCAGCAGCAGCAGCAGAAGGGAGGAGAAAGAAGAAAGCGGCGGCGGCTATGCAAGAGATGGACGACTTGATCCGTGATATCCTCGATGGCAAAACAGGCACATAGACGGCGAAACTAAGCGGAAAATGAAGGCAATTGTAAACTTGTACAAGTCAAGGAAACTGTAAAGAAGGAATTGACAGTTATAGATGGCAAAAGTGAATGTGTAGGCTCGAGACCCTCGCGATAATCGGGCTGGGGCTGTAGCTGTTATGAAGGAGTGCGTATATGTCTCAATATCCTTCTTCCCATTGGCGATCGGGCCAAGCAAGCGTGAGACTGAAAGTGCGAGGGAGTGGAGTTTCGCGCTCTGACCCTCTGCCAAGTCCAAGCTCCTTTCTGCTTCTTCTTGAGTCGACCTTGTCCATCGGTAAGAGGCCAGTCTACGACAAGTCGTAGCTCTAATGTGGTACGTGCTGGCTTTGCTCTTACTCTTTTTTCAACGAATAATACACCGTTCAAGGACGCCTGTAGTTATACCAGCGAAAATGTGGGGCTTCCCAATTTGTTTTTGAGTATGACTATTGTTTTTCTCACCTTTTTCTTTTTCTTTTTCTTCTTTGCATTTGTCATTTCTTGTTTTTATCCGCTGAGCCCTCCTCCTTGGAGTGAGTATAGGTATGCGAGAAGTATCTCCCTGCCGCTACTACTGCTGGTACGCCTGTCTCTTTTCTTCTGCCATCGTCTGAAATTAAGAACATAATTTTTGGTTTCTTGGTATTACTTATGCTATTTCGATCCATTTAATCGACTGCAGACCTGCTGCGGCCGCTGCTGCTACTGCGGCTACGGCATTCTCCTTTTCTCTTGTCACTTTCTTGATTCATAATGACTCCAACGAAGTCTTCTTTTTGGTGTTCTCCCAATCCACCCATTTAACCCTCTCTCCCTCCCTCCCTCGTCTTGAGTCTTGACCTTCCTTTTGCTCTCTGCTCCTTCTTTCCCACCTCATCCTTCCCCCCTTCCTGCTTTTCTCTTCATCCACTCTTCCTCGGCTCCTGGTGGTGGAAGGACGAATACAAACAAAAATAACGTCGTCTCCATTTCTTGACTCTTCCTCCACCTCCTCCTCCTCCTTCTTCTTCTTCTTTCTTTTTTTGGGCTTCTTCTTCCCTCTCATCCCCTCTCCCTTGCTTACTCAGTCTCAAAGACCCTTGAATTGCTTGCTTCCGTCCCGCCCCCCCATCTCCATATGTTTTCCTCCCCTCCCTCACATGATGACACATCCATCCCCTTCCGGACTTCTCCTCCCTCCTCCTCCCACCCTCACACCCATGACCGCGTCTTCCGTCCCTCTCACACCCTTCTCTTCCTCCATTCCCATGCCCCCTCCTCCCCTAACTGCCTTGGCCCTCTCCTCCTCCTCCTGCTGCTGCGAGGCTGCCGCTCCCTCTGCCACAATCTGTACCAGCGGTGAGCCTTCTCCCTCCCTCCCTCCCTCCCTCCCTCCTCCTTCTCCTTGCAGGAATAACACAGGAAACTGCGCTTCGGAAGGATTACTACCACAACCATTCGCGGCCGCAAAGCCACCACCACCACCAGCAGCAGCAGCAGCAGCAGCAGCAGCAGCGGACGAAGGAGCAGGGTATGCAGAATAGAGGGGACGGCCCTTCCCACTGCCGGTGCTGGTGCTATTGCTGCTGCTGCTGTTGATGCCTTGGTTGGGGCTGGTCATGTGATGCTGAAAGAGAGAACCCAGCGAGCGGGCGACGGTCTCGGGCAAGGCATCCTCGACACGAGCCCAGAAGACTTGGTTGCTTCGGTAAGGGAGGGAGGGATCGTGAGCCACGAGACACAATTGACCCATCCAACAGAGCAGTGGGAGGCAGAAAAGGACAGAGTGGCGGGGGAGTGGGGGAGGAAGAGAGACTAGGAAAAAGACGTACCGTTGCATAGCCCGTTCAATCGACAAGGTGGAATGGGACACGACTCTCCTTAACTCCTTCACGCATGCTTCCAATCTCAATGTCTCCGTCGGGGTGTCTTGCCCGAACAAGGACGTGTGCTGCCTCAATTCATGCTCTCGCAGCTTCGCACTCTTCCCTGCCCTCTCCTTCCTCGCCTCGTGAAATTCCAACACATGCTGCAAGCGCAATGCAGCTGCCACCACTTCCTCCTTCAGATCCCCATACAGCCGGCTTCGAATTTGCTCTATTTCACGCTCCACCTTCTTAGTTTGGGAGGTGACTTTCTGCCGGCCTTGTTCGACTAGCACCCGCAAAAGGGCAATGAAGGCCTCGACCAGGCGAAGATTCGTTCCGATCCGTTGCCGCTTCCGTTCCTTGTTTTCCAGTTGCTCGGCCTTGTGCTGTCGGGTGGCGACGAGGTCCGCATATTGCGGGGCACGACAAATATCCAGCAGCGTGGAGACCAAGGCAAGCGAGGAAGGAAAGGAGGGAGAGGTAGGGAGGGAGGGGATGGAGGATAGCCCACTCCCCCCCTCCTCCGAGGAAGCAGCAAATGAACGCTGTACAATCGTATCAAACTCCTCATCCATCCCCCTCAATTCCCCCTTCGTCCGCTCCACCTCTGCACTCTGCTCAAGCAATTTGAATTGCCACGTCTTGATCCATGCATCCTTCTCTTCCAACGCTCCCGTATTTCGCTCACTGTACTCACGGCCGTATTCAATCAACCGACCCCCCGCCTCCTCCAGCGCGAGCAGCTGGTCAACCAAACTATTGCACGTCCACATCTGCTGCTCGAATACTTCGTCTGCTTTCTTCGCGCCTCCTCCTCCCTCCCCTCCTCCTCCTTCCTGCTGCTGCTGCTGCTGCTCTTCCTTCTCCCGCTGTTGCTCCCGTTGTCGCTGTCGAGAGGCACGCAGAAGAGCACCATGCCGGTAGGGAAGGCGAACATGAAGGGAGGTTTGGGCTTTCTTCAGCTCGTGCGCGATTTGCTTGGCGCTGTCTTGGAGGCGATCCTTGTGGGTGGTGCGAAGGGCGTCAAGAAGGTCCTGCAATGGAGGAGGAGGGGAGGAGGAAAATGTGGGGGGGAGGATGCCACGGAAGCCGTGGAGGAGTTGTTCGATAGAGGAATTGGTGGCAGTGGTGGTGGTGGTGCCACGCGTGCACTGGCTAGGGCGGTCAAGCAGGTCGATTAGGTCTTCCTCCTTCCCTTCCTCCTCCTCCATCGACACTGCTTCTCCCCGCGCACGTTTCGCGGACGCCACGGCTTCTAATAGCGTCTTTAACAAAGCCTCTTCCGTGATCTCCTCCTCTTCTTCTCTCCCCGCTTCTCCTGCCTCCTCATCCTCGTCCTGGCCCTGACCTTCATCCACTCCTCTCCGTGGTTCCTCCTGCATCGCCGTCATCATTCTCAGCATTCCCCCTATCCCATCCTCTTCCCCCCTTTCCTCCCCATTTTCCTCCTTCCCCCCTCCTTCCCCTCCTCCGCCTTGCTGCATGTATTGCATGGCGACGTCGCGCTCTTCAGTCAGTGTCGTCGTCGTCGTCGTGCGCCAGCTGCTCATGGTGGTCTCCTATTTATTTTTGGGAGAGTATGAGGCAAGAGGATGATAAGTGAAAGGCAACACCCACAAAAAGTGCGATTGGGTGTTCCACACTTTGGGCAACAGTTTATGAATTGCAAAGAAGAGGATAAGAGTGGAATAGCAATGAGGGGTATCAAAGGGAGAGGCGCGCCTTTAGGGATGATGAGCCCTTCCTCTTGCCCTCCATCTCCTTCTTCCTTTCATTTCGGTCGACACCCAGACCCTCCTACAAAAATGCAAGTGCATGGTACCAAAAAACATGTGCCTGCACTTCGATAGCTAGTACCCTCTGCCTGTCCCTCCCTTCTCCTCTATTCTCACCTCGTTCAGACGCATCCGCCCCGCCTTGCCGCGGCGCCCACCCCCGCTTTCCTCTGTCCTTGACTGCTCCCGCTCCTCAAGCTGCTCGCACTCCTCATCATCGCTACTGTCCAGGACCTCCTCGATATCTGTGTTGCGTGCGTGTGCGTGTGCACGGTTTGTGGTGAGCTGTGTGCAAATGAGGGTATCTAATCTATCGGCAAGCGGAACAACCAGACCCCTGCTCCCCAGAGCTTAGCGTATTATTTACCTTCGCGCTGCCGCTTGCGGCGCCAGCCCTCCAGGTCCAGGTTGTCTATAGACTGCTTGCCGAACAGGTTGCCAAACATGCTCCTTGCTTGGCGTTTGCTGTGTGTTGTGTATGTTAGCACGGGAAGAGGGAGGGGGGGAGATGGGCTCTCGGGGTTGAAGACGATGATGATCATCATCATGTGATGATTGTGCGTGTCTTTATTTAACTGGGTTTTATGAAGGGAATGATGAACAAAACAGCACAGAGGTAAGCAACAAGAGACGCTGGTCATGACAAGAGCAAAACGTGAATGCTCCAGGCTCTTGTGTGTATGTTTTGGGTTCAAAGAACGAGAAAAAGAAGCAGAACAACATGGGCACGAGATACTATAAATGCAGCGATAGCCGTACCCCTCCCAAACAACTTTACCACTCCTTTCCTCGCTTTCACAGCAAAGCACAAGAAAGACGAGGATTTTAACAACTTCCCACCCCTCTGTCCTGCTTTCAAATGTAGACCTTATAGTCATAACTGAGATATAAACATAAATTTAACCAAACATAACGTAAAGTAAACGAGCCTTCGTAGTTAAATGTTGTTCCTTCATTTCCTTGTCGTAGGAACCACGCGGCCGCTTGAACAAAGGGAATAGGAAAGGAGAGAGGCAAGCGCACATACGCGTTACCATTCTATCTGCTCAGTAACTGAAGTGCGTTTACACGAGCCCCTCATCCTTCTTCCCTCCTCCAAGACGGGCCGATTTGAGTTTTGTGCTACATCGCCGTCTTCTCTCCATCCCTCCCCCAGTATCTCCCTCACTCCTCGCCGGTCCTCTCACAAAGAGGAAACGAATCTAACCACGGTATCCTCCCTCTCGATTGCCACCGCCGCCTCGTCCGAATCCACCCCCACCGAAAGACGGCGCAAATGAGCCATCGGGTCCCAGCCTCTTCTCCTTATCAAACGGCCGTCGCTCCCTCTCCCCTTCAGGGCGGTCACCTCGCTCGGCAAAGCCAGCTGGACGGGCAGGGCGGCCCTCTTTCTTACTGTGCGTCTGAGGGACGACGTCTTGGGGGAGATTGAGGTACTGACGGAGGTAGTCAATCCCCTCCACGGTCAGGTAGTAGTAGTAGTATTGCCTAAGTGACGAGGAAGGAAGTAAGGGGTTGGAGGGGGAAAAAAAAGAGGCGCGGCGTGAGGAAAAAGGCAGAAGGAATAATGAGAGACCTAGGAAAGAAAATGGATGCATGGGAGGGAGGAAGATGACGGGAGGAGCCGCCCAACCAGCATGAATGTGATCAGCATCCACACAGGCCAGGCCTCTCCCCCTCCAATCACCCAGCAACCTCCTCCACCAGACAGATTTTCCCTTATGTCTCTCTTTCCTCCCCCTTCCTTATTTCCCCCATGGCGCGCACCAGTTGAAGGTCTCCTTGACGTAGCCCGATGACTTAAGAGACTTGAGCAGGTTGATCACCTCGAGGTTGGGCAAGTTGAGGTCGTTTTCGCCGTCGGGGGACTTGTACGTCCAGACGGAGTAGAAATCCTTCTTGGCCACAAGCACGCCCTCTATTGTGTTAGCGGTGGCAGGAGGAAGGATCAGCGAGGGTGAGATCGTGTGTGCGGTGGGGGTTTGGCAAGCGGTAGGGAAACGAGAGGGGGAAGAATGCAGGCTCTCTTCACAAAATTTCTCATCATCAAATAATAAACGTACCCTTGAAGAGGTTGTGATAGACGGCCAGGCGGTTCTTCTTGGTGATGAACTGCAAGTATGGTGTATTGGTGTGGGTGTGAGGCTGCCTTTCGTGCACCCCTCCTCCAACTACTCTTCTCCAACTCCTCTCATCCTTTCCCATCCGCCGCCCATAGTCCCAATTCTACTATGACGTACCATGATGCTCTGTCCGACTGGCTAGTAACACTCCAAAAGGAAGCTAGACCTGTATAAAATGGAGGGAGAATGGCGTGGGTCAAAGGGGTAATGATGGACGGGGGTGGTCTGGAGGGGTTAATCTCATGAGCCGCACAAATCTACCACGACACCAGCCCAGCGTGCTGCATAAATATGCCTGAGGGAATTATCCATAGACACGAATGTCCATTACTTTGCCCCCAAGCAAGGTATACAACGTGGGAGTGGAAAGGAGGGAAGAAAAAGCTGGAGAGGAGCCGCGTGAGTGGTGAGAAGGCGAGGGGGAGTGAGGGGCGAGTGGCAAACACCGTTTAAGGTGGTTAGCACCACCAAAACTCCTTCGATCCCCTTGTCACACACTCCTACATCGCATACATCCAATATAGTGCGCTGCTTAATGCCCTTACTTCATGTACGATTGCCACCGGAAGACTCCCACCAACCGTTCACGTTTTCGTTCTGATCCACTTGGGCCGCACAAAACGTGCTCGAGACACGGGAGGTTGTGGCCCATTTCGTTAGTCAATCAAATAATATAATAATTATCAATCCAATTCTTTTTGCTTGCGCAAGTAAAAGCCCTTACAAATGCGTCAAAACAAGCCGTCTCTGAGGATATACTCAAAAGAGACAAGAAGAGACGAGACAGAATGCGTGAGCATGGCCTTCGTCAATTTCACGAATCAAGCTCAGGAGCTCAGGCGGAGCCTCCCTAGCCCTTTCTTTACAAAGCGCGCTGCTCATGAACTGCTGAGCTGTGTTTCGTCTTAGGCGCCTCTGCAATCATCAAGTACTGCCTTGTCCAGTGCTTCCTCAAATACTTCCCTTCTGATTACCAAAGCCAGCCCCCACACACAAAAAAGAAAACCGTGCATGCACATTCCATAAGACCAACAATCCATGTATCTCGATCGTCGTCATCCATTTCTTATCCTTTCTTCTTCTATATGTTTGCTTGCTTGATTGATTATTAATAGCTCTTGTCGTGATTCCTGACCTATCATCCCCTACCATATCGTCGTCGTCGACGTCTTCGTAGTGCACACAGACACCACACATGTCGAACATATACTTGATTCTCTACATGATGAGCAGGGACAGATTGGTATCTCTTTTGGACTCTCTTGCGTGTTCTCTTGCGTGTTCCAAGACATCTATCACTCTCTTTCCTCTCCTTCTTGGTGCTTTCGTTCTGCTTCTGGTGGCTGATTATGCTCTCGACGGTCAAATTTCCAGTATCTGTCGCCCTCTTTCCTCATCCTTTTTCTGCTTTCCTGATGCCTTGCTAGTTCACCGACTTATCAACCATAGATAAAGACACATCACATATAAAGTAATAGGTGGATGTTTAAATTTATGTCTTCCTCATCCTCTCTCTCTCTATTTGCGGAGTTCCCCAAAAACTTTGCCTGTCAAATGTCCTAAAAAGCCAACTCTCTGATCCCTTCCGCCCGCCCCTCCTCAACCTCTCATACCTAAATCACTGAAGCAGGAGTGAGGGGTCGTTTCTCTGTCCCTGCACCTGACTCAGCCAGTGGCGCTGCCACCTCGTCCATCGCGACTGCTCCTCTCCCTCCTTCCCCACCATTTACTACCTTCTCCTCATCCTCCGCCCGCCCCTTTTTAGCAGGCGGCTCCTCCTCGCCTTTCGCCACTCCTCCTCTTCCTCCTGACAACACAAGGCCCCCATTTCCCCCTCCCGCCATTTCCTTCTCCCTCTCTCTCTTCTTTCCCCCTCCCTCCCTTTCCCCGTCCTCTTCACACGAGGGACACAAGAACTTCTCCAGTGCAATGTCGGGGGGAAGGCCCATGCATGAATAGTGAAACCACTCCTGGCACTTATCGCATCCAATGAATTGATCCCCCTCCCGCTCGGGTTGTCGACATATACAGTATAGTCTAGAGGGGTCATAAGCCCCACCTTCCACTGAGGCAGGGATTGAGAGAGGGACACCTGAACCTACGACAGCACCTGCAGCAGCAGGGTTCTCGTTCCCCGTCTCCTCTCCTACGGCGTCTGTGGTAGACTTTACGACCTGGGAGGCAGGAGAAGAGCGGCCACTCCTGGATCCCCCTCCGCTCTTGGCCTTCCCTCCTCCTCCTCCGCCTGCTACTGCTCCTCCTTGAGAACCACCGGACGATGGGCGCTTCGCATGATGGTTTTTTTTCTTTGCCGCCGCTGCTGCTGCCGCCGCCGCTGCCGCTGCTGCTGCTGCTGCTGCTGCTACTGCTGCTGCTGTTGTTGTTGTTGTTGCTGAGGAGGGCACTGGGGAGGGCTTCCTTTCCCTGATAACAGGCTGTGAGTCCTCTTCGACAGAAGAATCGTCAATCCCTTCCTCGTCCTCGTCCTCGTCTTCACCCTCATCCGTGTTCGAAGAAGGCGCAGCGGAGGACACGGCAGAGGAAAGTCCTGCCTTTCCTCCCGATTTGGTGCAATCCGCGCTCTTTTTCTTGGGAGCCGTCTTCTTCTTCCCCTCTCCCCCTCTCTCCATCTTTACCACTTCGTCAATGGGCTGAGCCTTCTCTTCTCCCTCCTCTCCCTCCTCTCCCTCCTCCATCATTTCCCCTCCTCCCGGAGTAACCTTCGCTTTCCCTCCTCCTCCTCCTTTCATTCGTGGTTCAGGCGCCAAGGCACTTTTCCAATATTTGACCACTATCAAGTTGTCATACCTTGCCTCCTCCTCCTCCACCTCCTTGTCACATTTCGCGCAATAAAAGTGGGTAATCTGCGCGGCCTCCTTACTCGTCAACGACACACAACTCAGGTGACTCCACACCTGACACTTCTCGCACTGGATGAGGTCCTCTTTCTTTTCCATCTCCCCACACGGACATACCCCCTCTATCCCCCCTTTCTCCTTCTCGCTCTCTTTCTCTTCCTCTTTCTCCTGTACCTTGAACGTCAACCGGTAGGTCTCCCCTCGATATGGGCCGATCAGGTTGCTCACGTACTGATTTCCCTCCGGTCGGACAATCTTCTTCGCCCTGCTCCTCCTCCGCTTTTTCACTGGCACTGCCGGTGTTCCCTCTTCCTCCCCTTCCTCACCCGCTTCCTCACCCTCGCCTCTAGTCTTCTTGTTCGTCGACCCCACCGGCCGTCCTCTCTTAGCTCCCCCCTCCCCTCCCCTCCTCCTCCTCCTTTTTTTCTTCTCTGTCCCCGAGTTGTCCTCATCTTCGGTCTCCTCCCCGTCCTCCCGGCCATCTTCCCCCTCGCCCTCGCCCGTCAAGGGATTGATGAGCTTCCCACCCTTCATCATTAACATGGTCGGTTTCGCACCTCGACGGTCAGGGAATTTGATGTGTGATACGGCGGCTAATTCCAACGGAGGGGTGCTCGTATCCGCAGCGTGCGCCTCACAAAACATTGAGCGATAGGTCAACACCTTCACCTGCTTCCCCAACGCACACATTAAATGACTCGCAGTTGGGCACTTGAGACACGTCAAGAAGAAATTTTCCTTGTCCGGTTTGATTCCTGGCTTTTCCCCACACGTTGTGCAGACATGCTGAGCACAATAAAACTTGTCTTGTTGGGATTTGAACCACTTCACACGCTCATCCCCTTGCAGGCAGCCCATGTGGTAAAAACGGCCACATTGCGGTTTCTTGCACTTGTGAACGTCCTCGTTCACCACCCCCGCCACGCCACAGATGAGACACAGCATGTTACCGAAGTTGCAGTCATCGCAAAGCCAGTCCGTGGCCGGCGGCTGCTCCACCCCAACGCACTTCATATGAAAGGATCGCTTGCACACCCCATCGCACATCAGCAGACTGCCCCCGTCAAAACAGATCATGCACACATCCGAATGACTGTCCACCTCCCGAGCCGCCGCCCGTCGCATTCTCCTACTCCTTGCCGACGCCCCGGGCGCCCTGTCCCTCCCTCCTTCCCCTCCCCGTCCTCCCTCCCTCCCTCCCCCCATTGACCCTCCTTCCTCGTCGTCTGACTCCACGTTCATGTCCTGCCGGCATGTCCTCACCCTCGTCCCTTCCAGGCTCGCCCTCCACTTGGCCACCATCCCCTTCTGCTCCCCCGTAAAAAGATCATCTTTGATCGACACCTTGAACAACAGCATCGTGCATATTTCCCGATCCCTCGTCGGACATTTTCCCTTTTCGTGCAAATCGATCATCCGTCGGACCAAATCCTCCAAATCCTTGAAAAAGGCTCCTGCTTCCTCCACCTCTTTCCCCTCCTGCCCCTCCCCCTCACTCAACAACTCAAACCGTCGGTCCAAGCTTTCCGGTGTTTTCAAATCCGGCATTACCTTAGCCCAGAAATCCGGATCGTTCACATCCACATCCGCCGCTGCAACCCCCTGCGATGACGTGAAAGCCCGCTTTTTGAATGCACCTGCCTTCTTCGTCAGCCACGACGCCGTTTTTCCCGGCGCATCTAGCACTACACGGTGCGTGCGTTCCTTCATGATTTTATCGATGTCGTCCTCACAGAATTCCTTCGCATCCTCATCATCCTCGTCCAACAAGGCATACGCCCCCTGTCTCAACAATTGCTCCATCTCCTTATTCGTCGGCTTGTCCACTGACGCGATCAACCCGCCCTCCCCCCCGCCCTCGCCCCCACCATCATCTCGGAAGTTGTGCCCGCCCAGCACGGCATGCTCCAACCCCAACTTTTTACTGGCCCGTTCAAACATTTCACTCTCAAAAGACTTGCGGGTGATGAGTCGATAGACCTGCACTTCTTTAGTCTGCCCAATGCGGTGGCAGCGGGCCATTGCTTGGACGTCGTTCTGAGGGGGAAAAGGAGGGAGGGAGGGAGGGAGGGAGGGAGAAAGGGGGTGTTATGACCTGTTGATCGTATCGATTGTCTGACATGCCCATGTCACCCTTCCCAACTATGAAGTGATAAGCCCCGCCCCCCCTCTCCCTCCCTCCCTCCCTTCTCACCTGAGGGTTCCAGTCTGAATCAAAAATGATCACCGTGTCAGCTGCCGTCAAATTGATCCCTACCCCGCCCGCACGCGTGGACAAGAGAAACACAAACGAGTTGGCTTCCGTGTTGAAACGGTCGATGGCTTGCTGCCGTTGATTGCCCGTTACACGACCATCCAGCCGTTCGACAGGGAAGCCGCGGCGTTCGCAAAATTCCTCAAGCAGGTCCAGGACCTGCGGGAAGAAGGGAAATGAGGAAGGAGGGTGGACGGGAAGGAGAGCATCGAATTAGCATTGCATTGAATAATTGGATCGAGTCATCACGCTGGCTTGTCCATCGGGAAGGGAGGACGAAAGCGAGAGAGAAGGGGAGGGGAGAGAAAGAGGGTGGAGGAAGAGAGATTCCTTGCTTAATCATGCGCGGCACCAGCTTGACAAGAAGAAATTATAAACCTCCCTTCAAAAACCGACCAACAAATCAACTCACCCTCTTTCCCTCCCTCCTTACCTTAATCATTTGCGAGAAAATGAGGACCTTGTGGCCTTCGCGCCGTAATTTGGGCAGGAGCTTGTCGACAAGCACCATCTTCCCTGAGGAGGCGACAAGACCGCGTTCCATGCGCTCGTGTTCGAGTTGGACCGGGTCGGTAATGGTCTGAGGGAGGGAGGAGGGAGGGAGGGAGGGAGGGAGGGAGGGAGGAAGGTTAGGGTTTGAGATGTAGGCGAAGCTTTCCCTTCAAGGGGCATGGAAGGGGGGAAGAGAAGAAGGGAGGGAGGGAGGGAGGAAGGGAGGGAGGGAGGGCTGTACATACCTCTTGAAGCATCTCCATCTCTGAGTCCTCCACGCCATCGACGAGGTAAGGGTGGTTGCAGCACTTGCGAAGTTCCATTTGAATGTTCATGAGTTTGGGTAGAAGGCCACGCATGCCGGCCTTGTTGTACAGGAAGGCGTGATTGCTGAGGGAGGTGGGAAGGAGGAAGCAAAGGAGGAAGAAAGGGAGGGAGGCAGTTTAAGTTTTTCAAATCAAATGCACCGCACGTGTGCACAAGGGTAGAGGGAGAAAGGAGAGGAGGGAGGGAGGGGAGGAGGAAGAGTGGCACGTACCGTTCAAATATGGCCCGGTAATATTGCTTTTGCAATGTCGTGAGCTCCACGTCGATGATGGTCTCCTCCTTGGCCGGGATATCCGTCGCCACGTCCTCCTTCGTCCGCCGCAACAAGTGCGGCTCCAGCCTCTTCTGCAGCTGTTGGACTTGATCCACCGATTCAACCTTGCCGTACCGCTCATTGAATTTCTCCATGTCGGGGAATTTGGTCGGTTCAATGTAGTGGAGCAACGACCAGAGTTCCTGCGTGTTGTTCTGCAGGGGAGTGCCCGTCATCAGGACGCGATGCTGGTACCCGTATTGTTGGAGGCCTGTTTGCGAGACGACCTTGAGGCATTCGTGCAGCTTGCCCCGCCAATTACGGAGGCGGTGGGCTTCATCGACGATGATGCAGCGCCACGGGATCTCCGCGATTTCCTGCAGAGGGGAGAGTGCGAGGGAGGAAGGAAGGGAGAGAGGGAGGAAGGGAGGGAAGCGTAAGTCGGGTGGCCCTGAGGTATTCTTTATGGAGCTGACAGCCCGCGACTCTTCGATACGGTGAGACAAGTGCAGGAAAATGAATTTATATTCACCCCAAGGCTCATTTTAATCTTTTCTTTTCCCAAAATACATCAAATACATCCATACGCCCCTTTAACCTAATCCTAACTCTTTAACAATAATTAAAATCGCTCCTCACCTCGTAATCCTTTATCAAGGCCTCGTAAGTCGTGACTAGCACATGGATCTTCAAGATCCGCCGCGAGCGGTTCCGATAATACCACTCATACTCCCTCATCACGTCACGCATGCCTCGGGCGCCGCCCACGTCGTAGTACATGCAGAACCGCATGTCCGTCTGTAGAAACGGGGAAAAGGGAAAAGGAGGGTGGAGTGGGATCAGAACATCGGACTGTTTCTTTTGTCTACACCCCTCCCTTTGACCTTATTCCCTCCCTCGCCCCCCGGACGTACCCATGCCTCGAACTCCCGCCGCCAGTGTTCGATGGTGGAGAGCGGAACCACGACCAGAAACGGCCCGGGGAGTCCATCGACCGAGTAGATGTGCTCCAGCATCGTGACTATCTGGACTGTTTTGCCCAACCCCTGCCGTGCAAGTTAAAGAGAGAGGAAGAGGAAAAAGGGTGGTCAGGGTTCGGTTTGTCCGCCAGAAAGGAAAATGGGGGGAGGAGGGGTGACTGCAGATACCGGGAAGAAGAATGAGATCAGAAGAAAGCCTATTCAACAAAGGCATCGCTCGTGAAAACGCAACTTCATCCATCGGTCACCCTCTCCATTCCCTCACCCTCTCCATTCCCTCTCCCTCATCCATGAACCAATCCTCCCTCTTCCCTCAACATCTTCCTTTCCTCTCCCTCCCTACTCACCATCTCATCCGCCAAAATGCACGACCGACGCTGGTACCAGCACTTGAGCAGCCACTGCACGCCCAACAACTGGTAATCCCTCAATTTATTCCCGTCCTTGAACACCTTCTGCTCCGTGGGCAGCCTCTGTTTCCACAACGGCTCTTCCCCATCCTCCGCCTTGCCGTGGACGTTGCTCAGTTGCTTCTGCTCCGCCCACTGCTGCTTCGCCTTGGCCACCGTTGCTTCGTCTGCATATCTCCACTTGAAACCCCCTGCCTCCAGACTCGTCCCCGCCAACACATCCTGGATTTTGTGGCTCGGACATTGACAAATCTTGCTCGCCTGGCTAATGCTCTCATACAACCGGATCTGTTTCCCCGTATTAAAATCAAGCTGCTCTACCCACTTGACCATCTTCCCGAAATTGTTCAATGTTCCTCCGCCCGAGTACGTCTTCTTTTCTCCCTCTTCTTCCCCACTTTCGTCAAGATCAAACATCGGCTTTGGCGGAGGGGGAGGATCGCGTTCATAGTAAAACATCCCGGCCCATTTCTCCCGACTAGGTGGGGCTTCCACGTGCCTCACTGCGCGGATCAATCTCGATACCTGGCCCAACGTCGTCCAAGCTGACAAGGAATCGGGTGCATCCTTTTCCCTTGCAGCCAAGGCTGCGTTCTCCGCCTCAGCTTCGGAGTCACTTTCTGCAGGGAATTGTATCTGCTCATACGCAGTCGCACTCTTGGTCTTCTTCTCCTCCTTCTTGACAGCCTCGTCATCCTCGTCTTCTTTCCCCCCCTCCCCCTCCACAACGACCTCCTCATCGTCCGTCTGCTGTAGGAACTCTTCCAATCCGACGCAATATCGCTTCGCCGCCTCCTCCCCGCCATAATACTTCATCACCGCTGCTCGGAAGGCGGAGGCCGCCTCTTTTTTACTTTTGTACTTGCCAAGTTCCTGTACGCGGTCTTTCACACGAATCTTGGCCGTCCATCGCTCGTGTGTTTGTCCTCCTTCGGAGTGACGGACGCGCAATATGGCCTCCGAGAACGGCACGGTGGTGGTAGTGAGGGAGGAGGAGGGCGGGAGCGAGGAAGGGAAGGACAGGGACTTGGCCTGGGAAGCGGCGTGCTTGGCTTCCTCTTGGGGGACGCTGGGGTTGTTGACATAATGATTCAAGTACTGGTCCCGATATTGGGCGGCCACAAATCGGAGAGTCATATAATGGGAGGTCTGACCGAGTTTTTCGATCACCTCGCGGAACGGGACGTTGAGGACGGACTCGCCATTTACAGCCACCAACACATCGTTCTCGCGCACCCGTTCGCTTTTCTCCAACGCAGCCTTGCTCCCGTCTTCCCGGGGGCGGAACCCCATGACGACAACTTTTTCTTGATAATTCCCGATGTTTAGCGACAAAGTCTCGCCCGGCTTCCGGTAGAACGACACGTCGTACTCCCCTCCCTTTTGTGCCGGGCCTGGAGGAGGCATCAACAGGCCCCGGGCAATGTGATCGACAATGGATGACAGGCACAATGCAACCTGCTCATGGGTCGCCCTCTTGGCCCTTAAAGTCTTTTCGTCCATTTTCTCCTCCTTGTCAAGGCTTGCCCCTCCAGCCGCCACCCGCGTATCCTCCGCTTCCCTCCTCGCCTCCTCCTCCCGCTCCTCCTTCTCTTCCAAGCACGAATAGGCATGGACCACGCTCCCACAATCATGCAACAGCGCAGGGGGTGGCGCCAAGCCCCACTTCAAGAAATGAAACGCGCGGATCTGTGCGTACACTTGAAACTCCAACTCGCTCTGTTCGTCGCCCACCCGCAACGCTGGTCGATACAAGGATGAGTAAGGTTTTTTGTGTAAATGATATGCCAGCTCTTCTTGAGGGACCGCAGCCTCGGGTGGAGCAGAATCATTCACCTTGTGGTATTCCTCGATCTTCTTGTCGTCGTTCATGTCCTTAGGAGTCTCCCACGTACACATCCCGTACCCCAAATCTTTCCACTTGACCAGATAGAGCCGTCGGGTGACGAGTTTCCGCTCTTTCAATCCTCGCATGACCTTCTCGCGCACGGCTTCTTCCTGGGCATGCGAATGGACATTACCCCGCGATTCCAAATCAAGGCCCTCGCAACGCGGGCACCACCACAGACCTGCCGGCACATCAGACAAGGGCGGTATCAAATTAAAGGTGTAATATTCCGCCTCACAATTATCGCAGGACAAGAGCAATTCCGGCTTCTCAATCTCCTCTTTTCCTTCCTCCATCTTCACTCCCTTCGCCTTCTTCGCCCCCGCGCTCTTCCGACACCCTGCTTCCCACGGCCTCGCCGCAGGGTCATCCCAACTGACACTCTCATTCTCAAACGCCATCACCCAGGCCAAAAACAACCTCTCAAATTTCTTGCTCAGCATCAGCCCTGCCTGATACGCTGCGCTCCCCGGATGGCCGCCGTTGTACTCTACACAGTTGGCCCATATCAGGCGCATGTCCGCGGCAAACTGGTGCGGGTTTCCGTCGTAAGCGAAGGGTTCTTGCAGCCGGGCTTGGATCTGGGATAGGCACATGGGATGGGCCACGAAGGAGAGGTAGTCGGTGTAGAGAGACGTGTCGACGGGGTCGTAGAACCACTCGCTGTATTCGTCCTCCACGATTTTGTTGAAAAGGTACCGACAACGCACGATGGGAGACCAACTCTTTCCGCTGACAGGCCCTTCGAGGTAGGGCTCAACGGTCCGCACCCTCTCGTCAACCATGGAAGGAGGCACTTCCTCCTCCTCCGCCTTCTCTTTCTTCGTCCTCTCTTTGCTCGCACCATTCCCTTTCACCTTTCCCCCCTTCTCCTCCTCCTCTTCTTCTTCTCGTCCATCCTCTTCCTCGTCTTCGTCGTCCGACACCTCTATCTCCGCATCGGCGCAATCGAGCACCTTTTCTACGACACAGTAATTGGTGTCAAACGTCTCATTCTCCAGCTCCTCCATCGCCTCCCCCTTCTCCACCTTCTTCAACCACCGGGTCAAGGCCTGCTTACTCCGGTTCCCCAAGGCATCAATCTGATGGAAGGTCATCCATTTACTCTTCATGTAAGACGCATTCTTAAACTTGACCAAATACTCGTAACAGTATTTCTCGCGTCTCGGGTCCTTGTGGGCAATCAAATGACGATGGTGTTGCAACGGATGCTTCTTACTCCCCATCCCTCCCCCCGCGGGAGAAGCAGCAGCAGCAGCAGCGGTCGGGCTGCCAGGTTGGGCATGCTTGTCATGCTGGGAATGTTGGACAACGGCGGAGGCGACTCCCTTTTGGAGAAGGCGCCGACCAAGGATGAGATCCACTTTGAGAGAGCCATCCTCGTCTCTCTCTGGTTCGAAGGGAAAGCGTTCTGTGACGGCCATGTCGTCATGGGCGCGGGCAGCGGTGGAAAATACGTAGTCGCAATATTGGCACGTGGTTTCGGAAGGGCGCACCGGTTCTTCACAAGACGGGCAGAACCGACTCTTGTTCTTGGGTTTGGGAGGGGCAGGGGCAGGGGCAGCGTAATAATCACGCCCTCCTCCCCCTCCTCCACTGGCACGTCCCCCACCGCTGGACGTCCTCCCACCTCGCCCTCCTCCGCCACCTCCCCGGCGAGATGCCGCAAACGCGTCCTCGTCCTCGTCCTCGTCCTCGTCCTCCGCATCCTCAAAGTCCGACCCGGGATCCTTGAAATCTCCACTGAAGTACTTGGCATTCTTGCGTCGCGCCCGGCCGCCGCCTCGACCTCCGTCATCATCGTCGGCCTGGGCCGCGGCACGGAGCGCCTTACTGCTGCCGCTGTGTCCACTCTCACTGTCGTCTTCTGACATTGTGATAATTAGACAATATTTCTGCTACTGCTGCTTGTCCTGCTACTGCGCCGCGTGATAGTGTGAGGAGCTACCACGGCAGTTGCTGCTGCTGCTGGTGGTGCTGCTGCTGCTGCTGCCGCTGTAGTTGTTGTTGTTGTTGTTGTTGTTGTTGTTGTTGTTGTTGTTGTTGGTTTGTTATTGTTTCCTGAGGCTGCCAACGAGAATTATGTGTGCTAGTGACCTTCGCCCTGCTAGCGTGCCTATGCCTGTGAAATCGTGAAACAACGGGTTTTGGGGGAGGGGCGTGAGCAAGGAAGGGGTCGGGTAGTTGGAGGGAGATGAATGTATGAGTCGTGTGCCTTGTGGTCGTCTTCTTTCGTGGTGGTCAAAGTCAAGACCTCATCTCCCCCAAACAGGTTAGGGCATCCTTGGTATGTGTCGTTGCGGTCAAGACTCAGTCACAAGGCAATGCAAGGGACCAGGCACATTTGTTCCATGGCCGGCCCCCCTTGCGTGCCCTGGCTGACTGCAGAAGAAAGAAGGGCATACACACCAACAACAAAACAAGGGAGGCGTGCGACCAAGCCAGGGTGATTCGATGCCTGTGCGGTATGTTTGTAAGTGTTGCGCTCTCGTGAATGCCTCGCTGAGGGTTGATGTCGGGGGTTGATTTTCGCCTCGACTGCCACCGTGGTTGTTCGTGCAGTAAGCGCGGGACCAGAGTCGGGTGTCTGCGCAGAAGGGAGGGAACGAATAAGAGGAGACCAGCAAATACCCCGTCATTGTGGACCGCGGCTGCACCGTAGGTATTTGCTTCTTTAAAGTGTGCAATATTGGGATTACAGCACGCACTCCACTGCCTTCCAACCCGCGAATTGAGAGACAACAGTGATTCCATCGGAGAAGGAGAGGCATTGCATGCGCAGCCACTTGTCGGTGGTTGTCGGAAAGAGACTCGAATCACTCCACCCCCCGTCGCTGACCGATGATCACTCTGACTGCTTGCTCATCGCCAACAACAATTTCTTCGACGCTTCCTTCCTGGGCTGGGCACCTGATTTGAAAACCTTTGGGGATAAAGAAACCGTAGACCCTACCATGAGTTTGTATAGATGAAGCCATAAATTTGCCCTCTGGCTCCCAGAACGCGATCAGATCGAATTCCTCCCTCTTCCGCCCCTCTTGAGCCAGCCCTTCGCCAGCCAGACCATCATCTCACCCACCCTTCCGACTCCTCATGTAAACGCCTCGCACACCACTACACAGAGTCAAGATGGTCTCGACGCTGCCACGACGACGAGGCATAGGCGTGTTTTCGCTATGCTGCGTGTTGGCTATGGTGGTTCTCCCGCAACCAGCCCAGGGGTCCACATATGAGGTCCAAGGTGCGTTTGAGCGAAGGGAGTAAGAGAGGGTTGCGTGGTGAAGAAAGCACAAGCGAAATGTGGAGTGGACGCTGTCATGTGTAAAGCACGGCTGTTTGGTCGATATCTTCTTGTGTTTGATTCTGGATGAGTGCCAAAATGAGGAGCGGGGGAGCGAAAGGCAAGCGCCTGCTCTTGCTGCCAGAAAGAACATGACAGGGCGCAGCGTGTGTGGGGCTACGTTGTATACTTTTTCTAACATTTGAATCTAAGCCGCTTAGCTGCGTTGTGTTTGCTGTCCATGTATATTTTATTCTCTGTTTTATGCCACCACTCCCGACAGACCCGTCTTCCCTCACTCTCTCCGTCCCTCCCCCCCTTTGCAACTTACAGGCCACGTGGGCGGCAAACGGACGCTTGTCCTCCTCGACACCTTCACCACCATCGAAACGCATTCGTTATTCTTCTCTGGTTTGGCTGGACGTGGACACGAGCTTACCTATTTCCTAGCTAGCAGCCCTGACGTTCTCCTTTCCAAATACGGGGAGCCACTCTACGATAATTTGATTTTCTTCGCCCCCGGGACCAGCGAGTTCACCAGTCTCTCCTTGGATGGAGCGGAGGGAATTGTTGCGTTTGTGGAGGGAGGTGGCAATGTACTTATGGCGGGGGAGAAGGGGATGAGCGACTTAACGAGGGAAATCGCGGGGGAGTTTGGGGTGGAATTTGAGAAGAAACGGAGCGTGGTCCAAGACCATTTCTCGTATGCCCCCGGGTTGGATGTGAGCGGACGGCATTGGGCGGTTGTGAGTGATGGTTTGGTGAGGAATGAGAAGGTGTTGGGGAGGGACGCGGGGCGAAAAGGGGGGGTTTCGCCCGTGGTTTTTAAGGGGGTGGGGGTGACGGTGGAATCGGAGAATGTCTTGGCATTCCCTATTTTGACTGGCGCGTCTTCGACCTACTCGGCCGTTCCTAACAAGGAAATTATCTCTTCTACTGCAGCTTCATCCTTTCCGATGTCGTTGGCGAATGCAGGGAAGGCATTGGGTTTGATCGTGGCTGTGCAGGCGAGGAACAACGCCAGGGTGATTGTGTCAGGTTCCCTTGATTTCTTCTCGGATGCCTTTTTCGAGCATCAACTGGAAGGGACCGGGGGGAAGAAAGTAGGGAATGAGCTCGTGGCGCAGGAGATGAGCAAGTGGGGCCTGGGCGAGCGTGGGATATTAAGGGCGACCAATGTGACGCATCATCGCGCGGATGGGTAGGTGCTCGGAAGGGGAGGGACGGAGGACGGTAGGGGGACGGAATATTGTTGTGTCTGGGGATAGGTATCGGGATGGGAATATGTATGGTGCACCTTTTTGCTCGTGATGCGGTATATATGTTGCAATTATATCCAAATTAGTCATCCTTTCCCCTCTGATCCATCTCTTTCTTCCCCGTTCATCCATCCCTCCTACCCTCCTCCTCCCCCCCCCCCTTCCTCCCCTTCCTCCCAGGTCCAATCCCGAGCACCTCCTAGCGACCATAGAGAAACCAGACCTGCCCTTTTCCCTCTTTCCTGATCCGGAGCTTAACCGCCAATCGCTCGTGTATCGAATCAAGGACGATATTATCTACTCCTTGATCATTGAGGAGTACGATGAGGAGAAGGGTGGGTGGGGCCCCTATCAGGCCGACGATGTCCAACTTGAATTTGTGATGCTTGACCCGCACGTGCGGACGTTCTTGGAATGCGAGAAGGGAACGGGGCGTTTCTGGAAGTTATTCAAGGTCCCGGATACGTATGGAGTATTTAAGTTTAGGATTCTATACCGGCGGCCGGGGTTGAGTGTGTTGGCAGTGAATACGCAGGTGAGCGTCAGGCCGTTCAATCACGATGAGTATGAGCGCTTTATCTTTAGCGCATTCCCTTATTACGCGAGCGCGTTTTCAATGATGGCCGGATTCTTGGTGTTTGGGGTAGCGTTTTTGTACTCTAAACCGAAGAAGGCTGGTGGGGGGAAGAGCACCAAAAAGGAGTAGGAGAGGGAGTAGAGCTGTATGCAGTGAACTCTGTTCTTTCATGTGCCATGCGACTATGTTTTCGCATGTGACAGGCATTTGGGCGTTCCGGATGGAATGTCACTAAAGCGTGCCGGGGTTTGGAAGAGGGGGGAAGAGAACAAAGACGGAGGAAAGGCAAGGCTGGAGGTTGGAGAGAAAGGGACCGATAGACCAAGAGGTCGTGTATCTGTGTGAAATGGAGGGAAGGGTGAGAGCGGAAGGGGGGTTGGGATGAAAAGGAAAGACTGGGAGCGCAGGAGCGGGGCCCCAGCCAGCTTATCCAGAACCATAACAAGCCCCAAAAACGGAAAACTGCAGAGGAAGGGCATAATTGTGTCTGGCTTGAGGAGAAGGAGGTAGAATAGGAGGGGAGATGGCTGTGCTAATGACAACGACATCAGGAAGAAGGAAACAGAACGAAGACGACAGATCAAAAAATAAAACGGAGGCCCACGGGCGTGTCTATCAAAGAAAGAATCAACGCAACGCAACGCAAAAGTAGATGAAAATAAGAATCAATTATCAAGGTGATATTGAACTCCCCCCTCAAGAAGTTGCAGGCCCCCGATTCTTCTCTATTTTTCTCTCGCTCATATTCTCTCTCTAGCTTCGACTTTATTGACCGGTCCTTCATTGATCTCGAGCCACTCTCCCGCACTCCTCATCCCTTCATCCTTCCTCCTCCTCCTCCGTGCACACTTCTCTATGTAACAACTCAACCCTCTCTTCATGCCTACTCTTTTCCCTATATCTTACCCGACAAGACACCCACCTTCCCTCACTTCTCACGTCATTTCCCCGTACGTCCTTTCCAAACGTGCGGTCACTCTCCCCTCCCTCCCTCCTTCATTCCCTCCCTCTCTACAGCGGCTTTCTTGCCACAAAAAAGAAACTCGGTGTAAAAATCTCCCGCTTTCCCCCCTCCACCAAGTCGATCGCCGTTGCATTCAAAATGGAACTGATCTTCGACGTCCCCCTCGGCGCAATCCGCACCAGCTCGAGCACAGAGACAAACAGGTGCGTGATTACCCTCCCCAGCCAGGTCATCCTGAAACCACCCAAGGTAAATTTTCCCGTCAATGTGTCGTACCAGGGAATCTGATTCGGAGAATGCACGCCTGCATTCGCATCGTACGCATCAACGACCTCGAAGCCCGCTGCACGGACTGCGTCGAGCACTTCCCCGGCCGTTGCCAGGGTGGGCAGCCCGTTGCCAACCTCAATCCCTTCCTTGATGCGTGTGTGCGTGGGGTTGGATGGGGAGTATTTATCCGTTACGATCCACTCATAATTCGCGAACAGGCCACCAGGTTTGAGAATTTTCAGGACTTCGGAAAAGCACTTGGTTTTGTCGGGGGAGTGGCAAGTGGCTTCCACGGCAAAAGCGGCATCGAACGAAGCTTCCTCCCACTGATCGGAGAGGTTCTGAAAATCGCCTTGATGGGACTTGCAGACGTCCGCGAGGCCATGTTGTTCGTTGTACTTGTTGCCTATCTTCACCTGGGGAGTAGGGGAGGAGGGGGGGTGGGCGGGAGAAATCAAGGAGAAGGAGGGTAGCCCTCTCTTCCTCCGCTCCCCTCCCTCCCTCCCTCCCTCCCTCCCTCCTCCATCTTTCTCTTAAGCCTTACCTGGTACTCATTGATCGAGATCCCATCGATTTTCGCACCAGAGAAGATGGCTATGTTTCTCATTGGACCACCTACTCCACACCCGACATCCAACACGCGCATGCCTGGCTTCAACCCTAAGCGTGAGCTTAGATGATATTCAGCCCGCTTGATTGACTCTCTGAACGCTTCTCCCTTCCAACGAGGGGCAAAGTGAAAGGACTGCCCCGACGAAGGGGGGAAGAGAGGGAGGAAGGGGACAGTTAGCAGGCGATATACTTCTCATTCCCTCCATCCCTCCATCCCTCCCTCACTCACTCCCTCCGTACCTGACCCCAGCCGTACTCGTAAAAGTCGGTGGCTAGATCGTAGAAGTTTCCCACCAATGTTTTGTAGTTTTGTTGCCGGGACTCGATACTGCCGGCGCTGGAGATGGAGCCGATTTTGGTCCGGGCGCCGGTGAAAAGGGTAGCGTACTGATCCACTGAGGTTTGCACGTCCTGATGGAAGAAGAGGAGCAATAGATGAAATGAAAAGGTTGTTCTTATCCCATGGAAATGCTTGCGAAAGGCAGCTTTCATGTCACATAAGTATGGCTTGTCCCCTAGCTTAACACCCCATTGTTCAACGCCTCCCGTCCTCTCGTCCTCCCAACCCGACACCTACCTTGGCTTTATGCGCCTCGAAGTCGCTGTTCTTCATGATGTTCATCACGTCGAAGGAGCATGGTCGTCGAACGCGGAAAACGACAATGGTCAAGGCGATTACACTCAGCGTCACCTATTACAATAAAATTTTGAGAAGTAGACACGTAAGTGGGGAAGGCACACAGGGAAGAACACATACCATGGAGACATGCATATACACAAGCGCAAGCTCCCATCCGAACAACAACTCCAGTGAGAGCTCGTGGCCATCAGCACAAGCGTGTACCGGCACCAAAAAAAATGTTCAAGGTATCACACAAAAGAAACGCTGCACATGAATCCCTCAGGTGCACTGATCAGGCAGGAACCAGAGAAACTGTGAATGTAGAGATCAGGTAAGATGACACGCACGTACCGCTGCCGCAACATTGTGCTCGCCCAAGAGTGGCTCCAAAGTCTTGTTGATTTGCTGCAGCATCCTACTTTTTCTTGTTGGGAACGGGGAGGAGGGACGTAATCAGATACTTGCACGTGCCTGCTCTGTTACGAGCCTGCTGATCCAAGGCCCCCAGCAGCACGCTGGACAATCAGTACAATTTAAGGAGCTCTGAAAACATGGTCAAGAAGACCTTCTTCATTGAAACAAAGTGCGATAGGATTGGGTTAGACTGCGACGAAGCGGGGCGGCGTTATGGTGATGTCGCCTCTCAGGCACTTTCCTTGCTCTCCACCAGCGTTCCTATACCCTCAAACCATCCTTCTTGCTACCTCGCACACCATTTCAGCCTTCAACCTCATGATCCGCAGCAGTAGCCATTACTGTAGCAGCAAGCCTCCCATCTCCATACGTCATGATCAATTGCAAGGATGACCTCGCTCCCTCTCGCGGAAAGCCTCAAGCAATTTTGTCCTGGGCAAGTGCGTCGACATAACACTTTCCTGCTTATCCTCACAGTTGTAGTATTGGGGACAAGAGCAGTCATCACAGGCCTTAACAGCGCGGCCCCCGTCAACCCGGCTTCCGGGAGGGCGGGAGGGAGGAGGGTTATATGAAGATGAAGGAAATAACTCGTTGCCTTGTGCAATCTGAGAGACAAATCTCCAGCCAGAGCGGTACGCAAGCGCTGGCATGATGAAGGATGAGTGAAGGAAGGTTCGCGGGAGGCTGTTCATCACTCAGTCACCCTCCCTCCAGGGTGCACGCTCCTCGATCAGGCCTCTTTTCTGCCATGTCTAAGGCGCCACCATGTGGACGTGGACTGCTTTACCCGTCCTCCATTATCTTCCTTACAATTGGAAATATCACGGGTGGATGGTAGCCAGCGCGGAGGCTTTGGCCCGCTGGGCAAGAAGCAGAAGCAGCAGCAAGAGTGGTAAAAAAAGCAGCAGCACCCCCGTGAGATTTATGGGAGAGGCCCAGGTTGTATCACAAAAAATCACACAAATCAACATTCCGACCCATCACACTCCGTTTCCACGTTTTTATTCTTCCTGCATTTTTTTGACTAAGCTGCCTAAGGTACTAGTCGTGTATGATGAAAAAGTTAAGTAGATCCACAAGGTCGCGCTTCACCCATCTTACTACTCCAGATTACCAGGACAACATCCTGGTAAATCATCGTTTCCACCATACAAATCATATATATATATATATATATATATATAATTCCTAAATGTACAAGCCCTGTTGTAGCCGTCCATTCTCTCCTTCAGACTCTAAAATTGCTTTCGCTCTCTGCATACATCCCCCCCCGCGGGTTCAGCACATCTAGCTTGCTCAGGTCAACCCTGGTACACTACGCATCCACTCGCATAAGCGCACGCCCGCACTTGCATACACGCATACATGCACGCATACACGCATGCACCCACATTCATTTAAAAGATGAAAAACTGGTCCTCGGTGTAACCAAGCTTTTCTAGGTTGGGTTTCACGGCGAAGTTCACCATCGGCGGCGGGCCGCAGATAAGCGCGCCCATGTCCTTGGTGGCCTCGGGGAAATTCGCCGCCAGCATCTCGGCCGTGAGGAAACCGACGGAGTACGGCCAATCAGGGGGAGGAACATCGACGGTGTAGTGCACCTTAAATTAAGAGATAAGTAAAGCAGAATGTTGAATTAGTGAGTCGTGTCAAGAAGAAAATGAGCGGAAGCTGAGACCAAATGTCGAGAACACTATTCCTTACCGTAAACTGTTCGTACTGCTCCGCCCAGGCGTCCAGCTCCTCGCGCAGGAGCAAATCCTCTGGAACCCGGGCCGCATAGATGAGGGAAAAGCGGGTAGTGTCGCAAGGATTCTCTAACACGGCACGAAGCACCTGCGGTGAGAGTTGAATGAGTGGATTCGAATCAGTCACTAGCGACGTATTCCCGACACCAACACCTTTTTTCCTCAAAATTTATGACGTCGATTGTCAACGTACCTGCACGACTGGCGTGATGCCCGTGCCGCCGGCGACCGCCACAAAGTGCTTGACATGCACGTCCTCCCCCAGTTGGCGAATGCAGCCGGGGCCCTCGTAAGTAATGTGACCGAGGGGTCCGTCAATATCTATGCAGTCGCCGAGGGACATACGGTCTAGGTGCTGCGACATAAGCCCGCCGTCGGGAAAGCGCGGGTGCTGGTTGGCGCGGTAGACCTGTGTGGTAGGGTGTGCATGTGTGTCAAGAAATAAGGCGCTGTGCGTGCAAGGGGGGCTACGGGGTCTACAGGTCCGCAAGGGGCGACGGGGACTGGCAATGTCAGATGGTCCTAGCTCGCGCAGAGGATGAGAGAGGCTCCATCGTCCAATCACTCAAAACCCATTTGCCTGCACGCACGTACCTTGACCAGCAGCTCCACGTGACCCTTGGCGTCCCCTTCCGACACGGGCGTGTATTGCCGCTTGGTACTCTCGCCGTTGATCACGGCGCGCAGGCCGATATGCATCCCAACAGGGAGGCCCAGGGGCTGGTCTGGCTGCGGGAGGCCAAATCGGATACGCAGGACGTCGGGACTCTCGTACTCCTTGAACACGAGCTTGCACTTGATGGCGCGGTTCTTGCCTTGCAGCGCCACGGCAGCCTCCTTGGGCGCGGCGATGGCGGAGGCTTCAGGGGAGGAGGAGGTCAAAGAAGCCCCGAGGGTGCCGACCAGATACTCATCCAGCATAGCCCAGGCCCTTTTGGAGTGGATCGCCTGCGTGTGTATGTGGTTGGTGGGCACAATTAAGTGCCGTGCTCTCATCGATGCATGCGGGGCGGGCTTGCATATTCATATGTTGCGTACCTCAAAATCCTCGGTGGCGTCTTTGCCGGCGTTCATGACGATGGCGGCCACGCCGCCCGGGTGCTCCTGCAAGTAGGGGGTCACATCGTAGACCTGACCCTTGACAGCGATCCAGCAGTCAGTTCTGTGATTTGCGTGCAGTAGGTTTAGTCAGCGGTTGACTGTGCGTCATATACACGTATTGATGGACAAACATCGTCGTTGCCCTCCCTCCACCCACCTTCCTCATGCCCTTTTCCCCCCGCACGTACTTGCTGTTGTGCCGCGCCAACTCTTCGCGCGTGATGACGGACAAATCCTTACGCTGCGCTATCGATGGGACAGACTTGTCTTCCACGTGTGACCGTCCGCTACCGGTACCCGTTGTCTTGGCCTGTACATTTACAGTCTCGTCGGCCCCTGCCTCCATCCACCCACCAGGAGCAATGGGCGCCGGGTGCTTGATGCGGACGACAGGCTGCTGGCGATCGTTGAGACTAACCGCGGTTGTAAGCCGGAACCAGCTGTTGTTCATCACTGTGGGTAGGGAAGGGTGGGGTGGAAAGGGGAGTTCAGGGGTATGAATAAGGTGTGACGATTACTCTTACTCTCATAGACACAGGTAAAGATAGAGATGGATGGAATAAAAGTATCTCTAGAAGAGAGGAAACGAAATACTCACTGCCTAGGACGTTCCACGTCAAGTCTCGAGGCTGTGTGTTCTGCGAGTTGTCCCATGCACGACAGGCGACATTCGTACAGCCCACCTATGAGAGAGGGAGGGATTGTATATATGAGAGCGTGATGGAACACAGACGTTTCTCGCTCGTTCTCAAGCTGCACTCACCAGACGTAGGATGTCGACATCAAGATTCCAAATACGCCAGCACCAGAAGCGGCCGTGTTCAGTTGGGTACTCCTCACTGCTCAGCTGAGCTAGTTCCCAGCTCTACTCGTGGTGCGTAGTCGGAATGGGTGTGTAAATGTCGATTGAGTCAATGACAGCAGTGTGAAAACCGCGACAAGGTGATACTTCCTACCTTGCCATCGTCGAGGGAGACCTCCATGCGTTGCACTTGCCGGCCGCCACCACAGTAGGCGTAGCCTTGGAGTTTGTAAGTGCCTTTCTTCAGCGGGATCTCCTCGTCGTGAGTCTGGCAGGGAAAATGACGAACAGCAGTATAAGCGGCGAGCTTGCACGTTTGTAAACTTTCGTAATCCAGCTGAGGCCCGCGGACACGAGTACGTACCGGATGGGTGATGGCCGAGTTAAGGTTGAGGTCGTTGATGATGTACTCAGGCTTGCGCCACCAGCCCTCATTATCCGCGCGCTCTTGGTCCACCGACGAGGGCAGGACGCGATTGTCGTGGAAGTGGTAAAAGGACTGCGACTCTTGGCGGCTGATAGTGATGCGAGTAAGCCATTTGATCATCCGTCCCCCTATGTACCCTGCAAGTAGAGGAGATAAAAAGGAAAGTGAGTAATATGGCTGTGGTTCATGTATGTATGTGCGTGTATGGGTGTGTATGTGTATGTTTGATTGTGTACCTGGAATAATGAGGCGGACAGGGAAGCCGTGGTCGGGGAGGAGGCGCTCGTGGTTCTGCTTGAAGGCCACAAGCACATCCTGTGCTGGATCCAGCGCCTGGAAAAAAGAAAAGATGGATAGTTTTGTCATAACTGGATGACAATGAGCACAAGCATGCATAAATATATGCCCGAATGCTTACCTTGAGGAGGGGGATACTCGTGCCATAAATGCCCTTGGGCAGCTCCCCGTCAGGCCCGTCGAAGTTGACCCAGTATTGTCCGGGCTCTAACGCATCGGGTTCAACGCCACAGTGGCGCAGAAGCACGTGCAGGGGCACGCCCGTCCAAATGGAGGTGCTCACTGCACCGGAGCCCCAGCTGAAGCCCTTGCTCTGCCGGGTGACGTTAACCTCCTTGCGGCGATTGCCGGCGCAGACAAGAGTGACGGGCAGGGTTCGGTTGGGCAAAGCGACCAGTTCGTCCATTGACAAAACCTGGGGCTCAGCTACGCCAAGGCCGGTCACGGTTATGCGGTGGTCATCCCAGGCAAGCTTGGGTACCGGGCCGTGGTTGCTGTAGGTGATGGTGTAGTTTAGAAAGATGTTGAGAGACACGAACTGGATTGGCCGACCCAGAAAAGAAGGACTTACCGCACATAGTGCATGGCGGCGGGGGTAATGAAGCCAGCGTCGACCAGCTCCTTGGTGTGCGGCTCGGCGTTAAACGGGTGGCGACCCGTCAGGCGGATCATGCCTGGCAGGCGCTGAACCCACTTGTCTGCCGTGTCGTCGTCTCGCGCGTCTGTACTGGTGGCACGGACCGGCTCAGGCGCCGTAGGCACCTGTGGTGAGAGTTTAAAGGCCATGTAGAGGAGCAACGTGCTAAAGCTGCTGCGGCACCTGCCCTCGTTGTGTGGTGGGTGGGTCATGAAGTGTGGTCAGAGTCGGGTCAGTCATAGCTGTCCAGAGTCGACGTATGCAGAAACGAGAACACATATTGTCGATTCCTGCTGCTACGACTGCGCGCTAAGATCCGGCGCCTTGCAGCGGTTGCTTTTCCTGTTCCGACACGTCATGTTCGCGGCCCCCAATCGAGGCGGCGGTTTTTTGGTGCAGTGCCTGTTGTGCCAACGCCGTCGGTGATAAAGTAACAGGTAGGTTTTTGGCAAGGAGTTACACAAACCAGTCGACCAGGGGACATGAAATAGAACTTTACCTTTCGCAATCGTGGATACGTCTTGTGGGGTACGGCCGAGAAGTGGCGCAACAAAAAAAGTATGTTTCCATGGTGACCCGCGAACCGGGGCAAGGATGTCGACATAAATTGAAAACCCGCCAATTTCAACCGGACTTAGCCAACGTGGTCATCTCCAGTTACTCTTGAGTGGGGGTATTATGATTTGTCTTGCTTGTTTGCTTCTTTATGAAAGCTTGGCATTGTTTTTTCCAAAGCACCTAATGACATGCCGCTTTTACCCATTTCACTGGAGTCTACTGCCATTGCGTCGTGCGCTTTGGTGACACTTTGCACGCTTGCTGGAGGCACAAAAGCGGCCATTTACACATATCGGGAGAGTATGTGCCCCAGGCCCGATCTTGCGCCCTCACTTAATGACGGCCCTTTCTCACTTTTAGAGACCTTGCGTCTGACATAAAAATATGCCCACGCGCGGCTTGGCGCAGCAGTGCTTCGCTTGTGCGTCAGACGGGCGTGTAGCCACCGCCTCCGCCTCTGAAAACAGCGCCCTTCACGCACGATCCCCTCCTCCGCTACCCCATCCTAAACAGAAGCCCTACAACCTGATACTGCGCATCATGTCCAAGCCTGAGTCATCCAAGCACCTGACCACGGCCGTCACCGAGGCCGAGAAGGCTGACAAAATCGTGATATGGAGCTTCGCGGCCCCGCACATGCGCGCCTTTCACCTTGCCTGGTTTGGCTTCTTCATCGTAAGTGTTGGCAAAGGTCGGGGATTGGGGATTAGATGGGGGAACGGGGTGTATGATTTATCCAGCGACAGTCACGGCAGCACCAGCACGCTCATCAGCTTCCCTTGCACCTTCCTCTACATTTTTGCTCCCCGCAGGCCTTCAACGCATGGTTCGCCATCGCCCCCCTTATGCCCGTCATAAAAAAAAGCCTAGATCTTACTAAGGACCAAGTTCAAATGTCCAATCTTGCCGCTGTCGCCTCAACTGTCTTTACCCGTATCCTTATCGGCCCCCTCTGCGACCGCTATGGCCCCAAGGTCACCATGGCGGGGCTACTAGCACTCGGCGCTATTCCCGTCTTCCTGATTGGCGTCGTCAACAACTGGCAGGGCCTCGTCGCTCTCCGCTTTTTTATAGGCATCTTGGGTGCTACATTTGTCCAGTCTCAGGCGTGGACCACCAACATGTTCAAGAAACGGTGCATCGGGGCAGCCAACGCCATCGTCGGTGGTTGGGGTAACCTCGGAGGTGGCAGCACCCAAGTCATCATGGTTTCGATTTTTGCAGGGATCCAAAGCTGGGGCGTGGACCCGGAGAAAGCCTGGCGTATAAGTTTCGTTTTCCCTGGTATTGCCCTCATTATCACGGCTGCCATCGTTCAATTCTTTGGTCAAGACACCCCTCGGGTAGGTAAGGAGAGGAAAAAGAGACGAACGGGACTGAAGAAGACATACAGAAGCGAGTACTGACCTCAATTTGGATTACCATTTCCCCACCAACTACACAGGGTGATATCAGACAGCTTATTAAGAATGGTGAGTCGCCCGTCAAGTCGACCACGGCATTCAAGGCGGCTGCATCCAACTACATGTCTTATATCATGTGCCTTCAGTACTCGGTCACCTTCGGGGTGGAACTCGTGCTTTTCAACATGACCGCCTCCTACTTTCACGACGAGTTCGGCGCCGATGTGACCAAGGCCGGACAGATCGCCTTGCTCTGCGGGGTACGTAAAACACCCTCCCACTTTCCTTCCCTCCCTCCATCCCTCCGTCCCGCGGCCGGTAGTCAAAACAACAAACAATTGGACGGTCCCTTACAGAGCCCTTCGACCCACTTCTGCCTAATTCAACCCACAGATCACCAACATCTTCGCCCGCTGGCTCGGTGGATGGCTGAGCGACCTTGCCAATTCCTACGCTGAGATTAAGGGCCGCATGACCGTGCAGTTCACCCTCGTCCTGTTCGAGTCCATTTTCATCATCTGGTTCTCCCATGCCAGGACGCAGACCGAAGCTACGCTCCTCCTTCTTGCCTTTTCCATATTTGTGCAGGCTGCCAACGGATCGTGCTTTGCAATTACGCCCTATATCGCCAAGTCAGCCGGTGAGTAAGCGAGGGAAGAAGAGGTCGACGAAAAGGGGAGGATGGGATCTACTTCATCTAGGAAACCAACTGGGAAGGGGGGGAAAGGAGTAGCGACCATTCCATTCACTAAAATATCTATTTCTGCATAACCTACCCTCCTCGCCCCATCAAAAAGGCGGCAGTGTGTCGGGTATTGTCGGCGCCGGCGGCAATTGCGGCGCCGTCATCTTCACCCTCCTCTTCCTGCATGGTAAATTTTCCTCCACCGCCCAAGGCTTCCGAATTATGGGCTGGTGTGTCATGGCCGTTTCCTTTACGATCTGGTTCCTCCGCCCTGATTTGCTTGCCGTCGACCCCCTGAGTGACACGGTCAGAAGTGACGCTTCCGTCGAGGCAGCTGAAGAGGCGGATGCGGTGGAGATGGGGAATGTAGCGAATGTCACCGCCTAAATCTAGAACCTCTTTTGAGTAGAGGACGTGTTCCTTCTGAGAAAGATTTTGGACGACTGTGGTTGATGGTTGTAGGCGAAGGGACAGTGGAGAGATATTTTGACAAACAAACAGAGTATGAATATAAATAGCCTGGAGGACCTGGTGGGGTGATAATACCAGAAAAAAGAGGAATGCTTGATTGCAATGAGCGCTGTGAGCTGTGCTGATATGACAAGACGACAGGAAAATAGTATGGTATATAAATAATGAGGAGCGAGGGTCTAGATGTGTCTGAATGGACTAGAATGCGGGTTGCATGACAGAGTGATAAGTTTTGTTGCATGTTGGTTGGTGACCAAGATGCTGTGTGATTCTTCAGGATAGAGAGAAGTCCAGACAATTCAGTGCGATTTCCATTGCTGTAAGGTTTCTTTGATTTTGCGATGCGTGATTATTGATCTCTCCTCTGAACAAAACCGCCGGTGTTGAATGCCTGCGTGTTTTGTTATCAAATATAAAGAAAGAACAGTGCAGAGGCTTGAGGTGTACATAGAGTCTATATTTTATATTTGTGTGAGTGGAGTTAATTCAAGCACCATTTTTCATTCGCTCTTTGGTGTGCTGTGGGGTTATGCTCGCAATCAATCTGTTGCGCGCTTTCCCAGCCTTCATCCAGCCATCCATACTCGTGGGCAAGCGCTTGCTGTTCTGTTTCCTTCCTGGTCTGATCCGTGCGCATCCTGAGCAAAACCGTATCATCGGCGGTACATAGGCGGGACGCCCCAATGAGGACTCCCCATCTCAGGTGGTCTGGTGGAAGAGCATGTTTGCCCTGGCTTCGCTTGTTTGTTTGGCCCGTCCTCTCCTTCCGGCAGCTTAACTGCGATGCAAGCAACACATGTTGAAACCAATTAGAGCACGTTTGGTGCTGTAGCAGTCTGCCTATATCCCCGACATGAAGCCGAGACGTGCCTTGCAGGCGTAAACGGGTTTTCTGGCCAGGGAGCAGCACGCTTAATAACAAGCACTATGTCAGGCCTGTCGATATAATTTAGGCTGCTTGGAAACGTTAGAAAATTACGAGACCAGCTTTATCAGCAAGGGGACCCAAAACACTAGTGTAAAGATCCCCTTGCTATATCAGCGAGTCATGGCATGACCCCTCCTCCTTGTGATGATGGCGCTTTCTCTGCATCGACTTACATATCTACGGACACATAGACACCCACGCAACCCCATCTATCAGCATATCCACCAGCCACTTCACCGCGACTAGCCATTCACCCCATTCTAGAGCACAGTCAGCCTCTCCCCTCCGCAAAGTGAACCATCATCAACTACAACCAGCAGCAAGGATGGCATCCCCTCCCGCGGCTGGCATCAAGCGACGCCGTCAAGCACGTCAATCGGGCCCTTCCCTTCTCGTCCTTGCTGCGATGCTGACAGCAGCAGCTACCTCTGGCCTAGGCAGTGCCGCCCCCCTGGGCAATGGCCAACGCGGCAGAAGCAGCCTTCCGAGAGGGCCTCATCGGGTAGGAAAGGAGTGGATGAATGGAGGTTTGATATCGAGATGCGTAATGTGTGTGACTTAAGAGTTATATAGCCCAGAGATACTCCTTACAATGGCACATTTCCCAGGAGAACGGAAGATAGAGAGGTGGAGGTAGTGTTAGAGCGACTGCCTTCTTCCATCTCGCGTTTCCTCCCTCTCTTACCCGTTCTCCCTTGTGGTGCCCATTAACTTACACGTACACATACATTCTCGATGTCTCTAAATGTATCTTTCCATCACTCATCCCTCCTTCGCACCTCTACCACTCACACGAATGACCAAAAGCAGCCACCCATCGACGCCCGCGGCGGCAGCAGCTTTGTACCTCCTCCTCCCCAACAATCTGGCACCCGGCATCCACGCAACAACGTCAACGACGACCCTCCGCAAGAGCCACAACAGCGACAACAACAACAAGGAGGGAATTACGCCGCAGCTGCTGCTGCCGGGGGTCCCGTGACCCGTCCGTGGGGCCCTGTCTCATCTTCCTACAGCTATCAACGGTACTACACCTCGCAACCAACGTCCTCCTCGGCGGGGCGTCACGAGATCCTCTACCCACGCATCATGCGTACAGTCGGCAACACGGGTGTGTGTATTTTGTTCATGATCCTCACTGCACGTGCCACGCACCTTTACGAGCTCGCGGACCAGATTTCTGGTGCCTTCCGCCGAGCCCTCATCGTCTTACCTGTCGTCGGTCTCTTATGTGCGAACTTGGTAGGCGTGCTCCTCTCTCTCGTGCAGTCTTTCTCACGAAATTCGCGGATCAAGACGCGGCTAAAGGCAATTTTAACCATTAACGGACTGGCAGAATTGTTGCAAGTGGCTTTCAACTCAGCCAGGTTGGTGTTAGGGAACGACAGATTCACCCCGCGAGAGGCGTATGTGGGAAGGATTTTTACGAGCGTTTGGATATTGACGATTTGTTATGCTTTTAGTACCAGTAGGTGGGACAGCTCGGGACAATTTCAGTAAGGGGAGGAAGGGGGGAGGGAAACGGGAGAGGGAGAGGTACATGAGGGTTTCTGGTGGTTTTGCGTTTTGTGTATGTATGTGATTGGAGCATGAGGATGCGTCGCATGAAGGTTGTTGACGTGTCGAAGAAGCTTAACCTCGAGGACAAGATAACGTCAGATAAAACCTCCTTGTCTTTCACGACTTAAGAGTGGTGCGTGGGAGGGGAAGGAGTAGGTCGTCGTCCGCTTTCTCTTGAAAAACTTTCAATCTTCCACTCTGCGCTATTCGACCTTTTTTGGTAGTGATTTTTTGTACAGCCCTAACTATGACTCAATAGCAAGACGAAACAAATAGCAAGACGAAACACACGACGTCAGGATTGGTGGGAAACAAAAAGAAGTAAAAAGGACGAGTATTTGCTGAAGGGGAAAATAAGCGTACTGTCTGCCACCAACTTATACCGAGATCTACTGGGTCGGTGTAATCGCTCGATTTGCTGCTTCTGATGGCCTCCTTTCGCATCTCCACCTCGCAATAGAGCTGGCGTACATCGGCGCACAGATGTCCTTGGCGCCGATCTTATTGGTCTTGATAATTGGTGGGTGGTGGTGTTATAGGTGCAACACGTCGTATGGTGTAGAACATGTCTTAAGGGGTGGGGATTGACACGACCTTAATCACTCGGGGACAGTGTCTAAGTTTGCTGCCAGCTCGATCGCCCGGAAGGCGAGTCTCAAAAAGAGGAAGAAGGGGTTTTAATGAACGCCACAACCCGGGAATGCACTCCCAATTACTTATCAAATATGAAATATTTTCTACTTGGGCCCGGTTGGAGGCTAGTTTGTGTCCCAAAATGAATTTTGGACCCGATTCTCAAGGCATAGACTCCCCATAGAATCGTGGAAACGGTCACTCGCTTGATTCAAGAGCGAAGGAAAGAAGACGACGGCCTCCCATCCTCCTGTCAACATACCGCCCTTTCAAAGGCACACTTTCATCAATTGCACCCACACTTACATATACGCTCCACAGGTATAGGAGTCATCTGCCAGGCACCGTTGGCTTCAGCATTTAGCAGCTCCGCTTTCCAACCTTACTTGCCGGCAGCGTCATCATCATCGCCGCCTTCCATCTTCCATAGCCCTGCCACTCCTCTTCACGCCACTGCCACAACCACCGCTTCTCCCGACGCAAATACCAGCACTTGGCCATGGCCCGCCCGTTTCAGCAGCCTAGATGGACGGGGAAGCGGATCCTGTCCCTGCAATTGTACCAGGAGGTTGGTCGTCTCTTCGGTGGCCTTATCTCGTGGGAACATTTGCCATTCGTGCTGCTTTATGTCGTCGTCCTCCAATGGGTACGTTTATGATTCCTTCTTCTTCTTCTTCTACTATTACTTCTCCCTCCCTCTTCTCTGTCTCTCCACTTCGATTTTCGCTTCGTATTGCCACCTGTAATTTCGTGTGGCGCCCCTCAATGCAACATCTAATGTTGCATCTCTCATTCCTCTGTTCATTAGTACGTCCCGTGGGCACGCGCACCGTGCAATCATTCTCGTACCCTTCGATTGACTTGACCAATAACGACTTTTCTTTTATGTTCCAGCAAGGCATTTATTTGTTACCCACTGTAGCCGCCTCATTCCTCTTCTATCCCCCTCTCCGTCCCCCCCTCATAGTGCTACACTACCATGGGCGACCCCTACCTCAAAGCCCTCGCAAAAGCTGAAAGCGAAGGCGCCGCGCTTCCTCACACCGTTGAACATCTGCGTGCTTCCGCTGCTGTTTTCCTCCTTAAGACTACACCTGACCCCTCTGCGCCTGAGAAAGAGACTCCCTTCTCGTTTTGGGGAGACCCAGCGGTTGAGCCGCCAGTGCCTGATTATTATTTGCCTTCGAGATATCTACCGGGGTTCTGGCCATGTTTTGCCTTGGGCGTGGTGATGACGCTGCATGCCTTGGTGCTGCTTCTGCAGGTGTGGTTGGTTGACTTCCGGTGTTGGGTGAGGTATCGCCCGGTGGGCTCGGTGGGGGAGGCAACGCATGTGAAGATCGTGCCGAGGGCCCATCGCGGGAAGAAGGAGTTGTTGGTCTTAGAGAAAGGAGGGCTGGGAACGTGGTTTACCCTGCAGAGAAGGAAATATCTTTACGACTTCAAGGAGGGCCTTTTTAGTAAGGTCAGATGTAAAGTGGATTGGCCCCTTGAGTTTTTTGGGAGGTGGAGAGGGTTCGCTTCGGATGCAGAGGTCATGGATGCCCAGGAACGGTACGGGAAGAATTTGTTCGAAATCAGCTTGCCGGCGTTTGCGGATCTGTACAAGCAGCAGTTGGTGAGCCCTTTTACAGTGTTCCAGCTTTTTTGTGTGATATTGTGGTGTTTGGACTCCTATTGGCAGTACAGCGTGTTCACCCTGTTTATGATATTTTCGTTCGAAGCGAGTGTGGTCATGCAGCGGATTAAGAATTTGAATGTCTTGAAGGGGATGGATAATAAGACCTTAGATGTGTTGGTGTATCGGAATCGGAGGTGGGAGGTGACGAGGACGACGGAGCTGGTGCCTGGGGATGTGTTTTCCTTGGTCAAGAGCAAGGAGAACGATGGCATTGTCCCTTGTGATTGCCTGCTGCTGCGAGGGTCGGCTGTCGTGAACGAAGCGACCTTGACGGGGGAGAGCATTCCGCAGATGAAGGATGCGGTTCCTTGTCAGGCGGGGCAGGGAGGGGAAGGAGGGGGGAAGGGCGAGGTATTGGACATCAAAAGTGGAACGGGGAAGGTGCACGTGTTTTTTGGGGGGACGAGGCTTCTGCAGGTCAGCGGGGGAGGGGAAAACAATACCGTTGAGGTACTTGAGAACGAGCAGCGGGTTGAGGAGGGGATGCCGCGGTTGCATACCCATGAGGATGAAGAGGAGGAGGACGACGATACCGATAGCCTCCCTCCTCTTGAGCCCGACCAGAAGGAAGAGGACGTCCGTCCGCCTTCTTCCAACTTGGACAACGACAGCATAGATCCTCCCCCTGACAGTGGCTGTGTCTGCTATGCCCTCCGTACAGGGTTTTCGTCTTCGCAAGGGAAGCTCGTCCGCATGATCGAAAACAGCACGGAGGGCGTTCGTACCGACACCCGCGATACTGCCCTTCTCCTCCTCCTCCTCCTCGTCTTTGCAATCGCCGCCTCCGGCTACGTCCTCAAGAAAGGGATGGAAGCCGGAGATAAATCCAAATACCAGCTCTTGCTCCACTGTGTCTTGATCATCACTAGCGTTATCCCTCCCGAGCTGCCCATGCAGATGGCGCTAGCTGTTAATTCCGCTTTGATCACACTGATGAAGATGCAGATTTTTTGCACCGAGCCCTTTCGAGTCCCTGCCGCTGGGAAGGTGGATGTGTGTCTGTTTGACAAAACAGGTACGCTGACGACCGATGAGCTCGTGGCAGTGGGCGTGACGGACATGATAAAGAAAGGAGGGCGAGGGGGAGGAGGTGGAGGGGAGGCGGCATCGCTGGGCTTAACGGCCATGCCAGAGGCCGGGGCAGCGGCGACTGTGGTGCTAGGCGTGTGCCATGCGTTGGTGCTCGTGGAGGGGAAGGTCGCTGGAGATCCGATCGAAGCGGCAGCCTTGAAGGAAATCAAGTGGGAGGTGCTTGAGCGGAAGGGAGGGAGGGAAGGAAGAGGAGATGGGGGAAAGCAGACGACGGTCTGTCGTCCGCTGCCAGCTCAGTTGGCGGGGAGGGGACTCGCTTCTTTCCATGTCGACGGGTTTGGCTTGGCGGCATCGATGGAGATTGTGGCGAGGCACCATTTTTCGAGTAAATTGCAACGCATGTCTGTGGTGGCCATCTCTAGCAGCAGCAGCAGCAGCAGCAGCAGCAGCAAGGCTTTGGTCCTTGTCAAGGGCTCACCGGAAGCCATTGCGAAGCTTTTGTCTCCCTCCACCGCTGTCTCTCTCCCTCTCTCTCGCTACCACCAAGTTGCTGCCGGGCTCGCGAAGGAGGGGATGCGTGTCCTCGCTCTCGCTTACAAGGAGGTCGAGGGCGCTAAGGAGGAAATAGCTCGCGTGGCCAACAACAGAGGCGCGGCCGAGTGTGATCTGAGGTTTGCAGGGTTTGTGGCTTTCACGTGTCGGGTGAGGAAGGACACGGCGGCAGTGATTGCACAGCTGAAGGAGGGGAAGCACAAGGTGGCCATGGTAACGGGCGATGCGTTGCTGACTGCGGTTCATGTCGCGAAGCAAGTGGGCATTTGTAGGGCCGTGGGGAAGAAGGGGATTTTAATTTTGGAGGCGGAGGGAGGGGAGGGGGAGGAGCGAGGGGGGAAAGGGAGGGTGTTCTGGAAGAGTTATGAGACTGGGGAGGAGTTTGAGGGAGGGAGGTTTGATCCAGAACAGATTCCGGTGTTGGCGCTGGGGTATGATTTGTGCACGGCTGGGATACCCTTGGCGGTGGCGAGTAATGTTCATCCTACTCTGCGGAGGCATCTTGAACACTTTGTGGTGTTTGCGCGCATGACCCCGGATGAGAAGGAAGGAATTATCACGAGCCTGAAGGACTGTGGACGGGTTTGTATGATGTGTGGGGATGGGGCTAATGACGTCGGGGCGCTAAAGCAAGCGGATGTGGGGGTGGCCCTCCTCTCTGGGTTCGGGGACATGAATGTTGATCGTGGCACTACCAATGCTGTGACAGATGCCCCCTCGCTTCCTTCTTCCTCGGCAGGACGGACGGCGATCATGACACAAGCCCAGCTGGAGGAACTGCAGCGAATGAAGCCGTCGGAGATCAAAAGAAAGCTGCGGGCCCTGGGCGTGGCACCGGAAGACCATCCCCAGGTGGTCGAGAAATCGGACTTGATTCGATTATACCAAGCAGCGGTGCAACGGAAGGCGGCCCGCGACCACGACGCCAAGAACGCCCGGGACCTTGCTACTACCACCGCTGGTGCTGCTGGTGCTGGTGCTGCTGGTTCTATAGGCCAGAAAAGGGGTCAACCGAAGACACCCCAGGAAATGCGGGCGGCGCAGGAGAAGGAACGGAGGGAATTGATGATGAAGAAGCAGGAGGAATTAAAGAGGGAAATGGAGGAAAGGACGGCGAGGGGGGAGAGCTTTGCGATGATCAAGGCGTTGATGGCAGTGTATAAGAAAGAGGCAGCATCGGCCAAGGTACGGCTCTTCTTCGCTCCTTATCTCCCTCTTTCCATTGTTGCTTCCTTACTTCCCTCTATCTCATGAAGAAAAGCAATGTGGAGCTCCTACGCAGTTCCAACATATCTCCAACTTATCCTTCCTTCCTTTATTCCTCCCTCCCTCGCTCCCTTTCCCGACAGGAAAAACGCGCCCAGATGGTGGCTGACTCGGGACTTACAGCATCTGCGGCTAAGATGGCAGCAATGATGGAGGAGATGGACACGGGGGAGGGAGGGGGTGAGCTGCCAATGGTCAAGGTGGGAGACGCGTCGGTCGCCGCTCCCTTCACGTCAAAGATACCCTCGATTCGGGGAACGGTGGACATCATTAGACAGGGGAGGTGCACCCTCGTCACGACCATTCAGATGTATCAGATTTTGGCCTTGACGTGCCTGATATCTTCCTATTCGCTCTCTGTCCTCCACCTGGACGGGGTTAAATACGGAGATTACCAAATGACGGCGCTGGGTATCTTAATGAGTATCAGCTTTGTGACGGTGTCGAGGGCCAAGCCGCTGGAGAGGCTGTCAGGGGTGAGGCCGTTTGCATCCATTTTCCACCCGGCGTTGTTCTTGTCGATTCTAGGGCAGTTTGCCTTGCATTTAGTGTGTATGATGATGGCGGTGAGGGAGAGTAAGAAGTTCTTGCCCGCTGATTTCAAGGTGGAGGTGGAGGGGGAGTTCAAGGCGAATGTTATTAATTCGGTGGTTTTTCTCGTGAGTGCCGTGCAGCAAGTGAGTGTGTTTGTAGTGAACCTGAAGGGCCCCCCCTTTATGAGTGGTTTGGGGGATAACAGCCCTTTGCTGTACTCACTGGCGAGCACCTTCGTGCTCACTTTCTTGTTGGCTTCTGAGAGCATCCCGCAACTGAATAAATTCCTGCAGCTCGTCCCTTTTCCGACCCCTCAATTTCGAAATTGGGTGTTAATGATCTTGGTGGGCGATATAGGGCTGTCGTTTTTGTGGGATCGGCTTATGACTTTTGTGTTTGCTCCCCATGTCCTGAGGGCGAGTATGGAGGGGTTGACGATGAAGGATGGAGTGCGGCTTGTGAAGATTTTGGGGGTAATCACAGGCGTGATCTGGTTTTTGTCCCAGGGAGATCTTGACATGGATGAGTTCGGAGGGTTTGATGGGATGGGGGGGGGAGGGAATGGCGCAATACCGGCAGGGGATGGAGGGGGAAGAAATGGGTCGTGGGTGGACGTCGTGGTGCCTCCGCGGCCGGTTGGGGAAGGATGTGGGTATAAGGAGGGCTTGGATGAGTTTTTGGGTTAAGGTTCGACCGCTTAGGAAGGGTTGCAGGGTGTCTGTTGGCGACTGCGGGTGGGATTGTGGTGAGGGGAGGGTGAAGTGAGTCGTGGGGGTCGAGGTAGAATGAATCAAAGTAAATTAGTCAGAGTTAAAAGCCCAAAGACAAGACAAGATAATCAAGTCAATTTCGAAGGACTCAGCGAAGAACCTAAGGACGATCGAGCGCGACAAGCGCGACAAAAGAAGGGAGCGAGGCCTGTGGTCCTCCTGAAAGTCATGAGCCAAATGGGACGTACTTCTTTTTCTTAACCTTCTCTTGCTTGTCATGCCTCTGTTTTCTCCGTTACTATTTTTTATGTGCTCTGGAATATTGCTGCGACATGTCATGGTCTCTATCTCTCTGCTCAAAACTAAGTGAAAACTCCCTGACAACAAAAGAGCATATTGGCTGCCTTCTCCATTGTCTTTCTTTTCATCTTCAAGCTGACTTTCCTTCTTGGGGTTTATTTAATTTCCCCGAATGCGTGCCCAATGCTCATTTTCTCCCCTTCGACACCTCCTCCAGACCTTCTGTTCTCTTCCTCCTTACGCTCCATCTATCGTCCCCCTCTTCCCAATCACTTGGCGACTTTGCCTGGCAAAACTGTTAAAATCTTGCCAATCGCAATCGTCTTTCCCTCGTCCCTCAACGTCAACCGCCCCAACTGTGCCATCTCCTTAAACGCCTCACAACACACCTCCCGTTTCGTCCGCATCCGACACGTAATCACATTCCCCTGCCTCGCAAACCGGGGCTTCTTCTTCACCTCTCCTGACTTCCGATCTTCAATTGACAACAAGTCCATGACCGTCACCTCCTCCTCAGCCGTATGCAAATGCGCCACACACGTATACCCCGGGCTGAAAATAGGTCGATGCTCCAACAAGTCCACCAAGGCTAACTGACAATCAAACCTCGTCGCTGCATGACATGGCTCCCCGACCGAGCACAGCACGTACCCTTTCTGAACATCCTCCACCGCCGCCCCCCCCAACTTGACCTTGACATTCTCCCCTGGTTTCGCTGAACGCACGGGCAGGTCGTTGATCAAAATCGATTGCACCTCATACGTGTTCTTCGTGGGCATCACCAACACTTTCTGTCCTACTTTCACACTCCCACTCTCCACCTTTCCCAGGGAGATCGTTCCCCTATCCTGGTACCGGTCTAAGACTGGGATCCGCAACGGCGCGCTGGGCTCTCTGCCCTCAATACACAAGGCATCTAAACATGAAATCAACGTCGGCTCGGCCGTGTTGTGCTCCCCTGCCACGTACAGCCCCTCCCACCATGGACACGTAGATGCCGCCACGGGCTTCTGAATGTTATCTCCGGTCAGACCCGACACAGGGATGAATTTCACGTCCTTTTTCGGAGCATACCCACATGATTTGAGGAAGGGTTTGAGCTTACTCACGCATTCATCGAACCGGTCTTTCGACCACTTTACCGTGGAATCGTCCATCTTGTTGATTACCACCACCAGGTACCGCACTCCCAACGTCTTGGCCAGCAAAGCATGCTCCCGCGTCTGACCCCCCCGCTCGAAGCCCGTCTCAAACTCCCCCCTCCTTGCAGAAATAACCAAAATCCCTACATCAGCTTGCACGGCCCCCGCAATCATATTCGGCACATAATTCTTGTGACCAGGCGCATCCATAATAGTGTAGCGCTTCGCATCCGTATCGAAGTGTGCCCGACCCACTTCCACGGTCTTCCCCTTCGCGCGCTCCTCCTCGTTTGTATCCATGATGAATGCTAAAAACCAACTTTCACGGTTGAGTTGCTTTGCCTCCTTTTCGAACCGCTCGATGGTGCGCTTATCCACTTGGCCCGTTAAGTAGAGAAGCTGCCCTGACATCGTCGACTTCCCCGCGTCGACATGACCGATAAATACCAAATTCAAGTGCTCCCGAGGGTCTTCATCCTGCAGCTCTGACGATCCGCCTGCATCGTCATCATCCTCCGCCGCTGCAACCAAAGGGCTGGACCCCGAAGACATCTTGCTGCTGCTGATGCTGCTGCTGCTGCTCGCTGGCGCAGCCGCCGTGGCAACGGGCATGCGGGGCTCTGCCTTCCTGCTGAGCTCCGCGTCCATCGCAGCAGTCGTGCTCCCTTCTCCTTCTCCTACGACTCCTTCGAGCAACGCCCGGATCTCCGGGTATTGCATCAATGAATCGGGGTCCTCTAACATCTTTTCTGTCTTCGCCCTATCCCCACCCGCCATCTTGAAAACTGCCTGCCACAACGGGTCGTTCTCGTCGTCCCCCTCGTCATCTTCCTCCATGACACTGCTGCTACTAGCAGGGGGGTCCGCAATCGAAGCCGAGGCCATCTGAGCCGTCATATCCTCCGTCGTTGCTCCTCTCCCACCGCCACCAGGCGTAAAGGAACGAGCTCCAGGGTTGAACACAAAAGGCTTGGCCCCGACATTGAGCTTGGGCGCGCCCGCTCCTTGTTGGTCCTCCCAGCTGTCACCCATTTCTGCTGCTGCTGAATGTTAAGGCCGAAACTATTGCTGCTGCTGCTGCTGCTGCTGCTGCTGAGGCTGCTTACTGGCGTGAAATGCAACAACGGAAAGGAGGTAAAGACGTTGCGTCGGTTGGACAAGGGATGGACGGAGATTAGGCAGAGACAGGACCAACGATCTCTGTGTATGTGAGACAAGATAGGAAAGGGGTGCGTGAGCTATGTGTGTCCCAGGGACGGCGCGACGCGGACCACAAATGCATGGACGGCAGGGAAGAACACAGGCCATACGTGCGTCTCATCCGAGGTCACTTCGATGAGCGAGGACGATGGGTGGGATGGTGAGCGATGCTTGGCCAAGGCGCTGGACAAACTCACAACACTTAGCCACATCTGGCATCTTTTTTAACTTCATGTGTAGCATGCCATGCGCTCTCGGAGTGATGCATCTGTGGTTATGATTTGAGTGGTCTTAGAAGCCATCGAAGGCGAAGAAGCCTTGGTTCTCAATACGATGAGATGATGATGAGCGAAGGCTTTCATCAGCAGTGACGCAAGGAACCTTTTGCGGCACCGAGATCAAATGTGCGCTGCTGTACCGCACGACGACCAGCACCACCTAGGGTACAACGATGACGTTGTTGTCCACCTGTTACTGAGGCACCGTCTTTTCCTTCTTGATCCTTGACCTTTGAACGTCTTCTTTCCCATGCTTCGAATGATCGCGCACTCGTCTCAACAGACCTACGAACACACACGTGACAGCCTTGCTTGAGCTCGACGGGACCACGGAATGATGCAGTAGGCTACAGTCCAACCGAACATTATGCGTAGAGAGGCACCGCGTGGCGGCATGCAAGCAAGGAATGGGGCCCCCGCAAGGCTCCCCTCGCCCCTTCCTCCTTCACGCCACCTTCCTTCGACTACTCCGCGGATGCATGCCCCATCACCCGGCCCAGCACCCTCGCTATCCGCGGACTTTTCGGCATCCCAGCAACTTATGGCAATGCTGAATCTGGGGGGCAGCGGCAGTGGCAGTGGGGGACAAGGTCGGGGAGGCTTCTTCGGCAGCGAAGGCGGTAGAGGAGGGGGAGGAGAGAGCAAGATCCCCTCACAGGTGCCTGCATCACCCCAACAACTTCGGCCGCAGCAGCAGCAGACGGAAGGGGAGCGTATGGGTAAACTACGATACGACATCGTTGAGCTTGAAGTAATTGCCCGCTCGCAAGCCTACCCTCCCGAACGCCCCCGTGGTTTGCCTCCCCTAGTCATCATGTCGCGTAACCTCCCCACCATGCCCAACGTTGCTGACCATCCCATCCGTCGGGCAAACGAGTCAACATTCCGTTCATTTCAATCTTCCTCCCAACCTCAGCAGTATATTCACCAAAGGCATCAATCACCACAAGTCAAGCAGCAGCAGCAACAGCAACAGGCGACGGCAGCATCAGCGTCTACAGTGAAGAAGGGTCCTGTCGATTTTGCTACGTTGGGGCAAGACATCGGCATTGAGCGGTTAAGAGGGTACAGGGAGGAGGAGGATGAGAGATCGGCACGGACGATGTTTCAACAGCGGGAACAGCTGCAACGAGGGAGAGGTGATGACCGAGAAACAGGAGATAGAGGGGGAGGGAGAATGGGCAGGAATGGCGACCGTGGTGATGATAGAAGGGGAGGAAGGGACAGTAGGGAGAAAAATAAAGATCGAGACGGCTGTGGTGTGGATGGGAGGGGTTATGGGGGAGGAGGATATGACCGTAATGATCGTCGGGGAGGGAGGCCACAATCTTCTCGCCAGCAGCAGCAGCAGCAGAGTGAGGATGACCTGTGGGAGAACCCGACGGACGATTATTGGGAGATGCCATCGGCGGGGGGGCTGGGTGGCAGTACATTAAAAGGGTTGAGTAAAGGAGGATTGGACGAGGCTTTCGTGCCTGACGAAGGGCTTGCAGCACAATTTGAGGCCGAGAGGGCGAAGTACTTAAAGGGGCAGGGGATCACGGCCCCGGCTCGTGACCCAGTGATGGAGGAGAAGAAGGTAGAGTTGGAGGAGAAGGAAGATGCATCCCCGGAGTGGGATGATGAATCGCTACCGGCTTCGAAAGGGGGGAATGGAGGAGCACTGGTGACGAGTCCACCGGGCTTGTCTAGAAGGCAGCAGCAGCAGCTGCAGCCGCCGCAGCCGCAGCCACAGCAGCAGCCGCAGCAGCAGCCGCAGCAGCAGCGGATGGCAGCATCATCAATACAACCAGCCAAGTCGTTGGAAGACCTACAGATTGACATCGACAGCCTCTTTGGTAAGCCCACCAACGGAAGCTGTAGCAGTAGCAGCAGCGGCGGCAACAGCGGCAAAGTCGCTTTCTCTATCCCCTCCTTCTCCTCCTCCTCATCCACCTCTGCTGGTGGCGTCGGTGGTGCGTTTCAAAGTGGTTTATTTTCTTTCGCTGCTCCTGGTGCCGGGCTTTCCACCATAGATCTCTACAGAGATCTGGCTGCTGCCTCGTCTTCGGTTCCATCCTCGTCCTCCTCTGGAGTAGCGGGCCTCACCACCCCCACCATCGTCAACAGTAGTAGCCCAGCCAGCACCGCAACAACTTCTGCTGATACAGAAGCTGCCACTTCTACTGCTACTTGCGGTGCCGCTTTATCGGGCTTTGCCTGTTCTAACTCCACTTGGGCACAATCTACTTTCAACAAGCCTTCGCCTTGGGCTCCGCCAATACTTCCTGCCAAATCCCAACCACCATCACCACAAAAGCAGCAGCAGCAGCAGCAGCAGCAGCAGCAGCAGCAGCAGCAGCAGCAGCAGCAGCAGCAGCAGCAGGAGAAGCAGCAACAGCAGAAGCAGCAACAGCCGCAACAGCAGATTTGCCCGTCTCCTTCCGCCAACAGCATGGTGAGCTCAATGCTTTTCAAACCTAACAGGGCCACAACCCCACCGCAGCAGCAGCAGAAGCAGCTGCAGCCGCCGCCGCCTCAGACCCTCCCTACTCCACATCCTACTGCTTCTGGTCCTATTCCCTCCCCACAGCAGCAGATGCTGCTGCAACAGCAACAGCGACAATACCAACAGCAACAGCGGCAGCAGCAGCAGCAGCATCACCAGCAGCATCACTACTATCAACAGCACCAACAAATGCCGAAGCACCACCACTACCACCACCAGCAGCAGGAGCAGCAATACCGCTACCAACAGCAGCAGCAGCAGCAGCAGCAGCGACCAGCAGATCTCATGGCAATCCTGGGCTTTGGAGGAGGAGGTGGAGGAGCCTCTCACCCCTCCCACCCTCACCAACAGCAGCAGCAGGCTCCACCTTCTTCTAAATTTGCCTTCCACCAAGCACCTACGGGTCGTGTGGCAAAAAAACCTTCGACAGGAATGATTAGAGGGCTTCTCCCTTCTTCTGTCTTGATCAATCAAAACCAGAAGAAGAAGGCTGCTGCTGCCGGTGTTGCGGTGACGGCGCGGTCGGACGAAATTGGAGGCGAAGCAAGTGGAACTCCGCCACCGTCGACCTAAGAGAGTGAGGAAGGAAGCGAAGGGAATGGGCATGCGTTATATATATTTAATTAGTGAAAACACACATGTTAGATGAGGGAGAGAGGGAGAGAGGGAGAGGGGAAGGGAGAGAAGAATGGATGAGGAGGGAAGGGAGGATAAGAAGGGCAAGGAGCAAAAGACTTTTATACTCTAGATAGGGTAGGTAAGGCCTCCATCGCGCTGGTGTCATAAAAGCACATTTGACACACATTCAAAATTAATAGCAGACGCAAGAAGCCCACCACCACCAAGAAAACAAAAGCAACCCCCAGAAAGCAGCAGTCTGCCAAAAAAAAAAATCAGATCTCTTTGCGGTCATAAAGGAAGGGGGGGAAGGTCTTTCGGCCTGCCTGACCCAACACAGTGGCGGTTCTGGCGCTTGAGGAAGAGGACAACAAGAAATAAAGTCAACACATAAGGAAAACCAAGAGCAAGTAGGGAAAAAAACAGTGGACATAAGTAAACCCGAGAAATATTCACGTCACCACAAGAGCAAGAGCAGATCCATGCTTCTACCAGTTCCAGTCTTGTCCTCGTTCTTTCCTTCCTGCCTGCCGCTCTTAGATTCTCTGTGTCTGGGTGTTGCTTCTCGTCCCGAGCGTCATGCCCCCTGTAACAAGCACAAGACGTAAACGAGGACACAGGTAAACGAAAGCAACTCCTATTTTTCGTCCTCTCTCACACACTACTCCTTCTCGCCCGCTTACCCACAGGTATAACTTTCCGTTCTCTCATCTTATCCATCCAGTACTTATCTTTGCACACATGTTTCCTCCGTCCCTCAACCCATCCCTTCTCATTCTTCTTTATTTCTTATCCTTCTTCTTCTTCTTTTTCTTCGTCTCTGCGCTCTCCTCCACCTCATCAGTCTTCCTCTTTTTCTTATCCTTCTTCGGAGACACCTCCATCTCCTCCTCCTCGTCCTCCTCCTCTTCCGCCACCTCCTTCCCCTTCTTCTTTTCTTTCTTCTCCTTCTTCTTTTTCTTCTCCTTCCCGCCATCCTCCCCTCCTGCCCCCACCACAAGCACCCCCGCCGCTTCTAGCTCTTTCCTCACCGACGTCATCACATCCACGTTCTTTCTTGGCGCCGCACCGGTGTCATAAAATCTTAACCGTTCCTCCACCTGCTCCTTGAGCTTCTCTCCATATTTTGTGGTTGGATCCTCTGTGAAGGTGTCGATCCTCGAAGCAATCGAACATTTATTGGCAAGATACCGAGAGATCCGTCCTTTGTTCTTGGCAGCCGCACGACCAATGAACGAGGAGTGGTAGATGAGGCCGTACTTGGGCGTGTTTCCCTTGGTTTTAAGGGCGCGGAAAAGGGCCTTCTCAGCACCCAGGATTTGAATGGTTGAGGCTGGGCATTTGGCGAGAGAGGTGAGAGAACCGGCCTTTGCAATGAGCCGGGCGGCGACGGTCTCGCCAATGAGTGTGCCTGGAGGGAAGGAGGAAGGAAAAGGGGAAAAGGAGGGAAAGTGAGAAAATTGAGCATTCATGTTTAGGGGGAGGGAGGGAGGGAGGGAGGGAATAAGGAAGGGTTTCCGTACCTAGATTGGGAGCAACCGTCGCCATCTTCTCCAACAAATAAGCGTGTAGGTGCTTCCTGTACTCCGCAAGCTTCACCATCCGTGTAATGAACGCCACGATATTCCCCATGTCGAAGGCCGAGGTGTCCATGCCCATGCTCGTTTTGGCCGCCGTCAGAATACTCTGCGACAATTCCTCGTCCAGCGTGATCTCTGTCAACCCGTCCAATTTCTCCTCTGTCAGGGTGGTGCGATCCTGGACGTAGGCAGCACACCGAGCAAAGACATAATTATCCTTAACCAAGTCGCGGAGCTCGGGAAAATGCCAGCAGTACCATTCCCGGACACGCATCGCGAAGGTATTAAGATCCTTATCAAGTTGGTCAAGCAGGGCGATTGATTGGATGATCATGTTGTCCGACCGGCCCGGGTTGAACTTGACCTATAGTTGAGGTTAGACATGGAAGAGGGACGGGGGGGATGAAATGAGGCATCGGTTGGAATGATTCTTATGAAGTGCGTCATGCTTGCGAGCCATAAAGGAAGGGTAAGGTACGGGCACAACAGAATGAAAAAGAAGGAAGGAGAGCGAGGGAAAAGAGGAAAAAAAAAGGAAGAAAAGGAATTCATAAATACGAAGGGTCTTCAGGTCAAAGTGAAGGATTACATGTCTCTTCAGCACCCTGTGCCCCCTCTTTCCGTTTTGGAGAGACGTGTGGGGGTAGGGTGGAGTCAGAGTGAGCTGAGTAATGGTTTCATCAACAGACACCTCGTCGATATACAGGAAAGGGAGGAATACATCGATAGAGCAAATACAAAAGAGAAATCGCAATCGCTGCCGACAACAAAGGAGTTCGCATGGAACACAAATCATCTTCCCATCCTCCCTCCCACCCTCCCTCCCACCCTCCCTCCCTCCCTCGATCTCACACCCCGCTCATACCTTAGCACGGGAATACGAATGCCCCAACCCCAACTGCGACCTCTCCAACAGGCCCCCATCCAGCTCCTTGATATATTTATTGAAATGCAACCTGATCCCTCGCAACACCTCCCTTGTCGCCTCATCACTCTTGCAAGGAAACGACAACTCCTCCTGGATTATCGTGCCTAGCGCCGGCTCTATCACACCAAGTGCCGTCCCCTTCCCCGCCTTTTTGGCCTTGGGTAAATTCAGTTCTAAAAAGTGCTTGAGGTCATCACTCAAGACATGCTCCGAGATGCTATTCATGTTTTCCAACGCGTTCTCCGCCGAGGTGAAGGGCTGGAATGCCTTAAGCTTGACCGTACGACCGAAGCGTTGCACGTCTTGGATAGACGCTTGAACCTCATCGGTCAGAGAAGCAATATCGTCGTGTTGGACCAGTTCGAAGAGTGCGTACCCAGAGGCAGATTCGTGAAGGACGTACGAGGACTGAGGGAGGGGAGGGGAAAAAGCGGGGGGGCACAAGTGAGTGATTGAGGGGAGGAAAAAACGGACGGAACAAACGGGCAAGGCAAAGACACAGATACTGAATGGAAAGATTTCCAGGCACGAACAGACAGGAGAGTGGTCAAGTGTGTATGCTGCACATAACCACAGAGTAGAGGGAGAGGGGTGTTGGGAGGTGGGTGGAGGCATGTTCGCCTGTAGTGGTGACTCTACTCTTTACCCCGCCATTCATCCCGAACTAGATCACTTCATAATACCCCTTCTTATGTTTGACGACATACCATGGCCGATGTAAGGGCTTGGGGACGGATCCTGCGCACTGAAACTCAGGCTGCAGGTCCTAAAATATCCTCCGTCGGTGATGGAAGCTCAAGCAGCAGGCGGCAGTGCGGCTGCGCTTGCGTTCCCTTACTGGTCTTGCTACCCACAAGGCTTCCCTGGAATCTGTCGTAAAAGTGCGTGGGGAGGGTTCGAAAGGAAAACGCGATGTGAGACTCGGCGTCGTTTGGCAAGCAAGGCGCAAGGAGACCAACTCGCAAGAGGGCGAGGCAGTATGGTTCATGGCCAGGAGGTGAGCTGTGATCGAATTGACCTCAGTTCCAAAGCGAAACGACTTCGCCTTCCCTTTCCAGGTCCCTGATCTCCCCTCAGCACTCAGTCCACCCTTCCACAGCGCTCCCTATCCACAGGTGAGCTAGCTACGCTGGCCATTGTGAGGGTGAAGACACAAGCAGGGGTATGCGACAATTGTCTTATATAACCCAGACATCGTCGTATTGATGAACGTCCCTGTCTCGTTCATGCACCTGCACCCCCTCCCAGTTCTCACACACCACCCCCTACACCAACACTTACACAGCGCTTTACCGTCGCATGCTCGCTGGAGGCCCGAACAGCCAGCAGCTGAGCGCCACATAAGCAGCAAGAGGGGCCAGTAAGGAGCTTGAGCAGGAGCGACTGCTGCTGCTACGCCCCCTCCTACCCTACCCTGAAAAGGAAGACGACGCATAGTTCACGGCGCGTGGACACCCACACTCAGGTAAGTAAGAGAGGGAGGTGGAGAAGGAGAAGCAGGAGGGTATAGAGGGGATGAAGTAGCTATCTTGGCTCGGGTGTTTCGGAAGGAGAGTCGACTGAAACGGGAGGGGACGTGGCGGAAGAGAAGGAGGGCATTCATGAGAAAAGGGCAGGCAATCCGAGGCCTTCTAAGAAACGGAGGTATAAATATAAGAACAGGGATCATCTTCCGTTTGACCCTATCGACACAAGAATGTATCGATCCTCAACCTTATTTTAAACCCAACTAATTGATCGCCTCTCTCCGCACTCGTTCTCCTTCCATTCCCGTCCACAGGTCAGCCATTGCGTCGAGGGCTGACCGCGACGCGCCTGGGCCGTTGCAAGCGGTGGAAATGAGCTACGTGCCCATGTCCAGGGCATCCCACTCGGTAGGTAGTGAATGAGGGAGGGAGCGAGGGAAGGGAGGGATGAAGCGAGGTAAGGTGTATATCTGTCCTACCATGTCTTCTCTTTATCCACGCCCCAATGCATGCTCATCACCCATTTCCCCCTCATCTTCGATCTACTCTCATTGTTATTAATCAGGGAAGCACCGGCGGTGTGGGGGGCAGCATGACAGGCAACAGCAGCAGCAGTGGTGGACAGACCCAATTAGAAATGGATGAGGCGCTAGCCCGACAGCTGCAACGAGCTGAGCTGGACGGGATCAGCACTCCCTTAATTTTAGGAGGAGGGCCGGGTGGTGGGGGAGGAGGTGGGTCGGGAGTGGGTGGGAGTGGCGGAGTAGGAGGAGGCGGCGGTGGGGGGGGGGGAGGGCGGGAAGGCCCTATCGACGAAGCCAGACAAACGCGGTTGAACGCGTTGCAGAATGTGCGAGAGGTTCGGAGTGCGAGCTTTGCGTTGTGCATTGTATTGTTGGTGAACATTCCCCAGATCATCGCAGCGATTGTGATCTTGTCCAAGTACTGGTACGATGACACGTGTGTGGCAACCGAGACGGCGAAGTGGAAGACTTACGCCTTGATTGCGGCGATGCGTATGTTTTTGTACGTGTCCTCCGTGTCAGCGCTGTATTATTTGAACGGACGGGGGCCGAATGTCAGTGTGAGTGGGTCGTTGATGCGGTTTTTGAGCCATGCAAGGAACGGACTAGATGCGTTTGGACTGATCTGGTTTGTGGTTGGAAATATGTGGTTATTCGGAGGGGACGTGGAGGTTTGCCCCCACCCCAACCGGAGCCCGCTGTACAGCTTGTGTGTAGCCTTTGTCTTCATCAATTATGCTCAGCTGTGCCTGCCCTGCGTGGTGGTGATCGTGATGTTGCCAGTTTTGTGCTTTTGCTTACCGTGCCTAATTCGAATTTTGGCGCGAATCCAAGACCCGATGCGAGGAAAGGGCGCAACGCCCACAATGATCAGTAAGCTACCACTCATGAAATACCGGCAAGTCCAAGAGGAGCAATTTAGAACAGCAGGAACAGCAGCAGGAGCAACGGCTAACGCGGGAGGTGCAGCAGGGACAGAGGGAGGGGTAGGAAGAGGGCAGGGGCATGAACAGCAGCCGCAGTTGTCAGTGACGGGGGTTGAGAGTAACAGCACGTCGTGCGCAATTTGTATCAGTGAATACGCGCCGGACGAGGACGTGAGACTATTACCATGTGAACACTATTTCCATGCTTCGGTAAGTGAGCAAAAATGGTTTTTTTAATCGCTCCCCACCCGTTCTTACCCTCCTTCCCTCCCTCCCTTCCATCCTCCCTCCCGCCCATTTTGAATCAGTGCGTCGACGAGTGGCTTAAGGTTAATGCCTCCTGCCCCACTTGCCGTGCCTCCATCCTCCCCGAACATGCCGACCAATCCACACCCCGTTCTTCCCACTATGGCACCACAACTTCAGCTGGAGCCAGCAGCAGCAGTATCAGTAGCGTTGGCAGCGCAGGGAACAGCCCGGGAGGAGGTCTGGGAGGAAATCTTCCTGTTGCGATCTCCCCCCCGTCCTCTATCTCGCCAAGTGGCTCAATTCCGATGCCTGGCACGCCGATGCATGGTGGGGGAAGGGAGGGAGGGAGGGAGGGCGGGCGTTCATCGCAGTCGCATCACCAACGAGGGGATCATTTAGTGTAGACGGACGGAGAAAGCGAAAACGGACAAGACAAATGGGGTCAGAAAGGTGTCTTGCAACGAGATGGGCAATTGGACGAGCTGCAGTATCATTACAGACACGTAGAAGAAGAGGAAGGAAGGAGGGCGGAAGGATGCATCCTTTCTACCCCTTTCTTTGGTCGGTTGGCCTTTCGTGTGTGTTTCATGTGTCTTATTGCATGTGGTCGTGGCTGTGAGCTTTTGTTTGAGTAGGTAGCGGTGGTATGTACAGGCCACTCTCGGGGAAAGAGGTGGAAGGGAACGATGGAGAGAGAGACGCGATGCGATGGAAGGGGAGCGTTAGGCCCCCTCCCTTTTTGGGAAAGACATGATAAGAATCAAAAATATCAGAGACAGAACAACGACGAGGAGATATATACAGAAGAGAGGAAGAAGGAATAAGAGGAGACGCGCGTGCGCTCTTACTCGAAAAAGAAAATTTGGGATTTGAAAAGAGAAAAATACAGGAATAATAGTAGTATGGTAGCCTTTTTCTTTGTGTTGCTTCATCCGGGAGACACTGCCGAAAATTCTGACAAGAAAAAAACTTCTGGTCTAAGACGTACTGCTTGTGTCGCTGGTAAGATAGGAGTTTTTTGTATAATTCATTTCATTTTTTGTATCTCGCTTTTAATGTGCGTACATGAGAAAAGCACCCTGGGGGTGGGGAGGTTAAATGGCGAGTGGGTTGGATCGGGTTCGGTCGGACGACGCCCGCCTTTACCCAAGTGGCTGCGGATCTGTTATACTTTTTCTGCTTGGTCGTGTAGTTTGGCGTGGAGTTGTTATGTCTACACGTATTAGCAGTTGCCAGTTTAACCTAATGTCAACAGAGTAAAGGGCATTCATTGGTTGCTGGGGGGTGGGGCAGCGTGTGGCCGGGAGGCGCGACGTATGGCAGCAGTCGGACCCAATCATTTCACTCATTAATGCACACGCTATACGCAGATCACAGTCAAATAGTATGTCGCGCGTGTGCTTTGCCCTCCTTGGATTGCTGGCCTCTCAGACCAGCGCTTTCGTCATCCCCACGACCCACATCATCCGTGCCCCCAAGGCCTCCACCACCCAGCTTGCCGCGGTACGTACCGAGTGCCCAATGCCCTTTCGCTCTCGTCTAGATCTACGAAGGGCTGATTGGAGATGTCGCGATATCAATCTATTTGTAGATGAGCTTATTTACCTTTTATGGCCTCAAGCAATGTGGTGGTCGGGAGGTGGTTGTGTATGGACATCGTCGTGTGCCACGCACTGCCTCCAAGCTGGAGCTGCCCATTTTTCTATCTTCAGTGCGTCTCGTTTAGACAAGACAAACCATCATAAACCTAGATCATCCAATCCCGTGCGCTCAGGCCCCTTGATACACTCCCATATTTCTGGTGGCCCAGTTCATCCTTTCACCCCCATCCAGTTATCCACCCGAGTGTCCCCCATCCCGCCATCCTATATCTCCTCAATCCCACACATCCCCAGACCACCATGGCCGCCGATGTCAAACAAAAGCCCCATGGCGGAAAGCTTGTGGATTTGATGGTGGAGGGTGCTGCTGCCGAAGCCGCAATTGCCCGCGCTACATCCGAAGTTGAGCTCTCTGATCGCCAGCTGTGCGACGTGGAGCTGATCGTGAACGGGGGCTTCTCCCCCCTGACCGGCTTTATGAATGAGGAAGAGTACAAGAGCGTGGTGGAGACACACCGCCTGCCCAATGGCCTCTTGTTTGGCCTGCCCGTTGTGTTCGACACGGACAGCGAGACCATTCAACCCGGGGCTAGCATTCTCCTTAAGCAGGGGGATCGCCCCATCGCAGTTTTTGATGTATCTGCCAAGTACACCCCCAACAAGCCTTTGGAAGCCCTGAAATGCTACGGAACCTCCTCACTGGAGCATCCTGGTGTCCAAATGATTGCGATGGAACGTGGCAAATACTACCTCGGAGGGCAGCTCACGGGTTTGAACCTCCCTGTCCGCGATTTCAACTGCAAGACTCCCAAGGAAGTGCGTGCGGGCCTTCCCAAGGCTAAGGACGTGGTGGCGTTTCAATGCCGCAACCCCGTCCACCGAGCACACTACGAGCTCTTCACTCGTGCACTGGAAGCCCCTAACGTCGAGAAGGATGGGATCGTCCTCGTCCACCCTACCTGTGGTCCAACCCAAGCCGATGATATTCCGGGTATCGTCCGTTACCGCACGTACGAGGTGCTGAAGGAAGAGACTGCAAACCCCCGCATCGAGTGGGCGTATCTCCCTTACTCCATGCACATGGCCGGTCCTCGTGAGGCACTGCAACACATGATGATTAGGAAGAACTATGGATGCACTCATTTCATCATCGGTCGGGACATGGCCGGCAGCAAGAGCTCGGTGTCTGGGGAGGATTTCTATGGCGCGTATGACGCCCAAAACTTCGCCAAATCGATCAGCAAGGAGCTGGGGGTTGATACCGTGCCCAGCTTGGACCTGGTGTTTACGGAGGAGGAGGGGTACGTGACAGCGGAGAGGGCAAAGGAGGCGAATTTGAGTATTAAGAAGTTGTCGGGCACCAAGTTTAGGCAAATGCTCCGTGCGGGGGATGATATTCCGGAGTGGTTTGCATTTAAATCGGTCGTGAAGGTGTTGAGGGAGACGTAAGGGCGAGGGGCGTGAGAGAGAGTGGGAAGGAGAGGGAAGGAGAGAAGGAGAGAAGGAGGGAGGGAGGGAGGCGAGGGGATGGTGGGAAGTGAGTGGTGGCAGCGGCGCGCCATCAAGGGTGTAGAAGGAGGAAGTGCGCGAGGTGGCGATGGAGGGAGGGAAGGCAGAGGTATTGATAAAGCAAATAGAGGAGGGGTATACAGAGTGCCAGAATAATACTTATACATGGGAAGAAAGCAGGAAGGGAAGGAGGGATGGGGAAAGGAAGCGAGGAAAGTCGCATGAGGGGGCGAAAAGAAGAAGCTTGTCAGATTTTAGTCGGGTGTGGCAGGTGCTTGACACTTGAAGAGGACAAGAAGAAAAATGAAAGCCGGACAATATGAAACAGTGCGTTTGGCTGTCGGTAATTATTCATTTCTCGTACCTCAACCTTTCTCCTCTCTCTCCTCTTTTTCTCTGTCGGAGAGGGGTCCGCAGACATACACACATCCTTCGTCTTTCTTTGCTCTTGTTTTCCCTCCCCCCTTTCTCCCTCTCCCTCCTCACCTTCCCTCTCTCTATATGCTTCCATCTCCTTCCCGTCACTTGTCACACGCTCCCCGCCTCAATCATGCATAATTGGTTGTGTTAAGTAGTTGTGATCATTTAAAATGTGTGTCGATATCTCGTACACACGCACACATGCAGAACGCTCCTTCCCCCCCTCCCACTTTTCGTCCCCGTTTAATGAGTACAATACAGGCCTCTTTCTCACGCATCTCACGCACCCACCACTCTCTCGAAACAGGATTATTTTTACTCTTCGTCCTCCCTTCCTCTTGTACACTTAATTTGTATCAACATATGTTTTTTTCTTCACCCTTACATACACTCATCCCTCATCCTCTTCCTCTTCATCTTTTTCCTCCTCCTCTTCTTCTCCGCTCTCTGAATCTTGCGCTCTCGGTGTTTCTTGCTCGCTATCTCCTCCCCCCTATACAACTCCCCCAAGATCCACTACTGGAAACAGGACGGGTCGGCCACTCCCCCCTCCCTCCATCCCTCCCTCCTTCCCTCCCCCACTCCCACGACTACTACTACTATCACTGCTACTGTAACTCCCACTGCTGCTGGTCCGCGGAGAGGACGACAGCGGCGACGACGCCCCGCCTTTTCCCTTCCACAGCACCCCAACGGCCGAGGGAGATATGTACGAAGTAGCAGCAGTGACAGCGGAAACAGCAGCAGGAGCAGCACTAGGAAAGATAATCAAGCGCATTCCCTCCTCTAGAAAGCTTTGTTCCCCTACAGGGAAGTAATTGCGATTGGCCCTTCGGATATCGAGTTCGCTCACTCCGTAACGGGCACACAACCCCTTCATCGTCTCTCCCCTCACCACCACATGCTGCCTCCTCCTCTGCTGCTGCTCCTGCTGCTGCCTTTGCGGATGCTGCTCTTGCTGCCGATGCTGATGCTTCCATCCCTCCCTCCAACAGTACCCGAACCCCTCATCCTCGTCGTCCTCCTCCGAACTCGACATCTTCATCACCACCCCTCCTCCAGCCCTTCCTCCCTCCCTACCTCGTCCCCCCAATCCACCGCCTCGTGCCACCCAGGCCGCCGTCGCCTTCCCATCATATTCTACATTTCTGACCCTGAGCTTCTGTCCTGATATCAACACACCTGCTGGCTCGCCTACCTTGAATTTATCTCTGTTGTCCCTTCGCAAGACATCGATTTTGAGACCGAAGGACCGAGCTAGCGAGGGCAACGTATCCCCTGCCTGGATGAGGTAGATGAAGATAGGGAAGCACCACAACGGCTCGTAGAATGCGTGATCTGGATTTGTTTTGTCTCCCCATGATTCATAGGGCTGTAACGGCATGTATCGTGACTGATTAAGGCGCTTGCTGCTGGAGCTGGTGCTGGCGCTGGCGCCGGTGCTTACCAGGGAGGAAGAGAGGGAGGGCGAGGAGGGGGAGAAGGAGATACAGCCTCCCCCAGTCATGAGCATGGACAAAATTGAAGTGTACTGGTCATTTTCGTCTTGCGAAGAAGAATAGTAGGAAGAAGACTCACCGGAGGAGATGGAGGAAGAGGACGAAGAGGTGGAGGGATCATCCATGTTTACGTACTCGGCATGAGGATTCTCCTTGCGCAGTAGCCGTACGGCCACTATCTCCTCCTCGTCCCCGCTTTGAATAAGCAAGTGCTGAACCTGCTTGACCGAAAATACGGGCTGTCCATTCACGTGCGTTAGGCGGTCTTGTTCCTGTATGTGGGCCAGGCCTGAGTGTAACGCTGCAGAGCGATGCTGCGGATGGTGGTGACACTCGTTCGGGTATGCCTCCCCATCGAAGGCCTCGAAAGCATGAACGTGCCGTACTTCCAGGATGTCGGGGTAGACAGGCGAAGGCGCTATCTGCAATTGTTTGGTCTCAATGTCCTGACGAGGAGACAGGGCTTTGAGTAAAGACGCCCGGGACAAACTCACCAAGTAGACAAGTGGAAATTTGATGCACTTTATCAAAATAGGCTCATCGAGCAAGGGCGTCGAGAGCTGAAGCTTGTGCAGCTGAAATAGCGGGTCGTCGTGGTCATGGTCCATGAAAGCCTGCAGGTTTGCTTGTTGATTGCAGTCCAAAATGATGCCCGACCCGCCACGCCAATGCTGCTGCTACTACTACTGCACCCGTGCTCGACTGAAGGTACCCTGAGAAATAGAGATTGGCACCGGAAAGGGAAGAACAATACATAAATCATCAAAAGGTGCTATACCAGGCTCACCGCATGGACTGGTGTGTGACCACGCTACAGAAGTCAAATTGCTTAGTTCAATTTTTGCACGTGCGTGTCGCTCGCTGTCGGTTGACCCACCGTGGCACAGGCATAGGCAGTTTGCGCGAACTCCGGAAAAGAGACCGTTCCGGACTAAGAAAACGGCGGAGGTACAACAAGGCCATTAAATGGTGATTTTCGATCAAACCATGGCCCAGACGGAATAGAGGGATTTAAATCGGGAGCATGAAGAGGTCACACGTTCTACTCGGCGCTTGGCTAATGGCGTTCTACTCGGCGCTTGGCTAATGGCGAACGGCGACCAACGGAGCGTGCCGCGGGCGCCTTGATGATTCCACTATGGCCTGGCGCGCGGACAGCAGATCCGTAGGCGGCGGCGCCTTCTGGCTCTTGCTGTTAGCTTAGCGATGCGGAGACCGATAAAAAAGCCACATATGTACATCAGGTAAGAAAGTGATTGTCTTTCGGACGTTAAATCGTGGTGTTTGGGATGTCACTCACCCACCCGCTCACACACTCACGCACAAGCTCGCATACACACTCACCCACCCACCCACTTACTCCCTCCGTAGCAGTTTCAGGAATGAGGTGGGAGGGAAGGGGGATAACGAGGAGAAGAAGGAAGAGGAGAAGGAGGAATAGGATGAAGAGTATGGGACGGAGGAGGATGAAGACTGCGCAGCCTCCCTGTCATCGTCGGGTGTCTCAACCGCCGACTGGCGCGGCGTGCATAAGCGGAATGATCGGGGGAAGAGACAAAGGGCGATGGCGACTGTATTCCTAAAGCGTCAAAAGACAACTGACGAGAAGATGAAGATAGCCGAGCCCATCGAAGCCATATTAAATTTAATGACGATTGAAGTGGAAAGGAAGAAGATAGAAGAGGAATGGGAGGAGGATGATAGGAAGAAAAAATGAAGAGAACCTGGAGCAATTGGTGAAGCTCCACAAGCTCATGCTGGACTCTAATTTGACTGCGGCCGCGCTCCCCCGCCTCATGAAGAGGCGGTGGGAGAAGCTGTACAGTGCCGGCGACGACGAGGAGTAGGATCGATAGATGCATGAAACGAAAGAAGTGAAACACGAATGTTATGTCGCATACGTAGTACGAATTATTTCTTTTGTCTCAATCATCTTCTTGTTCTTCTGATGTCCGTAGTTGAAAGACACCCATTTGCTCCAGGCGGGGTGGGAGAGGATCGCGGAATTGTCGTTCTTTCAAAAAATACTCAAGTGTCGGCGGGCACCACCCAAAGAACTCCAAGATTTGGTTCCCTCCCCGCACGCACGTCCAAACGTTGCGCAAGAAGCAACCGACGAGGTTTCTCTTGCACACATCCCCGTCGCCGACACGCTCTGTTCGTACGAAAACAACGGCCGAAAGCTGCTGCGTAATGTGCCCTATTGTTAGCTCCACAGTCACGCGCACGCGCGAAATGCGCGTGTTTCTGATGGACTCAACCTCCGTCGCTACAGTGTGCCTGAATGGCTTCGAGATGAAACGCAAAGCACCGAAAACTGGGTCCACAAACAATTTGTAATCTCGCCCCTCCTGGCCACAAAAGCCAGCCAAGCGCTTCTCGATGCGCGAATCCAAAACCATAGCGCTGTCGGAAATGCGGCCAGGGTAGGGTCCAGCGTCTTCCTCCACCAGACCGACGGGGGAGGGATGATCAGATACTTAAAGCCGTGCACAACCCCACCAAAATTACCCCCTCCCCCACCCACAACACTCCCCTTCTTTTCTTGAATTCCTTTCCGTGGTCAACGCGTCTGAATTGTTGATTCTTTCATCGGGTTGGTTTCGGTGCCTTCTTAAAGCAAAATGTTCTCCACCGCTAGTCAGTATCCCCCGCGTTCTACCGCGCACCACACCACACACTCCAGCCCCTTAATTCTCCTTCTCCTCCCCTCCCCGTGCGCTCATACCCCTTCCTTCTCTTTCTCCTTCTCCTCCTTCACCTCCTCCCGCACCTCCAGGACCTCGTGCAGCTCCTTGGTCTCTGCCACCGCGTGTCCTAGGCCGGCAACCAATTCCTCCACCTCGTACAGACCCAGCTGGCCACCCAGGCGGGTGCGGATGGTCACACCGCCACTCTCTACCTCCTGTTATGTTTCAATAACCGATTTACAGGTAAGGAAAGGACGGATATAAGAATGTAAAAATTGAGAACCTTCAGCTTAAACATTTATGAAGTAAATTTCCTGGATATCTCTTGACAATTAAAGCCTGTGTCCGCCCACATCCCGTATTTCGGTTATGCTCTCTCTGACATCCTGATGCCCCTGAGGGTCCCAAAATATGAAACATTCGCTATCACGTACACACATTACACAAAAATAAAGCATATTACCACCGTCTTTATAACCATACCTTAGCCCCGATGATTCCCATGACCGGAATGCGTGCTTGCTCGGCGTTGCGGATTTGCTTCCCCAATCGTTCGGACCCCGCATCGACTTCAACGCGATATCCCGCCAAGGCGAGCCGTTTCTTAACGGCCTGTGCATGCTCAAACGCCTTGGAGATAAGGAGGGGGAGCGAGGGAAGGGGGAGGGAAGAGGGGGGTAACGTGGGTGGTTGGAAAGAGAAGGGAGCACTAAAAGCGTGGTTGGTAGGTAAACGAGACAGGGTGTTTCTCGCTTAGTGCGGCCTCGTCCCCTTACCATGTCTGTCGTCGGCAACAGGCGCCGACAGACCGGCATTATTCATAGGGTGATGACCCACACCTTTTCCCTTCGCCCTCCCTCCTTCCCTTCCCCTCCCTCTTCTCCTTACCTTGTCCGTCACTGGCAACAAGCGCATTTGAACAGGGCTCATCCACAATGGGAAATCCCCGGCAGTATTCTCAACCAAGATGCCGAAGAAACGTTCGATGGAGCCGAAGATAGCACGGTGGACCATGATGGGGCGTTTCTGGGGGAGGGAGGGAAAGGAGGAAGGGAGGGAGGAAGAGGGGAGGAGGGCGTGGACATGAGCCACGTGCACCATGAGGGCCGTTTCTGACGAATAAAAACCAGGGAAGGAGGGAAGGAGGGAAGGAGGATGTGTCGTACCTTCCTTCAAGGATACACACAGAAGGTAGATAGGTAGATAGGGAGGGAGGGAGGGAAGGAGGGGTAGACACTCGTTCGTACCTTGGTCCCATCGTCGGCCACGTACTCCAAGCCGAAACGCTCGGGGAGGTTGAAGTCGCACTGGATTGTAGAGCATTGCCAGAGGCGGCCTACGTGGTAGGGAGGGAGAGAGGGAGGGATGGAGAAAGGGGGGTATATACGTGAATGTATCAGCACCTTCCTATTCTACTGGAAGGAAAGGAGGGACGGAGAGGCGGAGGTACGATTGACCCGTGTATCAACAGCATTCATTCATCTCCTCGAGGTTCTCAAATTCCCTTCCTCCTATCCTCCCTCCCTCCATTCCACCCTCCCCTCCCCCAACCCACCAATGGCATCCCGGATCTTAATATCGATCTTCGGACCGTAAAACGCGCCTCCCCCCTCATCCACCTCATACCCCCACCCTTTCCTCTCCAATGCGCCGACCAAGGCCGCCGTGGCCGCCGTCCATATCTCAGGGCTCCCGACACTCTTCTCTGGCTGCGTTGAAAGCATCACCTCGTATTCACTGAACCCGAATTTGGATAGAATCGATTCGACCAAATCTAGGACTCCGCGGATCTCTTCTTGGAGCTGAGAAGGCAAGCAGAAGATGTGGGCGTCGTCTTGCGTAAAACCGCGCACACGCATTAAGCCGTGCAGGGTGCCTGAGCGTTCATACCTAGAAAACGAAGGGAGTGAGGGAGGGAGGGAGAGAGGTGAGTCGCACGGACTGAAGCTGGTTGAACCCCCCCCCCCTCTCCCTCTCCCTCCCTTCTCACTACCCCTCCCCCTCCTCCCTCCCTCCC
>Ga0160420_100060_pt1 | contig 66904 bp, 86 predicted proteins | sample CelAP2metagpilot_FD_108197 | JGI IMG/M metagenome (GOLD analysis project Ga0160420, IMG submission 108197) | Phycosphere-associated microbial communities from algal ponds in Kailua-Kona, Hawaii, USA - Cellana AP2-5-5 metagenome pilot | ecosystem: Engineered > Artificial ecosystem > Aquaculture >...
CCGTAGCGACACGACGCCCGGCAAGAAACGCACGCGGTCGGGGCACGGAGGAATAGGGAGCTCGCGGAGGAGGAGGGAGGGAGGGGAGGAAAGGAGGGAGGAGGGGAAAGTGGGAGGAGGGGGGGGAGGGAGGGGGGGGGGGAGGGAGGGAGGGAAGGAAGGAACGCACCTCGTTGTCGAGGGTGAAACACTGGTCGGCGTTTTCCACGAGCTGGTGCACCGAGAGCATGGCATTGTAGGGCTCTACAACTGTGTCCGACACCTGGGAGGGAGGGAGGGGGGGAGGGAGGGAGGGAGGGAGGGGGGGGGAGATGAATCAACGCCCTTGGCGGATGGCGAAAGGGGAAGAAGGCGGTCGACCATGGAACCAACCTTCCCTCCCCTCCCTCCCTCCCTCCCTCCCTCCTTCCCTTCCTCCCCTTCCTCACCTTCGCCGAGGGAATGATGGCGTACGAGCTGAGGATTCGATCAGGGTATTCTTCCCTGATCTTGGAGAGCAGAAGAGTGCCCATGCCGGAACCGGTGCCGCCGCCCAACGAATGCGTCATTTGGAAGCTGTGGGAGGGAAATAGGTGAGAGGGAGGGAGGGAGGGAGGGATGTGTGAGCGGACGTTGGACAGAATTAACAGGGAAGTCATTATAACTACTTCATCCTTCCTCACTCCCTTCCTCCCTCCTTCCCTCCCTCCTTCCCTCCCTCCGAACCTACCCCTGCAAGCAATCACAATTTTCCACCTCTCGTCGTAGAGCGTCAAGCACCGTGTCGATCAGCTCCGCGCCTTCGGTGTAATGCCCCTTGGCCCAGTTGTTGCCAGCACCAGACTGCCCGTGGAGGAAGTTGTCTGTCGAGGATGGGGAGGGAAGGAGGGCCGGAGGGAAGCAGGGACGGAGGGGAATGAAATCATGTGCGGCTGTTGCTGCGGTTGTTGTTGTTGTTGCTGCTTCTTCTGAACCTGCCATTGCCGCTAAACACACCTTTCGCTCCCCCTTCCTTTCCTCCCTTTCTCCTCTGCCTGTCCCTTGCCCTCCAGACCGCTGGTCCCCCATCTGTCTCCCTTCCTCACGTTTATGACCCTGCCACCCCTCCTCTGCATTCCTCCCTTCAGTAATTCCTCCCTTCCTCCTCGGCTCCTCCCTCTCTTCCTGTCCGTTTGCGTTTCTCTTCACTACAAGATCCAACTCATCCACCGGAGCGGTCCTTCCCTTCCTCCCTCTCTCCTCCCGTCTTCGTCCACCTTACATACCTGGTCGAAAGAGCCCGCCATAAGTACTAGAACGGGCCGAGTCCATGGTCCCCGGCTCCAAGTCCACCAACAAAGCACGAGGCACGTAGCGCCCGCCGTTGGCCTCTGTATAGTAGACATCAATGCGCTCGAGCTGGGTGTCAGAGTCGCCCTTGTACGAACCATCGGGCTGGATCCCATGCTCTTCGCTGATGACTTCCCAGAACTTGCAGCCGATCTGGTTGCCGCATTGCCCCGCTTGGAGGTGGAGGATCTCACGCATGGTGAATAAGAGAAAGGTGTCCTGTGCTATTAAAGGGGGAGTTGGGAAGGGGTGAAGAATCGGGTTTATTTGGCGTCGTGCCGGGGGAAGCGTTTGCAAGACAGCGGAAAGCCCTCTCTCCTGCCTTCCTCCTGCGTTTCACCGAGGACGATGAAGCGTGTGTCGCCCGTGTATACGGTAAAGATGGCCTGAACGTGAGGGTAGGAGTAGGCTTAGAGGTTGTCATTGCTGTTCGTGGGTCGTCGCGCATGCAAAGCAAAGTGTTTGCTTGTTCCGTGTCTCCCGGGCGAGGCCCATCATGCATAAGAGACATGCACTGATTAGACAGACAAGTTTGGACTCTTGCTTCGGTCGACAACAAGGTGCCCAAAGACAACAATAGTAGAAGGAGTTTGCGGACCAAAAAGAAATGATTTGTTTTACACCCTGTGGATGTTTCCTCTTGCGAGTCCGTGCGGGTGGGGCCTGGTCGCTCCTGATTTCATCAACGGCTCAAGCTTTTTCTGTAGCTTTCTACAATCCTAAAATTATCGCGTGCAAACCATCCGCAGTCAAATGCAAACACAAGTGTTTATACAAGCGAGCCTCCTCTCAGGATTACTCACGAGGGAAAGCCTTCCAGCGATAAATTGTTGCATCTCTTCCCTTATTTTGGCCGAGTTTAAAATGGTTTTGGCAGTTTTTTTACCCAACAGTCCTCGGATGGCCCATACAGGGCTAGGAGAAGGGTGAACGAGGAGGTCAGAGCGGAGACAACTTCTCCAGCGTCCGCATCACCTGCCGCGGTTGAAGAAACCGGGACTCATGGGGACGACATTCTCCACGGACCATACTCCTACACACCCGCACGATGCCCTATTGCCACCTCGAGATACGAAGTATTTACAGATTTCACACCAATAAAGTCCTCGGATGGCCGGCACGTAAAATCTCCTCCTCCTCCTCCTCCTCCTCTTTCTCCTCCTTCTGCTGCTACTGCTGCTGCTGCTTCCTTCCCCTCTAACCCACCCTCTACCTCCCATCCATCCTCCCCTCCCTCCGGCTCCTGCTCCTGCTCTCGCACCTCACCTCCCTCCCGCTCCTGCTCCCACACCTCCTCCCCTCCTGATCCTGCTCCTACACCTATTATAGCACGGAGGGGTTTACACTCAATAGAAACTCTTATAGATGATACTGCTTCTCCATCCACCCTGCCCTCCCTCCTGCCCTTCCCCTGGCACAAAATTTGCTCAAATGACGATGCCCCAGTAAGGCGAGAAAGGGGGTTTCTCCCTCCTTATTTCTTGAATTCAACATCAGTTGAAGCATGTTTCTCCTACTTCACTTTCAAGAAGAGGAATGACGAGAGGAGGAGGAACGGGGGAGAGGCTGAGTGCAAGTCTTTCTCCTCATCCACTCGCACAGCTCAATGATCATGGCAAAATCAGCATCTCGTAACACAGCGAAATGGAGTAGGGTATTACTATCTTCATTGATTGCCTCCAGGCTGATGCCTCCCTGCTACTGCAGCAGCTGCAGCTTCTGCTGCTTCTGCTGTTACCACTGCTACCGCTGCTACTGCTACTGCCACTGTTCTTGCCACAATTGCTTTGGCTTTGCCACGTTCATTACACGGCCAAGTCGATGATGACGGCGTTGCCGCTGTCCATGATTTTTATTTCCCCGTTCCGTATGCTTAATTTGACGTCCCAGCCGCTTGCACAGCCTTCCCGTACGGCCTCAACCCCCGTCCTACAGCCAGTGTCTATTTCCTACGACTGGGATGTAGTGGTATAAAAACATGAGAGGAAATTCCGGGTCGTATTCCCGCGAACGGGCACCCTTCCGCACATAAATCGACAGCTGATTCCTGTAAAGAACGCTGACGACAACACCATTATATTAAAAAAAAAAACAAGAAATAGCAACCAAAGGTCTTCATCTGACTTGCTTTTGTCTCGATTCATGCTCCTTTCCTTTTCACCCACACTTTACTGTGGAGGCGCCATCGTCTCTCTAACCTCCCCAACTACCGTCTTCTCCTTCACCTCTTCCCTGTCAAAGGCTTGCAAAAATGAGGCGACCTGATACGTCGAAAACCCAATAATCGCCGGAATCACTTGAATCGTATCCCTGTATTTCCCCGCCAGCAGCACCAACAAAATCACCATAGCAAATCGTGCTTGTCCCACCCCTGCCCCGGGGACGCCTACTGTTCCAATTGCTTCCACTGTCCGTCCTAACAAGGTGATGTAACCGAATCCTAGCAACGCCCCTAATCCATACGACACGCTCGCTTCAAATGAGAAAGCCGTCCAGCACAAAGCCAGCCCAAGTGCGGACAACCACAGGCTGTCAAATAGAAGTTGAAATTTCCTCGCCGCATAGCTCTTCCCCCTTGATATCTCGTCTTTCTTACGCGTTTCCTCGTCGATAAATTTGCTTTTGGACATGCGCGACATCTTCTTGGGGATGCCAATCTCGTTAATGGCGATTTCTCCGCCTACTTTGTTGTAGGCTTGATAGATGGCCGAGCGCGCGGATTGACGGAGTTTTCTCTTGGCCGCCTCGGCTGCTTCACGCTCCTCCTCACTAACGATAAGAATTTCCTCGCTGATTTCTTTTTGCATAGCCAAAATACGTTGCCGACGAAGGGCTTCTTTGTCGCGGTCGGAGGGGGGATTGGGAGGAGAGGGTGTGGGGGTGGAAAAGAGGGAGGATGGGAGGCGACGGAAAGAGCGCCAGGCTTGGATGCGGGCTTGGGAGGAGGTTATGAGTGAAGATGGGTAGGGTAAGGAGGAGAAATGTGATGGAGGGGGGCCGTCGGAGAGCGAGTGGGGATTGTGCTCGTGGTGCTGCTGCTGGTTGCGGCGGATGCCAAATGCAATGGGGAAGGAGGAGGAAAAGGAGCGGGGGGAGAAGTAGGCCTTTGATTTATTGAGAAGGAATGAGGGAAGATGAAGTGGAGTTGAATATAAGTGTACAAAGACGACCGAGAAGACGATGCGCATTAGCTTTCTTGAGCGCTAGCGTCCTCATCTGTAAGAACGAAGACATGGAGGCTTGTAATTAGAGTCATGTAATTCAGGCCGTTGCGGGGCGCTGTGAAATAGCATTAGCGAATTCTGACGCAGGTACGCTTCAATATGGCGCAGAAGCAAAAGAATATCACATTTAATCGTCACCGTGCCTTACTGCCTCTGTCGATTTGATCAGAGTTCCGGCATTCCATCCACGAGACGTACCTGGCTTTTCGACAAGAAGCACAGCAGCGTCAGGACAGCCACGGTCGTGCTGGGTTTGATCAGACAAGCAGAGACCTTGGGGTCGCTCCTCGGTCTCCTTCTTGACGATATTGTCATGATCACGGCTGTTGGTACGGTGGGCCTGTGTTTCGTGTTTTCGGCCAAGCGGTGTGCAGTGAGAGGGAAGGTCAGAAAATCGCGTGTGCTGGATATCGTCAAGCCCCGACCCAGCGTTGGCTTCCGTGCATGTCTTGGCAGGCCAGCTGTACTCAACTGTTTTGAGTCAAGGCTGTCTCGTTGTCTGCCTCTGGAAACGTTGAGAACAAGATAGGTGGTCAAGATGCTGTGATGTGTGCCTGCCCCTTGTGCCTATCCTTTCGCGGATTGAACCAACCTGCACAGTTGCCGCGACGATTCTCAACCGCCGTGCACATTGACGCAGACTTCACAATTTACTACTCACCGCACTCATGCACACAACACAACATGATGCAGGATACAACAAAACGAAGGACAAGGATACGACTACGACCTGGGGGGCAACCATTGCCAACGCGGGCCCTGGAGAAACGCAAAATATGAAATATGAATGGGCCGGGTATAGAACAAGAATGCCACACGTGTTGGGTCGTTTGGAGGCCAATACGGCGAGAATCGTTGAGAGGTAAGGGTATGATGTGAATTTTCTTTGAAGATGTATGCGATAGTATGTCTAGGTCTGGGCTAGTCGCCCCTTGTCCCTGTGTTCTCCCGATGATTCAGTCATCTCCACCTCGATAACCATTCCACAACGCACCGAATCATAACCCAGCCTACCAATCCATCCATTGACCTACAGTTTCCGCACAGCGATCGCAGCACCCCTGTGACCCATGTCTGTCTGACGATGCGCGAGGTTCGGGTGGACTTGGAGCATTTGTTGTTTGCTGGCCTAAAAGTTGACAACGGCCAGGGGAAAGGAGACGAGGAGGAGAATGGCTCATCGGAGTCTCTTTGGTGTTTACTTAAGCAGTTACGAATATCGGAAGAGTGTGGAGAAAGCGATGATGCCTCAGTGGAGGAGAATGCACGCTTGCGCCTTGTTTTATAAGATTTGGTGCCCAAGACGCCCACCCCTTCTTTTCGCGTCGGCTACGGCTGGGAGCGAGCGCGATTTGTGCTGCAAGAATGTCTTTATCGGCACTACTTGGTCATGCTGCTCGCATCGCTGAACCATGGTGCTTCTTTTAGGGAGCAATTTTTTGAGAGCAGCAGCAGCAGTAAAGGCGGAGATGAGGGGCGAGTAATCCCACCACCGAGGTGCAAGCCCATTAATTTAGACTTGCTACCGCTTCGAACGGTACCGACTTTTAATCTCAGATATTGGGCCAGTCTATTACCGACCCCATCATGGACAGCCTTTATCCCATATGATATCCCTAACGTGACCCAAAAAAACTTCCACATCACTTTGCATCGATGTTCCTCCTTCCATTCCTGCAGCAACGATTCAAGGGCCGAGCACGAGCACAGCCGTTGGACACTCGGCGAAATACAGGTGCAACTCAATATTCCTTTATCAATGAGTCAGTCGCTTAAGGCCAGCCCTGTCGAATTATTTGAAGTCTGTCCAAGGGATTCCCTTCGCCGGGAAATCTATCTGCAGAAGTCGCTTAGCGACGCATCTTCGGTCGTGGTGTGGCAATTCGAAGTGGCTTCTCATGACGTAGATTTGGCGTATCTTTTGAGAAGGGGGTATCAACAATAGGGAATACGGATGAGGACGCAAGGGTGGAGGTGCGGCTGTGGTCAAGGGTGGCCGCCTCGGACAATCCCATTGAAGGGTGATTTCGCGCCCCTGAAAAGTGCAGCAGTAGCAGCAGCAGTAGCGACAGCAGCGATGGCTGCAGTCATGAGGGGCGATTGGTAATGACACGGAATAATACCTATAGTTTTCGACCGTCCAAAAACGTATCGCTGCGGCTTGCCATGGTGCGCGCAGCAGCTTTCGAGGCGGCGCTTGTTTCGGTCAACTTCAAAATGATGTCGGTCATTTGGCAGAGACTTGGTGAAACTTATGCAGTCGCAATGCAATCCCAATTACCTTCGAAGATGCAGGAGCACTCCATGGTTGTCTCTCATCGTCGAACCGTCCTGTCTGCATTGCCCAATATATCACGGGAGAGCAGCTACGAGGAGACACCATCCACACCCTCAAATGGTATGAACAATACCCCAAATGGTAGCGACAAGCAAAGCTGGTGTAACGATGCGAGGAACTCCTTATTAGTCAATACATCAGAGACGGTCCTCATGAGCAGATGTTTCACCGGTTTTGAGGGGTCTAACCACACCGGCATCCCCGATAGGGTGCTTGCTGCGTGATACCGTCGTCGGCTTTTACGCCGCCTACGCAGCGCACGCCACGGATGCCAGACTCACTATGGTCCTATGCTTCCAGTCCCAGATCCTGGTAACTATCTTTCTCTCCATCTTCACCTTCATCTGTCCCGTCGTCCTCGCCAACCGTGCACTCAATGACCTGTGGTATGTGTGCAGAACATTTCAACTTCTTCAGGCGGTCCCATCGCTGCCGACGATGCAAAGATATTTTTTGCTTCATTTGCAGCCGTCTCTACGCAGTGTTGGGGGTGAGAGGGACAAGCAGCTACATTGCAACACCACAGCGGGTGTGCGATCGGTGTTTCATTAACCTTAAGGACCAAGACCACTTTGGAAAGTCGGCAAAGAATCATTCTTTCTCCCTGTCATCGTCACCATCATGTTCACGCTCCCGCATTTCGTCGTTTGATTTGAAGGACACTGAAAGCGACAGTAAGCCTTCAACTGTAATTTCGAAGACCCCTCCCGCGACTCCTCCTTGCAGTTTGGGGTCATCAATCCTGTCGGATCCTGTGCTCGCTGCCGCATCTTACGAAACACTCAAACTCAAGCCTGAGATGCAGATTTACTTTCAGATGCTAGCTGTGAGTGTTCCTGTCAAGGCTGTGACACACAAGATGGCTGCCGATAAGACCATTAGTGCCGAAGAGGTCCAGATCTTTTCGGCTGGCAAGGCCGGGATGAAGGCATCTGTGTTGTCGGCGGAGTTAAAAAATCGCAGCATCTAACCCCAGGCACCAGCCGTCACTTATACACTCGCCGTCAACATTATCCTCGGGCAGGCCCCCGCTTCGTCGCTCCTCCTCGTCTTCACTGGCTGGTCTTCACCTATCTTCACCAGGTAGCCCTGTTTTTTCTGCTATTGCCTCAATCAAATTGCGCGCCGTTCATTTCGAGCGACTGACGCCAGAGCGCGCTGAGGAGTAGATGTTTATGCGCAAGTCTAGCGTGACTCAAAGTACCGTGATAGCAGGGGGCGGGTCTTCGATATCAAGCGTCCTATCGTCACCGTCTCAGGGACAACATGTCAAGGAACTCGCAGGACTCTTCTCCGTTACGCAGCGCCTCAAGCTCCCTTTGGCGGGTACCGACGTGGGCACAAGAAGTCGGCCAGCTTTCGGGGCTATATTGAGGCTGCGCAGTCTCCAAAACATGGGAATCGTATATAATTAGTTTAAGAAGTCCTTTCCCTCCTCTAAATCACGTGTTGTGAGTGTTCTGAGTTTTGAGTGCCATTTCCTCTCGGTGGAGCGGCTGCACGGTCTCCTGGACATCTTGCCGAGTGATGAGGAGCATAAAAAGCTGATCCAAGCAGCTGGTTACACACACGATCTTATCAAGCATGCACCTGTTACGATGCCCGACGATGTGACGCCATATCCTCCCACACCTCCTATATCCTTGCACGAGGTAGAGCTGTTCATGCTGGCCACCATGAAGGTACCAAGGATGGGACCCAAGGTGCGGTGCTTCCACTTTAAGCAGGCATTTCAGGAGTCCTTGCAGACATTACGTGCCAAAATGGAAGCTTTGGCAGGCATTTTGGGGGACGTGGTGAAGTCAAACCGATTGGTACGCGTACTGGAAGTCTTACTTTACCCTGGTAATACTCTTAAGGCATATTCTGGCTCGAGCAGTAAGAGGGTGGTGGTCAAGGTATTTACCATCGACTCACTCTTTCGCGTCGCTCTGATGAAGTCCACAACTTCTGGAGACATGACTTAACTCGATTACCTCGTCCGGCTCGCTGCGGAAAAAGGGGAAGGGGCCATCTTGATTGTAGTCGAAGATATACCGACTCTGTGTATGGCTGCTGTCTTGCCCGACAGCTCCGCGATTTTGCGGGATGTGGGCACGTGGCTTCGTGACTTTGACGCTCTTAAGCATGAGATTGCCCGAGAAGAGCAGGACTTGGCGACATATGTACAAGTGCGCATGGACCAGCAGCAAGCACATCAACAAGCCAAGGAAGTGCGTCGTGCCGCGACCAAGGCGGCGGAAGAGGCCGAGCTTCAACATAAAATCCAAGCGACGCGGCGAGGGGCCGAACGGCATGAGGAACTCCGTCCGCTGACGGAGCGGCTGGCTATGGAGAAAGAACACACACACACACAGACACCACCGTGCAAATGGGGGAACATTTCCTACGCTATTTGGAGGAGGCTGAAGAGGACTTTAATGGTGGCAAGGGAGATGGTGTATTGTGGGAGGAAGTGCTCGCGGTACTGCGTGCGTCCGGGCCCTCAATGCCGTTGGATCTCAAGTTGGGTCTTCTGCTGCGACAGAAGTCGCTTCAGATGGGTGATGGAATGATGAAAGGAGAGGATGTAACTGGTGAGGCGTTTTGTGGTCGAAACCCGGTCAAAGACGAGGTGGAGAGGATTAAGCGTTTGAACGAGGAGCTGGGCTCTTCACAAGGAGACGACGTGGCAGAGCAACGGTTGCTGCAGGTGGCAAGTCGTTGGCTGGGTCCCGGGATCAAGGCCAACAAATGCTTGGCCTCCTTGCAGGTGATGAAAATGGATTCAAATGCAGCGGCAAATTTCACATCCGCAACATTTGCATCAGCTGTTGCGCGCTCAGCCATTCCACTCGACGACCGCTCGGAATTGTTGGCTGCATTACTGGGACGAGGATGCGGAAGTAGCCGGGGATGTGGACTCGGTCGTGGGGGTAGCGGGCAGAAGCGGACTCTCGGGGCTGCGTCGACAACGGCATGCCACAACGCTGTCGGCGATTAGCATGTACTCTACGAAGTGGAGCGGGGGACATTTTTACAGAATCTGAAAGTTTTTGTCTCTTCTACTGAAGCGCAGATTCGGGAGGTTACAACGCAGTGTAACATGCCGGAGAAACAGTCCAAGACTTTATACGAATACTTTGGTGAAGATCCCGGCACCGCTTCTAGCGCGCGCATACTCTCTACGCTATGGAAGTTCTTACAGCGACTGGGTCAATCTACTAAGCGGTACGAGCAGTGGCACGGTCCCTTTCTAACACCGAAGATGCTGGAAGAGGAAGATGAGGGCATGATTGACTATACCGTATCGACCGGCTCCAGCGGCGGCAGCAGGCAGCAGCAGAAGCAGTATCGGTAGTATCAAGAAACGGAGACGGCGGTCCTCGTTGCCGCCGCAAATGGTGGGGCAGCGGTTGGCATCCATGTATGGTCTTGGCGTCGTCGAGGCCGTGCGGGTAAAAGATAAGATAAGTATTTTGCGCTTCGCGACTTGGAGAGCCACAGGTTACCTCAATTTAAGTGTGTTAATTGGAATGGGCAAGTCTGTACAAAGGGCTATAGGATGGTGAAAAACGTGCAGCGGCAGGTTGGCACGTACCATGTACGGCTGCCCTGGGGAGCAAGGCCGTACACCCCTTACTCGGGTATCAAAGTCGCAATCAGATCTAGTATGTACACTATGCACATATTACCACATGTTGTAGAGAACCATGATGATAATGATTAAAGAAAAGCGAGAAACACAGGATAATTGACTCTGATGGGTTGTCTCAATTATTTTGTATTTCCTTTCCACTCGCGTATTTGAGGGAGAAAACCGGCGATCGATCGGAACGAGACAGTATGCTAGTCATGGAAACGAGGGCCGGAGGAAGAGAGACATGTCATCCCGCCGCCGACGCAACCATACACAAATCGCTGCACACATAACAGGGCCGGACAGTGCGTGTATCCCTTGCTGCAAGCAGTGAACAGCCTGGGGGTGCGCTTCGCGACGACTCTACTCCTTCATTTTCCATGCCCCCGAACACAAAAATAAAGCTTGCGCTGCCCTCACCACTCCCAAGACGACGGCAGTTTCAACGCTCTGACAACCCCTGTCTTGGCCTAATGGGCCTCGTTAAAGAGTAATCTATTTTTTCTTGCGTTCTATCCTTACAACCTCCCCTCCCTGCCCCTCCTACCCTCATCCACCTCTCCCGATAGAATGAAAAGGAAGATGGACAAGGACATACCAACTGCTGACTCTGCTGTCGACAACACCACCACCTCCAGCACCACGACCATGAACGACAGCGCGAGCACGGCCACGGGCGACACCAACCGCAGTAAGATCCTCACGCGTACCCCTCCCCCTTCTTCCTCGTCCTTCTCGTCCTCCTCCTCCTTCACAACCACCTCCACCTCCACCTCCACCACCAACAAGCGTAATGGCAACATTCCTCATGATGAGGATGATTACTACAATGACACCACAATGGATTTGGACAAGGTGTTGCTGCGGCCGAGCCCCTTTGGGGTGGAGTCGGGCTCGCTAGCTCTGGGGGAATTCGAGCCCGGACAAGACCTGAAGGAAATGTTGGCGGAGGTAGGGAGGGGGGAGGAGCTTCCGGGGAGGTAAATACGGAAAATGGGAAAGGATAACCATTAGAAATTGTCTATAAATGCATGGTATTCGTATACAATTTTTATGATGTCCCTCCTTTTCCGCAGGCACGAGTGTTGGTAGTAGGCGCCGGGGGCCTAGGGTGCGAAATTCTGAAGAACCTGGCCTTGTCGGGCGTGAAAGACATAGACGTGATAGACTTGGACACGATCGAGCTCTCAAACCTCAACCGGCAGTTCCTGTTTCGTGAGAAAGGTACTGCCCTTTCCCATTCGTCGCTCCCTCTTCCCTTGCTTGCCTCCCTCCACTCCTCCTTAGGACCTCTCCCCCCCCTTCCTCCCTCCTTCTTTCCATCCCCTCTTATCTCCTTCAGACATCGGTCGGCCAAAAGCGGTGGTGGCGGCCGAGTTCATCATGGAGCGCGTCCCGGGTGTCACAGTCCGCGCTCACCACGGGAAGATCCAAGAGAAGGACGCATCATTCTACAAGGTATCTCCCTCCCACCCTCCCTCCCTCTCTCTCTCCTTCCCTCCCTCTCCCCCCATCGCAACTCAACATCATCATCGCTGGCCTCGAAACGGGAAAACTCGGTTTGACTCATCCACTTTCTCCCTCCCGACCTCCCTCCCTCCCTTTCCCCAGCAATTCTCCATCGTCATCGCCGGCCTCGACAACATTAAGGCTCGGATCTGGTTGAACAGCACCCTCTTTTCCCTGGCCGAAAGGAACGAGGGCTGGAAGGAGGGCGGGGGGGAGGGTGGGGCGGATCTTCAATTCGATCTGGCGAGTGTCGTTCCGTTGGTCGATGGAGGGACGGAGGGGTTCCAGGGGCAGGCGCGGGTGGTGTTGCCCGGCCTCACGGCATGTTTTCATTGCACCCTCGACCTGTTCCCCCCGGCCCATGCGTTCCAATTGTGCACCTTGGCAGACACGCCGAGGCAGCCGGAGCATTGCGTGGCGTTCGCGCAATTGCTCTTGTGGCCCGAGGCGCACCCGGAGGGGACCGTGTTGGACGCAGGTAAAGAAGGGAGGGAGGAAGGGAGGGAAGGAGGGATGGATGGTAGGGCCCGCGGCGCATCCGGAGGGGAAGGTAATAATCATAAAAAAATAATTAAGTAAAACAATTGATATAGTTAAACACATAAATTAAACAAATAATACACAATACAGACGATCCCGAACACGTCTCCTGGATCTTCAGCAAAGCCCAAGAACGCGCGAATAAATTCGGGATCGAAGGTGTCACCCGCAGGCTCACCCTAGGGGTGATTAAAAATATCATCCCGGCTATCGCCAGCACCAATGCCATCGTCGCTGCCGTGAGTGTCAACGAGGCAATCAAGGTCTTGACCTTCATGTCGCAGGTACGCCCCCCCTTCCTTCCTTCCCTCCCTCTCTCCTTCCCTCCCTCCCTTTCTCCCCCCCCTTCTCTCCTACCTCCTTCCCTCCCTTCATCATATCTCCGCATCGAGTCCAACACGTCAAGCGCGTCAAAATGACGTTCCTCCTTCCCTCCTTCCTTCCCCCCCATCTCCCTTAGATCATGAACAACTACATGATGTATCAGGGACCAGACGGTATCTACACTTATACTACCGCCCACACCAAGAAGGACGACTGCCCTGTCTGCGGATCTCAGGAGATCAACCTACCCCTCTCCCCTTCCCTCCTCCTCTCTGAGGTCCTTGACCTCCTTCGATCCCATCCCTCCCTCCAGCTCGCGGCACCCTCCTTGTCTTGCGGAGACACTGTTCTATACATGCAGAGACCCCCTGCCCTAGAGATCGCCACGAGGGGTAACCTTGGGAAGAAGATAGGGAACTTGCTACCGCGGAGTGGGGAAGTGTTATCTATCACGGACCCGAGTGTGAGTCAATCGGTGGCAGTTGTGTTGAACTATGAATAGGATGGATATGGCCCAATAGAAGAGAAAAATGTGTATGATTGAAGGGGACGAGAGGGAAAGAGGGAGGAAGGGACGGAGGGAGGGGAAGTGGGGGGGAAGGAAGGAGGGACGGGGGGACGGGGGGGGGGTACAGTGGGAGCGGGACTCAACGGAGAAGCAAAGAAACAATGCAAATTACTCGATGATAAGACCTTAAAGAAGAAATGAAGGAATCGGACAGTGCATTTATTTACGAAATAAGCTTGCGAGGCATCCGTAGGGAGAGTGTGGGGGGTGGGGAGGTTGGCAGGTAGATGAACAAAGTGCCACCGCACGCACCGCTCTCTAACCCTCTGTTCCCCACCTAGACCAAATGCCTTTATTCCTGGTTTTTATGTCCACACAATTTTGATCGTTGTGTTTAATGCAGGGGACACGGCCAAGACGCAACAAGCGCCAAAAGCATGGGCCAGAGATTGCGACGACGAGGTCCACCGTCCTGCTTCCCCTCCTTTTTCACTTAGCTCCCATTCCTCCCTCTTACCCGTGCGAAGCCCACACCCATGGTTGAAGTTTATTCACAAGCAAGAAAATGCCCTTTCCTACAATCACAGGGAGCAAACGCGACGCTGGTGGCTTGACAGAGATACGAGGCAGCCAAGTGAGAAGATCTTAGCCTGGTGGAGGTGTCCTGAGGATGATGCGGACCGCAAGCACGAGCAGCAGCACCACCAACAGTAGCAGTTGCAGCAAAAGGCATTCAGCATCTATGCACCTCCGTATTACTCTTCTCTTTCTCGTGGTGGCCATCATGGCCACCCTTACATCTTCCTCCCCTTCCTTAGCTACGAGCAGCAGAGCTAGCAGCATCCGGAGCGCCAAGGGCCACAGACCGAGAGGTGCGCCCTCCCTGTCCCATCCTCCTTCTCCTACCCGTCCCTACTTTCTCCGAGATGAACAATTTTTACTCTCCGAACCTCTGTCACACACAGTCTCGGCCCAACGATGTCATGGCGACGAGAAAACCTGCAGCCCGACACTGGCAGCACAAGAAGTAGCAGCCCAAGCAGCAGCAGCAGCAGCAGCAGCAGTCTTGCCACGACCGATCTCTTTCTTCCTTGGCAGTCGTGGCGGAGGTGGGAAGAATGCCAGCCTAACCGGCATAATGTAGGTATTTTTCAAACTCACTCTCCTTCTTGCCTGCTTCCTGCTCCCTCCTACCCTCCCTCCTTCCCTTCTTCCTTTTCCCTCTGTCTTTATTCCTAGTTTCGTCAATGGAAATGGAGCCAATTTCTCTACGGTGACAACCTTACTGTACTTCATCATTTTCTGTCCTCCTATTTCTCCCGTTAGCATGTCCACCCTCGGCAGCTTCTTGAAACGCGTCGTCTCCACGCTCCTCCTCCCCCTCGCTCCCTCCCCCCCTCCCTCCTTCACCACCACCTTCGAGAGAGAGTACGGCCCCCACCATCCCCCCTTCCTCGAATCTACCTCCCTCCTCCATGCTCTCGCCTCCGCTCGAGCCTCCTGCCGCTTGCTGATCGTCTACCTCCCGTCTTCCTCCCCGCGTGACGACAAGAGGCACAAAGCCTTCTGCCGGACTTTGACCGACCCCGACCTCATTCGCTTCCTCCTTCCTGCTTTCGTCCTTTGGTCCCCCCCCCCCTCATCTACGGCCCATAAACTGGCCATGAAAGAGTTGTCGGTCCGACGATTACCGTACTTGGGGGTGGTGCATGGAGGGAGGGAGGCAGGTAGGAAGGTAAGCGTGAAGAGCTTGCATCATTTCAAACCGCCCCCGTCCCCGGAGCAGGCGGTGGTGTGGTTGAACAGAACATTAGAGGGAAGGAGAGAGAGGGGGGGGAAGGGAGGGGGGGAGGGAGAGAGGGAGGGATCGGCGAGTACTCTTTGGCATGCCCATCGATTTGTTTACAAAGTAAATTAAAACTGTCCATTTCCCTCCCCCCCTCCCTTCCTCCCCCCTTTTCTTAGATCCACGGCCATGTCCTAGAAGAGGACAAAAAGGATCGCGCTTTTGTTCTCAGTGAAAAGAAGCTTCAGGTATGGTCCATCCCTTCTTTTCTTATTCTTTCCCTCCCCTTCTTCTCCACATATTTTACCTCCCCCCCTTCCTTTTCCCCACCCTCCTCCTCTTCTCTTACTGTAGATCGAGCAAAAACAAGAGTACAACAAAGCCTTGCTGGCTGACCGAGAAAGAGAAGCCACCGAAAAAGCTAAAGCAGCAGCAGCAGCAGCAGCAGCAGCAGCAGCCGAAACGAAGAAGCAGGAAGACGAGACACGACGGGCGAGAAAGAAGTTGGCTTTGGGGAATGAACCCAAGGAATGGAAAGCGGAGGATGATGAGATTTGCTGCAAAATTGCCGCGCGGATGCCACAGAGGGGGGGAGGGAAGGAGGGAGGAAAGAAGGTTCAAAGGACATTCCGGGCGACTGATGTGCTAGAAAAGGTGTTCGATTGGTTGGACGTCGAAGGGTTGGAGGAGCTGCGAGGGGCAAAGGTAGTATTGGCAGGAGGGAGAGGAAGGGGAGTAAGGATGGCATACGTCTATCCAGAGGACAAGCATAAGACGCTTGGGGAGGCGGGCATTGAGGGACAGGTTTCGTTGCTTGTGGAGAGTGGAGGAGGAGGAGCGAAGTAAGGGAGATGGAAAAAGATAACTCAGTAAAATAAAGCACGATGATAAATTTGGTAAATAAGACAAAAAAAATATTCGAAAAATAGAAATACCAAATGCTGGCATAGTTTTCCAAAACAGCTGGCACTTACTCTTACAAGTCTACAAGTCTCGCGAAGAACGCCGCCTAGCTTCAACACGCCGAAGAGGAAGAAGAATAAAATGCCTGCCCTCACAACTCTTTCACAATCCCTACACCTCTCTCTCAAAATCAAGACGATGTGGCCATCGTTGAAGCTTGTCCCTCTGCCGCTTTCCATTATTGCAGTCGCCTCATGGCAAGACCACCCCGCTGGTCGGGCGCTGGGTGTGACCCACGAATCCTTCTGTTTGTCCTCGGCCGCGGTCACCAAGAAGCCTTTGGCAAGATTGCGGCCCTCCTACGATAGCGAGGCATCTCTCTTGTCGCTCTCCACCATTTGGACCCATCCGACTCAAGTTGTGGCTTTTGCTATCAAGGCCTGGGTGCGGCAGCGTTGGGAGCATGTGCTGGACTATCAGAACTTGTTGCGCGAAGACGAATGCCCCATCACCCGGGAATACGACTGGAGACTCGTTGACTACAGTGTAGAACCCCGTGGCCGGGCTTGGCATGATTTCCAAGAGCTTTCACAGGCCATGCGGGAAGGAGGGAGAGAAGCCATGCCCAGCGTCGGGAGGACTCGGCAAGCATGCAATTTTCTCTTAGACTGGGTTCGACAGCAGCTGGATACAGCGGTAGCCTCCATACTAGAAGGCGTGAATCAGCTTCTGGTCATGCTCTGTGGTCGAATTTTAGAAGCTGCATGGGCGTTTGTGTCAGGTGTTATGGGGTGGACAGGAGGTTGGATTATGGCAATCGTTTGGGGCACCCTGCATGGCGTCTTTCAAATAATTCAAGCACTGTGGATTATGTCCATTGCCTTGCTTCGCCTCCGGTACCAATTCGTGGTCTTGGCTCTGGTTGCTGCCTGGAATCTGATCGCAGGCACGGTTCTGGCGATGTGGGGTTTTCTGGCGTCTTTGATGCAGGACGTCTTGCGGGGCTCTATACACCATCTCGTGGAGGCCGAGGATACGCTGGTTACTGCTTTGGGTGGCAGTATGAGCACGGCTTGCAACACAGTTGTCAGATGGGGTATGATATTGCAGAATGCAGTCGTGGGAGGTTTTACGAGAGTGGGAGGGGCAGTGGCGGCTGAGATTACGGATGTACGCAACTTGGTGATGGGGACCTGGGTTATGACCAAGGCGTTCGTTGCGGCCGTGCAACAATCGATAATCTCGATCATATGGCAAGCTCAACAATCTGTCGTTCAAGCAGGCGCACACTTTGCGACAAGTGTCCGCCACAGCATCGAAAATGTGCGGAAAAGCACTTTGCGCGCAGCCCAGAGTATTGTTCCTCCAATGCCCACGGCATGGATCCGTACCTGGTGGCGTATGATATCTTTGACTGATGCCGCGTTGCCCTGGATCATAGCGGCTGTATCGTGCGCCTTTGGATGCTATATGTGGTGGTGGGCGCGGCGGGCCGTGGCGACGACACCAGCACTAACTACAAAACTAGATGTGGGAGATGGAGGAGGAGTTGCAGGACTAGAACGGATAGAGGGAGAGATAGAGGAGGAAAACCAAGGAGGGAAAGAAGAAGCCATAGGTGAGCTGCAGGCCATGGCAACAATCCGTCATGCACCCTTACCATCACCCGTTCAAGTCCCTGCTAGGGAACCTGCAGGGGAAGTGATGGAACGGCCGCCGGCAGCGGAAGAGAAGAAAGATGAAGAGGAAACGGAGGAAGACAAAGAGGAATGGCTACTCTTTTCTCGTCATCGTCAGCGCCAGGTGGAACGGCCTATACCTGGAGAGAGGGCCTGCCCTTCATCACCGGTGCGTGTTCAAGACCGAGAAGAAACAGCGACAATGACCGCAGCGCGAAGCGTGCAAACAGGGGAAGTCAGGTTGGAAGCAGAAGAAGCCGCCACAGTCTTCTCTTTGCCACCTCCTTCATTTACAACATTGGCAGCTCCTTTGCCTCCTCCTCTACTTAAACCTCCACACCCTTCGACGGCTCCTTCGAAGCCTACACTCATTCCCCTCTGCGTTGCCCTCCCTTTCATCTGTGCGGTCTTGGGTGTGGAACATCCCGATACAGCAATAATGCGCGCAAGCATGGGTCCGAAGAGATGGGATGATTTCTTGACTTTGTATCGCCAAGATTTTGCAGACCGTGGTCTGGACACGGATGTGGAAGTGGCAAAACTAAAGCGACGGCCAGATGGGCGCTGTATTTTGCCAGACTATGATATTAGGTATATGTTGTATCCGCCTGAATCTGATGTATCCCCCTACGAGTTTTTGGAGTTTTGCACGGCGGCTGAAGCAGCAAACATCGTTTGGGAGCGATGGAGAAAACCAGAGGCGGAAGCTGAAGATGCACCAACGGTGGGAGGAGAGGAGGTGGGACAAGCGTGAAAGAAAAGGGAGCGGCATCACATCTATAAACCAAAAACTGAAAAACGCATTGGCTCATTTTATCTACATTGTTATTCATTTAGGGAGACAAACGCACATCACAGAGAGTTGTTTTATCATTCAATATAATGAACTATTGCTCGATCTCCTCAACGTCATCTTGCCCTGTTCGAGCCACCCCTCCAACCTTGTCTCCTTGTTTTCGGAACCGCAATGTCTCTTCATAGTGACCGCATACCAAGCAAAAGGTCTGCGTGGGAGTATCAAGTTTGAAGCCACAAGCTGGACAAGGGTCGTCATTCGGACGCGGTTTATTAGGCACATTCAGCACCTTTTTTGTCACTCGCTTCTTCTCCTCGTCGTCCACTTCTTCGATGATTCCGAATAACTTCTCAAATTTGTGGAAATAGGCCAAATGCTCTTTATCCCGGATTTTGATTGCATACTCATCTGCGATCCGCGCCTTTTCACTCGCCAACACTGCGTCCTCAATCCGGGTGTCAAAGTAACCTTGACGCGGCGGCGATGCCCAAGGAGCCGCGCCCAACATGGTAGTTCCACAGCCAATTTCCTGAGGATCCTTACGTCGGGAAGAAGAAAGGAGCTCGGGAAAAGCCCCACGCAACGGCAGCTTTCCTGTGATGACGCCGTCCTCCAGGGCTGCGGAAGGAGTCACCCGCAAGGAATAGGGACCGACACAATCCAGTTTCCTGAGACTTTTCAAACAGAAGTCCACAAATGGCGGATGGAGAAAGGGCGAGGTGACGCGCATGCCCAAAGCATCGCCGACTACACTGCTGTCAAAATGCCATTTGGCAACCATCGTAGCGCGTTGTTGGGTCCACGCCTCGTCATCATATCTGTGCGTAAAGCGGTATCCACCCATTAATTCGTCCGCTGCATCGCCTGTCAAGACATACTTGAATCCCAAGGAGGCCGCGTGCCGAAGACCATGCGTGGCACAGACTGAATTCCGCAAAGCCATCCCGTCGAACGAATGAATCGTTTGCACCAAAAAGGGCATGTCCTGGCCCAAAAGCTCATCCAGCGTGGGCCGCAGCACAATATGAGTCACACCAGGAAATTTTTTTGCGGTGGCCTCGGCCCAAGGCTCATCGGAGGCCGGAGTATCCTGCACAAGCACAGTGATGGCATGCTTTACGCCGAGCAAGGAGGCAGCGAGGTGAAGCGAGACGGAAGAGTCCACCCCGCCTGAGAAAAGGACGATGCATTCCTCCGGCCTAGGCAACTTGTCGAATTGTGCCTGGGCAATGTCCAGAACGGCGGCATGGAGGAGCTCCCGGGCTGAAATGGCGGCGTTGTTTACATCGGGTTCTGACATACGTTGAAGGGGGACTTGGGACGAGCTTCAAATGGACCGAGCCACAGGAGGTGATGCGTTCTCCTCTTCTCCTGATGCCTGTGTGCACATTGTGTATATTCTCACAGTTAGAAAAGAGACAACTGAGCCCACAGCGTTTATCCTTTTTGTTGGAGCCAAGCGATCAAAATGTGGAACAGACAAAAACTGTCAGCAGCGTGAGCGTTCTTTCTTCTGAGATCCCTTCTTACCCATTACCACCGAATCATGGAGCACCTCCTACCCAAAAAACAGAAGATAGTCACAATAAACAGGGGCTCGAAAGCACGCGTTACACTGTAAGCCCACCCTGAGATTGTGCGTGTGTGCGTGTGGCTTAGTTTTTCGATTCAGAGAGTCGGGAGGTCGGAACTCGGATTTCCGCTGCTTCAACCAACTCGCTGCACGTTTCCAAGCGAGAGACACAAGGATTGCACCACCGCCGCCGTAAACTGCTCTTAGATGTACAATCTCTCTTCTGCTAAAGAATGGGTTGCTTATATCTCTGTAGCGTTTCTGTACGCCTGAAGATGATACTCATAACCAACGCTCACCACACCCATCAACACACACACACACACACGCACACTAGCACATACACACAATCACACACCAACACACACCAACACACACCAACACACACACCAGAACACACATGCACACTAACATATATATATATGCACATATACACACTCAAATAGACACACCGCTGTGGCATCGCATTATGAATACCTCCAATCCACCCGACTCTTTCTTGTTAGATTGTGTTCTCGGCTTCCCAACGAAAACCCCTGCGGAAATCGACAGCTTCATGAACCTTTACGCCAGGGAAGGTTACCATAGCAGCAGAAGTTCTGTCAACTACCAAGACGAGCAAGGTCGAAGTCCCTTGGGAGTCGTGGCCACAATGGCCGGGCGCCCAATGGTAGACTTCGTGAAGATGTTGGTGGGACCGCTAACGAAGCTGCGCATAAAAGATGCCCGGTTACGGACCCCTTTGTTGCTTGCCGCTGAGAATGACCGTACAGAGATTTTCATCTATCTACTAGAGAGACTCTCACAATATGAGACGGGATGGCAGCTGACAGAGGAAAAGGATTGCTATCAACGTGGGCCGCTGCATTACATGTGCCAACACCGAAATGTGGCAGGAGTGCGGGCCCTCCTTGCCGTGGCAGGGGCACCACCCGTCGGCGCCAAGGTAAGAGAGGATGGGGAGGAAGAGAAGAAGAAGAAGGAGAGGATCAAGGTCGTGGTCAATGCCAGGACAAGCAGTGGGGAGACGCCCCTTTTCTGGTTGGCACAGTCATCAACCTTTTCGTCGCAAGAGAAAGAAAGGATGGAGGGCGGGGGAAATAGACAGAAAGAGAAAGGTAGCCGCGACTGCTCCTCCATTGACGACAAAAACACGGCTGATGCTGTGGAGATCGCCGAGCTTCTCCTAGCGGCAGGTGCAGACCCCCAGGTGGTCAACGCCATGGGCCAGAAGCCTATGGATGTACTGGATGAGGGGGAGGGGGATGATGGGAAGGAGGGAGGGATGAAGAATCGGCTGCAGGCATTGTTATCCCCTGAGAGAGTTTCAAGGGGGAGGGGAGAAACAGAGAAGGAGGAGGAGGAAAAGGAGGAGCAGGAGGCTGAGAGGAAAGTCACAGAGAAAAAAGGGTGTGAAAACAGTAGCATAGCGATCAATACGCCCTTTCCGAAGACGGCTGCCGTAGCACCACCAGGAGGCATGCTGTCCTCCTTCCCCACCCGAGGAGTGGGATTCGATGCTGGTAACAGCAGTCGCATCGGCATTGGAAGTGGTAGCAGGAGTGGCAGCAGTGGAGGTAGTGCCCCCAAGAGGCTGAAGATAAAGCTAAAGGCACCTGCGGCGAGAGCAGAAGAAAAGTAAGAATGAGGTATCGCTAGCGGGAATGGAAGGATAGGGAGGACGAGGCAAGTGATAGAGAGTGATTTGATGTAATAAACGAAAGTACAGGAGACAAGTGTCATTGTTGGATGACTGGATAAATTGGTGTCGTTTCTTCGTTTAATTTTTAATTTGGTTTACCTTTTTCAAAATCCTGTTGTCCGTTAGTTGTTAGGATTCCTCTCACGGAGCCTCTTCGCCGTAGATTGATTGATTCGGTTTTGATTGGTTGATTCTAAATCACTTGCACGTTTCTTTCTGATGCGTTCTCTACTTCTCTTCCTTCATCTTTCCCTTCCTCTGTTTTATCACTTTCTCCTCCTCGTCTCACTCTCTCTCCTACCTGTTTTTCTCCGATCCAAACCCACACATACTCAAACATGCAAAATTTAAATCCTCTTTTATTGACCCTGCTCCTCCACCACCACCACCACCACGCCTATCTCCCCCGCCACTCCTCATCTACTTCTTCTTCTTCATTCCACTCACCACATCATCGATCCTCAACAACATACACGCCGCCTCCACTGCCGTCTTAATCGTCTGCACCTTAACGGCATATGGTTCCCACACACCCAAATCCTCCATCTGGACCAACACGCCCTTCTCCCCATCGATACCCCAGGTGCTTGGGCCTTGCGTATGCTTCGCCCTCAACTGAGTCATGATTCGCAGGACGTTCGTCCCACAATTCTGCGCGAGCGTCCGCGGGATCACCTCGAGCGCTTCCCCAACGGCTTTGAACGGAAACTGTTGAACACCCTCGATCTTCGACGCTGCACGCGCCAAGGCCTGTCCAACGGCCATCTCCGTCGCACCCCCCCCCGGGAGGAGTTTGGACTCAAAGACCAAGTTTCGCACGACTTGCAGGGCGTCTTGGAGATTACGCTCGATCTCGTTCAGGACATCTTTGGAAGCCCCGCGCAAGAGCACCGTGCACGCCTTGGGCTGGTCGCAAGCTTCCAAAAATACAAAATATTCGTCGCCGATCTTGCGGACTTCAAACAAACCGCAACCTGTGCCAATATCACCCTCTTGGATCTCGTCCGGTCGAGAGACAATGGTCGCCCCCACAGCTCGCGCTATCCGGTTGTTGTCGCTTTTCCGCACACGCCTAAACGCCGTCACCCCCGCTTTCAACAGGTAATGCTGCGCCAGGTCACTCACCCCCTTCTCCGTTATGACAATATCGGGTCGAAACGCCACAATCTCTGCGCACATCTTCTCAATGAATTCCTCCTCCATCCTCAAGAGGGTGTTCCAATCCTCCTCCTCCTTCACCTCCACATTCGTCTGGCTCTCCCCCTTCTTGTACTCCAACGGACAGTCCAACAAGAGGATCCGCGGCCGCTCAATCTTTCGCCTCATCTTCGAGTGCGTCACGTCCTTGTTGAACATAACGCCATCAATGACCTTACTCTCCCCCAGCTCCCCCCCCGGGATTTTCTCCACTCTCACATACCGCTTGACGTCACACTCCTTGTAGTTCCCCACCCCTCCCTCCCCCCCTCCCTCGGGCCCCACCTCTCTCACGACCTTCAATACACTTTCCACGGCTAAGTCGACCATGAACGGACCCCAGCGAGACGAGAACTTGGTGCCGACGCACGCAGACACGATCTGAGAAAGCGCTTTCTTGTCCTTCACGTCAATGGGTTTGGCCAGGGAGTTGCAAACGAGCATAGCTTCTTGGAGGGCCTTGGAGTAACCTGCAACGATTTGCGTGGGGTGGATGTTGCGATGCAGAAATTGCTCGGCTTGAGCGAGCATTTCACCTAGGAGGGAAGGAGGGTGGGAAGGAGGGTGGGAAGGAGAAAGGAGAGGAGGAGAGAGGGAGGAGGGAGGATGTTGGTCGGTCTATCTTTACAACAAAACAAAGAAATGAGAAGAAAACACATACCTGTCAAAATAATCACGCTCGTCGTTCCATCCCCCACTTCCTCATCCTGCGCCCTACTCAGCTCAATCATGCTCTTCGCTGCGGGGTGCGAGACATCGACCTCCCTCAAAATACAATGCCCATCATTCGTTATCACGATGCCTCCCATCGGATCCAATAGCATCTTAAGCATCGCCCTAGGCCCCAGTGTCGTTCTGATAATATCAGCCACAGCTTTTGCTGCAGAAATATTGCCCAGCTGGGCGGTGCGGCCCGTTTCGCGCTTGGTGTTGGCGTCTTAGGAAGGAGCGGAGGGAGGGAGAGAGGGAGGGGGTGAGAGGGGACGAGAATGGGTGGACCTACAGTTCACCGCACATCAACCACTGGCATAGCTTATCCATGTCAATCTCAGCACGAGTGATGGACGCGTGAACGGAAGCGATGGAGGGAGGGAGGTGGTCTGAGTGGTGCGAAGGGAAGGGGGGGAGCCTACGAATTTGTTCTATTATTTGAGGAGGTGGAGAAGGAAAAGGGGAAAAGAACTTACTCAATACCATCACCGGGGCGTTCATCATGGCTACGCGGGGTTATTATCCTGCTTCGTCTCCTGCTACTATCGCCTGTGGTGTGTTGTGCAAGAGAATTTGGGAAGACTGAAAAGAGGGGACACACCGAAAGAAGCAGCAAGGATGATGATGTGACGGGCTGCGGTGGATGGAAGCCCTTCTCCAAAATCGGGATGGGCGAGTGTCCAACGCCGGCAAGCACCGGCTAGCAGCATCACTCAAGCCGATACGTGGGCAAGGAGCACGCAGTCAGATATGCGCCTGGGAGAGGCGGTGGTATATGCAAAATCTTTCGGAATGGTGAATCCCAGACAGACAAAAAGAGGGGCTAGGGAGCACCGAGCGGCTCGGAACGACTGTGCGACTCCTCGTGGGGCTGCTTCGGGAAAAGGTGCACGCTGCGTCTAGACATTCCAAGTACCGGGTGTCCAGAGCTTGTCATAAAAGCAAGGAGGACAGCTTAGGGGTTTCCTTCTTTGTTTCCTACTTCCTGAAGCCACGTCTAAAGGAAGGCATGTAATATTACAAAAAAAGTTTCGAACCAGTTTGCTGGAACAGATTTTTCCCTCTTATTTTACGTTTGTTGTCGTCTACTGTAATCGCCATAGCTATTTTTAGAGGTAGAGGAATTCCTGTTGGTCTTGCTCGTGCGTGTGCATGCTATCTGTAATGCTCTCGCCGCCTCCTTTTTCTCTCATTTTCCCTCTTTGATTCTATCTCTTTTTCTCAATTTATGTAGTGGTGTTGTTTGCTGTAGAAATTAAAATTTGTAGGTGGTATCATTCTAACTGTTGTCCTCATTGCTGCTGTTGGTGCTGCTACTGCTAATGCTGCTGTTGCTGCGGCTCTCGTCACAGCGTCAGTAATATATCGGGTTTCGCTGAAAATACCTCATCTCCCACCCACCCACTTGGCAAAGTCTGTCCGGACGTGTCCTGTGTACTCTCTTTGTCTCTTCGTTCCTCGTCCCCTACCTCCTCCCCCATCTCCTTCGTGCCCCCAGAAAGATATCTACTCTCGTCTTTCTCATTCTGTCTCCACCAAACAAAAAACTTGTCTTCCCCCCCCTCTCTCTTTCTTCTCCTACTTCCATCCCCACTCTTATATCAGAACCGAATGATCTGGGGAAGGATTCAATCCAACCTGCACAAAAAACACAAAACCTTATGCACATACACTTCTGCCTCCCTCCATCTTTGACTAACCATGCACATTTACACTACTCACGCGTCTCTCCATTCCTCCTGTGACCCCCTCCGCACCTCCTCATACCCCCCCACAATTGCACACATTCTTCTCCGTAATGTTCCTCAATAAACATCATGTCAGAAATCGTGGAAATTGATGAGCTATGAAAAATACTGTACTTCTCCGTCTACTGCTTCACCTCCTCCTCTCCTTCCTCAGCCCATGACCCTCACCTCGTCCTCTTCCTCCCCCCAACCCCTCTCCTTCCTCCTCCGTCTCCTCCCTGCCTCCCCGCCCACCTTTCTCTTCACCAAATCCCTTAGCAAAACATCAATATAGTGAAAATACGCCTCCCTATACTCTTCCGAATCCATCACCGCCTTCTCCTTCTTTTCCCTCATCGTGCTCACCGGTAAATTCCCTTCTCGGAATACCCCGGGGTAGCCGGACAGCCCCTCCTCCCCCCCCCTCTCCCCCCCTCCTTGCTTCCGGCCATTAACTCCAGCTAGATAGTTATTGCTGCTGAGATGAGGAAGAGGAGGAAGCAAGCCGGTTGATGCCGCAGTCGACATCGCCATTCCCCATCCTCCACCTCCTGCTGCTGTAGACCCCTCCCTTTCCCTCCCTCCCTCCCTCCCTCCCTCCTCCTTCTGATGGATGACAAGACTCTGCTGCCCTTTCTTCAAGTCAGGGGAGGAAATAGCTCGAGCCAAGGTTCGCCCATACATAGGGAAACTACCTCCCTCCCTCCCTCCCTCCCTCCCTCCCTCGCTGACCCTCTCTTGCTGCTGTTGCTGCTGTTGCTGCTCTTGCTGTAACTGGCGATGGTCTCGATTTACGAGGATGTGATGTGTCCTCTCTCTCTCTGCCGCAATCACAATCGCGCTGGTCCCCTCCCTCTTCCCCCTTCCCTCTGTCCCTTCCTCCCCTAGTTCCACCACCTCCTTTTCGTGGTCACAACTGCCCTGCTTCTGTTTATTGTTGTGGTTGCTGAGGTTCACGCTGCTGCTGCTGCTGCTGCTGCTGCTGCTGCTTGCTTTCCCTTTCTTCTTTTGGGTCTGCCCCGCTGCCTCCACACCTGCATGAGGCACGTGCCTGTAGGAGGAGGACGAGAAGGAAGAGGAGGAGGAAGGGGGGGAAGAAGGGGAGGAGGCATGGGTGCTCCTCGATGCATCCAACACAGAGGAGGAGGAGGAGGAGGAGGTGGAGGAGGAGGAGGAGGAGGAAGAGGAGGGGGAAGGGACAAGATCCCCCCTTCCTCTTTCGTCCCCTTCTTCTTCTTCTTCTTCTTCGTGCTGGTGCTGGTGCTGGTGCTGGTGCTGGTGCTGGTGCTGGTGCGGATGCTGGTGTTGCTGATGCTCCACATCCATATCAAAGGTCCAACTGTAACCATCGTCTTCCTCCCTACCATGCTCCTCGTCCTCCCCCCCTCCCTCCTCCCCTTCTTCCATCTCCTTCCCTCCTTCAAGTGCCTCTTTTTTTCCTCCCTCCCTACCCCCCCCCCTTCCATCCATCCACCTCGAGGAAGAAGAAGAAGAGGAGGAGGAAGACGAAGACGGCGACCGCCCCCCCCCTCCCTCCTTTCCTCTCTCCTTCGCATACACCGCCGCTGCCCGTTCGGCCCGTGCGTGCATTTCAGCCATTGACACGCTCCAAAACCCCGTGGGCGAAGCCGGCGATCCCGTCATTACCCTCTCTTCCGTCCGTCCTCTTCCTTCTCCTCCTCTTCTTCCGCGGAGGTCGTCTCCCTCCCGCCCTCCCTCCCGCTCGGCCCCTTCCATGCACATCATCACCGCCGCAGACGAGGCCGAGGAGAAGGAAGGAGGAGGGAGGGAGGAAGGAAGGTGGTCCAGACAGATGGTCAGCGTGGGTGTAGCTCCCTTTCCTTGCGAGTAGATGGCATGGCCGTCGGTGGAAGGAGGGAGGGGGGCTTGGAAGGCGGGAGGGCTTGGACCTCCTCCTCCTCCTCCTCCTCCTCCTGCTGCAGCTCCTGGCTCTGATACTCTTGTTGTTGTTGCGCGTCTGGTGTTGGCCAACGGTTCGTGATAGGGAAATGGAGGCGAGAGAGAAGAAGACGAGGAGGAGGAGGAGGAGGAGGAAGAGGAGGAAGAGGAGGAAGAGGAAGCAAGTAGGTGGAGGTGATCAGGGTCACCTTCGCTTTCCAGACTCCTCCCAAGCTCTACCAATGCCTCCCCCTCCCTCCTTCCCTCCCCTCTTCCCCCCTTCTCCTTCATCCCGTGCTGCTGCTGCTGCGGCCGCGAAGGAGGGCGGGAGGGAGGAAGGGCTGCTCCCGTCATCGGTATACTCCTGCTCCTCCTCAAACACATCGCCGACACCGGCCGGCTCAGACCAAGCGCTTCCCTCCCTCCCCCCCTTCCTCCCCCCCTCACTCCCCCTTCTCCTCTCTTCGCCGCCGTCCTTACCGCCCCCCTCGACCTTGTCACGGCCAGTGCCAAGGCCTCCGCTGCCTCCCTCACCTTCTCCACAGGGGAGGGCTTGTCACTGCTCTCCCGCACCAGCAGCAGGGCTATTTCGTACAGCGTCAGTCCATATTCCACCACACCAATCTGCAGCAATCGCGTGCTCACGCGCAGCAAGTCCAAGGCCGCCCGCCTGATCCCCAAATGTGCCTTTAACAGCCCGGCGTCCGTTACGGCATTTAACGTCGAGATGTACGCACACGTGGCCTCGTCACACGGGACGTGCATCTGCTTCCATCCGAACCAACACAGATTAAGCGTCTCGTCGATACACAACACCTCCGGCAAGCAATAACCGTGATCTATCGGAATCAACTCGTATCGAATCCCGGCCCTCCCCCCGCCCTCCTTCCTCCCGCCGCCTCCCTTCCCTCCCGCCCCCAAGACCTTCCTCACCAGTATATTCCCTCCATTCCGATCGCTGTTCAACAGCCGCAGGTCCAACAGGGCGATTTTATGCACCTCCCTCACAGGGAAGAGAGAGGGAGATAAATCCTCCCCTACGGCGTCATGTCGGACAAATTCTTGGAACGAACCCACCTTGACGTTCTTCCCTCCCACCCTCGACGCCCTGATAGCCGAGGAGGAGGAGGAGGGGTAGTGAAAGGCTCGGTGGCGGGCTTCCACCACGGTCGTTTCCGGAACTCCGGAAAAGCCGTTATGGTCCAGGAGGTAGGCAGCCACCTCCCGCATATACCCCTCACCAGGGGTCACACCCGGCCGCATTTGAAACACCTCCTCCACCTTCCCTTTCCCTCCTCCTCCTTCACTGCCGGGGGACATGGCCACGGCGACCCTCCCCCATTCGGCCACCAGCTCAGGCCCTCGTGGATTGAGAGGGGCGTAGGGCTCTTCATCGGCAGGCTTAAAGACGGCGAGAGGACGCCGACGGGGATCGAAGAGGAAGTAGGTGCCACCAAAGCCCTCAATGGTGAGCTTCGGCCCATGGATGCCCATGTCCATTGCCCGACGGACCTGATGGGAAGGGAAGGAGGGAGGGAGGGAGGGAGGGAGGGGAAGAAGATGAAAAAGCTGCTGTTGACGGCCTCATTGGGGGTCGGAGGGTCCACAAAAGAGGTCGACCAGGCGGGAATAAGAAGGGAGATGGGAGGGAGGGAAGTAAGGAAGGATGAAGGAGGAACAAGGAAAGGAGGAAGGGAGGGAGGGAGGGAGGGAGGGAAGGAAGGAGGGACCAAACGAGAGAGAGGACCAAACGAGAGGGACCTCCTTCAATAAACGAACAAGAGGAAGGAAAAAGGGAAGGAAGGAAGAGATAAAGGAAGTAAAAAAATAAGGAGACAGCAGCAACCCAACCCACCTGCTTGATCGCCCTCCCCAACCGCCGCGGAGGCTGCAAGAGACCGTACGGCCGGAGGATCGGCCCCGAGTGGCCCATATCCAGGGATGGAGGGCGGGCAATGGTGAAGTAGATAGTTTCTCCGTCCCGAATGATGCCACAGTCTTGGAGGGAGTGACCGTAATTGTCGAGCTCGCGTAACCCTTTTCCTCGTGCTCCGCCCGCCCCGCCGCCTCCTCCTCCTCCTCTTCCTGCTTCGCTTCCTCCTTCGCCGCTTTCACCAGTGGTGTGCCTGCGCCTCAGGACAGCTGCCGAGGAGGAGGAGGAGTCGGAAGAGGGAGAGAGGGAGGGATCGACGGAGGCCGAGGGCGAGATGCCGGCGGAGGAGGGGGAGGAGAGCTCCCGCCCGTTGAAGAAGAGCCTTTGCTTGTTCATGGGAACATGCAACAATGTCTGCAGCGTCTGTTTGACGTCCTTGATCGTACTCCAGCTCTTGAGCGTAAGTGGCCGCTTCCCTCCCTCGTGCCCTCCCTCCTCCCCCTGCTGCTGGTGATGGTCCTTCCGACGACCGGTGCGACGAGGGTTAACTTCCTACGGAGGGAGGGAGGGAGGGAGGGAGGGGAGGGAGGGAAGGGACTTACAAATACAAAGCAGTAACGCTAAAAAATCCAAATCTTCATAGCCTGCAGCCCTCCCTCCCTCCCTCCCTCCTTACCTGTACATAGACCATGATATCCCCAAAGACAGCCCCAACGTGCTGCCCTCTATGCTGTAGTTCCCCGATCGATGAAGCCATGTTGTCCACCGCACCTGACTCAAATTCCTTCTCTTCTTCCCGTTCCCGCCCTTTCTACCTCCTGCTTTGTCTCCTATCCTTCTTCTTCTTCCTCTTCTTTCTCTTCTTCTTCTCGTTCTTGTTTTTCTTGCCGCCCCCTAAGCGCTTTCGTACCGCCGCGACTTCCTCTTTACCCCTCACTATCTCCCCCCTACTGTTGACCTCGTCCTCGTCCTTATCTACTCTGCTCTCTCTCTCTCTCTCTAATCCCTTCTCTCCCACAGCCTTCCTACACGGGGGAATGGTATTGAAATGCGAGGAGGAGGGAGGGGAGGGAGGAGCAGAAGGCGCGCGTGCAGAACACGGGACACACGGCTAGGCTCCAAAAAGTCACTCTCTTTTCATCCGTCAGAATTATAATCGCTTGGAAAACATCTTCCACGTCGTTGAATCAACCACTTGCTGGTGCCACTTCTTCACCTCTCTTTATCTTGTATTGGGTTTTGGGGTTGAGAGAGTCTCTTTCCCGTCTTCTAGATTCAAATCAAATATTACAGGTAACGGGAAAAGGAAACGTGCCTATGCAGTCGCACTCCTACTTCAACACAATTGACAGAGGAGATGATTTATGTAAAAGCGGCAGGAAAAATAGACGTAAGGGAGGGAGGAAGGGAGGGAGGGAGGGGGGAAGGGAAGGAGGGCTGCTGCTCGCGTCTTGGACACACCAAAAAGGGAGGATGACAGTAGGAATGGAGGACAGCGGGCTCGGAAGAAAGAAGAGAGCAATCAAGGGAACGGACCCTCCTGGGTTTTGACCACCTCTGTGTCGTGGTGTATGTGTGCGAATGTGTGAGAGTGGTGTGCTGGCGGGGCTTCGAGAGGAGCATACGTGTCTCGACCCACCTTCCTACCTCTATTTTTTCTCCTTCCCCTTTCCCACATCATGCCTATGACACTTCAACCAAACAGAGAGACAGAATACATTTGATATTCGCCCTACCGACCTCAGTCCTCTTCGTATCGAAGCATTCCTACTCACCTCGGGCGACCTCCGTCTGCTGCTGCTCCAGCTACCGCTGCTGCTGCTCTTGGAGCTATTCACTTGTCCCCTAAAGTTGTTCGAGAGCTGATCGTCCCGTCGCGGGTTTTGATGATTTGATCTCCTGTATGGTTGTTGTAAAGGTATTTGTAAGAATGTGTCCGTGGCGTCTCTTCGAGCTGATCGCGCTCGCTGAGCGAGGAGTCCGAAAGCCTTACATAACTTGACTAGCGTCACGGCCTGGACAATGACACAAGGCCCTGCATACGCCATGCGTGACTTCTGCCAGATAATCACCATAGCACACACACAATCCAGGCCTTAGGATTTGGAATCCGCAAGTCAAAAGAACAATGGGGAGTCCGCTTGCCATGGGTGTCACGCCTAAGAATATCATGGAGGGCCAGAAAATGCAATGAAACAACGCCACCACCGCTTTCCGTGAAGAATGTGGCAAACAGAACGTCTGTATTGCAGTGTCGCTACGGGTTGGTGGGTCGTGTCCAGGTTTCAATTGAACGGCGGTATGAAATGGACATTGCAGACACGTCAACTTTCGGGCAATACTCGCTCACAAGGAGGAGCGCCCAACCTCAAGGAGGCCCTAGGCATCCCGCGGCCCGCAGCCGAGATTATCGGGGGCCCTGTCATTACTTCTGAACGACTTTTGGGGCAGATCTTACGGTACTTTCGATGAATTTGACGAATCAACCTTCTTTCGTGCAATACAAGCTGCCCACACGGGAATTTCTTAGGGTCCCTTTACGTTTATGTTGCAGTCCTGGCGGAGGAGGAAAGGCAAGAAGGCAAGCCAGCGTATGTTCTCCGATATCGATCCTTCACCTTCCTTCCTTATTTCTACATACGCAGCCCACAGAGACCACGATCATGACCTTTACGAAAGAGTCCCTTGCGAACCTCACAGGTAAGCTGCTGTGGAGCTGGGAGGAGGGAATGGGGGACGAGGGGACCTTGGGAGAAGCAGAAGAATGAGATGGGCCACGATCTGCCCGCTCTTCTACCGGAACTTGGCTGTCGGCAGGCCTCTGCCGCGATGCCGCCCAACATTGCCTTGCGCTCCCAATCCACCCTTTTTACACATCTTTATATATGCTACACAACCACAGTCAAGCTAGCATGGGCGATGACATTCCCGTTGGTCTGGGTGGGCCTCTTCACCAAGGGTAAGTGCATTTTACTATCGGATGGACTAGATTTCTTTTATGCCTTGGTGCTCGAGGCACGCGTATCGCTTCCTTAGAAAGCTTTCATAAGTATGTAGTGCGATATTTTGCGAGAAAGCTGGAGCCGGGAGTGGGCGGCAGCGATCGGCCAGCCCAGACCCCCCTTTTGGCACACGGCTCAGTTACTCAGTCGAGCAAAAGATTGATAAATGATAGTAATCAAGGCCCTCTCCCAAATCCCACCAGGCTGGTATAACTTTACCTATACGGGAAACTCTGATGCCAGCACCCCTGCATTCCGCAACGACTTCAGTGCCAAGTACGGGCTTTTTGGCATTGATTTTGAGTCGCAGTCGTCTGGCCTCCTCAGCACCGGGTATCACGGCTGGGTAATCGCCAATGGCGCCAACCCCGACGCACTCACTGGCATTCATAGCTCCCGAATCACGGCCATTCTGAGCGCTGTGGCTTGCGTTTTGACGGGCGTGGCTTACTACCGTGCGAACAAGTCCCGTTCCGAGATTTCTGTTTTCATCCTCGGGCGTTGCTCATGGCTTGCGGCGATTGACTTGTCTTTGAACTTAACGACGCTCGGCCTGTGGGGAGTCCTTGTGTAAGTATCCAGGGAAATGAATCAGTTAGACCTCGTACTTATCCTTAAGTCGTAGGTTCATGCCTACTCGCATATATCAGTCGACGAAGGTTCTAAAGCACCCTACGGCTAGCCTACCTTCTAACATCAAATTGCTCATATCAACTCCTCCTCTCACCTCCCACCCATGACGCGCTGAAACTACATTAGCAACAATCCTGTCTTTTTGACCGTCTGCGAAGCCAGCGGCTGCTTCGTCTTGCCCGGCGAGAACGTCACTGCCTCTACTGTCTCCTACACTTGGGGCCTCCTTTTCGTCCGGGCGGTCATCCAGAGCCTGTTATTGGTCGGCATCGTGTACCTCACCTTGGCAAAACGCGCCAGCTTGAGCTTTAGCACGACTAAGATAGGACCAAACAGATCTTTGGAACCCTCTGCACCCGAGCTGGTGGCTTCCCCGAACAAGATGGCGGTCTAAAAATTATTGATCCCTCGAAGAAGTAGACGGTGAAATGGAGGAGACGTTGAAAAGTAATTAGGGATGGAAACGTGATAGAGGGGTGCTACGATTTCAGAAGTATACACATTGGGAGAGACAAGAGTGCAATGTGGAATCATTTCTGAGGTGGAAGCAAGGACTAACGGGCGTATAACTCGATGTGGAGTGGGAAGGAAGAGGAGGAAGAGGTATGGGCGTACGTACGTATACAGGGCCAAGGGCTTAAAAGACAATTTACTTTTACCCTGCACCCTGCAAGTGACAACTCAGGATCAAAAATGTTGCGATAGAATTGAATGCGAAGAGGAAAGCAGCACATTTTGACTCAAGTACATGTAATTCCTATTTACAAGATTTTACATTTGTTAAGTGGTGATTTTAGTGAATGTGCAAAGGAAAAAGGAAAGAAGAGAGGGAGAAAGGGGAAAAAAGATGTCACATCACATGAAAGAGAGGAGAACATGAACAGGAAAAGGCAATGGGTGGCAAAAAGACGTATTTGAAGACAGATAAATGAACTCTACGGTAAGAAAAGAGTCCTCCTTGGAAGACGAAGATTGCATCGAAACGTGAGCAGGACAGAATGGAATAGAGTAAAAAAAGGGAAATTGCACGACAATAAAAGAGAAAACAAAGGTCCTTCTGACATACAACTTGAAAAGAAATTATGGCGTAAAGTGTCCCTGAGTCTAGCTGGTTGTACCACTTGATCTTGCTTCCTGACCCAAGATGTTTTTGTCCATGCATACAAACGGGGATGAGAGTTTTCAAATCAACGAAATAATTTGCGCCCTCACCTTTGCGATTTTTCCCATGCATGCAAAAGAAAAAAAAATTACAAAAATATTTTTAACCACCCCATCTCTCATCGACATATTATTATACTTAGCAAAGGGTAGGCGCGGGCTTGCTTCCCTCTGACATAGCAGCCACCGCGTGACTCACACCGCCGCGCTTGATGGATGCAGCTGGCGCCTTTGGTGCCTATGTGGAGGAAGGGAGGGAGGGAGGAAGGGGTGGACGGACAGAGGGATGAGATGATTCCCAGAGAGTGGCTACTTGGGAGACGGCGAGGGAGAGCCTCTGAGAAGCGTTGGTGAAACGGCCGGGATGCAAGTTACTACACACATGCAGTCACACAGCGAACACAACGGAGCCCTCCTCTCGCCCGTTATGTGCACTTTGTTTATGGTCATGTTTCCGTATGGTCATACACTTCACTCGTCCTCGTTGCTTCCACAAATCACTTTCTCCCTCTTCAACTACTAAAGTTCCGCAGAACACTTCCACTCACAAATCCCACACAAAGCTCCACACAAAACCGCAGCCAAACCCACCAAGGACAAGGATGTACAGCCGCTCCCTGCAACGTTCTCTTGCCCTTGCAGCTGGCGTTACGGTCAGCGGCGAGTTTGCCGCCCGCGTGCACCGCCAGCAACAACAGCAACAGGAGGAAAGCGACCATCCCTACCACCTTCAACATCACGTTCTCCTCCACCTCCCTTCTTCCACCGCCTCCTCCTTGTCCAACACCGCCTCCGCCCCATCGCTCGCCTCCTTTTTTCTTTCCTCTCCGTCGCCTGCCTTTTGCTCCGCTACCGCGATCCCGGAATACCATCAAGTCCCCCTCCCCCCTACGGATGCCAGCGACACGCAAGCCGTGATTTCCCGTATGAGAAAGTATCTGGCAGCCCCCTCGCTCGATGACGTCGGGAAGTTCAAGAAAGAGAAGGCTGGGGTAAAGATTTACACGGTCAAGGAAGGATCGATCCCGGATCCTGGGGAGGGAGGGACGAAGACTGGCCTGCCTGTGGCGAGGATTGGGGAGGCGGTTATCAAGGCGCCGTTAGACCAGGTGAAACGGGCGGGAGGCTGGAATGAACGGAGGGCGCTACAGAAAAGGTCTTATCTATATATTCCACTACCCTCTTCCCTCCTTTGATTTGCACCCTTTCTTCCAGGTGGCCACGCTATGGTGGGTGTTCAATGGCCGCATTCTTTGGGACAAGGCGAATACTCTTGCTTCGGAGGTGGTGGAGGAGTATGGGAAGAACTGCCGTCTGGTATACATCAAGGGAGCTCCGAAGCCGATGATAAGCTCGCGGGACTTTGTGTTTGTCAGCCACAAGTAAGGAGGGGAGGGAGGAGAGGGAGGGAAGGAGGGAAGGAGGGAGGGAATGAGTGAGGGAGAGGACGACGGTCATGTGTCCGATGGTCGCCTTACGAGAATGTGTGATTGTGCCATGAAGTGGCTCCCTCCCTCCTCTCCTCTCCTCTATCAGTCCCTTCTTCCCTCCCTCCTTCCCTCCCTCCTTCCCTCCCTCCTTCCCTCCCTCCGTTCCTGAACCAGAAGTTGGGATCTTGTCTAGTGCTGCTTCTCTCTCTTGGACTCACATCTGCTTCTCTCCCTCTGTCCGTCCCTCCCTCCGTCCCTCCCTCCCTTCCACCCTCAGGATCCCTGCCAGTGACGTGGGTGGGCGTGTGGGCTCCCAGGCCTTCCTACAGACCAACGCTGCCACGGCCCTCCCTGAGAACAGCGGCGCCGTGCGCGGGAACATCAACAGTGTGGTGCTCCTGGATAGCCTGGATGCTTATACCACCCGCGTGCGGTATGTGTGTGAGATTGGGCCTAATGGCTGGCTGCCCAACTTGGTGAGGAGGGAGGAAGGAAGGGAGGGAGGGAGGGAGGGAGGGTTGAGTGTGGAAGGTGGACTTGAAGGAGGAGGGGAGGCAGGTACCGATAAATGGGGAGGGGAAGGAGGACGAGTCGATTGATTCATATTTATATTCTTTCTCCTTCTCCCTTTTGATCTCTCTGTCGGCGTTTCTCGTTCTCTCTCTCTCTCTCTCTCTCTCTTTTTCTTACCCAACCACCCACATCCTACCCATATAATATATCGTATATCGCAAACCCATGTACATCCGCCTCCACCTCCACCCGCACCCTATCCACATACACCTACACATATACCCTTACTCCCATCTATCAACCCACTCACACAGGCGGTGGAGGCCGCGGCGGACGACTTGCCAGGTGTGCTGGGTGTGATGAAGGCGCACTTGGAGTCAGCGGCAGCCTCAGGTGAGTGAGCCGAGGTGGGAGGGAGGGATGGAAAGAATAAGAGAAGAAGGAATAATAAAAGCGGAGCAGGGGCACACACGGAGATGGAAGGAAAGGGAGGGGAGGGTAAGATGGCATTAAAATATAGGAGGAAAATATGATATGCCGCATGTCTCTGTCTGCATCCTTCCCCTAATGTATGCATCCCTTTTCCCGTCTCTGTTCTCCCATCTCATTCTGTACTCTTCCCTCCCCTCCCCCCTCTTGTTCCATTCCTCACAAGCTTAGAGGATCCCGAGGCACTGGCCCGACGGAGGGAGAGCATGGCAAGGTCTGACCTCGCGGTACGTGCATTCCTTCCTTCCCTCCTTTCCCCTTTCTCCCTTTCTCCCTTCCTCGATCGCCTTGCCCATGGATAATCCCCGCTATTCTTACCCTCCCTTACCCTTTCTCTTTCCATCCTTCCCCCCTTCGCTCAGCATCCTCTCCTCGTCGACAGCGTCACGGCCAGCAGGGAGGATTTACTCGCCTTACGCACCCTTCTCCGTGCCAAATTAGAAGAAGCCAAACGGGACGAAAAGAAAATGAAATTGGACTTGGGAGACTTGAGAAAGAAGATTCAGGGAGATTTGAAGAAGGTGGAGGCACGCCTTAGGACCGCGTGAGGAGAATGGAGGGAGGGGAGGAGGGAGGAAATGAAGAAGGAGGGAGGGAGGGAGAGAGGGATGGGAGGGTGTATCATTTTGATTTTGGCGTGAGAGGACACACACACTTTTGAGAGATGTTTCGATATAAACCAGCGAACGATACATCAATTTTGTTGTGCGTTGGAAATGAGGGGAGAACCACGAAAGAAGGAAGGAAATGAAAGACAGAAAGGCGGAGTTAGAGAGGGGAGACAGTGCAATGAAGTGCCCCCCCCCCGGATAAAATTTGCCACTTGGACGATGACGACATCTAGTCTGACTCATGTTTTGCTTATTTTTCTCGCAATTTGCTAGCTGGAGGAGAAAAAGAAGGAATCATATCAAAGGAAGACCAACACGTTTGAATGGAGGGGGAGGGAGGCCTCGGGTCGAGTTCGATGGAGAATTTCATGAGTCCGTGACCCCCGATTGAGGACAAATTAACAAGAAGTCTTACTGTTGATCCTACTAGCTATGCAAAAACGACATTTTGGCATCTCAGGCAATCGAGGAGGGCTTTTCGTGGCGGCTAACAGAGAGGTTCAACACGCCAACCCCCTGCTCATGCCCTTTTAGCCAGGGTGAAGAAATAAAGCATGGTAGCAGATTTGCTGTCAATACATATGATTTGGACGATCGGAGGTAAAAGATAGGAGGCCCCAAAAAGGGGGGCCAGGGGTGGAGGTTTGGGTTAGAGGGAGATTTTGCCAGGGGAAGCATACTGCCATTTTTTGTGCTTTCTGGCGACACACCTTTGGCCCCCCTACTCTCATTTTGAAAAACCAAAATTTTCATTTGTCGTTGACGGCTTCTGACACCTTTGATACCACTCATTCACTTCATAAACTCACCCAACCACCCACACACGCACACCTACACGGAAAAATTTCGCAGGGCTTCGTGCCCGTCGCCCTTCTTCCTTGTCTTCTTTCCCACCTGACTCTGCACGCCCTTATCATGTCGTCTTTCGCCTCCCGTCTCCTCAGAATAACGAAGCCTATCTTGACGGGCGTGGCTGCTGTGGGCACCACAGCGACGGTGTGGACTTACACATCGTCCTCTTCAATGGTTGTGGCGGATGGTGGGGAAAGGAAAAAGGAGGAGCTGCGGCGTCAGGAAACTAAAAGGAGCTACGTTCTTACATCGCCTCGCGGCTTGATGTGCGTCCCCTCGTCTATCGGAGCCACGCAGAGCAGCAGCGGAAAGACCCATCACCACTACAACCACCACCACCACCACCACCACCAGCAGCAGCAGCAAAAGCAATATGACAGTGTCAGCACGGTCGTGACCTTGCCTTTGGTGATGGCCTCGTCATCGAGCGTCGGGCCCGCAAGGAAGTTGTTCAAGCAGCGCACTTATGTTCTGACGTCACCAAGGGGCATTAGAACATTGTCATCTCCATCTGCCTCCCCCACAACTTCTTCTTTTCCCTCTTCCTCTTTGTGATCGAAGCCGGTATAGTGCGAGGAGGCAAGGATGGAGGGAGGACAGAAGGAGTGGAGGGGTCGAATGGCACAGGGGCGGGTGCATAGGGGATAATGGAGTGAGGGAACAAGGCAATAAATCAGCCATATACTCAAACTTCCTTTAAGAATTTTCTTTCGCTTCTTTGTTTTGTGTATTAATTGTATTCATACACAGCAATATATGCAGATTTAGCAACGAACAAAGATTAGGAAAAAGCGGAGGGAACACTTGTCTCTATCGCCGGCCAAGTATTTCGCAAGGTGTTATGGAGGAAAGTACGATGTCTGTGCATTGCAATTATATACATTCCTACACGAAATTGTAAACGCAGTCATCAGCTAAAAATATCAGGGTGGAGAGACTAGACTGCAGACATTTGAAAAGTACCAAAAAAAGAGTAAAAAGTAAATCATAAAGGTATGTTGAAAACAAGAAGAGAAAGGCGGGCGAGGTGTCAGAGATTTATTTTGGATTTTTTGGGGTTTCTGTTCCTTAAACAACCCCAGAAAGGGATATTTTACGACCGACTGAGTGGGTGTTCAGTGCTTGCTGTTTCTGCCGTAGCGGCTGCAAGGGCTCTTGACACCAAAGTATTGACCATCTGTGCGCACGACCTCACTTACACGAATTTGAGACTGGGCACGGTAGGCATCATCAAAAAGAGAATACCACAAAGCAACAGCATCCTTTTCACACGCTCTTATATAAATGTTCCTGTGCCAAAGTCATGTATTTACCTCAAAGTTTTTGGGAACGTATTTTTCGAGCAAACATCGCAGTTCGCTGACCCAACCGAACAGTCTAGCTCCACGTCTTGTACACGTCCAATTGCCTATTTCCTGACACTTAATCCAGACGCATCCTCTACCCGGACACACAGAGCACTTAATACTCAAATGCTGCAGATAGGCAACTCCTCCTATTTCCTTGCCTGCCTACTACTACTGCTAGCTACGCACTGCTCCAACACTCACGCCTTTCTCCTCTCATACCCATCGTCAAGCACCACCGCGGTACCGCGCGCACGAACAACCACTAGTAATATTATTGCGAACAGAATGTCCGCTTCTTCCTCTCCTTCATCTTCAAATGTGGAAGGAATGCAGCAAGTGCTCTTTGTCGAGGTAAGGATGAGGCTTAGGCATAGCAGCTTTATTTCGTGACGCCCAAAATGACTTGAGGGAGAGCCTTCGCCGCAGTACTATGCATGAGGCGTGACATAAAGTGCTTGAACATGAATGAATAAAGGTATAGATGGTTTGATAGGGTATATATATATATCTTAGTTATGGTGTAAATGCAGGTGGCAGGATTTACAAGGCAGTGCAAAGCATGCTGTAATCAGAATCACACCTCAAAGTTCTCCTCCCGTCCCTCTCCCCCCTACATTCCCATCACTGCTTACCGGAACAACACACACATACCTTGTACATCCAATTACCGTCTCTCCAGGTTGGTTTCGGCAGCGACCAGCACGGACAAGACGCCACCAAGGCAGCGATTAAAGCCTGTCGCAGCGCCATTGAGTGGAACTCCCTCCCTTCCATAAATCAGATCGTCCCTGGGGGTTACGATGGCATGAAAGTACGTTGATTATCTGGTTGGTGTGACGATTTCGAATTTCGGCTCTAACCCCGTCTTAACTCACATTCCGTCTATGTTTTGTGCACGCCTCCGTATACTTAAATCGTGAATCCGTCTAATAACCTTTTGACGTCTGCTCTCCCCTCCCTCGCTCAGTCGCTCTTAAGTCTATTCCTCCTACCGTGCGTTTTTTGCAGTCCTCATTGAGTCGACCTTGTTTGAATAAACACCAGATCTTTGGGATAAGCAAGTCTATATTGACAACCGATGGCAGATTATGTGACTCTCATTATCTTATCTAACTCTTCTCAGCCATCTCTTCGCCTCTCTCCCTCCCTTACTCCCCTTCCTTCCCTTCTCACCCTTCCAATCAAACTTCCTCTCCTCTTTTCTTTCCTTCCCTAGGTGCGAGTCCAACTCGCCGTCCCCGTCGACGCCAAAGACATTGACACCGAGGCCGTAAAAAAAGTTTTCCCGTACGGTCAACTATTGCCGATTGAGATTCAGCGGGGAGGGATGCGGGCTTCGAGCGGCATTGCGCTGCCGGCCATGGGGGATAAGAACGACGATTGGATCATTGCCGTTGCAGCTGTAACGGTGGGATGGTAGGGAGATAGGGAGGAAGGGTGGGAGATGGATGAGGAGGTGGCTGAGTAGGGAGAAAGTTACAAATGTAAGACCCTCATGTAGGGAGGGAGAGAGGCAGAAAGTGTGGGAATGCAAACGCAAGGAAAATAGTCATAAACCAGATGATTCAAATCAAGAGTTTACGTCCTTGCTGGGCCAAGAAATGCCACCATGGAGAGGTAGATGTCTTTCGAGCAGGGTGCGCCTAGAGCTTGTTTTGCTTCCAACAGGCCTAGACACGCAGAGTCCCATGGGGAGGTCAGGATGCGTTCTTAGCCCTCTTATTCCAAGGGGATGCATGGACGTTGTGTTGTCGGGTACCTGTTGATATTGAAACCTGCCGGAAACCCTGCTGCTGCTGCTGCGTCAGGCAGCCCCTTCTTCCCCACGCCGATCTTAATTGTCCACCATTTTTGTCGTTCCTTTCATCCTTTCGTTTGTCTAATGGGGCAAAGTGAAAGATAAACCACATCACGAAAGAACCACGAGAAGTAATTACAGAGTCCCCCTCTGATATCACTTGGCGAGCGCAATGATCATTTGGATAGATCAATTTCATTAAATTATATATGTTTCTATGCCTTGTCTTTCTCACTTTCTTCTATAAGCTTCATTTGTTCGCACTTCCTAATATCTCTGTGACCTTCTCTATACATCGTATATCCCTTCCCTCCCTCCCTCTCTCCCTCCCTCCCTCCCTCCTCATGCCGCCAACCCAAGGCTCCTCTCCATCTCTGCCAGTATTTCTGGCGTGATCCCACTGCCCCCACACACCACCACCACCACCGGCTTTCCCCCCTTGGCGTCTGACAGGGCCTTCAGTCTCTCCCTGCCCCTCTTCGAATACACCAACGCCAGCGCCGCGCCACACGCCGGCTCAACCAAAAGCCGATGGTCTTGCAGAAATCTCCTACAAGCATGTACCGCGTCCTTATCACTAACCACCTCGCTCAAGATTACCCTCTCCCCACTCCCCACCCCTCCTTCTCTCCCTCCCTCCCTCCCTCCCTCCCTCCCTCCCTTCAACGCGTATGCGAGTGCCTGCGGAGTCACCTCCAAGGCCCCCAGGGAGGTAGCCAGAGACGAAATCCCTTCCAACCTCACCACCTTCCCTGCCGCCATCCCGGCCGCAAACGACGCAGCGCCCTCCGTCTCTGCTCCTACCACCCCTACGTCCGCCCAGCCCTCCCTCCCGTCCTCCCCCTTCTCATACCTGCTGAGTCCTTCAAAAATGCCACACAACAACCCGCCTCCCCCCACACTCGCCACGATGGCGGCCGGTTTCTCAATTCCACTTTCCACTAACTCATCCACCAGAGAACTGTGTCCCTGCCACAAGAGAGGGTGGTCGTACGGCGGAATGTACGCCGCCTGCCCTCCCTCCCCGTCTTCCCCCCCCTCCCTCCCTCCCTTCTCCACCAGCCACCGTGCCCGGGCATCGGCCTCATTCCAATTGTTCCCAAATACCTCCACTTCCGCGCCTTGAGCCCTAATTTTCTCCAGCATTAAAGGCTTGGTCGTCGTGGGGACAATCACCCTCACTGGGAGATTCAAGATACGCCCACACAATGCGGCGCTCAAGCCAGCGTTCCCCCCCGAGGAGGAAATAAGGCGACGCGCACCTTGCTGCTGGAGAGAGGCGCAGAGCGTAGCCATACCTCGGTCTTTAAAGGAGCCGGAAGGTTGTAAGACGTCAAGCTTTAGGTATATGGGGGGAGACTGCGAGGGAGGGAGGGGGGGAGGGAGGGAGGGAGGGAGGGGGAAGTGAGTGCGTTGGAAAGAGATCGGGATGGAGAAATCACAAGACGAAATACAGGATGGACAGATGATGTGTGGATGCCTCAATGTGTATAAGGGACGTACATTTTCGAGGCTAGACATAGAGAAGGAATAGATCAAAGGTGACTTGATCCGCATGGCCTCCCCGCCTGGTCCTCCCGTAATGGCCGCCGCCACTGCCGTCGCGGTCACGGCGTTGATAGTCGGGTCTGCAGTGACAGCAGCGGGGGCAGGGGTGATAGTGGTGGACGAAAAAGAGGACGCAAGCCCTCGACTAGCGGTTTGACTGGTGGTGCCTACCGTCAGGGCAACTGAGGCGGTACCCATCATTTTGAGGAACCCGGTAAGAAGGACCATGGCTGGTGCTCCTGATAATGCTACTGCTCCTGCCGTCTTGTGACAATAAAGGAATGACGAAGGGATCCACTGGCACAGACCCAACCCTGTGTTTGTGTACGCATTGAGTTTCAGTATCCGGGCGTGAGAGTTAGTGCGGCTGAAGAAATGGGGTGGGGAGGTCGGACGGGGTAGGTTCAATAAATAAAACAAAAGTATGCAAACCCCGAAGCCGATTGAACCAGGCAAGTAGGTGATCACTCACACGATGGTTTTGTCCTGAAAGGTATTGTCGATATGCTGCCGCCTCAAAACGCGTGGTTTTGGGTTCCACCGGCGACAGCGACGACCGACGACTCCCTCTATCATCACGCGAGTGCAGTACTTCTTCTCGCTCTTCCTTTCCTGCACATTTGCTAGGACACCAAGGCATCAACCCCGACAATCCACGAAGCGTACCGCAGCCACTTTACTCCCCAGCGTCATGGCGGCTCACAACTCTGGCACGGACAGCGTCGCGGGTGTCGCAAATGATGGCGGGAAAGGCACATGTATATCCTTTCTTCCTTTTGTTCTGTGTGTGGTTGACCTTGAAGCCAGCCTGCTCTCGCATTCTTAATCATTCCTCCGCATCGACACCCCGCACGCAAAGACAGAGACTTCCTGATCTCTGACCAAGCGGCAACAACAGAGCGTCGCAGCTAGCCAACCATGAAGCTCTCGCCCTCCTCCCTCGTCCTCTCCCTCCTCCCCCTGGCCCAGGCCTTCCTCCCCCCCACCCTCCCCTCGACCTCTACGCTGCGGACGACTTGGGCCCCCGCGCCGTTGTCCATGTCCTCCCTGCTTTTGGATGAAAATGCCGTGGCCGACCGGATCAAGGACGGTCTCCTCATACGTCACATGCCCGAGGTACGGAGGGAGGGGAAAAGAAGGGAGGAAAGAAAGAGAGGAGGTCGCTGCTCCCGGAGCAAGGCGTGCATCTTTGTCGTGACAGCGAAGGGGAATTGCACCGGAATGAGGCATAAGAGAAAATGATGCTTCTGCAACTGTTGCCGCTCTCTCGTACTCATTATTTGTACGGATGTCCACCTTTTCCTGATTGTCTTACCCTTCTCCCCTTTCGAGATGTGTACGCATATCATGAGAGCATGCTCTGCGTCGCATCTCCCCCCGACATATCTTTAATTATCTCATTACCCCGTAGAATAAATGAAATTCTTCAGTCGTTGGTAAGCCATCTTGCTGTCATGCAGCGCAGCGCGAGTGTAAAAAATCACCCCCACCTCGGTCCGTCTGCTCCTTTTCGAATGTACAGCTACACATCAGAGAAACAGAAACTCTGCATCTCTCCCACTATATACCTGATAAGCGCACGGCTTTGTAACCATGCCGTGTGGTCAACTGCTCGGTGGGGACATTTAAACTATGTATTTTCGTAATTTGTAGTGATAAGTCTCATTTAAATCCTACCTATGTAATCAATCAAATCACTAATTTACTAATTCGACCCATCAATTTGTTTTCTAATCCGCAATTCATCACCCGTCGATAAACGTAAGCATACATTCATCTATCCCCTTCCCCACATATCGATGCAGGACGTGTACCGCGTGCTCAAGTCCTGGGACCGGATGGTGGAAAATGTGCCCTTCGAGGACAAGGAGACGCAGCGATTCGCCACCTCTTACATCGACGGCCTCGAGGCCAAGCCCTGGCACGATGTCTCCAAGTGAGTGATTATATGACCCGTGGCCGTCTTTTCCCCTCCCTCTTCTCTCCACTTTTCTGGCTTGTCCTTTCCCTCCTCCTTTTAACACTCTTCCCTTCCGTTTCCTTTTCCTTGCACACGCGCTTCTCTCTAGGTTCCCGTGGCTGCAGAAGCTGGAGGAGAACGCCGCAGTAGTCCAGCAGGAGCTGAAAGAGGCCCTTCAGATGGGCGAGATGTTAGAAAAAACGGGCAATAACGTCTGGATCGGTGCACTGACGAGTGAAGGGGCTGCCTATGGCCCCGACTGGAAGACACTTGTGCTGCAGGTATCCTCTCCCTCCTTCCCTTCTACCATCCCATCCTCTCTCTTTCACGTCCTGCATGCTCGAAAGCATGCCTTTTTCTCTGTTGACTGGACGGAGACGGAGAACAGAGAGCACTCACCCTTGATCCCTCCTTCCTTCCCTCCCTCCTTAGGACCGTGCCTGGGACGACACCAACTGCCGCATTTTCCCCAAGACTGTACAACTGCTGCGTGACATTGGAGCGCCCACCGTGGAGGTTTTCTTCGCCAAGCAAAAGGGCAAGACGGGCATCCAACCGCACTCGGATGGGTGTAATTTTGTCTTGACGGCGCATTTGGGTTTGGACGTGCCCGAGGGGGAATGCTGGATCAAGGTAGGGGGTGAGAAAAAGGAGTGGAAAAACGGCAAGGCCCTGGCATTTGACACGCACTATTTCCACGAGACGGGGAACGAGAGCGAAAAAGATCGGTACGTTCTTCTTATGCGGTTCTGGCACCCGGGTGTCAGCCCCAAGGAGAGGGAGGCGTTGCAGTATGTGTTTGATGCTTTGGATGGCCCGCAGGCACAAACGGACATGGACTTCGAGTACTTGAGTGGCTTGGCGGATGCCCAGTTGGCGAGTCGAAGGGTGGAGGAGCTGGAGGAGGATGAGTAGGCGGGTCGAGGGGGAGGGAGGGGAAGGGGGGGGAGGAGGGGAGTGGGAAAGAGGAAGTGCATTATGTGAATGAGGTGTGAGTGCTAGTATGGCTTTGTGATTGATTGATTTTTGTGATGATTCGGTGAAGAGAAGGCTGCTGTGCGAGAGGGAAGGAGGAAAGGATCGGAGAGAGGGGGGATTCGGAGGCAGGACCAGCTACATGGATGAAACCTACAGAATGAAAAGGGGAATGAAAAGAAGAAGAGAACGTGATAACACCCTTACAGGCACACACACACACACACACACACACACACACACACACACACATCCAAGGCCACGTGATACCATCTCCCTTCCTTCCTCCCTCTCTTTCGCTTTCTCCTGTCTTTTAGCACCAGCCTCGTTTTTTCGGTTTCAAATTCTTCTTTTTTTAAACCCCCCTCTCTCTCCACATGAACCCTCTTCTTTCAGATCCTCCAGCCATTATACACGCCTCCTTCATGCTATCAATCATAGTCCGCCCGAGACTCCCTCTTTCCCCCCTTCCCCTCTTCCTCCATCCTCCTCGCTAGCCGTTTCAACCGCGCAATCTCTTCCCCGTACAACGCCAGCCCCTTCCTCGCCTCCGCCACCTCCCTCTCCAACTCCCTCTCCCTCCCTCCCTCCGTCCCTTCCTCCCTCCCTCCTTCCCCCCGTGCCTGCTGCACCTCCCGCATCAACGCCTGGAGCAGCTGGTTCTTACGCGCGCTCTCCCTCCCTGCCTCCCTCCACCGTACCTCCCACCCATTCATCTCTTCTTTCCACCTATTCACACAGAGCTCATCTTGGTGCCGTTGTTGTTTCAATTCCTCGATTTTAAATTTTTGAATTTTGATTTCTTGTTTGGCCAGGATGAGCAACCGTTGCTTCTCCCGCAGCCGCTGCTCGAGGGCAGTGTATTGAGCGGCAGAAGGAACCTGGGAAAGAAAAGGAGGGAGGGAGGGAAGGAGGGAGGGAGGCAACAATGAGTGGGCGCATAGGACAGGATACTGGTTCAATCACCGCACGTTAATAATAGAAAGGAAGGGAGGGAGGGAGGGAAGGAGGGTGGGACTGACCTTTGCTTGGAGCCGCTCTACTACATTGCACAGGCGCGACGTCCCCTTCGCTGCTGCTCCTCCTCCTCCTCCCCCCCTTCCTCCTGCTCCTCGTCCTCTCCCACGTTCTTCTTTGGCCCCCGGAAAATAGTGGAGACGCACCGAGGAGGATGAGGAGGAGGGAGGGAGGGAGGGAGAGCCATGCTGTAGTGCATTCTGAAGGGTGCGTGCTGCCAACTCTCGCCTACGAATGAAGTAAAAGAAGGAATTACAGGACACTGAGGATTAATGGTCACTCCTCGCCCCCCTTCCTCCCTTTCTCCCACCCTCGCTACTTACCGAAGCCCCTCACTCCTCTCCCTCTCCTTCTCCAGCTCCAGCAGCAGCCCCTGCACTTCCTCCTCCTCCAAGCCCACCTCATGCCGCAACTGATTGATCTCTCTCTGTGCCTCTTCACGGGCTGCCTCCAGTCGAACGAGGGCCCTGGCAAGTGAGGGAGGGAGGGAAGGAGGGATGGAGGAGTGAGTGGGCGACTCTCTCCATGCCTTACGTGATCCTTGCTTGATTAAGGGAAGAAGGGAGGGAAGAAGGGAGGGAGGAAGGACCGTATCAACCTACCTCCGGGTATCTTCCGCTGTTTCCTCGACCGAATTCGCCAACCTTCTCTCCCCTTCCTCCTCCTCCTCCTCCTCCTTCCCCCTCTCTCTTTCCCCTCCTCCTCCCCCTTCTCCTTCCCGTCCTCCTCCCCCTCCTCCTTCCCGTCTTCCTTCTCGTCCTCCCACCAATTCCTCCACCCTTTGTCCCATTAGCGATGACGGCTCCTCTTTCCCACCCCCCCCTTCCTCCACTCTTCCTTCCTTCCTTCCCTCCTCCCTCGTGTGCTGCTGCTGCTGCTGCTGCTGCTGCTGCAGCAAAATTGACAGCAAGTGTTTTTGTTCTCGAGCCCAAGATGCCCTTTCTTCCTCCCACTGAGCAAGAAGGGAATTGCGATGCTCATCGGCCTGAAGGAGGGAGGGAGGAAGGGAGGAAGGGAGGGAGGGAGAGAGGGAGAAAATGGGTGTCCGAGCACAGTAGAAGATGGGCAAGGGGATGGGATGGAGGGAGGAAGGGAGGGAGGGAGGGGTGGTACCTCAAGGCATACTTTCTGCACCTGCTGCTTTAGCTCTTCAAGGCTCTTCCTCATGCATTCCCTCTCCTCTTTCTCTTTCTCCTCCTTCTCATCCTTCCCTGCATCCTTCCACCTCCCCACCCCCCCTTTCCTTCTCACGTCCTCTCGCTCCTCCCCCTCCTCCTCCTCTCGGATCTTTTTCAGTCTTCTCCTCAACTGCTGCCGCTCCTGCTGCTGCTGCTGCTGTTGCCCCCTTCTCCTTTCTTTCCTCCTCTTCCGCGTTCTCTCGTTTTCCTCTTCTGACGAAGAGTAGGAGCCCGAAAACGACGACGATGGCGACGAGGAGGAGGAAGAAGAAGGGGAGGAGGAGGAGGAAGGGGAGGATGAAGAAGCTTCATTCTCTTTCCTCCACTCCTTGTCCCGCGTGTACGTGTCACTGAGCGCAAGCAGGCTCTTCTTTTCCCCCCTCCTCCGCTGCCCCCCTCCTTTCCCCTTCTCCTTGCTCTTTTTCTTCTTCCTCTCCTTCTCATTTTCCCTTCCTTCCCCTGTTGTCTCATTTTCCTCTTCAACCGTTTTCTTCTGGTGCCCAGAGGCCTCCGTCCCTCCCTCCAGCCCTGCCGCTTCCGGCTGACGGTGTATGGGAGAGATCGACGAAGGAGGAGGGGGAGGGGGAGGAGGGGATGGAGGGGCGTGGAGCTGGAGAGCTTCGAGGGAGTGAAGGAGGACCGCCACCTCCCTCTCCTTCGTTTGCAAGGCCTCCTTCAACGCCTCCACTCCCTCGCCCCGTGCCTCCTCCCTCCCTCCTTCCCTCCCTCCTCTTCTTCTCCCGTTTTTTGTTTTCCTCTTCCCCTTTGCTTGTCCCAGCCCACCTTCCCTGCCTCCCCCCTGCCCTCCCTCCCCCTCCATTTCCATCAGCCTGCTTTGTGTCCTGAGCAATTGTTGCGCCAACTTCGATAAGCTCGCTTCTTGGGCATGGACCAAGGAATCCGTCTCTCCATATTCATAATTGTACACCTCAGTGACTCCATCATCCCGTCCTCCTTCCGGCCCTCCCTCTCTCCCGCCCTTGAGCCCTTCCTCCCTCTCCCGATGCCTGCTGGCTGTCCTTTGCAATTTGTCAGATAACCCCGGCACGCAGGCTTCCTGCGCGTGGACCCACGAGTCTAATCCCTTCACATTTCTTCCCTCTTGCCCTTCCTCTCTTCCCCCCTTTCTTTTTCTTCTTCTTCGCTGTCGGTCTCCAGACGCGTTCATGAGATCGCTCTGATTTGCTCGCGGGGACAGGGGACTGGAATTGTTGTCGGGGGGCTGATGGTTACTGTGATGGAGAGGAGGAGGTAGGGAGGAGGAGGGCGTGAAGGAGGAGGAGGTGGAGGAGGAGGGCGAGGCGAAGTGCGGGTTGAGGAGGAGAGCGTATCGCTGCGGCTGCTGCTGGTGCTGATTCTGGTGCTGTTGCGGGGGGGGTTGATGGTGCTGCTGCTGATAAAGGGGTTGGTGTTGTTGGTACTGCCGCTCCTCCTCCTTCTCCTCCTCCAACCCTTCCTCCCATTGGCGCTGCTGCTGCCGCGGCTTGTCTTGTCGTTGTCGAGGGGGGAACGAGGACATCGAGGACAACGGCCCTGTGAAAGGAGTAAGAGCGGGGGGCGTGAGTGGGGTGAATAAAATTGTGTTTATGGTTTTGAAAAGAAGAATGAGGAGCAGCCAAGTTGTGTAGGCTGGCACATTTGCCCACGCTCGTCATGGCCTTCTTCCACACCTGCGTCCCCTCACAATATACCCCCGTCAACTTTCATTTTGGGCATCGAGGCAACGCACGTATATCGCCTTGGGCGATGAGCAGTGCTGCTGATGGGAGAAGCACCCTCCCGAGAGAGCTAGACCGAGCGGCTGCGAAGCAATGTGGTGGTGGTGATGAAAACGCGCGCTCCTTCCACTTCTGTGCTCGTGACCGAGGAATATGCGTACGCTCACGTCTCGGTAGGCCTCTTAAGGGGTCGCGTGTGCATGCCAGTAGAACGCCCCGGCCCCGGTTACGCGTTATCGTCGCTTTTATTAGCCTCCCCTCCCCTGTGCCCGTGCCTAGGTTCTTCTCTCCTTCGCTGGGATACTCTCTTAAGTTGGACACCTGCAAACACTAACCACAACCCTCCATCCCCCCTTCACCGCACGCTAAACAACGACAGTACACACTAGGAAGACAACACAGAAAATCATGGCCAAGGAGCAAGAGCCCAAGGTGGTGGAGGAGAGCGAAGAGGAGGAGGAGGAGGAGTCGGAGGAGGGCTCCGATGAGGAAGAAGAGGCAGGTGGCAAGGGTGGCAAGCAAAGCCGCAGCGAGAAGAAGAGCCGAAAGGCCGTCCAGAAGCTGGTACGTCGTGAATAGAGAGAGGGAAAGGGGAAATTAAATGCGGAGTGCTTGGGTGTTCAAGAGAGGCGGAGATGGGGATTCAGGAGGTCTGAAGGGCAGAGAGAAGGGGAAAGGACATCTACCTTGCGTGGATTTTGTCCTTCCTTTGAGGTAGAGATGTTTGGTGGTTGACCTGCCTAGCCCTCCTCCTATTCATCACATATTTCGTGTCTCGTATCTGCATGTTGTCTAGCTCGGTCGTACCAAATTTCGCCTTCCATTCACGCTCCCTCCCTTTCTCCCTTTCCTCCCTCCCTTTCTTCCCTCCCTCCCTTCATACCCTCCCTTGTACATCAGGGCATGAAACCAGTCCCTGGCATTGCCCGCGTCACGGTCAAGAAGAGCAAGAACATCTTGTTCGTCATCGGTCAGCCTGACGTCTTTAAGTCCCCTGTCTCGGACACTTATATCGTGTTTGGTGAGGCCAAGCTTGAGGACCTGGGAGCTCAGGCCCAAAGCGCTGCGGCCGCGCAGTTCTCCCGTGAGCCCATGTCTATGCCTCAGGGTGCAATGGCGGCGGCGGCAGCTGCTGCTGGGGGTGGAGGGGGGATCCCCTCGGGCGTAGTAGAGGAGGAAGGGGATGTAGACGAAACGGGGGTGGAAGCCAAGGATATTGAGCTGGTCATGAGCCAAGCTGGGTGCTCGCGGGCGAGGGCCGTGGGGGCATTGAAGAAGAACGAGGGGGATATCGTCAATGCCATCATGGAGCTGACAATTTAAGACGAATGTGAACCCGGCGAGCGCGAGGAGGATGGGGGGAGGGAGGGGGAGGGAGAGTTAGGAAGAGCAAAAGAAGGAAACGAGAGCAAAGAAAGGGGTCGGCGATTGATTGCTCTCTTTTCGTTTTGTTGTCTTTGGATGTGCGTGAGCGTTCACTTGATGTGTGCGTGTCCATTCTCTACATGTCGTCTTCTTCCTTCCACTGGCTCTAGCGGTGGTGTTGCCGAGGGCAAGCGTAGCCGGGGAGGGGTCATACATGCGGGCAGATTGCCCGGCCAATTCAGTCCAATTAAATTATAAATCCCTCATTTTTCCTTTTTCCGGCCGTGGGAACGGGTGTCATACTTCGGAATGACGAAAAAGAGGAAGAAGAGAAGAGGAAGCCTAGCCGATGCACAGTGAATCAAAGCACCCTCCTTCCGTCCGTCCCCCTCCTCCCCTCCTTCCCTACGCTCCTCCTCGCGCTTCTGCCTCTTTCTACACAGCAGTGCCACTAGAACCGACACGACCCCCCCCCCCTCCCTCTTCCTCCTTCTCTTCCCCCTCTCCGCCCTTGGTTCTCTTGGTCGGCCGCTCTCGCACAGGCGACGACGTCGAGGCCGTGGCAGGTATCCTCTCTTCCTCCTTTCCTCCCTCCAATCCCGCTGTTCCTTCTCCTCCTCCTGTTCCTACTTTTCCACCACCACCGCCACCATCCAAATCTCGTTGAAACCTCGTTTTGGCCGCCCACAAGCCCAACGCGGGAGCCTGAACAAAATACACCTCTTCCTCCTCCCCTCCGCCTCCGTCCCCTCCCTCCTTCCGCATGACATTCACTCCTTGTGTCATAGTGTGAGGGTCATAAAGTTTGATCGCTTCCCTGTAGTCCCTCCATCCATACCCCACACCTTCTACCTCCCCCTGGGTCAGGCCCCCCTCGTCGGGATTAGTGGCGTATGTGATCGTGAAACGGCCTTCGCTGGAGCCGTGAACGAGGTGAGCGACCGCAGAGAGGTTGTGCTGGAGCTCATCATTGGCTTTGAGGAGGGACATCAGCTCCGGCGTGGTCCGATAACCGTACTTGCTAGAGGATGGGGAGAAAGGGAAACAAAAAGGAAGGAAGAGGAAAAGGGAGGGAGGGAGGTATGATTAAATGCACTAACTCAGTATCGTTTACATGGATGATCGGAAAAGCGATCGGTATTTTAAGGCGCACAAACCCTTTCTTTTTACTCCTCTACCCTCCCACCCTTCCTTCCCCCCTCCCTTGCATTTACCGGATCAACGCGTCAATCGCCTCGTCCTCCCCAAACTTTTTCACCCCCGGCGCCAACACCAACAACTCCCCTCCATCCTCGATGAGCATTCGAGTCCTATAGATAGCCTTATTCCCTAGCCAAGTCGATAGAAACTCCTCCTCATCCAGATAGGCCACGACCTTCTTTACCGGTTTTTCCAACAGTGTAAAATTAACCTGAATCGACAACGCGGCCGCCTTGAAAAAGCACTCGGCATCGTCACCGATGAATAAACCACGAGTCTTTAACTCTCGAGGGTTTTCCAGCGAAGGTCCGATGACGGTGAGGATATACAAGAGGGGGTAAGTCCCAGCCAGGAACTTTTCGGAAGCATGGTTCAACACACGCCGCAACGGATTATCTGCCACCCCCATCATCCTCTCCATCCCATACACCGCCCCTATGAAATGACTCAAATTTATCGCTTCCGCTCCGCCAATCCCCACGAACAAGTTCTTATTGTAATTGGCCATGCCCAGCACTTCGTGTGGCACCACCTGCCCGATGGACAAGACCAGGTCATGCCCTCCCTCTACCATCAGCTTATTCAATTGGGCCGGCCAAGGCTGGTCCAATTTGCCATCGCTTGCGGCCCGTACCATCTCGGCAGGGACATGACCAATGGTAACCACGTCGTTGCGCCAGTCATGCACACGAAACAAACTCTCGGGCACTGCTCCAAACATTCGCTCGCGCTGGTGTCCCGAGACGGGGTCATGCGTCCCCAAGGCAGGAAGAACATCCTTCAAAGCCTCGCCATAGTACTCGTAGGCATGCTGAGTCAGCACTCCTGCCTTGGAATTGAAGCGAGTGAAGTCCGGGGGCACGATGAGGACGTTTTGCTTCGCCCCCAGCTGGTCAAAAACGCTCCGTACGGCCGTGCGCAGGTCCTCGTCGCTCAAGGCTTCGATGGTGCTGCCCCATTCGTAGTAAAGGACCATGGGAGGGGAAAGGACAGCACGCTAGCCTGCGTCTTTTTGGGGGGGTGAGCGTTTCTGCGGGTTGCGTGATGGATGCGCTTTGAGGGACTTTTTCGAAGCAAGGGAATGCGGAGTAAGACATGACGATGGAGCCGTGAGGTTGTTCGCCGGTAGTATCGTTTTCGCGATTTTTACGTGCCAACAGCCACACATGGAAGCCCTATTTAAAAAAGACATAGGATAGAACACTCAAGATGACATGCCATTTCGCGACGGCTTAAATATGATAGCCTCTGATCATAAATACAGGGGAGAAAATGAGTAACCCTTGAGTCCTCGGCCCATCAGATCTTCCCCTCCCAGTTTCAAACCCTACGCAACCCAATTCTAGCAAAAGCATTCCCTTCATTTGCTTTGGGTGTGACGTCTCAGAAACAAATGAATATCAATACTAATACCGTAAGCTTAGACTGACAAGTCGATGACAAAAGGGCGCGTAAGGTGCTCAAGTTGTCTTGCCTTTGCTCGAACGTCTCATATTTGTGCAAAAATTGCTAAGCCTCCTCATGGCGGCCACCAAGGCGTGTTCTTCATTATTGACTTTGCTCTACTTCTCCCTTGTGCGACGGGCTTGCCGTATAAGGGTCATCATCTCTTGGCGTGTGCGTACAAAATGGGCTTGCTGCTCTTCCAACAAAGCCAGGTACGCCAGCCAAATTTCCCGTCGACTTGCTTCTTTCAAATTGCTGGTGGATGATGGGAAATTCAGCAGTGTTGGACAGACTAAGTATGGTGGAGGGAGTATTTCTTGTCCCGTTTGCGCTGCGGCGTCGATGTCTGTGAGCTGGCATTGCGTGCTTTGGTCACTCGTTTGTACGATTCGAGAAGTAAATTGCGTGCCTTGGTCACTCATTTCTACGACTCGAGTGGTTGATGATGCAGCCAATGAGGAGGAAATAATTTTAGACAGCGATGACGGAATTGAAGGTGATGTACCTGTGACTGCAAATCCCGCGACTGCTTGTGCTTCCTCCTCTGTGTGACCGTCTGCTAACAAGAGGACGGCGCCCAAGTCGTCAATGGTCAAACATCGCCGAGATATATCGTTGTTATCCCGCTGCTGTTGTTCTTTGTTACTGTTGAGATGGTCTAATTGGGTCGAAGCGTTGCTGTCTTCATCCTTGTCTTTCTCCTCATTATCCTCGTTCTCACCCTCGTTATCTTCGTCCTCGTCCCCCTTTGCCAAAACCCCGGCATTCCTGCTGCTGTCGCTGGTCACACTGCTGCCGCCGCTGCTGCTGCTGCTGCTGCTGCTGCTGCTGCTGCTGCTGCTGCTGCTGCTGCTACTACTGCTACTGCTGCTGCTGCTGCTGCTGCTGCCGCTGCTACTACTGCTACTGGCTATTGAGATAGGACCCGGCTTCTTCTTGACATAGGCTCCTGCTAAAGGCGACTGCAAAAGAGCATTAGAGACGCTGGATGTCTTGCAATTAATGCCACCTGCGAAGATTATGTCCTGGTCGTCGTCGTCGCCCTCGTCGTCGGAGCTAATGTCGAAGTCGTAAGGGTTTGTAGCCTTGGCATTCTCAGGACTACTGAGCAGAAAAGCCATAGCTCTGTTAGTGTTACCGGTAACATGTGGGCGAATGATGAAGAAATTGCTGTTGATGGCGAAAAGAGAGACATTTTGGACGAGCATTTCGCGGCCGTTGCCGCTTTGAAAAGGGCGTGCGTCACACGTTAACACGCATTTGGACATGCCTCCCTCTTCCTCATGCTTGACACTGACGTCGGCATCCTTTTTCTTAGGAGTCTTAAGCAGGTCACATAAATACTTTCCCTGAGGTGTCATGCCATTGCGTGCACTAGATGAGATTCAAGCCCACGTCTCGAAGGCGCAGTCCAGCATGACCCGTTTGACTTACGAGGCCCACCATCCGTCCCTCGACAAGCAGCGAGTCGGGGCACAAGGCATGCACAAGATAGACCAGGTGGGACGCAATATATTAAGAAAGGACAAGCCGATACAATGCCTTGAAGCTGTTATGGTGGCGGCGCACCTTACGACCAGATTACCCGTTCACCGACTGCCTCTAAGTTTCACGACGCGTGTGCTTCAGACGGGCCAGACACACAAGCACATTGTCCTTGCGCTGACCTCCGAGAGCCATCAGCGATGGGGAGCTATGGGAATGAGCCGATCTTCAGAGCTCATGGACAAAGCTTTGATATTCGCGTCCTTCTCGGCACTGGTGGAGGAATACCAACGTTCCTATTCTATGTGCGGGCACATCCTCGAATCGGTTCTCGTGGGGCTGCCATTCTCTTCGAAGGCATCCTGCACACTACCTGTTGTCTGGCAGGCCCTCAACATCGACTTGAAAGCACAGGGCGAAGACAAGAGAAACACACCGTCTTCCGTTCCCTCTACTTGGAAAGCAGTGCTCGATCATTACGGGCAAAGCGTGCAGGCCTTGCTTGCGTTTCACCAACGGCACCCAGACAGCAACCTGTCAAGTAGCCGTCTTTATGCGTCGCTTCAAGGCAAGAAGGCACGGTTATGTTTCAAAGACTTGCTTATAATAAAAAACGGGGGGAAAGGAGACCGGGGGGATGGTTGTGGTCGAATCAGCACGGGGAGAGGGAAGGGCGGGAAGAGGAAGAGAGCGTGGCATGTGCCTTCCCCCTCGGGTGCATGATCTAAGAATAAATACTAATAAGAAGGGATGGAAAAGAAGCATTGTTGAGTTCCGTGTCAACGCCTCTGTACCATTTTCTTACTTGCCTTGCAAACTTGCTTTGATATGCACCTCACGTCTAGATATACACATCCGCCCCACACATGTCACCCCTCCCTTCCTTTTTCCCTCTTTCCCCTCCTATCCCTCTCCCTCCCTCCCTCCTTCGTCTCAACATCGCTCAAACACCTTATACAACTGCTCCAAGGCCGCAATCTGCACTATCACCTGCGCCTGGGGTGCGGCTAACTCTCGGGGTGGAAGAAAAACGGACCGAAACGCCGGGTACAAGACATGCTGCAACATATACTCATACTTCTTGGGCACAGGCCCTGTCTCCCCTTCCTCCTTCCCTCCCTCCTCCTTTTTCTCTCCTCTTCTCCCTTTCCCCTTCCCTTTCTCCTCCTTCCCCACAACTACCACCTCGTCGTCCGCCTCCTCTTCCTCCTTTTCCTCCCTTTTCTCACTCCCCCCCTCCTCGTCCTTCCCATCCTCTTCCCCCTCTTCGTCCTCTTCAAAATGGCAGGACAAATCACTGTAATAAAGCCCGAGCTCCGTCGCCACGCCCTCAAAACACACCTGCTCCTGCTCCCAATTCACCTCCGTGGCCAGCCTCAGCAGAAACACGGGCAGGCCCGCAGGGGAAGGGGTGAAGCGAGGCAGCAAGTCGGGGAGAGAGGTCAAGGCCCCTCTTCCCTCGTCAGCACAGGGGTCGAAGGAGATGCGGTAATATTCGTCGAGCATCCCGGCTTTGGCAAGGAGGACTGCGGCGGCCCGTTCGGCGAGCTGGTAGGGGAGAGAGGCAAGGAGGGAATGAGGGAGGGAAGGAGGGAGGGAGGGAGGGAGGGAGGGAGGAGGGGAGCAGGAAAAATCAAGTGAAAAGGCGAAGGAGGAAGGAAAGGAGGGAAGGGGGCAGGCAGGGAGGGAGGGAGGGATGGTGTGGACCTCATCTTTGGAACCGTATTCTTCCTTCCAGTCCATCTCGGGGAGGTCCAGGGCTACGCGGAGGGCGGAGTGAAGAGGAACCGGATTACTGGCGAGGGAGAGTCTGTGGAAGGGGGGGAAGGGAGGGAGAGGGAGGGAAGGAGGGAGGGAAGGAGGGAGGGGAGGAAGTTCAACAGCCGGAGCAGCGAGACAGAAAAAAGAGAAGAAGAGATGACCGAGAAGATGAAAAAGGAGGGGGAAGGAGAGAAGGAGGATGGGAGGGCCAGGACCTGTCGAGTACCTGCAGACAGGGAGGCACAGGAGGGAGGGAGGGAAGGAGAGCGGGAAGGAGGGCGGGAGGGGGCGTACCTGGGCATGCACCCAAATCGACGAATGGCCAGTTGGTAAAACAATTCCTTGCAGAGCTCCACGTGGCGGACGAGGAGGAGCTTGGTGTCGTGCTGGAGGAGGGAGAAAGTATCGTCCACCGCGCCGACGAAGATGTGCTTTTTGAGGATGGTAGTCATGCCTCTGTGGGGGGAGGAAGGGCAGGGGAAGCGAGGGAGGGAGAGAGGGAGAGAGGGAGAAAGTGACAGCATACATGTAAGTGTGAATGTAATAATAAGTTCAACACCTTCCCTTCCTCCCTGCTGCCCATCCGCCCGTCCTCACTCCTTCCCTCCCTTCTTACTGGTGCACCCGATCGTGGATATCCGCCAATAGCGCCCGCACGCTCAAATACTGGCATTTGGTCTCCACGAACGAAGGCAGCCTTCGCCGGTAGTGCATGTCCCTCCCTCCTTCCCTCCCTCCTCCCCATGTCAGGGTAGAGGAGGAGGAGGAGGAGGAGGAGGAGGAGGAGGAGGAGGAGGAGGAGGAGGAGGAGGAGGAGACAGACGCGGTGACGAGGGCGATGGCGCCCTGATCCCTCACATCAGCAGCAGTGCCTGTATCCGCGCTGCTACTGCTGCTTCTGTTGCTACTGCTGCTTCTGTTGCTGCTGTTGGTTTGAGGGGGAGATTGAGTAACATTGTAGTCGTCATCCTCCTCATGCTGCTGCTGCTGCTGAGAGAGATGTTTGTCGTACTGCTGCTGCTGCTGCTGCTCCCCCTCCTCGGGTGTGTAGAGGAAGGAACGGAGGGATCCCATGCTGGCATCTGTCCGGATCATCTTATAGGGAAGGAGGGCTTGTTTCTCTTTGCGCTTGGCACTGCTGCTGCTGTTGCACGCTTCTGCTGCTGCGGTTGTTGCTGTTGCTGCTGCTGCTGCCTTGTTGTTGTCTTCTTCCCCTCTCCCGTTTCCGCCTTGGGATTGGGAGGGGGGAAGAGGGGCACCGATGACCTGTGTCAGGTCCGTGGGTGGAGCGAGGCCTGGAGAGAGGGAAAAGGGAGGGAGGGTAGATGGGGGGGGGATGAGAGGAGAAGAGAAAGGACGAGAAACATTGCTTGAGTGATGCCAGGACACGTGGTGTTTTCTCTTCCTTCCTCTTTCCCTCCCTCCCTCCCCCTTTTCCTTCCTTCCCTTCCTTACCCACCATGCGCGAGGCTTTTCCCATAGAACGTTCTAGAAGTATTCGCGCCGCTCAACAAGGCTTCAATGCCCGCGGCCAGCTTTGAGAGCAACAGATCCTCGTGAAGAAATTGCACCTGAGGGAGGGGAAGGAAGGAAACAGGGAAGGAGGGAGGGGCAGATGTCATTACTCACTCCCTGTGATCCATTCCACCTGTTCCTCTTTCCCTCCCTCCCTCCCTCCCTCCCTCCCTTCCCCCCCACCTCTCGTTTCGTAGGGTGCACATTCACGTCTACATGGGAGGGAGGCATCTCGAGGGCCAGGTAGATGAAGGGGTAGGTGTGGTTAGGGAGAATGGGTGCGTAAATGCTTCCCAAGGTGCGCTTGATGGCCGTGGATTCCACCTGAGAGGGAGGGAGGGAGGGAGGGAGGGAGGGAGGGAGGGAGAGGAAGGACGGGCTTGGTGGCCGTGGATTCCACCTGGGAGGGAGGGAGGGAGGAACGTACCATCCGATTGTTGATGAAGAGCATAAACACGCCCTTCTTCAGATGAAAGTTCGCATTCGAAACATATCCAAAGGCCTTGAACGACAGCTTTTGTTGCCCTTCCTCCCTTCCTCCCTCCCCCTCTTCCCTCTCTACATTCCCGGGCGCAGCCCCCCCTTCCTTCCCTCCCTCCCTCTCAGCGAGCGAGCAAGGGAAAGAGAGATCGAGGGCCAATAGCTCCCTCCCCAGAACCTGACCGAAGGCAATTTTAATGTTGTTGAGAACCGAGGCCCCTCGCTGGGGGGTGTAGAGGTCGGGGCGGGCTTGGCCTTGCTGATGAAGGTTGGGAGGAGGGAGGGGGAGAGGAAGGGCAGAGGAAGGGAGATGAAGGTGTCGTGCGTTTGACAGGCATCAAGGCTGGAGCGCGTGGGAAAGGGTGGGAGGGAGGGAGGGAGGGAGGGCGGGAGGGAGGACGAGAGGGAGGGAGGGCGGGAGGGACGGACCTTCTTGCAGGTGAAGGAGACCCCATCCTTTCCGAAGTGCACGGCATAGCGCGTCACCACGTCGAGGATGGCACGGTAGAGGTCATTAGGGTTTTTGAGGGCTTGTCGACGCGTATGCATGTTGTAGAACAAGTCTTCCACCTGGGTGAGGGGGAGGGATGGGGAGGGGTGAGCCAATCATTTATACTTAGATAATCCCCCTCTCTCCTTCCCTCCTTCCCTTATTCCCTCTTCACCTCCCTCCCTCCCTTCTTACCGTGATGGTCGTCCCATTCGTCCCTGCGCAGGGCAAGGGATTTCCACTCCCTCCCCCCCCTCCTCCTCCTCTTCCTCCCCCTGCAGCAGCAGCCGCAGCATCAAACGGAATGATCTTCCCGTCCGAGAACCGGGCTTTGTAGGCACATGGGCTATCCCTCGTTTTACTCGTGACCGTTACATGAGCCACGTGGGTGACGCTGGCAAGAGCCTCTCCTCTAAACCCGAAGGAGGCAATGCTTTTCAAGTCGTCGAAGTTTCGGAGCTTGCTAGTAGTGAAGCGTTCGCAGAGGAGGGGAAAATCGCCCACCTGAAAGACAGGATGAAGGAAGGGATGGAGGGATGGAGGGAGGGAGGGAGGGATGGATGGAAGCTGGTAACGAAGGGAATGAGGGGAGGGAGGAAGGGAGGGAGGGAGGGAGGGAGGGAAGGAGGGCGTGTACGCACCCGAATGCCGTGCCCGTCGTCTTGGATCTGTAAGAGGCGCATGCCTCCATCCTTCACTGTAACCACTATCGATTTGGCACCTGCGTCCAAACTATTTTCAACAAGCTCCTGTGAAACGGAGAGAGCGGAGGTGAGGAGAGCGATGAAGTGCTCGTTGTTGTCACTCCCCTGACTCTTTCCTTTCCTTATTCTTCCTTCTCCTCCTCCTATTCCTCATCATGCCATGATTTCGCCCTCTTAGACCATTCTTTCCTACCTTGACTGCATTAGCTGGCTTGGCCACCACCTCGCCTGCCGCGATGCGATTCACCACATCGACCTCCAGACGCTGAATCCGGGGGACGTCGTCCACCTTCTCTTTTGCTTTCCAGCTGCTCATGGCACAGCTACTACTGCCGCTGCTAGCTTGCGTGATATGGCCGTCGCCATCACTCATCCGACTGGTGGTGGTACAGGTGGTGAGCCCGAGCGTGCTTCGGAAAGGAGTGGGAGGAGCGGGAGACGATGATGAGGGGGAGGGGAGGTCGACTTGCTTTACTTCTTGGTGTGTCTTGCTCCCTGCTCCCTGCCGCGCGCAAACCCGAAAGCAATATTTTGAATAGGGAGATGTGAGTCTAAGAAGAGCATCTTGATGCGCTGAGACATCGCAGTGGACCGGTAAAGCCTACGAGAAACGAAAGAAAGATAAGACCCCGCAGCGTGAGCGAGGCTTTCGGAGAGCAGCAAGGCAGGGCAAGGCAAGGGGAGCACGCCTCGCCGTCGTCGGAGCTCGCTTGTCAGGCGCAAAGCCAAGAGCAAGACCCACATGGGAATCAGCAGCTCACAGCAAGCAACCATGATAGCCTACGTGTAACGACGAGCTACCCATCACGAGTTGGCTGAGAATGCAGCTTTTCTGCCGCCACCATGCTTGTTCTGCCACCACCTCTTGCATCCTTCTATAACCTCCCCATCTCGCCTTCCACCCACCATGCACACACAGAGGAAGTCTTATCTCCACTCTTCATCAATTTACATCACAAGTTTTTTTTACAGCGCTTTGCCAAGATATCCATATGAATTCAAAAAAGTTGATAAATTAATTGACAAAAATAAATGATTCAAATAAAATACATGTGGGAGCTCTCCTCTGAAATCGCAGAAGTCACACTAGCTTGCCTTCTAAACTCGTGATCTATTTTCATGCATTCTATCTCTTTTCACAAAAACCTCATTCGTCTTGGTTCCTTTCCGAGGAAACGAAAAGGTACCGAGCGGTATCCCCCAATACTCTACATTTCCACTTTTTTCTGCAAGCAGCTTCTCTACTCACTGAAACTAGCGCCGCACAATGCCCGTTGCAATAACATTTTCAGGTACGTGATCCTTAATTCTCTTGTCTCTTTCCTCGTCCTCCGCTCCTTGCTCCCGTGTAATTACCGAATGCTTTAGGCGGGAGCGGGAATGCTTCGCGTGGTGTCAACCGGAGACACCATCACCTGTTGCTGCACTGTCTCGATCATCGCTATTGTTATTGGTGCTGCTATTTTTTCTGATAGTATCAAGCTGCCCAAAAAGAAACTCCTAATTCTTGTGATTGTGTCTGTGATGGAAAGGCTTAGGGGCAGGTTGGCAACAGCCGATAAGAACGTTGCTGCCGCGGGCAAAGACAAGGAGACTCCACCCACAGCAGCACGCCATGGACGCGATGAAGACGAACATGGTCAAAGGTTGGCCACAGACTCGAATGTGGACACATCATCACACTCGGGTACCCCAAAGTCTCTGAACGCTTGGCTTTCAACTTCACATGGCGAGTCGCAAACCTCTCTAGTTTGACCTTTCCCTAATTGAATTGAACTATGATGAGAAAAGCAATTAACAAAATTTACTGCTGGTGGCAAATTCGTGTCTTGCTTCGCAGTCAAGAAATGATCGAGGGATAGCGTCTTGTCCAGGCCAACCTCCTCGCTGTTTTCCATTTTATTTTTCAATAAAACAACAGTCTCGTGCGGTTGTCCAACAAAAAAGTCTACATAAGTGTCTCCTTGCTTTCCTTACCTTGTATTTGTACCCAAAAATTGCCTTGGGTAACCTTGCTAAGCATTAAAATGGGCTGCAGTTCCACACCATAAGAGGGTGGGTGTTGTGGGTGGGGACCGCGATTCATCGTGTCGCGACCGTGGCCGCAAGCCAAGGGCTTCGATGCCCCAAAAGGTGGCTGACAAAAGACAAACTTTAAAGAGTCAATATGATAATAAGAATTCTGAATGTGCGTTTTTTGAATGGACGTTTTTGGCTATTCTATTGCAAACAGACGAGTTTGAGAAGGATGAACAGAGAGGCGCCTCGCCCAGCGCACTTCAAGGAGCGATCTCTACAGCACTGAAGCTGATGCCTTGGACGCTGTGCCATAAAGACACATGCTCTAGCTGTCTACGAAGAAGACCATACCTCTGTATACCTGTTAATTTCATGTGTTGTTGTGATGGTGGCTTTTCCAGGAAGAGCGCCTGCTCTAGCCTCCCCACCGTCCCCCGCACGCAACAAGGCCCAAAGTTAAGGTCCCGCCGGCTTCCTAACAGCCAACAACCATAACATGACACGGCCAAACCCCAACAATCCTGTGACCACTTGTCACATATATAGGCACAGGACTCTGTTGTGCCTTTCTTGGGTTGATCAAGCCTCTTATGTTAGTGCTTTCCCACATTGTCTTATCCGCCCTCTCTCCCTCACCCGATCTCTCCCCGCCCTGCAGGTAAGCGACCAGGCAATCGTTATGGCGACGCGCAGCAGCCGCAACAGCAGCAGCAATACCAGCAGCAGCGACCGAAATAGCACCGCCAGCCATGCCAGTGCTAAGGGCGGGCCGACCATTCAGCGGGTGGTGGACTTGCTCTTTGAAACGAGCCGCACGGCCAAGCAGCAGCTGGAGGAAGAGCACAAGGAGAATCTAGGCTGGCTGGCTGGTGCCCTTCAAGGCCTCCGCGCCCGCGTGCTGAGCGAAGAAATGGAAGAAGCCGCAATGGATGTGGAAGTGGAAGCCTGTGCCGAGGAGCAGCAGCAGCAACAGGGGAAAGCCAAGCGCAGCAAAGACAATGCAGGCCGGGCCCGCCCGTCCAAGGGTACGGCAGCGGTCGGGACGGATGACGAGGAGGATGACAACGTGTCTATCGCATCGACTGTTGTTACAGATGAGACGTCTCTCGCAGGTGGTGGTGGTGGGCGGCGAAGCAAGCGCAAGCTGGTCTCGACGACCACGGAGGAAAGAGAGGAAGAGGAAAAAGGTGGGGAGGACAACAATGAAAGCAGCGGCAGCAGCAAGGGCAAAGGAAGTAGCGAGACGTTGGTGCCGAGCAAGCTCCGTGTGATTGATTTGCGGCGAGAGTTGCGCGCAAGGGGTTTGCCCTCTGCGGGGTTGAAAGCTCAGTTGGTGGAAAAATTGGAGGAGGCATTAGAAATGGAGGAAATCGAAGGGGAGAAGGAGACGGAGCTGCCTGAGATTATGGAGGAGGACGAGGAGGAGGGGGAGAGTGAGGATGAGAAAGAGAAAGAAGAGGTGAAGGCGGAGAAGCATGGAGGGAAAAAGAAAAAGGCGGGTAGCGGGATGTCTTCTGCGTCGACTTCATCTTTCTTGTCGGCGGCAGAGGAGATGCCCCCTCCCCTCCCTGTAGGCCGCAAAGCCTCCTCTCGTTCCAGCAAGGGCAGTGTCACTGCTGGTGGGAATAAGAAGGCTTCATCTACCACTACCACCAGCAGTAGCAGTAGCCGTAGCCGTCGTAGCGCCGCCATTGTGGTTGAGCAGGAGAAAGAGGGGAAGAAGAAGAGCGAGCTGAATGAGGAGGAGGAGGAGGAGGAGGAGGAGGACAATATTGAGTCGGCTTCGGCACCTACTTTGGAGGCTGACGACACGTCCGCTGTGACTGTGTCGGCGGAGAAGGGGGATATGGAGGAGGAGGAGGACGGGGGGCAGCAACAGAGCAATATAGCTATCAAAGCCTCCCCCCAGGGGGCAACTACCATGAGGGAAAAACCCCTGTCCATGCACTCCCAAGGCAGTAACAGCGACAATGACAGCAATAAAATGCACGAAAAAGTGGAGATGGCGAAGGACCTGCCCAGTGCCACCGAAACCGCCGGCACTACTCCCTCCGCTCATGACGTTCCTTCGGCAGGAAAAGAAAACGCAATTGCTGCTCCATTCGCCCTCCCCACGCCTGTCCCCACCCCTTCTGCAGCCTCCTCCTCCGCTTCCTCCTCCTCCTCCGCCCCTCTCTCCTCCGCGTCGAGTACTGTTCTTCCGAACAGCGCCGGGAGCATCACTAGCGGCACCATTGCCAACAGTGGTGGCAGCAGCAGTTGTAGCAGCAGCACCAGCAGTGGCTCAGGACATAGCACTGCTAAGGCCCCCTCCTCTGCTAAAGATATTGCTGCCAAAATTTCCGCTTTGCGCAAGGGACAAATGGAGGAAAAATCCCGTGCGAATTTCAACAAGCCCACTGTCCCTGCAACGACTGTGGCGAGCAGCAGTAGCAGTAATAGTGCCACGCTTACACAGCCCCTTTCGTTTTTGGAGCGGCTTAAGTTGAGTACGTTTGCACATAGCGGCACCACTATGAGCAGCAACAGCAGCAGCAGCAAGGCGGCCTCGACCCCGAAGCCTTATGCTACCCCTTCTGCCTCGTCCTCTTCCACGACGAGCACGTCTAGTATAAAGGCTGCTGCTGCTGCAGCTGGTGGTGTTGCCGCGACAGTCTCTGCCCATCTCCCTTCCACCACCAGTGGTATCAAGCCTCATATCAGCAGCAGCAGCAACATCAACAGCAAAATCATTACCTCCGCCGTCTTTGCGGTCAGTAGTGGCAGCAATAGCAGCAGCAGCAGCAGCAACAGCACCAATAGTGCGCGTGCAGCTGAGAAAGCGGCGGTGTCTGTGGCGATGGGCGAGGTTGAGGGAACGGAGGAGGGGCTGGAGGCAATCCATCCGTCGATAACGACAGTCGGGCCGGCAGAGACAAAGGCAAGCAACACGAATAGCAGCAGCGGTAGCAGCAGCAGCAGCAGCAGCAGCAGCAGCAGCAGCAACGCAAACAACCCTGCTCCTTCCAACTTGGTCGGAGGTTTGCATTCCCTCACTTCCCTCCTCAAGAAAGGACCGACCGAGGGAGGAAGCACATCGTCCTCGTCCTCTTCTGTCGCTGCTCCTGCAGGAGGTAGGGGTGGAGTAGAAGTAAAGGCACTTAAAAGAGCCGAGGCCGCACGCAAGGCGGATTTGGCGAAGGAAGAAGAACGACGCGCACGCAAGCTGTTGATGGAAAAAGCAATTCAACAGAAGAAGGCGGATGCCTCTCGCTTGGAGCAGGAAGCGAACAAAAAACGTGCGGAGCTTGCCGCGAAACGAAAGGAGAGAGAGGAGAAATTGGGCGGTGGTGGGCTCGGTGCGCCGGCTGGCAACAGCTCTGCTACCGCTGCTGCTACTGCTGTTGCTGCTGCAGCGGGAGGGGGAAACAAGGGAGATGAGAATGGCAAAAAGCCTCGCTCGGAACAGCAGGCAGCGATGGCAGCTCCACGTAGCATGGTCCCTCCCTCTGCCCCTACCTCCTCATCTGTCCCTCGTCCTGGTCCTGCTCTTGCTGCTAGTGGTGGCGGTAATGGTGGTGGTGGTACGCTTGGCAACAGTCGCCTTGGCGCGCCCATCGATCGACTTAAATCTCCTCCTCCCAAGATGAAGAATGGAGGCAGCAGCAGCAACACCAGCAACAACCGCAACAGCGGGAGTGCCCTCAAGGACATTTCCAACAAGCGTGCTGCTGCTGCTGCTATTGCTGCTCCTGGCACCAACAAGACTGCGGCTGCTCCTACCGCTACTGCTTCTGCTGCTGGCGCGCCGCCGAGCAAGCTCAAATACGCAGGGATGGGCATCGGTGAGTCGTACGCGATTTCGGACCGAGAGGAAAGTAGCGACGAGGAGTACGATAGCGACGGAGGGAGTGGAGAGAAGGGAGGCAAAGGAGCCACCAAGAGAGTCCCTGACTGGGCCAAGGGCCCTGCATTGCGCGAGGCGTTGGAAAGTCAGTTTAATAAGAAGCAGAAGGTGGATCCTGATACGATTTTCCCGGAGGTAAGGACATGTGATTTGGAAGAGATCTTCAAAAGTTATCAGGCAGGGGAGGGAGCGGGGAAGAAAAGGGCGTATCGCCAAAGGCAGAGCACAGGAAACTGGCAGAGGGATGGGCTGAGCAGTGCGGAGAAGGTCCGGTATAGGGAGGATATGGGGTACGAGGAGGGGTGTTAGAGGGAGGGACGGGGGAACTTCTTGTTATTACATCCGGATACTTTGCAGGCATACTTTTTCTGGCGGTTAAACAAAGGAGGAGGAGAGAATGAGGAGGAGGCGGGGAAACGAAAACCAGGAGAGACAAGAACGATAGCGATTAATGTATTAGGAAAACACGGAGAGAGATTGACATTTTCTTTTCTTGCTCAGCGGAGATGGAGAGAAATGCATCAAAGCATCCAAACGGACGACAACGACGAAGAATTAGAGGAGCGCTCAAAACGCGAAGATAATCCAAACGTGACGATTAGAAGTGCATGAAGAAAAGCGCAAGACCTCGAGGTTTTGCTGGGGCAGTTTGATTTGTCCTATGACTCGTCTTTCTCTATGCGTATTTGTGCGACAAATTTTCTATCTTCTCTCCTCGCTCTCATCGATGTCTTAACTTCTTCTTGTCCGCCCTCCTCTTTTAACGTTTATATAGCTTTTTTATTTTCGAGTGCCACAAACCACTTTTCCTGTGACATGTGTACATGCAGCAGCATCTGCATCTGCATCTGCAAGCTCACCAGCATCTGCATCACCATCAGCTGCAGCACTAGCAGCAACAGCCGCAGCAGCAAAGATACCCTACCTACGGTTTAGATACTTTCCCCCCTCATCTCAACTTGTCCCCTGCCCATCTCCAGCAGCATTGTCTAAGGCTCCTCCTTTCTCTATCACCTTCCCCCCCCGCAACGTTGTGCATGCATCCCACCTTTCACATCACACTCCCCACCCACTCCCTCACCCACCCCATCCCTCACCTCCTC
>Ga0160420_100062_pt1 | contig 65266 bp, 67 predicted proteins | sample CelAP2metagpilot_FD_108197 | JGI IMG/M metagenome (GOLD analysis project Ga0160420, IMG submission 108197) | Phycosphere-associated microbial communities from algal ponds in Kailua-Kona, Hawaii, USA - Cellana AP2-5-5 metagenome pilot | ecosystem: Engineered > Artificial ecosystem > Aquaculture >...
CCGTGTCCTCCTTCAGAAACTTGTATCCCCCCAAAAACCCCTTCTTGCTCCTTTCCTTTTCCCCCCCCCCCTTAAACCCCCCTTCCCCCGCCCCTCCTTGCCCTCCCCCCCCCCCCACGGGGCTGAATCCGCTGCTCACCCTTGCGCCCAGCACCGAGGAACTCCCTGCCCCCCCACTTCCACTAGTGCGATCGTTATCACCACTACCATTCCTCGCCTGTCCTCCCACCTCATTTCCACTCTCCCCTTCTCCTCCAGCTCCTCCTCCTCCACGCCCATCGCTCAATGCAAGACAAGGCACCCCCGCTGAGACCCGCTCATGCCCTTCCAACGTCCCTCGAATCTGACTCACCCTCAACAATCGCAGCCGCAAGCTCTTACTTTCCGAATGTGTGTAATACTGCTCCAGCAACGAATGGACATCCTCTGCCATCTCCGGTAGATGCACCTGAGCAGCGAACTCACGCAGACTCCCCAAAAGCAAACTAACTTCTTCCCGGCTGGAATGGTGAGTAGGGGAACTCTGCAAAGCCAACGTTTGTCCCAAGCCTTCTAACCGCTCCTTCAATTGCTGTAACGATTTACCTCCATCCACATCCGCCCCCACGCCACGACACCTCACATCCGGAGCCTTCCCCTCCTCCCCTGACTCCTTTCCCTCCTCCTTCCTCTCCTCCATCTCCTTCTTCCTCTTCGCCTCCAAATAGTTCTCCAACTCTTTCTCACGCTCTATCGCCATCACCAGCAAATCAAAGGCGTCCAAGTAAGTCCTAAACGCACTCTTGCTCCCACAAGGCCCCACCACAGGCAGGTCCGATAACGTCCCTTCTTCCACCGCCTGCCGAAAAAGCTGCATCAAAATCTCCCTCGTTAGTCCCAAGGCCCTTAAAACGTAGTCGCCGCTTGTCATCTCCCAAGGAAAATAAATTCGGTTCCCCACCCTATCTTCCGTGTACGGGGGAGGCCCCGCAACCCCCCCCGCCGCCCCTCCCACTCCTCCTCCACCAACCCCTCCGCCCCTTCCTCCGCCCATGCCCCCACCACCAGGAGAGAGCACAAGAGAAGAACCAGCGGGCAAACAACTGTTTATCGCCCTATGCCCCCTCGCGTGTGCCTCCAGCGTATTCGCGTAAGTATGGTGGTGATGCCTCCCTCCTCCCTTCGCCCCTTCCCCCCCTGCATTTCCCCCTCCTTCCCCTTCTTCCACCCCAACCGGCACCCTCACGCTTCGCGGAGGCAACACAGTTGGTTCCGGCCTGTCCTGCAGCAGTGCCTCGATCACCAAGCGATGTTCGCCACGGTACCCTGCCTCGCACACCACGTCCAGCGGAGCCTTCCCCTCCTTACAGACAATCGTCGGATCCGCCCCATTTTTCAATAAAAACCTCACAAGATCCGGCCACCCAAAAAATGAAGCAGCGTACACAGGGGTCCATCCCCCCACGTTATCGTGGCAGTTCACATTCACCCCTTTTGTCAGCAAATACTCTGCCACTTCCCTATGCCCATTGATGCAACATGCGTGCAGGGCCGTGTTCTGGAAATCATCGGCATCCCGCCCTAAGTTGGCCCCGTGCTCTGCCAGAAATTTTACCAGATCAAGGCGATTATTGTAGCAGGCACGGAAGAGTGGCGTCCACCCGTCTTCCCCCTAGGCAGGGAAGAAAGAAAGGGAAGGAGGAGAAAGGGAGGGAGGTGACACGTACATATGTGCGTGTTAGTGTGTGTGTGCGTGTGATTGAGTATGGATTTCCAAATTAGCACAACGAGTGACAGAAGGGTCACAGCTAATGGAGAAGCCAGCAAAACGTGAATCATGGAATCCTCCACTCTCTCCTTTCTCGTTCCCTCGCTCCTAGTCTCCTCCTTCCTGTCCCCTACCACCCACCTACCTTGTCATTCACCAACTGGGGGTACTGTTTAAGAAGCTTCGCCACCTTCTCAATCGATCCTTTCTTGGCTGCATCGTGGATGCGATGGCCCACTGCCTCGACGTCATCCATTTTGTTGCCTCTGTTCTATTTGTGCAAATTTAAGGGGTGTGTAGTGGAGAAATATGTGGACAAAAGTCACAGACCGATTGTATCGGGCAAGTCCGGCATAATTACATGTACGAGCAAATATCAGGCTTCTACATCATGTACTGGGGGAGCGCTGCGTGGGGCACGCTTGAGGGGTGGGAAATGACGCAAGATGCACACCCCATGACGATCCTGAACGAACAAAAAGATATGGAGGACAGAAGCACAGCTCCGCGTGCACAGGCATTGTCTGTGGCCATGTAGGGCTTGTGAGACGGCGACATGTATGGTGTAAATGCGGCGGAAACATTGGCGCGGCCTTACCTTTTGTAGTTTTTGCCCGCACTTGTCTCCCGTGATGCTTTTCCCCCGCCTGTCTGTCAAAGAGGTGAGAATGAAAGTGACATAGTGATTAAGGTTATGGCCAGCGAGGTTTTGTGCATGTCATGGAGGCTATTCTCCGCGACAATACTCGGAAGACGAGCGAGGTGCGTTAGCAACACTTCTCCCCCGGGACCGCAATCGTCGTTGTGTCGTGCAGCTCTCGCCAAGCTGAGGCCGCCGTTGGTTTTCGGACGCGCGGTCCAAGGACATTTCCCCCCTTGCTTTTCACGACACAGCCATTAAGCGGACCAATTTATGGCGAATATGACGCATTGAAATTTGATGCGAGTGTGTGTCCAGTCGCAGTACTGCTTGGCAAAAGCATGCGGGTGGGGAGCGTGGTGGCCGGCCATGTCTTGAAAGTTACCTCCCCAACCCTTCTTATCTTTACCACAGGGGGGAAAAAACTCAGCGCAAGTCAGCCCTCTACTGGCCCCATTAGTGCAACCAGAAGGACGAAAACAGGTAGAGTGATAAAATCTCATATTATGCTCCCTGTTTGCCTTAGCTTGTGGCGACATCGCAATCAGCAACGCCGTCGGGTAGGCCATCTATACCGCTGCCACTCTGCCAAGCAACTTCTCGCTCAATTGAACCTTCCCGATGCCTTGATTGCTACCCCCTCCACCATGCCACTCAATCCCCCCCAAACAGAGCCATGGCTACTTCATCCTTACCACCGTCTCACATCGACCACGACGCGATTTACCTCCAGCAAGCCCTCATTGAGGCCCAGCAGGGGCTCGAGGAGGGGGGTATCCCTATCGGGGCCGTCTTGGTCCTCCGAGAAGCAGGTGGAACCCGGCGAGTCCTAGGGAAAGGTCACAATCGACGCGTGCAGAAAGGCTCAGCCATCTTGCATGGGGAGACAGATTGCTTGGAAAACGCTGGACGGTTGCCTGCTTCTGTGTATAAAATGTGTACCATGTACACCACGCTGTCGCCGTGTTCGATGTGTAGTGGGGCGATCCTGTTGTTTGGGATTCCACGAGTTGTAGTAGGGGAAAACAAGACTTTTATGGGCGCAGAGGACTATCTGAGCGCACAGGGGGTCGAGGTAATCGTGAAGCAGGATGAAGGGTGTGTGCAGATTATGACGGAGTTTATTAAGGAGAATGCAGAGCTGTGGGAGGAGGATAGTGGACAGTCGAAGGAGTGAGCTTCGGGTACGGAGAAGAGTGAGAAGGGGAAAAAGCGGATGCTCTCTTTTGTTCATAGAAAGATTTTACTATCTACGAAGTTGTCTTCGGACGCGCACTATTTGTTGATTGTTTTCAAACATTTGACATGTGTGCGTGCTTATATCGACTAGACTGTGCGCTCTTGTCCAGCTGGCCCGTCATGTTGCGAGTCGAGTCGAAATGACTTTCTATCTTCTCTTTTGGGATTCCCATGCACTCATTCGCCCCTACAGCACCAAGCCAAGAAAATCCCCTGATTCCTCCCTATCTCCTTTCCCCTCCATCCTTCAATATCACCCCTCCAATATCACCCCTCCTAACACGGTGGCTGACCTGTTCCCATCTGACCACCACCTTGCCGCCGGACTCAACCCTTCCCCCCTCCCTCCCTCTACGCTCCCTTCTCAAACATCAGATTCATCTTTACGAAAGCTGCCAGGTCTCCCTCAATCGTCGCCTCCCCCCTCGCCACGGCCGCTGCCGGATTCAACTTATTCAATGCAATCTTTCTAAACACGGCCTCCGTCGTTCTAAACGTCCCCGCCGGGTCAGGGGTACCTGGCAGTGGCTTTTCCCCCTCCTCGATTTCAACAACGCCTCGTCGAATGGTGACAAAGTATTGCTTCTCCCCAATCGCGTATACCACACACATGTGGACATCCATGCTCTTCTCGGGGTTCAACCTCGTGACCATCACTTCAAAAATTAAAGGAATCGGGATCGCTTCCACGAATGCAGGGCCGACGATAGGGTCGCTCAACGGTGCTTTTCCCTCCAGCTCCAACGCCACCTCCAGCAAATATCCCCTTCCGTTCGTGTTAATCACACTCTCCCCCAACAGCCGCAAGGCCTCGACCTCTAAGGCCTTCACCCTCCCTCCCTCCCTCCCTCCCTCTCCCCCTCCCTCTTTCACCACGCGCAACAGATACATCGCCCAGCGTGCCTCTGCCTCCTTCCCCCCCTCCCCCCCCCCCTCCCTCAAAGCCTCCTCCGCCTTCCTCAACACCACCTCTATCCCCCCCATCGTTTCCACGATCCGTCTCGCTTGTTCTTGGACGGGCAGGCGGTAGAGGGCCTCCGCCATACCATCAAACCACCCCAACTCGTTCGTAAACACCGCACGAACCGACCAATCAATCTGCCCGTACAATTCCATTAATGCCTCCTGTCCACTCAAATGCGGAGGGAGGGCAATCTCCTCCGCAAGAACATCTATGGACGTGCCAGCATTCGCCCCCCGTATGGTCGCCACATACACCCACTGGATCCCATCCCTATAATCAGTCAGTTGCTTATTAATCAACGCCTTCCCCTTCAAAGGCTTCGTGTGCGAAGGCAAGAGGAAAGCCGGCTCCAGCCTCCTCATCGCATCCAAGGACCGGATCCAATCCCGGATGGGCCGAGGGCTCGACCCCCGAATGGAGTATAAGTTCGGAAACGAGTGATAGTACAAATCAGCGCACAACAACGCCTCTTTCCCTGGCAACCACACGAAGAGGTGGTCGTGCGTCTCCCCATGGGCCTCCACCAACTGGAAGTCCACCCCGCCCACCTCGAAGGAAGTCTTCCCCGTGAACGTGTGGGTGGGTACGAGAAACCCCATTGTCTTCAAAGTGAGCTCGATGTCCGCTTTCTGCCCCAGACCAGAGCAAGGAAGGACAGACAGAGGGACATGACTTCCAAATTGTCGGGCGCCGCGTAAAGATTCCGCTTTCCTATTTATAAAAGTAAGGAGGGAGAGAGGAAGAAGATGAGGGAGGGAGGGAGAGGGAGGGAGTGTGTAAGATACCGGCTTTGCATGCCTCTACCTCCTTCCTTCTCTCTCTACTGCTCTTCCCCTTCCATCCCTCTTTCACTGCCGCTCCCCAATTGGTTTTCCTCCTCACCTGAATGCCCCGTACTGCTTAAAGTAATGCTCCGTCAATGCGTCCGTGCCCCAGATTTTAGTCCCTTCCTCCTTCCAGGCCTCGGCCCCCCCGACATGATCTACATGAGAATGAGTGTAAATAATCGAGTGGATAAATGCCTTGCCCGCGACTGCTTCTAAGTCGCGTCGTACCCGCGCGGCACGCTCGGGGTTCATGCTCACGTCCACCTGAAGGAAGGGAAGAAGGGAGGGAGGAAGGGGAGGGAGAAAGGGAGGGGTGGGAGGGTTGTGGCGCGCCGCGGCTCCCCCGGCGTCTATCACCCTATCCATTTTCTTGTGATCTTACCACAATATGTCCTTCACTCGTTCGAATCAAGATCGTGTTCGCGAGGTCGTATCCCATAGCCATAAACACTCCCTCCGCCACTTCCTCAACGCGTGGCTCTCCCACTTGCTCCTGACAATGCTTATGCAGAAGATGCGGGTTCATTTTCGTCTTGCGATAGTCAATTTTCTGCGCATGAGGAATGATATACATCCAAAAGGCTGTGCATATCAGCACGACAATGACCAGCAAGACCCCCCCGACGAGGGAGAGGAGGTTCTCGCTGGTACTCCTGACAGTAGATCTGGTCGTGGGGTTGTTGGTGGGGGTGGTGCTGCTGCTGCTCTTACTGCTAGTGCTTGCCACTCCTCTTCTACAGCTGCTGGTTGGACGCCCTCCTCGAGCTGCCTTTTTCTGCTTATCGTCGTCACTCTCATCGCCGTCATTGAGGTCCTCCTCCTCCTCCCTCTCCTCCTCCTCCTCCTCCTCCTCCTCCTGCGCTCCCTCGTCCGCCTCGCCCTTGTCCCGACGGTGCGTGCGCGGCTGACGTCGTGTTGCCCTTGTGATCGGCATGCTGGTAGTGACTATTAATCTTTGGCGGTGTTCTTGATGGGCGATCGCCTGTGGAATGAGGGGAGGTCGTGGAATAATTGGCGAGGGGGAAGGAGTGATCAGGGCCATGAATCAGCCCAAGTGCCACGACTCCATCGGTGGATAACAGCAGAAGTCAATGTGTTTAAGAGACGATGCTGCTTCATGACCTCGGCTACCGGCACATCGCACTCACGTTAAGGCCGGCCATGTCACACCGCCTCCGCAGCTCCTCTTATTTCCGAGTTTCCGTTTCGTTTCCGAGTCTTCCATCCTTTCCTTCTTCGTTTTGCATGTCGTGCCGTCCCCCTTTGGAGCGCAGCGCTTGTGATATGAAAGCTGAAGATGCCGCCTTCGCTGTTGCAGATTATAGGCATCCTGTCTGTTACTGGAAATGAGTACTATGAGATGCTCTCCGTTCTTTCGACCGAAATAGCAACTCTGAAATCACTGAGGACGGAATCCCAATCTTCCCCAGACACACTCAGTGTTTCGTTTTTCTTGTTTTCCTTGATTTTTTCTTCTTCATTTTCTCCTTTCGTTCGGGTTTTCAATAACCCACACCTGCAGCTACACAGGCACTTATGAAGGGAGAGAATGGAAAGCAGCGGCCTCCGGATACATTTCTAAAAATCCGTTAATGCCCTGTCGTATTATCATTACTACTTCACGCGTCTTATTCGTGTTCTCGTCTTTTTCTCACTTTCTGTTTCTCTTCGTCATTTTTCTTCTCTCGTTCGTCCCTCCACGCGCCAACTCTGCCATGGAGGTCATCCGTTTCCTTCTGCATGTATTTTGTTCCTCTCACACTCTCTCTCTCACTCTCTCTTTCATTCTTACTCTCTACGAATTTTTCTTCTTCTTCTTCTTCGTCGTGATATAGTTCACTTTCTTCTGCTGCATCTTCATTCGCCTTCACTGAAAGTTAGAAAAATGCATTTAATCTAGTAATAATTGACAGCTAGCTTTTTTAGATTTACCGTTTCTAAGTATGCGTCTTACGTGCCTCAACCTTACTCCGTCATTCTCATCGGCATCTTCAGAGGACGCAAATTTACATAAAGCACCTAGAAAGGCGGTCAAGTAAAACAAAATCAATCTCCAGGAGAGTACGCATCAATCCTCCGTCCCTGCCTCCCTACCTTCCTCCACTATCCCCCCTTATCCATCCACAAGTCCCGTCATAGCCAGATGAAGTCTACCATCGTCCTCGCCCCCGTCCGCCAAAACCCCGCCCCCGCCCTCCAAACCCTCCCCCTCTCCCTCGGCCCCCAAAACCACCCCCTCCTCGCCCACCAAATCCGCTCCCCCTTCCTCCCATCGAAAAGCCCCCTCCCATCCCTCCCCTGGGCTGCTTAACCTCCGGCAGAGCCTGGCACACGCTTAGGAAAGGGTTTTCCTCCACCGCTTTTTTCACCATACTTTTCATATACTTAGACGGTACGTCAAACACTGCCCCCATGTCATCCGCCGTAAGTTGCATACCTCGGATGTCATCTGTCACCTCTTGGGGAAGCACGTTCCTCAACGCGGTCCACACGTATCCCGTGCTCATGATCGGCTGGTCGGCCTGGAACTGGCACGTCACGAAGTCATCCGAATTGCTTAACAACGACCTCGATCGCATCTCCTTTGTATGACCCGTCAGGCAGGCCAACGCAGCCGCCAAGGCCTCCTGCGCCCCCATCTCTTCAATCAGTTTCTTAGCCGCATCCTCAAACAACGGAAACACCTTATCGTCGACGTCGGCCACGTCCTCCATCACGGCCAAGGCAGATGCCGAGACGATGTCCGCAGGTTGGGGCGCACCTGCCCATTCAAATTTATTTCCCACGGCGCCCTCAATCTCCTTGACTGCAAACCTGTACTTGGGCGAAAACAGTGTGACACAAATTCCCTTCCTCCCAGCCCGGCCCGTTCGCCCCGAGCGATGGACATACGTCTCGGTGTCGGTCCGCCCCGAGGCCGTGACGGGGGGCTTGTTCTGAATTACCAGATCGACAGTCATGTCCAACCCGCGGGCTGCAACGTCCGTCGCCACCAACACTCGCACCCTCCCTTCCCTAAACGCTTTCAAGGTCGTCTCGCGCTGTGCCTGAGGAATGTCTCCGTGCAAAGCCGCGCAGTCCATCTTGATGACAGGGTTGACAACCAGCTCGTTGCATTCCTTCTTGGTCTCACAAAACACGATCGTTCGCGCCTTGTTGCTCCCTCCATAAACTGCCAGGCAGTCCGCAATCGTGCTCGGCATGCTAGACCAGTGGCAAGGAATGGCAATGTGCCTGACGTCTGTACTCGCCTTCTGATCCTCCCCCTGCACCAAATCCACCTGAACCAGTTTATCCTTCCTCATGTACTGCTGGGCCACCTTACTCACCCACGGAGGCAAGGTCGCAGAGAACAGTAACACCTGCCGGCGGGAATCGGCACCCGAGCCCATAGCATCGCAAACCTTCTGAATGTCATCCTTGAACCCCATATCCAACATGGAATCAGCCTCGTCTAATATCAAAAACCGTAACCCGGACAACTTGAGTGTCCCTCGCTCAATGTGATCCAGCACTCGCCCAGGGGTTCCTACCACCACCTGCACACCCCGTCGCAGTGCCTCCTCCTGAGGACGGTAGGGTGCCCCGCCATAAATACACACCGACCTCAACGTTTGCGGTGCACAGGCCTCAAATTCCTCTGCGACCTGCTTCGCGAGCTCGCGCGTCGGAGCCAGCACCAATACCTTGGGTGGGGCCCCTCGCTCCTCCCGCTCATCTCCAATCATCTCCACTACCGGCAAGGCAAACGCCAGCGTCTTCCCGCATCCCGTTCGTGCCCGACCGATCAAATCACAGCCGTCCAAAATCTTCTGCAAAGTCATGCTCTGAATCGGAAACAAGGACTTAATTCCCCGGGCCTCCAACCGCGCGCGTGTTCCAGCTGAGATCTTGAAGTTGGACAACGCGTTCGGATCCGCCCCCTCAGATGCGACGGCCACACCTGTGGCAGTCTTGGCTTTTTTCTTTTTTCCGTTTACATCGCCATCGTCGGCGGCCACTCCATTCCCGCATGTCTCCTCCTCCGCCTCCGGCTGGGCACGCTTTTTCTTCTTCTTCTTCTCGTCCTTCGCACCACCAGCGGCGCCCTCCTCGTTGTCTTTGTCCGCCTTCTTAGACTTACTTATCTTCTTAACTGGGTTCAGCTCCTCTGCGACCGAGACAGATTGCGCAGACGAGTCTGTGAGGGCCTCCTCCTCGGTGACCCCGCCCTTCTTCTTCTTGTCCTTTTTCTCCTTCTTGCTGGTCCCGTTTGTGGCGGCCACGACTTCCATAGCATCATGAGCCTGCGTGGTCTTGTCCTTCTTGCCCATGGTTGGCTTGATGGCTCGTTATCACTGAGATCTGTGCGGTGCGTGTGGTGGGGAAAAGGAATGAGAGTGGGCCATGCGATATGTCTGGATACGATCGATCGATTATTAGGGGTGATGCTGGCCATCCACAGCAGTGATGCAGGCAGGCACGTGGCAATGCCAAGAAGGCAGGCATAAATAAAGGCTGTATAGTGGTGGTAAAAAAAAGATCAAAGGGTCCAGCATAAGTGAAAAACGACGGGCGGGGACGCAAGAAACAAGTGTGCGTGCGTCGGCTTGCTTTCTTCAGCTGGCCATTCGCTGTCTCCCTCGCGACGCGACGTCTTAGGGGGACAGCTCGAGGACGACAAACACCCTTCCCTCCCCTCTCTCCCTCCCCTCGCTCTTCCTCCTAAAAATTAGAATATGCGCATGGCTTGAGCTTTTTTTATTCACGCGCTTTTTGATGCTATACACAGACGCTCAGAACTGTTACATAGAGACAGTATCAATTCACAAACACCGTCGAGCGGGAACCCAACAGGTGAGTGGCTGTCGATGATGATCGCACTCCCGTCCCCTCCTCCCCCGTTTCCCTTCTTGCCCATGTCAAATGCAATGCCCTCATTTTCATGCCGCCGCTGCTTGACCCATTACCCCCTCTCACAGCCATGGGCGATAACGAGGAGTGGGAGGAGGTGGTGGATCCGACGACGCACAAGACTTTCTACGTCAACCACTGGACACAAGAAACCCGCTGGCATAAACCCAATGCCTCCGTGCCCTTGCCGTCCGGATGGGAGGAAGCCCGGGACGCCGAAGGCCGCATCTACTACATTGACCACGCCACGCGCTCCACGTCATGGACCGACCCTAGGCGACGGAGTAATAGTGGTGGGGGGAATACCTCGTCCTCTTCGTCGCCACGACACCCCCCTCCGTCATCCTCCTCCTCCTCCTCCTCCTCCTCCTCCTCTTCCTTCTCCTCCTCCTCTGCCTCTGCATCACGACATCGGAGCAGGGCAGGCTTGGCCACCATCGAGGGCACGTCTTACCCCCCAAATATCAGCACCAGGAATGACGGTCTTTCGTCATCTCTTTCCTCCTCTTCCTCCGCCCGCCCCCCCACGGTTGAGCGGAGAAATTCGTTGAGTCGTCTCCCCTCCATTATTAACCAAAACCTCCCTTCGCTCACTTCTATCCGTGGTGGCATCGAAGGAGGGGTGGGATCGTTGGGCCTCGGGGGCATGCATAGTGGCTTGACAGCACCGCCTGCGAATTTGGCCAGCCTTCAGGTATTTTTTCAGTATAATTTTTATTTTCCTTCTGAAAATTTGCTTTCCCCTTATGATCTATTATGGATTTTTTTTTTGTGTAAGAGGAAAAGTGTGCTTTCTCGTTCTGATCGGATTGTCTTTTTTATCTCTCTATGCACGTACGTACACTCACCTTTCTCCCTCCTCCCTCCATTCCTGCTAGACCTACGACCCGGTCAAGATGCAGGAGCTGAAGGAGGACGACGTTGACCCCTTTTACGTGCCCGATGGCATGCGAACAGGCTGCAGTTTATGTGGGATCAAGTTCCAACTGGTGGTGCGCGGGCGCCATCATTGCAGGCATGTGTCATTTTTGGTTATTTTTATTTTTCGTGTATATATCTTACTCCGTGAATTTTTCCACCTGACCCTTCCCTCTTTCCTTGCCCCCCTTCTTCTCCCCATCTCCCCTTTAACAGGTGCTGTGGTGAAATCATCTGCGAAAAATGCTCTCAATCTAAAATCGTCCTCCCCCGGCATCACGAGGCGTTCAAGAGATCAAGCAGCAGCAGCAGCGGCAGCAGCAGCAGCAGCAGCAGCAGCAGCAGCAGCAGCAGCAGCAGCAACAGCAGCAACGCAGGAGGGAAGGAAGGAGGGACCGATGTGGGACATCGGGTGTGCGATGTTTGCCACACCCACATTGCGACTCATGGGAATTACCGATGTCTCATTCGATACATTACCACCTTGAGGGCAGGGAGGGAGGGAAGCACTGCGGCGCAGCGGTACGTCGCTTTACGCCTGCTGGTGGAGGCCATGGATCCACATGCACATTGGAAGGGTGATATCAAATTGGGCGACGACGGCGCACAGAAGATGGCGGAATTGCAACTCGCTGGCGGACCGGAGGCGGTTTCGGAGGCCCTTGCGCCCTTACTCGTCGCTGCTGCGGATGCTGCAGATACTGCTCCTCCTCCTGCTCCCCCGATACCCGTCCGGCACATGGCATTAGTCGCCCTGGGGCACATTATTGCCATTGCTTTCAGCCATCCCAGCTATCGACAGCCATACGCTTCCCACCTCCCCCCCCTCCTCCCCCTCGTCCTCGCCTCCCTCGACGAGCCCGCCCTCCAAGAACACGCAGCCCGCGTCGTTTATTACGCCGCCGCAGAACCCGCCTGCCAGAAGAGCTTGAAGCAAGTCTCTGCCTGGCATCGCATTTTTGACCTCTTGACCAGCCCCAACGCGGCGGTGCAGAGGTGGGTCGCGGCGAGTGTCCGGCCGTTAATGGCAGGTAACCGGGCATTGCTGGATTTTCTCTTGACAAGCGGGAGTTTGTTTGTGCTCGGGTGTTTATTATGTAGCGACCTGCCGGATGTGCAGGCACATGCGCTGTCGGCAATCTCGGCGGTGATTCGAACTGCGAGTATGGTGGAGGTGGAGGGGGGAGAGGAGGAGGGGGAGGAGAGAGAGGAGGAGGAGGACGACGGAGAGAGTGGAGATGAGGAGGAGAGGGGGAAGGAGAGAGGGAGGAAGAGGGGGAGAGTGAGGAAGGAAGATACGGTGGCGATCACGCAGGTTATAACTATGGTGGCTGACGCGGGCGCCATGGGCGTGGTAGTGCAGTCGATCGCATCGACGGACCTACGCGTAGCAACCCAGGCCATCTCACTGGCGGCACTCATGACGAGACGGCCCAAGGTAGCACGGACTCTTTGGGAAGAAGGGGTCATACGAGCAGTGGTGGAGTTTTTAACCGCCCACCCGGCAGCGGGCATTAGGACTGTTCAGTCCGCACTAGCGATATTGAGCAATTTGACTAGGTTGGGGGGGGAGGGGGGGGTGGCGCAGGTGCATGCCGAGGGGGGGCTGAAATTAGCGTTGCATTACTTGGATAACGCCGACGTGTCGATACGAGACCAGGCGGCAGCAATGCTAAGGTTCTTCTCATTGCACAAGGAGTATTGTTCGGAGATTGTCCACGGGGGGGATGGCACGGGTTTGGTGCGGTTGGCGTCGCACCTGGATAGGGAGGACATGCACATCGACTCCCCTGTGTTTCCCGTACCATTGTATTATAACGCCCTTGTGAGCCTCGTCCAGATCGCGCTGGCTTGTCGGGAAGGAGACCCAGCTGTGGTGAGTGTGCTCCAGCGAGGCCTTCTCTCCTCGTCGTGTCTTTCCCTCCTCCACGTACCAAACCCGCACGTAATACGGCAGGTGCTCAGGCTCATCCATGCCCTCGCAAACTCGACCTCTTCAACGGTGCGATCGTTGGTACTGGCCTCCTTAAGCGTAGACAGTGCCTCCTCCTCCTCCTCCTCCTCCTCCTCGCTGCTGCTCCCGATCATCCAACTGGTGGGGACCGAGAGCCCTGGGATAGTAGAAGCAGCGCTCCTTCTCCTTACACGTCTCTGTGGCTTCTATGCGCCTGTCCCTCCTGAAGAGCTGGCCTTCGTCCGCCCTTCCTCCTCCTCTGCTTCCTCCTCCACCTCATGGCAACAGCAAATTCTTGAAGAGACAGCTGCGGCTACCGGTGGGATTGACACGACCCTCCTCGGCATCACTGACAACAGCAACAGCAACAACAACAGCTATATCGATGACGCTGGAAGCGAGGAAGAGCTCTACGTCCTCCACCTTCCTTCCTCTGACCCCTCCTCCCTTATGATCCGTCGGATCATCAGTCAATGTGGCCTTCCTTCCCCCCTCCTTTCCCTCTTCACCCGCTTTGCCCTCTCTCCCCCTTCCCCTCCTTCGAACCCCTCCCCCCCTCCACCCACCACCGCCAGCAGCAGCAGCAGCAGCAGCAGCAGCAGCAGCAATGTCCCTACGGTGCAAGTACAGAAATCCCACATCATTCTTACAGCCGCGCTTCGTCTGTTAAAGGCTCTCGCTACCCAGAATCCTGCGGGAGCACGACGGCTGGTCGACACAGGCGGTATGGCCCTTGTCGTTCGCTCCCTTTCTACTGCCGCTCCCCCTGCTGGTACTGCCCCCACTGCTGCACCTGTTGCCGGTCGTGGTGCTGGGAGGAGAGATGGTGATAGGCTTGGATATGCGTTGGCCTTGGGCACCTTTAAGGAGATATGCGTGTATGCAGGCAAGAGCCCCGAGCTCGCTGCAGGGATCGAAGTGGTGGCAAGAGGGCTGAGGGAGGGAGGGGGGAAGGATGCACTCGAAGCGGTGAGGATTTTGGAGGCATGTTCAGGGAATAGCGCGTGCTGGGTTCCGTTGGTGAGCAAGGCTTTACCGGGGCTGATCGAGCAGCTGATGGGGTTACAATTGAGTCGGGAGGGAGGGAGGGAGGGAGGGATGGCTGTTGCCACTACGAGCAGCGACGCCAGCAGTAGTAGTAGCAGCAGCAGCAGCAGCAGCTGCCAGACGATTCTGCAAGGCATTCTGCACATCTTACAACGGATCTCCGTCCTCACTTCTCACGCCGAAGAGGTCCTTCATCAAGGCGGGCTCTTCCCCCTCCTCTCCCTTCTCTCTTGTGCGGATGCCCACTTGCTCAACGGGCATGCCCCCCTGCTCCTCTCCACCCTCCTCACTCTCCACACAATTCTTCAACATGACACCTGCCGGGATACGCCCTTGCGGAAGGACCAGGCCATCGTCCTCCTTCGTTTCCTCGCGCTCCCTTCCTCTCTTCCCCTCCGGATGAGTGCTCATGCGTATGCGTGCTTGGAACTGCTGTTAATAAATGCACCTGACGTGGCAGTGGGCTTAGGAAGAGAGAGACGGACGGTTACCATGCTCGCGGCAAAGGATGGAGGGAAGAAGGGAGGGGAGGAGGAGGAGGAGGAGGGGGAGGAAGTGGAGGAGGAGGAGGTGAAGGGGGAGGATGTTGTGTGTAGCCGAAGCAGTATCCAGGAAGCACGGCGACGAGTACTCTATCGAATAGTAGCAGCAGCAGCAGAAGGAGAAGAACAAGAAGGAGGAGATGGAGGAGGAGGAGGAGGGCTAGAGGGAGGGAGCGACGCGGAGGTCATCATCACCAACATGGTCCACACGAGAAATGCCTCCCTCCTCCTTTACCTCCTCTCCGCCCGCATGTCCGACATCCCTCCTCCCGCCGCCCGTAGAGCCCAGGGCCGCGCTTGCGAGGCGATTGGTCGCCTAATTTCCCGCTCTCTCAACCCCAGGACAGAAGCAGCAGGGTTAGTGGAGCAAGGCCTGCTAAAAGAGGTCTCGACGGTCCTTACTGAGGTGCCTGCAGCCATGTTCACCTTGTCTGTCTTGTGTGACGCCGACCCCCACATAGCACTTGCTCTGCTCGAGCACCCTGCTTTCTTACACAGGGCGGTGGCGCTGATGGAAGCAGGGCGTGGCTATTCCACCTCGTCTTCCCCCTCTTCCTCGGTGCAGCGCGATGCATCTGCGGCTATGCACATTCTCTCGCTAGCCATCCAGCATCGGGAGGAAGATGAGGAGGAGGAGGAGGAGAAGGAGCAGCAGCTGCAGCAGCAGCGTCCACGGATCTGTGGGGCCCAGCGATTACGTGCTGCCTTCCACTCGGCGGGCCTTCTCAAACCTCTGCTGACAAACGTCACTCTCCTCGCCCAACACCTCCCTCCATCCCACTCGCCCGCCCTCCCTTCCTCGACTCTCGATGTCCTCCACGTCTTGATAGCCACTTTGTATCCCTACGAGGAGGAGGGCGGGGAGAGGAAGGAGGGCGGGAAGGAGGGAAGGAGGGAGAAAGGCTTCCCTCTCATTGATGAGGATGATCGCGTCCTCTTGCATGCTTGCCCTGCCGTCGTCCTTGCCGTCAAAACCCTCAACAGAAGCAGCAGCGGCAGTAGCAGCACCGACAGCAGCACTAACGGTAGCAACGACTATCCTCTTTCCACCAGTGCCACTGCTGCAACCGCTGTCACCGCTGCTGCTGCTTCCACACACCGTCGCGCCCGTCTCTGTCTTGAGCAATTGAGTCATAAAACCAAGTTCGCCAAGATCCTGGTTGCGAAAGGCCTAATCAACTACCTCCTCTCCTCGCTTGCTACAGCAACTGCCGATGCTGCTTCCGCATGGAAGGGAGGTGGGAAGGATGGAGGACTGACGGGTGCTCCTGTGGATCGGGAGGAAGGAGGAAAGGAGGGAGGGAGGGGGGAATGGTCTGTAAAGGTGAATTTGAGGACTCTGTTGCGGTTGTGTGAGGCAATGCCGACAGTAGTGCCCTGGGAGGTGGTCCAGGAAGGGGGGGAGGACGGGGTACCAGCTATATATGATGGCTTGAACACCCTCCTTCACTTCCTCTCCCCTTCCTCCACTCACCCCTCCTCCCATTCTTCCTCCTATTCCTCCTCCTCTTCCTCATGGGCGTCGGAATCAGTGCGGGAACTCACATTGGAGATTTTGCGATGTTGTTCTGCGGCTGGTGTGGGCGTGCGGCGACGCTTGCTGCTGCCTCAGAAAGGGCTCGTGCCTCTCCTAGTCGGATTCATTGATGAGCTGACATGCCCCACCACCACGGAACGAAGGGTGGTGGGGAGGGAGGGAGGGCAGGAGGGAGGGCAGGAGGAAGAGGATAGGGTAGCTGCTACAACTATGCCGGTGAGAAAATCTCGTCCACTGGTGGATGACCAGAGTGCGAGGGAGGGAGGGAGGGAGGGAGCGAGGGAGGAAGAGGTAGGGCCGAAAGAGGCTCGAGATGGACTCTTGCCGAGGACGTCGTCTCCGTCACCGGTAGAAAAGGAGGAGGGGAAGGGAGGGAGAACGGGAGGGCAAGAAGGGATGGATGGAGACTCTACCAACGTCAAGGAGGAAATCGTGGAGGGCGGGGCCGAGGAAGGGGAGGAAGGAGAGGCATCGGTGTCGCCACAAGAACATGTTGAGCGCAGTCGAGAAGGTAGCAGTGTTATCGGCGACATGCCGGAGGAAAGACAGGAGAAGGAGAAGAAGGAGGAAGAAGCGGAGGAGAAGAAGACTGGACGAGCGGCAGCCACAGCAGCAGCAGCAGTATCAGGGCCTCTCACCGTCCGCTCTGTGGTGCAAGCCATCATTCTCCCCTCCTCTCTTACCCCGTCCTCGGAGGCCTGGCGCTCCCTCCTCTCTGTTCTCCGCCTGCTCACGAACCTGACATCCCTTGATGAGGCGCGTTTAGGAGTTGCTTCTTTTGTATTCGCTAAAGCCACGGCTCTCTTAAGAGCAACAGTAGCATCAGCAGCACCAGCAGCATCAGCAGCACCAGCAGCACCAGCAGCATCAGCAGCACCAGCAGCATCAGCAGCACCAGCAGCACCAGCAGGAGGATGTCGTGATAGTGAGGAAGGGGAAGAAAAAGGAAGGGAGGATGAGGGAGGAAGGGATGAGCTCTTGTTGTGTTTAGGCAGCTTATTGCAGCAGCTAGCCGTGGCGGGGATGGACTTCGAGGAGGGGGAGGAAGGAGGGGGGGAGAAAGGGGCTTTCTCTGCGCTAGGCCCCGCCACTGAAGCTGTTGTTGCCGCCTTACACAAGGCGCTGCTGCAGCCTTCCTCCTCGTCCTCGCCTTCTCCTTCTCTTCTACTCCAAGAAGCCTCCCTTCACCTCACCTTTGCCCTCATCTCCCTCTCCTCCACCCCTGCCGGCCACGCCGTCCTCTTCTCGCCTTCCTGCCTTCCCTCCCTCCTTTCCCTCCTCAGTCTCATTCCTCGTCGGCTGGAGACAAGAGCGAGGGAAGGAGGACGCACCACTTCCTTTCAAAATGGCTCAAAGAAACCAGAAGGTAGGACATTGGCAGAAGCATTTAGGGATGAATGTCACGTCGATGAAATGAAGCGTCTCTCTGATGAGGAGTACGAGGAAGGGGAAAAAGAGGATGGGAGAGAGGGAGGGAAGGAGGGGGCGATCGATGCGGTACAGGCTCGATTGGGACACGCATTGCTCTCGCTGCTGGTTTCCTTGTCCTCGTCGGGAGGAGGAGGAGGAGGAAGAGGAGGGGAGGGAGAAAAACAGGGTCAAGGGAGAAAGGAACGACTCTTGCTTCTCCTTCCTGCAGTGCCAGCAGCAGCGGCGTACGTGCGTGTGCTTGGCGGTAAGATAGAGGACGAGGGGGAAAGTGGGAGAGACCTCTCCTTCTCAAATGTCTGGATTGCGACCCTAAGGCAGGCGTTTTTGCTTCTTGAGAATTTATGTGCCCTGAGACCGGCCCGCGTTCAACTTGTCTCTCTCTTCCGAGAAGATACAAGGTTGGTTTCGGCGTGGGTGAGGGAGAGAGGGAGGAGGGTGGTGTGTGATAGCGTCATGAGGGTGGATTGGTTATTGGGGGAAGTGGAAGAGGATCCCAGGAGGAAGGAGGAAGAGGAAGAGAGAAGAAAGAGGCAGGTGGCCAGAGAGCGATTGATGGCTCGAGAGAAGGAGGAGGAGAGGAATAGGAGAGGCATTGGTGAGAAAGAGAGGCAGGAGGGGAGCGTGGGTGGTAGGAACAGTAGTAGCAACAGCACCAGCAGCAGCAGCAGCAGCAGCAGCAGCAGCAGCAATAGTACCAATGGCCAGTTGTGTCACGACAGTTCAGCGGCAGGAGGTGAAGGAAGGGAGGAAGGAAGGGAGGGAAGACGACGGGAGCGCACTGTCTCTTTTCCGGCGGTAGGTGGCCGTGTGGGAGGGAGGGTAAGGGGCAGCACATCAGCGGGCGTGCCCCTGTCCTCCTCATCCTCCTCCTCGTCCTCCTCCTCCCGGCATCGTCGAGGACGAAGTTTGGGTGCAGGACTCACCAGCCCTCCATCCCCTCCCTCCTACTCCTCCCTCCCTCCCTCCTATACCTCCCTTCTCGCACAAATTCCAGCACGGAACAGTACCGAACCACTAGTACCGCAATCATCTCCCCTCTCCTTCTCCTCCTCCTCCTCATCGTCCTCGTCCTCGCCCTCTTCCTCCTTCGTGGGCTCATCGCCGCTCCGCACCTCCCCTCCTCCTGCTTCTCTCCCCCCTCAAAAAGCCGGCGAAAAAAGCAGCAGCAGCAGCAGCAGAGGCAGTAGTAGGAAGTCGTCCATTTTGACCTTTGCTCCTCTCATGGAGGACTCGGGCGAGAATGCCTTCGCCGCCCCGTGTGGAGGGTGTGGAGGGCTCCTGCCCTTGCCTGACGGCCATGAAGACTATTCGAATATTCGGTGTGGGAAGTGTGGTAAAAAGCTTGCCATGTGCATGTAGGAGGCAGAAAAGTAAGGAGAGAAGGATGGAAGGGTTGGTGGCTCCTGGGAGGGAAGCATTTTACAAAGACAAAGACAAAAAGACAGATGGCAAAGATAGGTATGCCTTGGTCATGGATACGGTACATGATATAGGCAAACGAATTTTTAGATGCCCCACTCTTCTCTCCCGCGGCGGGATAAAGTTCATTAGTGACACCCGTCATTCTCACTCATCATTTCACATTTTGGTTTTCGGGAGCCTTTGCAATGCCCTCCACCCCTTTCTTACTCCTTCATTGTGTCCTTTACTTCACATACTCTCATCTTAATACGCCAATACGTAAAAAATGAATTTGACAGAGACTACTAGATTTCCTCCATGAAAGATTGTAGGATTGAGGCGAATTTATTTTTCTTCTTTGACTTCTTTCCCCACTCCTCTTCTCTCTCCCCCTTCATCCTATCCTGTCCTCCAGTTCAAACGTTCGCCTCATAACATGCCCATGCCTTATGACTCTCCCACAACTTTACACAAATCGAGCCCTTGAACCTCTCCCCTCCCCCCGTCTTCGCTCGATCTGTGCAGAAGAACTTGGCCAAATCTCCATGGATGGCTTTACACATAAACTCGGTCGTCGTATTCTCCCCCTCCGGGAAGACCTCATCGAGGTTCTTAAAATTGTATTTACTCAAAATGCGGCCCAAAGCCGTAGATGCCTCTCCGATATCCACGACCCAATTGCATTTCGGCACTAAAGCCTTGCTCCGGAATGTGACATCGACGGTGTAGGTCGCGCCGTGCACGTTTTGGGCCGGGCCGAACTGTTCCCCTTTAAAGGAATGGGCAATCATGATGCTGTCCCGAATGCCCAGAGAAAAAGGGAAGACAGGCGAAGCATGCACGCAGGGTATAGTGACGAAGGTGGACAGGATAAGAAGGATGGCTGGGAGCTATGAGGAGGGAAAGGAAAGGAGGAGGAAGGATGCAACGTATCTTGGCTGAGTTGACAAAATAGGGGCCGAGACTAGGGCGAGGGGAATAAAGGGAAATAATGTACGTACCTTGGAAATAGGCATGTTCGGCTTGGTACGGGCTAGGCAGTAGGGATGGTTTGATGTGCATGGACCGTGTGCAATTGTAATGGGTGTAATGTGATGATGTGAGCGCAGGGCATTGAAAGAATGAGGTGACACAGGAAATAAATTGTGCTGAGGTTGGTGGGGAGGTTGGTATCCAACGTCACTCTCTGGGGAAGGATAATTTGAAATGCAACATGAAGAGCGACACTAATGAAACATGGGCTTTCCAATCAACCAACAAAGAAAATCCAGTCAAATTTATTTCTTTGTTTTTTTTTCCGTCGTGGTTTGGGAGGAAGGATTGCTGCTGGGGCGTGCCTCGTCCTCCCACTGACCCCTTGATTTCCATTTTCATTATCTCTCTCCGCCCCGGGCAAGGCCCCGTGTACATACATACAAGGTGGTCGGGACACCAAATCGCGACGAATGAGAAAAATGTCTCACGGTCCGGCTTCGTCATCTGTGGGTGGCGGGGTGTAAAGTATAAGAGGAGTTTGAGTAGGAAAAGGGAGGTGTACATTTCTATAACCAGATCTTACATGCCTTCGAACCCTCCCTGCGGATCATTGTATTTCTTTATTTCGTTTCATTCATACCTAATCAGCGGGCATGACGGGTGTAAGAAGGGGGTGCCATTGCTGCATCCACGTGACCAACCTGGTTTGGTTAGGGAAGAGAATTAGAGGCGTGGGCGTAAGTTGTGTCAACATGCCTCTTTGAAAAATGGGGACGCGAGAGGTACTTTTAAAAAAACGAATGAATGCATATTCACACATATACACCTCACGTACCAGAGCATGTAGGTGGAGATTCCTGCTGTAATAGTGAAGACGACGGCAATCCTGTGGAAATGAAGAAAACGGGGAAAGAAACAGATGAACTAGATGCACAACCCCAGATGCCCAAAAACATAAAGCATCGATGTCCATTATCTCCCCTTTATATATAACCCCTCTTTAATCATAACATCCGCTTACCCGGCGTTGTCCTTGTTGATATACTTGGCGAACTTGGCCACGTTCGTGACGATAATGACGGTCGCGCAGATTGTCGTCCAGGCAATCAACGCCGCGATGGGCGGGTTAAAAGTGGATGACATGCCAGCTGCTGTCAAGTAGAAAGTGCGATATTGTAAGAGACAAAGGGGAGGGAGGGTGAGTGCGGTGCGCGCGAGGAGCGGTCTTGCGTGCTTCCTGGGTGAAATGGTCTATGTTTCGGTATGGGGGTCGAGTCGTCAAGTGCCCTGGCGGGACAAGGACAAGCAAGCAGCCACCGTCACGCGCCACAAAACTGGCTCTCTGGCTTCATAAACTTCCTGGAAGGGGGCACTGTGGGGTTGGTGGTGGTGGTTATGTCGGTGGTGGTCATGGCGGTCAAAAGTGGGGGGAGGAGAGGTGCGCCTCGCCTCTCGGATTCACTGCCCGCATGACCCCGGGCGGGGCGGCGTCTGCTTGCTTGTCCCTACAACATCAAGGACAACCACATCCATCACATTTTTTCTCTCTATTCTTTCTGCTGTTCTCTTCACGTCCTTTAAAACCACAACTCCAAGTTTGTTGAAGGCACAGTTAGGCCCTGGACAGGCGGGCAATCATTCCGTTTGTCGTCATCGCGATTCATTTGGAGCGATGGGATGATGCTTCACTTGTTGCACGCCCCACCGCCGCGCCTCACTCACCCTAAGTATACCCTGCAACCAACAGACGACATCCCATGATGGCTGATCCACCCAACACAGCTTTCGGCGGGGCCAATGCGGGTTTGGCTACCGTCCATTACCTCTCCTTTTCCTATGTGCTGGGTGCCATCCTGCTGCTAGCTTTGGTCCTTGGCCCCATCCTTTACATGTTCTCCCGGTACGTTTGGATTTCTCTGGATGAGGGAGCGGTATGCAGGGGATAAATTGTTGGCGTGAAGGAAACTGCCTTCATGTGAGTGTGCCAACTGTTGTCGTGGCCTGTCACGGTGACAGAGGGTCCTACCCATGGGTCTCGTAAGGGATGCTTAAGCCTATCGAGACTGGGTAGCGGGACGCGTGTGCTACTGTGCACGCCTATGCGTACAAATTGCGCCTATCACACCGTCAACGACATACTGTTCTTTATTTTACTGGGCTGGTCATGGTAATGCCCGCAGAGTGGGTCGCGAGACAGGACGACATGGCAGGCATCCTTCCCATCCCTCTCTTCAACTTTCATAAATTTACACTTCGTCTCCTTTTGTCGCTAACACTCCGCTTTCTTACACGCACTCATAACTCCACAGAACACGCAAAACAACGTTTCGAAGAGACTAAACGACAGACACGACGACGAGGGAGGGAAGGCGGCAGTGACAGAGAATGTACGCCAAGCCTGGAATGAATGTACAAATAAAAAAGTATCCACATGACACGGAGTGATGAAGATGCTTGTCCTCAGGACCTTTCTCTTATTTATTTCAACAGCTAAACTACAAGAAACAGAATTATGATGTTTCCCTTTCCATTGTTGTTATTTCTACTTTTGGGGGGGGGCTCACTCGCGTACGCACCCTTCCACCGGGAGCAGCCCCGGAGAGCGAATGGACTCTATCATACATACGACAAGTAAAATAAATATTTGCGATTTGGTACATTCTTATCTTCGTTGACGCCTTATATTCTTTTTTCTTTTCTAAATTGTGTTTCCTAAAATCGGACTCATCTCATAACCTGTCAGAAGCAGGGCAGCGAGCCCGAGATGGAAAAACCCACGATCAACGTGGCAAGAAAGAGATAGAACAAGGAGATGATGATGTTGGATTGATGACTAGAGCTTTTACTCAACCTCCTACATCAGTAGAGGAGGAGGATGAAGAAGCTTATGGCATCCAATCTCGCCCGGCCTGGTACAGCTGCTGCTACTTCTCTTCAAACACTGGTGCATACGGTGGATAACAAGAAAAGAAAAACGAAAAGGAGGGAAGAAAATGAACAACACCGTCACTGTGCTGCCCCTTTCGTTTCTCCCTCTCATTTTCCTTCCCTCCCTCCCTCCCGTCCTCAGTACTGGATAGAACACTACTCTTGCACCTTAGCGATGAACTCCTGAAGCTTGTGGTACTCGCGGCTCTCCTCCCCGAAGTCAGTCACCACAGCCACAGAGCATTTCTGGATCTTTCCACGGGGGTTGCCCTCCTTGTCAACCTTAGCCAGGCCAACGAACTCCCCGAGCTTCTCGCGAGTGTCGATGTACAGCAAGGGCACGCTCCCCTCCTTGCACAGCGCCGTCACCAACGTCTTGTACTCGTCAGAGTCCACATCACGCGCTAACACGCACAGCTTGGCCGAGTGGCGGTCCAGGGCCTTGGCACTCTCGTGCAAGCCACGCTGGAGGCCGTCGTGCACCAGCGCCTTGCGCAGGACACCGCGGAGTGCCGACTCCTCATTGAGCTCCAACTCCTCCTCCACAGCGGGGGCCGCCTCCTCACCCTCCTCTCCCTCCTCCGCCACGTCCATGATCGGGTCGTCCTCTGCCATTTTGGATGGGCGTCCTAAGACTGTTTTTCCTGTATGTTTGTGTGAGCGTGGAGGAGGAGGAAGAAAGAAGAAAGTGGTGATGAGAGGTGCGAGGGAAGGAGGAGAGGCGATGGCAGCCATCCAGAAGCGACAGCCAGGTGCTTTAAATGTGCCTTTTGACTGTGTGATGAACAAGCTTAGAGGTGGAAGGGATTGACAAACAGAGGGACAGGAAGCACGCACTGCAAAGGAATTGAAGGGAAGAAAGAAGAGGCTCTGAATGGCAACGAGCGGACGACAAGCCACCGTAGGTGCGTGGGGGCCATGTGGACCCCCTCTCTCCTACTCGTTGCGAGAAGAAGCAAACGAGGAGGCCAGCAAGGCAAGCAAGAGCAAAGACCACGATGGCTGCGAGGTGGCAATCCGTGTTTGTCTTGGTGTCCTTGTCCACATCCCCTTCGAGTGGTGAGAGCTCTCGTGGATACACCCCGCTGAGTGTTGGACGCGTGTGAAGCCAGGTCCTCGAGCGTCATCACATACTTTGCCTCAAACAACGGCCCTGCCCCCTTCCTTGCCCCCCCCCCCGCATCTATGCCCGTTTTGTCGCTACCTTATATCAACTCCACTCATTCAACCGTACTTCGACTGCATCTCACAAATCCACACCACCCAGGCATGGCTTCGCAGCTCCTGGCCCGTGCGTTGCGACGTGTGGCTGTGACCGCTTCCTCGTCCTCGTCCGCCTCCATCCTGCGCCCCGCCGTCTCCCAAGCCACTGTCTCCTTCAGCAGCGGCGGGAGCAACAAACCCGCTCCTTTGGAAGATCCCAAGACGAGTTTCTCGGAGGTTCTGGACCGGGCGACCAACATCTTTTTCTTGACGGAGTTATTGCGAGGGTTTTGGTTGTCGTTCGAAGTGGCGATGAAGCCCAAGGTCACAATCAACTACCCTTTTGAGAAGGGGCACCTCTCCCCGCGTTTCCGAGGGGAGCATGCCTTGCGCCGGTATCCGAATGGGGAGGAACGTTGTATTGCGTGTAAGTTGTGCGAAGCGATTTGCCCCGCCCAGGCTATCACGATTGAAGCGGACCAGCGGGCGGATGGATCGAGGAAGACGACAAGGTACGACATTGATATGACCAAGTGCATTTTTTGTGGGTTTTGCCAGGAAGCGTGCCCCGTGGATGCGATTGTGGAGGGGCCAAATTTTGAATTTGCGACGGAGACTCACGAAGAGTTGTTGTATGATAAGGAGAAGTTGCTCGCCAACGGGGATAAATGGGAGGTGGCTATCGCGAGGAATCTGGCCGCGGAGCACTTGTACCGGTGAGAATCCAATTATGAGTAGGAGATCGGTATGTAATCATGATGCGATGGGGAGGGAAGGATGATGACTAAAGGGGAAGGTTACCATGATCTGATGGCGGAATGATCTGACCAATGTGGGCGGGAAGTGAGGAAATGAAGGATGAGGTATGTAGAGATGCGGAGGGTGGATCAAAGATGCGCTTGGGCATTGAATGAAGAATGTTAGGGATAACGTAAGAGAGGCAGAGAGACAAACGTGGAGAGAGAGGGAAAGATATGGTATTTTATCCAATGGAAATCATGTACTCGCGAGAAGCAAACTTGACGAGAGAAAAAGAAGGAGAAAGGGAGAGAGGGTGGGAGGAGCCATTCCCGCTTCGATGCTCCTCTACACTGTTTTTCATTGCATGCATGCATGCATGTGGTTGCGTGCTGTCCCTCTTTCTCATATTATAAACGTCCTTTGTAAAAAAAAACTAATTCGTCTTTCCAAGGGACGTCTACCAAACTTCCTTCCCCATCCTCTGTCTCCTCTACCTCCTCGTTCCTATATTCCTCCCCTACCATCCCCATTGTTATTCTCCGTCCGTGGTTTCCTTCCCAACCACAGAAGTTCACAGACTTGACGTGTATTATCCGCCACTTTCAGGATCCATCCCTGCTACACCTCATTGGAGGGGCACCCCCCCCCCACCCTTCCCTTCCCCCTCTCTCTACCGCTTTTCCACAAATTGATACATGGGCACCTGCTGCCTACTATCCATCCCTCCTCCTCCCCTCCTCCTTCCTCTGCCTCCTCCCCTTCCTCCTTCCTGCTGCGCCACCGTCGACTCTGGGAAAGACGGAGTATCCAAAAAAGCAAAGGAAGACATCATCCCTCCCCCAATCCCTCCACCGCCTCCATACCTACCCATCATCGCTGCAGTCGCCGCCGACGAATCAGCACCAGCACCAGCACCAGCACCAGTACCAGTACCGGTAGCAGCAGCGGCACCGGTAGCAGCAGCAGGAGCAGCAGGAGCAGCAAAGACAGCCGTGGTAAACTGGCGGCACATGCCCTGCACCCCCACCCAAAACATCCGATACTCGCCCAACCTCGCTACGAATCGGTCCTTCAACCGCGGTTTGTGCGAGTACCCCACAAAACGTTCCACGTGTTCGGATTTCTGCAACAGCGCTTCCAGAATGACTTCTGTCTGTGCCCAGAAGATGGCGAGGTGCTCCAATATTTCATCCACGTCCCGCAGCTTCGCCAGCACTAAGGAAAGCTCTCGAGATTTAGGGCTGGGGGAGAGAGGGCGGACGGATTGGAAGGAACGTTGGGAGGGAGTGGGGGGGGGGTCGACAGCCATTGTTGTGTACATCTGACTAGGGGCACGGCCGAAGCTGGTGTCCATTGCCAGAGGGTCCACAGCACCATCCCTTCCCCCTTCCTTTCCTCCTTCGCTTCCTCTTTCCCCGCCATCCACAATAGTTCCTCTTCCCACCGGACCAGAGCCTAGTTTCCTTCCCGCCTTCACTTCCTCCAACACCCCTTCGCCCTTCCCCTTCCCCTGCTGCTGCTGCTGCCGCAGCAGGTGGTTGCTGCCATTGACGGAAAAGAACAAATCGAGCAGTTGAGTCTCGGATAGTTTCACGTCGCTGTCCGTCGCCTCCTTCAGTTTTTTTACGGCCTGGTAGAGCTCCGGGTCAAGGGACAAGAGCCCGGCCTCCTTTTGACGTTCCACCGTGGACGAGGAGGAAGACGAGGAGGAAGACGAGGTGGATGACGAGGAGGAGAGGGTGGAGGAAGAGGAGGAGGTGGAGTCGTTGCGCCGGGTGACGTGTCCTCCTTCTTTTGGGACGGAGGGGACAGAGGGGTGCGGTTGCTTGTGTGGGAGAGGCCCGGATTCTCTGTCACGGTCATCACGGCTGCGAATGCGGGAGACGCGTTTCTGTTGTTTGGGTCCTCCTTGCTGCTGCTGCTGTTGGTGCGGCTGTTGTTGTTGTTGTTGTTGTTGCTGTTGTTTTTGTTGCTGCTGTTGTTGCTGCTGTGGCGGCGGCAGATGGTAGAGGTGGTTGGTAGCGGAATTGCTTGTGCCCGCACTTTTCGACTTTTCTTCTTCCTGCTGCAACGCTGATGAAATAGAACCCTCTCTCGCTACCTCCCTCCCTACCTCCATCCCCGCCACCGACAACGAGCTCGATGAAACACTTTCAATACGTGCCCCCCCCATATACATCCCTCCCTCCCTCCCTCCCTCCCTCTCCCTCCCATCCTCCTCCCCCTCCTCCACGTCCTCCTCCTCTTCCATCTCCCCCTCTTTCACCAAAATATTGTGCAATTTAAAGATGCTCTCTTGATTGCGGTGCTGAGCTTTCCCGACGGTACGCCTCAGATCCCCCACCCATTTCTTCACAGTCTCGAAAAAGTCCTGCGCCAGGGCCGGTTCATCGTCTTCTATAGCCAGCTCCAGGTCCGGAAACATTTCGAGGACAGAGGCGGCTAACGGGGTTAGGATGGATGGAGGGAGGGAGGGAAGAAAGGAGGGAGGAAGAGGTCAGTAGATTGCAAATCTTTCATCTCCCCCGCTCGCGTTTCAAAGGTTTGGCCTCCACGCCAAGGGAGACTTTTCGCCTTTCACGGCCAGTCCCACCACTCCCTCCTTTCCTCCTTCCCTCCCTACCTGTCTGCTCAATCGATTTCAGGAGCTTAATGGTGTATATGAGTTGGGAGCGACAGAGGACCGCCGACCGTTTCACGTCATGGGCATCGGTGGGTGAATGTGCGCATGCTCGGTGGGCGAGTTCGATGGATTGGGCAATGGCGTGCTGGATCGTCAACAGGGGGAGCAGCTTGAGGGACTCGCTGTTGTGGCTGTTGTTGCTGTTGTTGTTTCCCATGAAATTGAAAGTAGACAGCTGCTGTTGTTCTGGTTGTTGCTGTTGCTGCTGCTGCTGCTGCTGCTGTTGCTGCTGTTGCTGCTGCTGTTGCTGCTGCTGCTGTTGCTGCTGTTGCTGCTGGTAGTAGTAGGACGGGTTTGAAAGGGCTGTGGTGGTGGGAAGAATTGGGGGAGAAAGAAGAGAAAGGAGACCCGAGCTCTGCTGCTGCTGCTGCTGCTGCTGCTGCTGTTGCTGTTGCTGCTGCTGCTGCTGCTGCTGCTGTTGCTGCTGCTGCTGCTGCAGCTGGGGGTGGGAGTGTTGTTGCTGCTGCTGGTGATGGTGGTGGTGTTGCTGCTGCTGCTGTTGATGCACGGAGGAGTAAGAAGAGGAGAAAGAGGAGGAGAGTGGGAAGGAGGACGGGTCTTGGTGCACGACTTTCATGCCGGGCTCCATCCGGATGTTGGTCCGCACCTGAAAAGGGGAGGAAAGGAAGGAGGGAGGAAGGAAAAAAGGATGATGAATAAGATACACACTTAAGATTACACCTGCAATTTGTCTGTTAAGAATGAGAATCAGGAGGGGGGGGGAGGGAATGAGAGAGGGAGGAAGGGAGGGGTGCAAGGGGGCCAGCCGAACGCGTACCTGGTCACCGGAGGAGGTCAGTCGGAATATCTCCTCGTCGTAGCTCCCTCCGCCCGTACACTCTTCCAGCCCCATCGTCGTCGATATAGACGCAGACAGTTCTCGAGGGGTCGGGGGAGCGGGAGGAGGGGAGGGAGGAAGGGCTAGAGGCAGTTTCCCTCTTCCTCCCCCCACGGCCAAGCGCCCCATCATCCCATCCATCCGCTGCTGCTGCTGCTGCTGCTGCCGTTGCGCGGAGGAAGAGGTTTGAATGGTCGGTCCTACAAAGGGCTCTCCGGTAATCCACGGGTGTTTGAGGGCTTGCGCGACGCTGAAGCGTGCTTGCGGGTCAACCTTGGGAAGGAGGGAGGGAGAGAGGGAGAGAGGGAGTGAGGGAGGGAGGGAGGGAGGGTCAGAACCTGATGTATGGTAAGTAGTAGCTTGCAGATCATGCATCACGTGCAGACAAAATAGAGCGAAAGGGAGGGAGGGGAGGAGGGAGGGGAGAAAAGGCACGCCGTACATACCTGCATCAAACACCTCACCAGATCCTTCGCCGCAGCACTCACCCCCCCCCACGCCGGTGCTTCCAACTTGACCGTCATCCCCCCCTTACTCCGATCAAACTCAGGAAACCGCGCCACCAGCATAACATACAACACCGCACCCAAGCTCCAACAATCCACCTTCACCCCGTACCCTCCCCCTCTCCCATAGGCCCTCGCCTCCACCTCGGGCGCCAGGTAGCATGGCGTGCCCACAAAGGTCCGTGCCGCCGACCCTTCATCCGTCCCCACCATCTTGCTCAAGCCAAAATCAAGGAGCTTGGCCCATGGAAAATGCCCCTCTGGGGAGAGAGTGTCCAACAAGACGACATTTTCGGGCTTTACGTCCCGGTGGATGATGTTGAGGGAGTGGAGGTACAGCAGGGCTTGCGCGACTTGCGTGAATATGGGCCGAGCGTCGTCTTCCGAGTACCGTTTTTTCTGTAGGATGGAGTCAAACAGTTCGGTCCCGCGGGCATACTCAAGGACAAGCATTAAGTTGGTGTCATTCTCGTAGACACCTTCGAGCTTGATGATGTGGGGGTGTTCTAGGCGTTGCATTATTTCAACTTCTCGTCGTAGGCGCGTCTGATCAAAGTTATCACGGAGTTGCAAGGGCCGGAGATCGATTAATTTGACGGCAAAATCTTCGCCGGTCACCCGGTTGGTGCACCGGTGGACGACACTGAAGGCACCACGGCCGATTTCTTCGTGCAGGACGTACAGTCTGTAGGGAGGATGGGGAGGGAAGGAAGAGAGAATGGATTGCTATACCAGAGGTGCGATGAAGCAGGGTGAGGCAACTGCAGGGAATACCATGTATCTGCTGCAAAAAGGCCCGAAAATTCAAAATATACCATAGGTCAAGCCACGACACTTGTCAAGTGGCCAATGCTTCCAACTCCGCCGCGATACATAAGCACCGCAAACATGCACTTGGGCTATGGTAGCACACGCGATGAAATAATCTTCATGATATGCTCCATTCCCCTTCAAAAGATACACCTAAGCGTTTCATCCTTGTGTACCTGTTGAACGCCTCGATGTCGCGGGAGGGCTTGGTTGGGCATGAGGGCATTCGAATTGGCGGTGGCGGAGGCATCATGATAGCATCTAGCTGCGGCTCCTGTTGCAGAGGCGGCTGACCGGGGCTGCTGGAACCACTATCATTTTGACTATCGTTGTCCGTCCCCTGTTCCTCCCCACCCTGTCGGTATCCTTGGTAGTATGGTATCATTGGCCTCTGGTTGTCGTCCCTCGCCCGCCTGGCTTCCAGACGAGGTACGTCGTCCCCCACTCAAGCTGCGGCAAGGTCTTCGTCCAGTCAGACCGCAGGAACACGTCTTTTCGTGAATGTCCTTATGGTCGATATCCTTGCCCTGGCCGCTGAGCTAGTCGTGTTTGCCTGTGAGAGGTGATGGGCGCGGGTGTGGGGGAATGGGTGCTTGGATGCGGAAGATGGAGCAAAGCGACGTATGCGTAAGTTTTAGTGTACTCGGACAGGGTTTTTCACAAGCCAAATGCTCCCGCATGTGCGTGACAATAAGTCCTCAGCAGCAAGGGCCAAGGATAGGCCTGGCAAGAAAGGCTGCATTGTCGCACCATGGAGTGCGCTATGCAATTAACACAAATGGTCAGCATTCGCGGCGACAAAGCACACGCAATCGAGCCGATCCGTTAATGCGTTGTACGTGCCTGCACTTTCAGCCCACTCTAAACGCAAGTAAATGATAAGAATGCACAGGGCACAACTATTTCGAGCAATATTTCTCTGAAGTCTAGGAAATCGAGATTTCGAAGTCCCAACCCTCTACCCTGCTTCGGAACGGAGAGAGCCACGAAGGCCAAAAGCAACAAAACTGTGTGCCGGTCTCTCCTCGTTCAGTGTGTCTTTCTTTTTCAAGTCGCCCAAGCGAAGTTTATATGCACATTTCGCCCTTGCTCAAAGTCATCACATTTGTCCTCCTGCAACCAACACGTTCCCTCCTCTCCGTCGTAGGTGTTACTTCCTGATCATACTTGCTTCCACCTCAGCCGCCACCGCTGCTTGTGCTGCTGCCTTGCCGCTGAAGATGGCGGCCAGCTGCGGGTTGGCCGACTTGGCACTGTTCAAAGCGAGGAAAGGAAAGGAGCAAAGTTGGCGTGACGTGTGAATATTCATCCAACTTGCCCTTCATCCCTACCTCCATCCCTCCCTCCATTGTTGCACGTACATTCCTTTCTCGTAGCGCACTTTATTCAGAATGTGATTTATCTTCTCTAGGGAGCGACGACGGACCCAACGGTTGTAGCGTTGCTTGCGTTGCACGAAGGGCTTGATGTAATACTGCGATCACGGGGAGGAGAATGAGGGAAAGGGAGGAGAGGAGGGAGGGAAGAGGAAAGGACGGGTGGAACTGGCCGATCGACGCAGGGGAAAGATATGCGAAATGATGCCCCCCCACCCACGCGTGTCATTTTTAATGCGCCATTTTCTATAGAAAGTACTCCACAGAGGGAAAAGCGGGCAGGACTGCCTAAGACGAGACTTTGAAATTTACTTGCTATCCAACATACCTTGCGGGCGCTCCACCGTTTAGCCAAGCCCTCGAACTGTGCCCCATCGTTCAAAAACTCCATGGCCTGTAGTTATTGGTGCATGAATATGAACGCGTGCATATCAAGAAGCTGTTTTACTTTAGCTTAGCATCACATCTAACCTTCCCCCTTGCCAACCCATCAAATCTCCAGCGCTCACCGCCTGCTCGCTCCCATTGAATTCCGCGGTGCCAGCCCACCGGTGCCGCTGCTGTTGGTGCATGTGCGCTGACTGTAACGAGTGCTGCTGCTGCGGGTGTTGTCGTTGAAAGGCCCCACCCAACGCGGCCATGAGACTCCCACGGGCACTAGCAGCGAGGGCTAGCGGGGCGACTCGGAAAGCATCCTGGCTCCAGGAGAATATGGGGCGAATGAACCGCGAAACCATCGTGACCTGCTCGAGAGAGAATGATCACCTGTGGTCGTGTGGGAGTGGATAGAGGTTGGGGTTGGATGTGCAGGTGGCAGGCTCATGTTGTGGAAGACTTTCCCTTGCCACTCCCGGATGATCCATGGTGATGATGATGGCGATGATGATGATGCCGCCAGTACAGTGACCGCTAGAACCAACAGAGCTCCGCGAGGCCTCTTGAACACCATTCAGAGACTTATGATCTATCCAAGTGTACCTCTTGCATGTGTTCCCAACTCTATGTGTGCGGAAGAGGCATAATAAAAAGCCGGAGGGAGAGCGAATCGCCCGGACCCGCAGACCTTACACCTACTCTTTTATTATCGCACCACTCTCACAACCTTTCCAGCTTAAATGCTGAATTTTCCAAGCGGTGGTGGCAAGTGGAGCAGCCTGAGTGGTCAGGCGCCAGGGGGCGGGGCCGCGGCTGCCGATGGCATGGCAAGGATCAAAGCCAAGCTGGACGAGCTGGACCGGGTAATGCTCGAAGGTAAGAGTAGGTGGGTAGTAGGGCTATGCATGCATGTGAAGAGGAAATGTATGAACATCCTTTTCTTCAATTGTGTTACAGCTGAGAAGTCTTCTTGGTTTGATTCTTCCCATGGCGGGCGTGAGATACGGCTTACTTGTTTGCAGCCCATGAGATGAGACCACTGCTGTCCTCCTTACAACCTTTCACGTACGCGATCTCCTCATGCTCATGATGTTAGGTTTACCTGCTTACCTTGAGGGTAATGAGTGCGTTTCTTTGTATTCGTCAACGTATCCTATTACTTAAAGCTATCTTTTCCCCCTCTTCTCCCCCCTCCCCTCGGATTAAACAGAAAATATTTAATCGTTTTCCTGGCTATCTCTCTCCCTCCCTCCCTCTCTCCTTCCCCAGGCCGACGCGAAAATGGACGGCGCCTGCAAGAACAGCAGCGAGTGACCCTTCTGGCCGAGGTGGGGTACAAGGCGACAGAGCTCAGCAAAGTCAGGGAACAGCTGGTACAAGCACAGCAGCGAAAGGTGTTGGCGGAGGAGAGGCTGAGGGCCCATGAGATAATTTGCCAGGTGCAGCAGACGATAGAGGATGCTTTTGTGTGCACGGGCAGGAAGCCTGGAGCGCAGGAGCACAAGGAAAGAGTGTGACAGGAGTGAAAACAGTAAATGGCATGTACAGTATATAGACTGAAGGAGGAGAGCCTAGATAGAAGAAAAGAGAAAGAAAACGCTTATTCATGTATGATGCTTGATATCTAAAGATGACCGCCTTTATCTTCTCGGTCTATTTCGTACTTCTTGACTCCTCACATACACACATTGGAAGCGCTCAATCATACTTGCTTCTTTCATTCTCTGAGTCGTTTCTATCCGCAGGGGCTTTGATAGCACACTTATGGAATCATGTACACACGGTGTTTTATTTTTTTGGTTGGTATGACCAACTACATGCCATTCACATCAATACTTTTTGCCTTTTTTGCCTCCCTTTTTCTGTGCCCGTGCTGCCGTGGTGCTATCAATTTCTGAGTTTCCTTGCAATGCTCTCTTTACATTCATTTGTTGTTGCTGCTATCTATATCGTTGATGCCGCTATTTTCTTCTACACACGAATGGTGTGGTGTGACAGCGCTGGGCAAATCACCTTTCAACTCCCCCTTGCCACTGCTTCTGCGACTGTCGTTTTCATTAGAATCACTGTTACCCTCACTGCTGCTCTCAAAACCATCGCCATCGGTGCTGGTACTGCTGCCACTACTATACATACTGCTACTGCTATTGCTCTTGAACATGCCGGCATCACAACTTACCAACCTTGGCTTACCCTCCTTTCCTCCCTCCCACCACGTCGACACCGCCGCCGCCGAGGACCGAATCGAGTGGAGGGAGGGAAGAGCGGCGTGGCTGAGAGGGACGTCCACCAAGCGTCCCTTGCAAGGGATGCAAGGGTCTGGATGCCGGCGTGCGTGCTCATGATAGTGACCGTCAGTACCTATCCAGGCGTCCCAGAAGCGCGTCACGGCACCGTAGGCTCCAACATTGTGCGAGTGGTGGTAATCATGCCTGGACGGAAGACATGTGAGAAAAGGCGAAGAAATGGAAGATATGGGTCGGCTACTATTCGAACCAAGCATAGATCGAAATGATCTCACACAAAGAAAACTCTCTCCACCTTCACCTCCTTCCCACCTCTCCTTCTCTTCCCTTCTCCCTCACTCTACTCACATCTGCGGACCATTGAAAAAAGGTAATTGCGTGAAAGGACACCACGGAAAAGCATAACCCGAGTGTGCTGCACATGTCTCCCAGACGCGAAAGCTCGTCCAACCTAGCATGACAAGGAGGTGGGAACCAAGGAGGAGGCAGCCCGCGAGGGTGGGGAGGACGTCACACATCGCCACTTCCACCAGTCCAGCGTACTCAGAGTTGACCGAGATGTTGACCTGGGAAAAAAGGTGGGAAACCACAATAAAATAGTGAGTTCTAAACGTTTGGTGGATACGAAGAGATACGAGGGGGATCAGCAGGGCCACCACGCAGGAGACTACACGATTCCCTCAATCCCTCCCTCCTTCGTTACCCTGAACTCGTGATGCTTCTTGTGAAAGTGTTTGTACAGCAATCGATGATGCATCAGTCTATGAGTCCAGTAGAATAGTGTGTCATTTATGGCTAAGGCCAAGACCCAGTGCTTCAGGACAGTTGGCCACGGCGGCAACGGCGCAAAGACCTCCATTCCCATGTACTTGAAGGCATCAAACAAGATGAATAGAAAAGGTAGGCGACCGAGGGCAGATCGGACGCACACCTCTTCCAGACACTTCTTGATTAGAGCGTTATCAGGCATGGTGGCTCGTTTTTGAATGCGGTAGCGGAGAAACCAGTCTTGTGCCCAGCACAAGTAGTAAAAGCCCGCGACGAACAGGTACCAAAGCTCGCTTACGAGGTACACGCCCAACTGCAAGGGTGGGGATGAAAGAGAAGAAAGCACAAATCAATTAATATGGTTGACCTTATGTCCGTTTTCCCGTCAGAGGTCCTCCCTTTACTTATTCCCGCCACGAGATGAACTCCCATACACTCACACATTCACACACCCACACAGATACACAGGTACACACACACACACACCAAGAATGTCAAGCGTTCACTTAGACCCAGTCCTTGGATTAGGGAGAGCCACAGCCGGCTTATGGCGTCCATATTACGCTGCTTCTTGATTGGGAGAAATGCGCACTTATACAAGGCAGCGAAGCAGGGCGCGAGGTTAGGAGTTGCGAGATTGCGCTGAAGATGGTCTAACTGTGGGTGACAAAGGGTGCAGCGATCTGCCGCCTGTCGCAAGAATGGCTTGACCCTATCAGGTTGGTGGAAACAGCTCTCCTCTCCTAGGCTGTTTTTGTTGTTGTGTGGGAAAAAACGATAGCAAAGCAGACGAAGGATGAGGGACGTAAACTTGGAAGAGGTAGAGGATCAGTCAAAAAAACAACAGGCTTCACCCTTGAGTGAGCACCGTCCTAGCAATACACTTGCTGCGTCAGAGTTCGACTTGGAGACTGTGCTTGCGCGACGAGGTGCGGGAAGCAGAGTGAACGTGACCCAAGAACGCTTTGATCGTGTGACATCAATTGTACCACCCTACAGTGGGCGATGGCCCATATGCTCCTTGTGAGTATCTGGGAGCAGCAGAGCTGACTAATGAGTCGGGGAAAATTAAATGGAGACAATGAGAATTAATTGTGCTTGAGAAGCAAGGAATAAGCCACCAAACCAAACAGGAGGTAGGCACGTATATATCACCCCCAACTATATCCAGCAGCGGCCAAAACACCAGAACACCCGTAAAAATCACAGATGAAGCACAATGCGTTGGTTGATCTTCCGTCTGTCTGCCTTTTTTTTCTTTTTTAACTGGGTTTCCACCCTTTCTTCTTCCCTCCTCACCAAAAATCAGATGTGAAAATATCTGCTTCCTTCTTTTCTTCCCTTCTTTTACATTTTTCTGCTCCGTCCAAGCCCCCCCTTCATTCCCTCCTTTATTCCTTCTCCATCACAGTCGCTCCCTCTACTTCTTCTTCTCTACAACATCAGGCGATGCGCTCAAAGTTACAAAGCCTGCGGCTAGGGAGGCGGCAACGGTGGCCCCAAGGAGGATGTAGGAGGCTTCGGACACGCCGCGGTTATCCAACATGTTGGGGTTGTGGTCCCACAGCTGAAGGAAGGAACGGAGAGAGAGGGGAAGGGTGAAAAAGAGAGGGTGAGCATGAATGTCGTCGTGTCGATTAAAAATAAATATACAAGACTGATGAAAACATCAGGAGGGAAGCACCATGAAATACCGCAGCGCGTCACAAGAGCTCAAAACCCACTCATACCCCTCTGTCCCTCCCTCTCAAGCTTACATAATGTCGCAACCCCGATCCATAGTGGTAAATCAGGGGAAACGAAAACAACACCTTGGCTGGGACGCCCACCATGGAGTTGCCCAGGCTGCTCATAAGGGCCGGGACGTCTCCTCCTCCCAACGCAACCAACGATATGCCTGTCAACCCTACGGTTAATGCTCCGCCAGTAACACGCGTAGCGATGGACGTCAAGGCACCAATGGGGAATTTGTAAATAGTCACGTGGGGGGAGACCGGACGGCCTTTGGAAGGAGGGGGAGCGGAGGGAGAGAGGGAGGGACAGGGAGAGAAATGTCAGGGGAAGTGTTGATAAAGCGACTGCTGAATAACCAGGTAGCGAACACAAACAGAAAACAATGACGTACCAGTCCTGGCCTGCCGTTCGGTGTAGGACTCTTTCCCTGCGGTGCTAGTAGAGAGTTTGCGGGGCACGATCTACGTTGGTGGTGGAGGGAGGGTGGTGGGTTGTATCAGCGAGTTTGTTGAGGATGACAAGAATGGGCAGGAGGAGAGGATGGGAGGAACCAAGGTTCGCATAACCAAAGGGCGAGTTAAGTGTCGAGGAGCATGACAGGGCATCATGGTGTGCTTGTGAGATGGCGGTGGTGGAGGTGCCGTCGCTTTGCTCGATGGCTGAACTTGATGATCACATGGGCAAGAGTTCTAGAGACAGCATTAGCTGTGGTCTTGCAGCATCGCATGCCCTGCACCACCGCACATGCATCTAGTTTCTCGCTTTTCCCGTGCGCCAACGTTCATGTCCCTCATGTCCAGTCCACATGCATGCGCGCTAGACCCCTCTCCCTGCCCTTTTTACCTGACATGCCATCGCCGCCGCCTTGTTACTTCTGCCGTTCTGGACGAGGCCTGCACCCACGGCCTTGCAGCTGCCGGCAAAGGCGGTCCGGAGAGGCATGACTTCCTGCATAGGAATGGAGAGCGTGTTGTTGTCTGTGGAGTCAGTGGGTGTCCTTGCTTGTGCCCCCCTCGCGACAAGGCGGGTGTTTTGCTCAAGGGTCCACAGGGGTTCCAAACCGATTCGGTTCCTCGGAGTCGTCATCGTCATCTCATCCTTCCAACGTTCCTGGCTTCTTCATATGTCCTTATGTCACGTTCCGCATACACCGTACAGAAGGCAGGCATCCCCCTGACAAGCTGACCACCACGGCGCGACTGCCGGTTGTTTTTGTTGTTGCCCTGCGAATTCTGCCAGGCTCTCGCCCAAAGCAACGGCAGTCAGCGGCATCATCGCCAACAACCTCGAACGACGAAGAAGTCTTCTTCATTCGTAGGCTCATTCCACCAAAACCCACCAACACACACCCAACTCAGACGTAAGGCATGGATGGGCAGCTAATCCAGAAGAAGGACTGCTCGGCTGCGGTGGCAACGGCGTTGCCGGAGGCCAAGTCGTTGGCGGACGCCGGCAAGCTGGCCGAGGCTGTGGAGCTGCTGCTAGGCATTGAGAAGCAAGCGCGTATGGGCAATGACGTGACCAGTCTAAAGGAAGTGGTGCTGCAGACGGTGCGGCTGGTGCGGGAGCATAATGATTGGGAACAGTTGAACGCGACATTGACGCAGCTGAGCAAGCGGCGGTCGCAGAACAAGGCGGCCATCACTGCTATGGTACAAGAAGCAATGGGACCTTCCTATGTGGATGCTGCCCCCGACGCCGACACCAAGAAGAAGCTCATTACTACGTTGCGTGACATAACGGACGGCAAGATCTTCGTGGAAGCGGAACGGGCGCGCTTGACTCGGACGTTGGCGGCCTTGCTTGAGGCAGAGGGGAAAGTGGGGGAGGCGTGTGATATAATTCAGGATGTGCATGTGGAGACTTATGGGTCCTTGGACAAGGAGGAAAAGCTTGATTTTATCTTGGAACAGATTCGACTGACGCTGGCTAAGAAGGATTTCGTCAGGACATATATTATTGCGAAGAAGGTAACGAAGAAGCTTTTGGATGGGGAGGACCCTGCGTTGCAGGCACTGAAGCTCAAGTTCTACCGATTGATGATAGAGTACCATTCGCTGGCGGAGAAGGAGGCGTTTGAAATCGCCCAGCATTATCATTCCATTTATAACACGCCAGTGGTGAGGGCGGAGGAGACCCAGTGGAAGGAGGCGTTGAGCAGCTGCGTCTTGTTCTTGATAATCGCACCCCATTCGAACCAGCAGTCCGACATGCTGCACCGCCTCGTCTCCGAAGAAGAAGACCGCCTTGCCGATCTTCCCGTCTACAAAGAGATCCTTAAGACCTACACGACCAAAGAAATTATCCTTTACCCCTTGCCGCAGCTCCCCGAGATTGAAGTCCACCCTGCTTTGAATCAGTACGGTCCTGAGCTCGCCAAGCACTGGCTTGCCCAGTTGCGCACGCGTGTGATTCAACACAACATCCGGGTATTGTCTGGCTACTACAAGAAGATCCGTTTGACACGCGCGGCGGAGTTGCTTTCGTTGGCCGTGCCGGAGTTGGAGACGAATATCGCGACGCTCGTAAGTGAGGGCAGCATGTATGCCCGTGTGGATCGGCCGGCGAATCAGGTGTGTTTTGCCCCGCCTAAGGTGGCAGAGGAAGCCTTGTCGGATTGGGCAGCGGATATTTCGGAATTGTTACACTTAGTGGAACGGACGACGCATTTGATTAGTAAGGAGATGATGATTCATAAGGTGGTTTAGGGGGAGGGAGGGAGGGTTTGGTTGGAAGGTGGTTGAAGGAGGGGGAAAGGAGATGTACGAGGGTAGAGAATACATGACAAGAAAATACGGAACGAAACGATACGAACGTGGTGGTCTCTTTAAGGTTTAATCGGTTGTTTTGGTTTTAAAAAGATTTATGTGTGTTTACTCAAGTTTTTTCCATGTTTGGTTGTTTGTATCATCCTCCTAAGTCGTCGATACTACTCCTGTTTTGTTGAAAATTTCTTGCAGAGGTATCTGGATTCTCTTGTCGTGACCTTATTTTTTCTCTCTTCCTTCTCCCTTGTCTTGCTCCTTTTCCTTCTTTTCCTTATTAGATCATAGCTTAAGTTGCGCAAAAAATGATAAAAATGGACAACAGAAACATACCAATATAAAAAAATGAGATGACTTCATAAGGAGGCATTCCGATCAAAAGTTGATCCCTTTTCCGAGTCCCAAAAAGGGAAGTTGCCCTCAGACGTCCGCGTGTTTTGTTTCGGGGGGCGCCACTTACTCGCGCTTCGCGGTAGACAAAGCGCTCTTGCTGTCTTTCGTCTTTCTACATTTCGTTTTGTCCCTCTTCTATTCTCTCACTCTGTGTTACTGTGAATACAGAAGCTTTCTACCCCGCTTCGTATATGCATGTATTCCCTCTTCCTGTTTGACAAAGTCGATGTCATGGCCGTCGCCCTTTTTTTTCTCTCCTTTAAATATCGCCTCCTCGTTTGTCTTTCTCATCTCTATTCTCTTCTTGCGTATCCTTTCAAAATCATCTACGTAACCCCTCTTTTTGTCTTCTTTTACGCTTATCTACCAACGTCCAATAATCACGTTACAAAATATGAAATTAGAATGTGAACCCCCCCAAAAAACTGAATGCCAAGATCCGAAATGGATAAAATAAAACGCAAGATGTGCATTAATAAGATCTCATCCCTTTTCCATACCTCACACTTCGCTCCTCCCTTCTTTTGTCTCTCTTGTCCTTTTTCTACTTCTTATCCAACTCTTTCTTTGTAGGAGTTGCGCTCTGATGGTTAGCCTTCACGCCGCTTGTAACTTCATCCGACTTAATATTCTCATCACTGCTGGTGCTGGTGCTGCTGGTGCTGCGGCTGTCGCTACCCTTTGTCGTAGTCGTAGAGGCCAGGGATGAGGAGGAGGACGCAGAGGACGAGTGGGTCGGCTTCTTGGTGGCATGCGTGGCAGGTGGAGTACTATCCCTTGAGGGCTGCTGCGTAGAGGCTTCGGTGTCAGTCGACGAGGAATCGTCATCGGAGCAGGAGGAAATGGAAGAAGGGGACGAGACTGGCGTCATGACGTTTTTCTTTGCTATGTCTCCAGACGTCGCTGCGACAGAGGAGGAAGAGGTAGCGGAAGAGGGCTTCTGAATGCGCACGGGACCCGCTGTGGCCTTCGTGGCCGGCATGTGCTGCTGCTGATGCATATTCGTAGCCATGGCCATCTCCATCTGGTTGTGCGCACGGCTCTCTAACATTGCATAGGCCTCACGGGTCGCCTCATAATTATTACTACAAATGAAAAAGCTCACGTACTGTGCTTCCACATCCCTCGGTGCCGCCCATACCCTGGCCATCGAAATCTCCTCGATTTTCTTAAGATTCAACGCCTGCTTTCCCACCATTAATCCGGACAGCATTGCAGGGCACACAAACATGGCCCAAATCGGCACTTGCGGATCAAACCGATGCAACCATTGCAAAATCATTTCATCGGATAACCTCAGAATTGCTTCCGCTGTTGATTTACCCCCCGGCATCTGCGTCGTGGCCGTTATCCGGATGCAAGGGTGCGGGGTAAAGGTCGCCTCCATCCAATCCGCCCCGGAAAAAGACTGGATGTACGCCAGAATCTGAGGGCAGTTTTTGAGCATTCCCAGCTTCTCTAGGGAGGACGTGCCGCTAGGGCAAGGACGAATGAAGGTTAATCCACGTCCCGGAGGCCAGTCTTGCAGGTTTGTGTCGCGGAGCTGGTTGAAGGGAGGTATGCCGGCGTAAGGCTGGAACGGCAGGAGGCGCAGCTGGGATTGCTGGGGTTGTGAAGAAGAAGTATGGGATGACTTCTGTGACACTAGTGAGGCCTGTACTGGCTTGACGACGTTGCTAGTGGTGGCGGCAGCGGTGGCAGCAGTGGTATCCTTCTTGTCCGTCTTATTGCAGCTGTCCTCCGGAGGCGCTTTTGCTGCGACGGCTTTGGCTTTCTCTTTGTTGGTGTCCGAGCCCGCCGTGCCTTGCAGCTGCAGCTGCTGCTGCTGCTGCTGACCCTTCTTCTTTTTCTTGCTCGACGTGTTGGCTTGTTGTGTCGTAGCCGTGATCGTGGCCATCTTGCTTCCGGTGGCGGTGGTAGTCGGGATCTCCTCGTCCTCAACCCCAAATGCCTCTTCCACCGCCTTGGGAACTGCAACGACGCCCGCGCTGCTGCTGCTGCCAATACTCTTTCCATCCGCGTTCATGTTGGCTACGACGACCATTTTTCCCTGGCTTTGGTGGAGTGGAAAAAGGAAAAAGGTTCAGTGGAGTGGTCGTACAAGGTCACTTCAATGCGGCAAGCAAGGCCGAGCTACGAAGTAGCACTCGGGGAGTGCGGCGGGTTGGCATGACGGGAGATCAACTAGGAGGCAAGATAGACAACATAAAGCAAACAATCTGGTGGCGTGGCGAGGGTGTACAAAAGTGCCTTTGAAAATGACCAGAGGGCATCTGAAAGGGACCAGAGGGCAACACCCACCAAAGCAAAAGGCTGCCGAGTACAACGCAAATCTTGCATTGTGTCATGTGCAACTTGGAAAAGATCTCCCCCGCAGACGGCGAGAGCTAGCGATGTGAGGGGGACAGGGATATGGAATGAATCGCGGGAAAATCGGAAGCGATGATTGCAGGGTGGACGATGGCGACTAAGGTTATTTCTTTGTTGAATTTCGTTGATCTTTGTGTGTGCCAAATTTATCTCATTGGTCATGGCGTGTGCTACATTAAATTGAGGTGCAGCTGGCCCCCTCGCAAGCCCTACCATTGGCCTCTCAAAATATGTGCATGCACCAGGTATTTACATGGGCGACTGTATTCGTCTTCACTGTGCGCTTTCATTTTTACGTAACTTATCTCCTCTCCCTCCTCCCTGTTCCCCTATCCTCCTCGCCCCTCACACCTCACACCCACTGCAGCTGCTCAAACATCCGTGCGACTTCCAATCGGCCGAGCTCGCTCGCCCCCGGGTTCACCACCGAGTTCAAATGTTGATGGTCACAAAGCCAGGCACTCTTCACCCGGCATCGTACCATCCCTTCCTCTTCTTCTCCCCCCCCCTCCCCAGCCCCCCTCCCTCCCTTTCTCCCTCCATTCCCATCTCCTACTACTCTCTCCACTCCCATCGTCACGCCCCGCAGTACCCTCAAATTCCCTTCCAAAAACACCGCTTCCGGCACGATAATCACCCATAACTCTTCCTCCTGTGGTGTTGAGCTCACATCCCATCCCAACGAGCAGGCAGTCGCCCCGCTCCACGTCGAGCCCGCGCGTATGACAGAGGCAAGCTCGGCCACTCTTCCATTCTGCCGATCAATGACTGTAAAGTCGAGCTCGCAAGGGCCTTGCAGACCGAAAAAGGTCATAGCTGCAAAGAAAAATGGATAATGGAGGGGAAGAGAGGAGTGAGGTTGCTGGTCGCGGGAAAGGGAGATCGCAGAATGGGGAGGAAGGCACATGCCTTATGAGGATTTCGTACCTTGACTCAGATTCGAAAACACGAGCTCCTTGTTCTGTACAACCAGCTCCGGTTGCAACGTCCACCCTGAAAATTCAAACAAATTTACAGGGAAATTATCGTCGAAGCGCCCCCGGCCCGCGTACAGTACTACCGACTTGCCGGTGCTGCTGCTCTTGTGAGCCCGAAAATTAACAGCAAGGTCGAAATCAGTAAAGGGGCGGGCCGGAGGGGGATGACGGATTCGATAACGGGCCCAGGCGCGCTGTGTATAGAGTGTGTAGTAGTGCTGCGGTCGTTGCTGCTGCAGCTGAGTTTGGTTTGGCTTCTCGTCTGCTTCTACAGAACAGGATGAGGGGGGTGGAGGGATCGTTACTATCCATGCCCATCGTGCCGCGCAGAAAGGTCCCCAGATCTCATTTGTCCTCGATATGGCATTCCAGCCTGTGGAAACGAGCCGCACTCGGTGTGTTATTTCGGGGTAGGACAAGAAGGAGAGGGCGTGGATCCACAGATCATCGTTGAAGGTAGTCTTGGAAGTAGTGAAGGTGTAGGAGGGAGCTGACCGTGGTGCAGACGTGGAGGAGGAGGAGGAATAAGGTAGCATGGGAGCGATGGAATGGTGTGATGTATGCTCTGGCATCGCTGCTGCGACTGCTGCTGCTGCTGCTGCTGCTGCTGCTGCTGCTGCTGCAGGTGGTGGTGGTGGAGGGTATGCCGCCGCTGCTGCTGATGGTGCCCGTGCTGGTGTGCCTGATGTGGGCGGCGCTTCCTGTGTCTGATTGCTGCCTTCTAATCGAGCCGACCGTCGCATGAAGAAGGCGGGCAGAAACATGAGGTCTGGGTTTAAAAAGTATTTCTGGCTGTGTTGAAAGGAGGGGGCATGGGGGAGAGAGTCCATGAGACCCGGAGGACATATTTGTTTGTGAAAACAAAAGCGCCGCCGCAGCTCCAGCCACCACTGCCCTTCGAGCAGCTGCAGCAGGAGAAAGAGGGGAAATGGAAGGCTCTGTACAGGTGATGGGGTTTATGCTGGCGCGCGATAGTGTCAGGCGTCCATGAGGGATGATCTCTCGCCGACTTCTTCAGCCTTCCCTCCCTTCCCTTCTTCCCCGAGGCCTATACATATACTTTTTTTTACAATTTTACACCATTGCCTTCAGACTCATCAGAAACCCCCGTCAACGTTATGCACCTTCGCACGCTTTTTTCTTCTTTTGGCCCTCACACGCGTAACTCCCACAGACTTGCACCTTGTACGCACCAAGCAACGACGACTCGCACCCCCCCCTGGCCGGCACCAATCACCATGGCTGTGTCAGCTCTGCCCTCGACGAGGGAGGGCCTGGACAAGCTCCTTTTTCGCCTCGTCATGGCCGAAGAAAGCCGTATTGAGTCCCTCATCTATTTTCATTTACCCCATCTCCTTGATATGCTAAGCACCACGACCGATGACACGGTCCGGAACAAGGTAGTGGAATGCTGCTCTCACCTCATCAAGCGCTTGCGTGCCGACAGCAAATTGCAAGTACCCTGTGATATTCTCCTCATAAAAGCAAGGGCACCGACTGCGGGAGCTTTCACCAGGAATTTTGCGTTGGTTTTCCTTGAGATAGGCTGCCCTCGGTTGCCCCCGCAGGGAAAAAGTGAGTTGGGCCAGGCATTGTTATTGGGCTTGGCAGCAGAGGGCACGTCGGAGAAAGACCGGCATTACGGACGGCAGCAGGTAGCATTGGTGCATAGATTGTTGGAGGTGCTTGAGTTTATTCAGCCTCCTCCAACCACGCTGGTCGCGCATCAAGTCATTACTGCTGCCACAGCTACTACTACTGCTGCCACTGCTACCACTGCTGGAAGCGGTAACAGCATGGACGTTGAAAACCTTCCTCCTTCTCCTCCCTCACCTTCCCCCAAAGACCTAGCCTTCCTCCTGGAGCTCTTCCTCGACATCCTCCTCATCCCCAACGCCTCCCGCCTTCTCCCTCCCTCCCTCCCTCCCTCCTCCTCCCCCTCCCCCCCTCCCCTCATCCCCATCCACGGTCTCTCCCACGACGCTCTTCTCCGTCTCTCATCCCACCCGTCCCTTTGGTCCTCTCTGTCCTCCTCCTCTGCCTCCTCCGCCCAATCAACCCTCAGCAAACTCAAACTGCACGTCCTCCGCCTCCTCCACTCCCCCCTCTTCACCTACCCCGCCTCCCTCCCCCTCCTCCTTATCGCCGCCACCGACAGCGAAACCCGCGTCAAGGAAAAAGCTGAATCCCTCGTCAAATTAGAAACTGACGCCCGGGCCACCAACAAATCTTCCCTCCCTTCCTCCCTTCGTCGGTCCCTCGACAAGGAACTGGCCGACCGCTTGCTTCGCCTCTTCCTCGGTGGACCATCCCTCCCTCCCGCCCTCCCTCGCACCCTCATTTCGGACCCCATGAGGATCAAACTGTTAGAGTGGGGCATGCGCGAGGTCCCGGAGACTCTGGTAGAGGAGACGGGCCTCTGCCTCAAAGCTGCCCTGACAGTCTTAACCCCTTCCTCCTCCTCCTCCTCCTCGTCGCGGCATGAGGAGGGTATAGCGATACGAGCTTTGGGGGCACGTTTGGCGGCATTTGTGGCCGTGCGTTGTCCTCCTTCTCCGTTTGCCTTGGCGGGGCCTCTGCTCCTGGCGGCGGTGAAGAAAGTCCTGGTAGGGTGTTATCAATCCCTGTTGTTGCAGCGAGGGATTGGGGGAGGAGGGAGAGGGCCGGAGAGAGGGCGGGAGGGGTCGGCGTTGGACAGGGAGGTGGTGTTGAGGGAGGGATGTTATGAGACTCTGGCGGCATTGGCGCATAGAATGGGGGGAGGGGCCGTGCATCTGCGGCATGTGCAGCAGCAGCAGCAGCAGCAGCAGGAGGAGGAGGGGGGAGAGGACGAGGAGGGAGGGAGGGTAGGGGAACCTGGGCCGTGTGTGGCAGCAGCGCAGGTGCAAGCACAGCCGCAGCTGTTGTTCAGCGACCCGCTGTTGCTGCGGCTCTTGTTCGAGGCCCTTGCATCCGAGGGGCCGGTGCAGGCGATAAAGGTCGCTGAAGCTCTAGGTGCGTCCATTTTCTATGTTTATTTTATGTTATTTATTTCATTTTAGTCATTAATTAATCAGTAAGTCATTCACGTTTGATCTACATGCATCACTTCTTTCCTTCCTGTAATCCATAGGTGCCCTTCGAACAGCTTACCTTCCAGCACAACAAAAGCTCGGTCGCCCGCCCCTCGAGATGTCTCAGTTCTTGCCCCTCCTATCTCAAGCCGCCTTCCACCCGCAACCCCGCGCCCGCCTCGCTGCGGTTGAATGGTCCATCACCGCCCTTCCTCCCTCCCTCTCTCTTCCCCGTTGCCTCTGTCTCTACCTACTGGACGACCCGGTCCAATCGGTTCGAAAGGCTGCAACTGCTGGTTTGAATGTGCCGTTTCTCCCCACCACCCGCGCGGGAGAAGAAGATGAAGTCCCGGCGTACCTCGAGGCCACGGATGTGATGGCAGCAGCAGCAGCGGCAGCAGCAGCAGCAGTAGGAGAAGGAGGAGGAGGGGGGGGAGGGAAGGGGGGAGGGATGCCTCCTCCGTTCCCTACCCTGCTTTCCGCCCTCCTCTCCACAGATCATAACGTGGAGAAATTTTCCCTCTTCAGGATGGAGGTCAAGGGCCAGGCCCGCTCCCTCCACTTCCTCTACCTCTCCCTCCTCACCACCCTCGCTACAACTGCATCCGGTAACCCTTCCTCCCTCAATCCCTCCCTCACTCCCCTCCTAGCCTGGCTCCGCACTCACGGGCTCGGCGATCCCCTCCAGGCCAAGCAAGGCCCTCGCCGCCTCCTCCTCTACCGCTCCGCCTCCTCCCTTCTCTCCCTCCTCCCGCCCTTCCTCCCTCCCGCCCTCCTTTCCCGTCTCGCCGAGACCGATCTTTCCCTGCCCTTCCTCCAGGGATGGCTCACGCATGAAGACCCGGAAGTGCAAGAAAACATCGCGAGGTAAGCACCTCCCTCCCTCCCTCCCTCCCTCCCTTCTTCTCTCTCTCTTTTTCTGAGAGGCTCTTGCTTTGGCTATATCAAAGGATTTAACGCTAATTGCCATGTGTGCTTCTGGAGCAGGAATCATATTCATCCTCCCTCCCTCCCTCCCCCCCTTCTGTCCCCCTCAAATCAGATTGTATGGGTCTCTTGCCCCGGCCATGTCGAGCGAGAAGACAACCATCGCCTTGTACGCCCTGGCAGCCATGGTGGACAAGGCGGTGGAGCGGAAGAACAGCCGGGGGGCGCGGGGACCGATTCTGGCGATTGGAGAGATGATTGCCGCAGCTACTGCTGCTGGTGCTGCCACTGCTGCTGGTGCTGCTACTGGTGGTGCTGCTACTGCTGGTGCCGATGCGGCGGACGCAGGAGCAATTGCAGCAACAGCAGCAACAGCAGCCGCAGCAGGAGGAGGGAACGACCCGACCACGGTGATCATTGTGGCTGCATCTGCCGTTGCACGCGCTGCTCGCCACGACCTCGACGACCTGCATCTTGCCGCCTGCCTCTCCCTCGCCCGGATGGGGACCTTTGCACCCCTTCCCCTCCTCCCTCCTTCCCTCCCTCCCTCCGGCCCTCCCGGCGCTCAGACCACTCACGCAGTCATCGAGTCGCTTCTCCAAGACCTTCGAGCATCAGGAGGAGGGGCAGGGAAGGAACGAAGAGGCGAGGCAGCAGCTGCCTGTCTGGCCGCTCTCGCGAGGGGGGGGGGGAGGACGTTGCCACTGAAGAAAGAAGGGATTGAGGTGTGCTTGGGTGTGGGGGGGGTGAAGGATAATGAGCTTCAGTTCGCGGTGGGACAGGCGTTAGCGGCAATGGCACTGGTGTGGGGGGGGTGGGGGGAGGGAGGGGAGGAGGGCGAGAAGGAGGGAGGAGGGGAAGAGTTTGAGACGGTATGGAGGGGCGTGGTGGAGGACAAGGTGGAGAACAACAGTCCGCATGTCCGAGCGGCGGCGACGGTGTGGATGATGGTCTTGCTCTCCGAAGTAGCAGCAGCAGCCGCATCACCACCCCCACCCCCGATAACACCACCACTCACCACTACTGCTCCTGCTCCTGCTCCTGCTGCGGCTGTGGCTGCACGGTCTCTTCTCCCCCTCCCTCGGCTCCTGCAAGCCCAAGCCGTCCTCGTCAAGCTCCTGAGAGACAAATCAGATCTGGGTCAGGAAGTCGCCGGGAAGGCTCTTGGAGTGATCTACAGCCTCGCGTCTTCCCTCTCTTCCTCCTCCTCCGCTTCCTCTTCCTCCACCACCCCCTCCTCCCTTCCGCCCTCTTCCTCGAATGAAATCCTCAGCACCTTGACCAGCGCTCTTGTCCTCCTCCTCCGCGGCCCCTCGGCCACCCTCCAACCCACCAACCTCGAGCTCAATGTCCCTGCCTCTCTCCTCCCTCCCTCTATCCCCCCCTCCCTCGACATTGGCACGCACAACCCGTTCCGAGAGTTGTGCTCCTTGGCAGCGGAGCTAGGGCAACCGCAGCTCCTCTACCATTTCCTCGCCCTCCCCTCGACTCACCCGGCTTGGTCAGGCCGACGGGCGTCCGCGTATGCGAAGCTGTCAAGAGGGATGGAGGGAGAGGGAGGGGGGGAGGAAGGGCTGCAGGGTGCACTGATGCCCTTACTTCCTCGATTGGTGCCCAGGCTCTACAGGGCGAGGTTCGAGCCGACACAGGCCGTCAGACAAGCGATGGAGCCGGTATGGAGATCGGTAATAGCTGCAGCAGCAGCAGATAGGGCAGGGGAGGGAGGGAGGGAGGGAGGGAAGATGGTGATAAGTCAATATCTGGATGTGATTTTTGAAGATCTGTTGAAGGCGGCGGGAAGTAGGAAATGGAGGGAAAGACAGGCAGCAGTTGCAGGGCTTGCGAATTTACTACCAGGGAGGACGTTCAAGGAAATAATGGGGGAGAAGGAGGGGGCGGGGGAGGGAGGAAGGAGGTTGGAGAGTGTGTGGGTCACGGCGTTTAGAGCGGTGGACGATTTGAAGGAGAGTGTGCAGCTGGCAGGGATTGACCTGGCAAAGAGCCTGACGCAGCTGACGGGGAGGTTAAGCAATCGGGAGGAGGCGCCGGGGGAGGAAGTGAAGGAGGTCGTGGGGGTGGTGTTGCCCTTGTTGTTGACGCAGGGATTGGTGAGTAAGGCGAAAGAGGTGCAGGCTGTGGCGGTGATGATGCTCGTCCGAATGGTGAAGGGAGCGGGGGAGTGTCTGAGGCCTTGGCTTGCGGAGCTGGTGAGTGCCCTGATTGAGGCGCAAAGTGCCATCGAGCCACAGCAGCTGCAGTACATGCAGTTTCACGCCACCAGCAGTGGGATGACGGAGGAGGGGATGGAAGTGAGTAATCAGACAGCCCTTTCTTCCCTCTCTCCCTGCTCACGCCTTCTTCCCCTACCTCCCTGCCTCCCTCCCCTTCTTAATAGCAACTCCGCTGCGGCCTTTGCCCCTCGCACCTTGTCCACACCCTTCTTCTATTCCCGGGGGGTCAGCTTGAACTCACGTCGTCACACTCACTCACCATCCCTCCCTCCTTTCTCCCCCTTTCCCCCTCCCTCCTTCCCCTTCTTCTCCGCAGCAACTCCGCTACGGACTCTCCCGCTCGGGTCCCCTCCAAGAAGCCCTCGATCACTGCCTCAAAGAACTCGACGGCCCATCGCTCACCTCCCTCCTTCCCTCCCTCCTCCTCCATCTTCGTTCGGGAGTTGGCCTCAACACACGCTGTTGCGCGGCCAACGTCGTCGTCGTTCTTGCCACCCGCTTCCGTCTTGAAATCAAACCGCACCTTCCCTCCCTTCTTCGTGTTCTGGCTGCGGGGTCCTTGTCCGAACGCAGTAGTACTGCCCAACGATTTTTCCTCTCGGCTCTCGCAACCGTTGCCAAGATTGCCCCTGAAGGAGAGGAAGTTCGGAAAATTATTATAAAATTAACCAAGGAGTATAAACGCGTCGCGGATGTGGTAGCATGGAGGGGGAGAAGGCTGCCGGTGGTGCTTGCCCTGAAGCACTTGATAGGGGCCGCAGCGGAGGGTTTGGAGGAAGGAGCATGGGCGATTGTATTGCCTCTTGCGTATGTGGGGCGGTTTGAAGAGGAGGAGGAGGGGGGGGGAGGGAGGGACGGAGGGGTGAAGCCAGCATGGGAGGAGATTTGGATGGAGGGATGCGTGGCATTGGGGAAGGGGGGAGGGAATACGGCACGTGTGCTAGGGATAGAGCTCTGCATGGAAGTAGAGAAGGGGCTCAGGTCGTCGTCATGGGGGGGGAGGAGGGCGGCGTTGCTTGCTTTGGTTGATTTGACGGGGAGCTTGGGAAAGGGGGGATTGAAGGAACATGCATTTAAAATGTTGAGTAATTTGTTTGAGATGGTGCCGGGGCGGTTGTGGGAGGGGAAGGAGAGTGTGCTTAAGGCGTTGGTGCAGGTGGTAGGTGTTTGCCCAGAGATCTTGATGGAGGGAGGGGGGGAGGAGGGGTGGCTGTGGTGGGAGGAGGGGGGAGATGGAGGGGAGGATTTTTTTTGGTTCCCGGCGGGATTATTGAGGAGTGGAGAGGGGGGAGAGATGGTGGTGGTGGTGATGGAGGAGGAAGAGAGAGAGAAAGAGGGAGAGGGGGGCGGGGAGGGAGGGGCAGTGACAGAGGGACCGGCGGTGGAGGGGGAAGGGACGGAGCAAAGGGACGAGAATGCGTTTGCACGGTTGGATTCCGAGGAAGAGGGTGGTGGTGATGGGCCCGAGAATGGCAGCAGCAGCAGTTGCAGTAAAAAGAGCAGTTTGATGGAGGTGGCGGAAGACAACGCTGTCAAAGCAATAACTACTCCTGTTGTTGTAAGCAGCAACAGCAGCACCAACCCCAACACCAACACCGACACCGGTACCCGCAAGCTTTCTTATCGCGGCCTCGTCCGCGTGTTGGTAGAGCAATGCCATCGTTCCCACCGTGACTATCGACGGGCCGCCGTTCAGTGCCTGATGGACCTTGCCGTGGCGCTCCCCCAATTTAATGTCCTGGAAATGACGCAGGAAACATTGATTAAGATGGCGGGAGGGATAGAACTGATGAGTGGAGGAGGTGGTGGAGAAAGAGGAGAAGGTAGAGAGGGTGTAGAGGGAGGGGAAGTGGACCACGTGCTGAGGGCGTGGGCGGTGGAGGCGCTTGGGACTTTTTTCCCCTCCTGTGTTGTTGCAACCGCTGCAATTGCTGCTACTGCGGGAGCTGCTCCTACTGCTGAGGCCTATAATGTATCTGTCTACAACACGCAAAAAGATGCGCTTGGATGGCTACTCCGCATGCTGTTGTCTCGTGCGACCTACTCCGTGTGGAGCCTCCGTCGAGCAGTTTACAAGGCCTTGCGGTTGATAATGCAACGTATCTACGTCCGCCCCGATGCTGACAGCCGCACCGACACCTGCATAAGTACTCCAGCGCAGCAGCAGCAGCGGCTTCCACCCAGTTTGCTCACCGGTGCAACTATTGAGAAGGTCATCTCGGCTTCTCTGAAGGGGATTGAAGATGCGAAATACCACCAAATAAGAGAGGTGGCTACTGACGTGCTTCTTTCTTTGATCAAGCGTCCAGAGATGGAAGTACGTGTGGCACTCATCCCGCAGTCAGAACGAATGGCGATGACCTTGGAAAAGGTCGTCATGGACAGCAATCCGGGGGTGGTACGTTTGGCAATGGAGGCCAAGGCGTTGTTGCATGGGTTGGGGGGATAAATTAGTGAGGAGCAGACAAGGGAGGAGGTTGATAATGTCTTTCTTTGGGGGGTAGAACAGGAAAGGGAGGGGAGGGAGAATGTGTGTGTACAAAGGGATGAAAAATACTCGAGGAGGTGTAGCTAGAAAGGAAGCGAAGAGAGGAAGCATCTAAAAAAGAAAGATGGAGGGTATGTGAGATTCTCCACGAACATCCAAGTTTCCCTTGATCCTTTTTGTACATGAAGGCCATGAAAAACGTCACCACTTACTGTACAAGGTCACTAACTGCACCTAGAGACATGACAGTGTCACCCAACGGGAAGCTTACCCAGGGATGGGCCATCATAAGGGCGATTCCTTGATGCCTCGCGCCGTCTCGCTGACAAACTTGTCTCCGCCACACACAATGCAGTCTGGGTGGATCTGGCTGGTTCCACGGAATCTCATGCCCTTGTTGTTCTCATTCCCTGCTTTTGGATGCTTGGGACTGCAGGCAAGGTGCGTAATGCTGGATTCGTCGACCTCCTGACCCCTCACCAAACGAGTGGCTTGGAAGTCTTTCTCTTCTTCTTCGCCCTCGTCTGATCATGCTGATGCACGCGGCACGCTCGCATACCCCAAAAAAGCGCTGTTTGCCCTTCTCCCACATACCACACACCACCGTCCCGCAACACAGAGACGCGTCTTCTTTGCTCCGGCAACCGACAATCCCAATATCAGCACCACCATGGCTCTGGTAAGTACGAATGGTCTGGGAAAGGAATAAACGATGGAGGGAGGACGTGCACTGCACCCCTCGTCATTTCATTGAGCGCAACGAACACAGCTAGTGTTTTCAAAGCAGTCCCAGTCTCGCTCTATGTAGACGGGCGCAACAACAGAATCCGCGTGTCGTGCTTTGCTCAGAAACGCCAGCACTCACCCTCCCTCCGTCCACAACCCTCTCGTCCTCTCACAGAAACTCTACACCAACCCCGGCAACTTTCGGGCCTTTAAAATCCTGGTTGCTGCCCTGTATAACGGCGTGGATATTGAGGTTGTGGACCTTGATCTGGCGGCGAAGAAGAGCTCGGACATCCTGGCCAAGTCTCCGGCGGGCAAGGTTCCCGTGCTCGAGACCCCCCAGGGTCTTCTGTTTGAGAGCAATGCCATCGCGCGCTACATTGCCCGTGCCCGCCGTGATACCGACCTGTATGGTGTGTCGTTTTTTGATTCTGGCCTGGTAGATTCCTGGATTGATTTTGCGGCGCACGAGGTCGAGCTCCCGGCGACGCTGTGGGTGTACCCGGTGTTCGGGTACCTCCCTCACAACGCCGCCGTGACCGAGAAGGCCAAAGCTGACTTGGGCGCAGCTTTGGAGACGCTCGATGCCCACTTGGCGGACAAGACATATCTGGTGGGGGATAAAGTCACCCTGGCCGACATCACAGTTGCCTCTGCGTTGGTCTACCCCTACAAGATCGTCATGAGCCCCGAGTACCGTTCTCAGTACCCGCACGTCCTCCGCTGGTTCCTCACCATCGTGAACCAGCCTCAGTTCAAGAATGTGACCGGCGACGTCGTTCTGGCCGCGAAGGAGCTGGTGCCTTCTGGTGCTCCTCCCGCTCTTGCGATCCCCGCGAAGGGTGCCAAGAAGGAGAAGAAGGACAAGGCCCCCAAGGCGGCTGCTCCCAAGCAAGAGAAGAAGAAGGAGGCGGCGCCTCCAGCGGCAAAGTCCGGGGAGGACTTGGAGGAACAGCTGGCAAAAGAATCGAAGAAGGCCGCCTCGGAGCACCCGCTAAAGATAATGGATAGGGACGCGCCATCGGAGTTTGTGATGGACACATGGAAGAAGACGTATTCCAATGCGCGTTCTTACGATGCGGCAATGGATGAGTTCTGGAAGGTATTTGATAGCACGGGCTACTCGCTTTGGTTCTGTGAGTACCAGTACAACAGTGAGCTCCAGAAGCTTTTCATGACGTGCAATCTCGTGAGCGGCTTTGTCCAGCGAACGGACGAGTTGCGGAAGTGGGCTTTTGGGTGCATGTGGATCACAGGGGAGGATGCACCAGGGAAACAGGTGGTGAGTGGGTGCTGGTTGATGAGGGGACAGAGCGACGAGTACATCAAGAATGCCAACCCGGACGCGGAATTCTACACGTGGACCAAAGTGGCCACGCCCGTGTCGGACGCAGACAAGAAGAAGGTGCAGGAGTACTGGTGCAGTGATGAAAGCTTGGCAGGGCTCCCCGTGTTGGATTGCAAGGTGTTCAAGTAAGCAACGTCAAAGTGCATGTCCCAAGGGGGTTGGAAGGGAGGGAGGGAGGGAGAGGGTTGCAGAGGGTTGGTTGTAGGGCGGAAAAGGAGATGGTGAACTCGGTGTTTTGGTGGTGGGAAGAGAAGGGACAAGCATGCATGTTGATGCTGGCGTTTTTGGTATTTCTCATCGTCGCCGTCTGTCGTCGGACATATCTCTCGAGGACAAGGAAGGGAAGAAAGAATAAGACGGAATACGATTGGGCGTGAGTCTGGAAAGGGGATGCGGTTTTACATGTTCTTTGTTAATTTTAGGATTGATTGCATTGTTTACTCAATGGGGCATCTCTATACGTTGTTTTCCAGGTAGGGGGGGAAGGTGAGGAGCAAGAAGAGTATAACCGAGAAAATGCTTGATTGTATGAGCTACACAATAAGCCGTAAGCATTCATATGTATATATGCATAGACGAAGGCTTTTAGTTTTTCTTCTTGGTTGATGAGCATAGTCATCGATCTGCTCAAGGTCTCGGTGCACGTGGGCTCTAGTTTTCCCTCTCCCCTCCCTCTTTTGCATTTCCCTGTTTCCTTCCTTGCTCCCTCTACATGTGTCATGGCTTTTCCTTGCCTTCTTGCTTGGGGCTGGCGTGCAAATACAGGGGGGGGGGGGGCAAAGACAGCAATGGAGTTGTGTGAGAGGTCGAGTGCTTTGACTGCGGCATATCATCAGCGCATGAAAGCGTTCCACTACTCTTCCCTTCGTATCCTTATTTGTTCGGCAGAACATATCTTATTTCTTATTCGCTTTCTCATTGCCTCTCTATTTCTTTCACTTTCCCGCCATTTACCCAAAGTTTCCTGTGCGTGCAGACCGTCATAGGTCTCCCACACATACACAGGTACACACACCTTCTCTCTGTTTCAGATCCACGTGGCTGACTATGTATTAACTTCATCGTTAAATTGTGTTTTCTCTTTTCCATTCCTATGGGACGTTTTTTACACAAGATCGGCTCCTCCTAGTGGACCGCCTCTCCCTCCTCCTCCTCCTCCTCCACCAGATCCTTCCTCTCCTAGATTTCTTCTTGCTGCCGCTGCTGCAGCTGCTGCTGACGGGGAGGAAGAAGGATGTGGTGATTGCTCTTGCCTTCGCCTTGGCGAGGCCGACGAAGGCAGGGAGGATGAGAACGAGGGCGAGGACGAGGACGGGAGGGAGGAGGCAACAGGTTGCTGCATCTCGACAAGGGACATGTCGTGGTACGGAATCAAGCTGTCAGGTGGCTGGTACGAACCCGTCGCATGACCACTCTCTCCTTCAGCGGCAGCAGCGGCAGCACCAGGGATCGCGCCGACAGCAGCAATAGAAATAGGCGCGGAGGACGAGGAGGGGAAGGACGAGGTGGGGAGGACGGGCGCGGTGGAGCTGTCTGTCATGCTGGCCGTGCTGCTGTTGCGGTGGTCAGCACCAGGAGTACTCGTAGTGGTCGAAGAGGAAACACGGTGTTGTATCCTTGATTCTCGGAACGGATTAAGGCTTGACAGGAGAGAAGAGAACGCGTGAGCGGTGGTACTAGTAGTGGTAGCACCCGTAGTGGCGGTAGAAGAGGGGTATAAGCCCGTGATTGACGAGGTGGAGGAGGAGGGGGAAGTGATGAGCGAGGGAGAGGGAGGAGCGGTGACCCGGGCCTTGCACATGGGGCACGAGAGGCTGCTGGCAGACCGGAACCATTGATCGACGCATTGCACGTGGAAACGATGCCCGCACGGCAGCTCCCTCAACATCTCCTCCTCCACATAGTCCATCAAACAGATGGCGCACATGTCTCTGTTGTCGTCCGCTGGTGTTGACTCTCTGCCCCTTTCCGCCCTTCCTCCCTCCATTGATGCCGGTCCACTATCCACCCCTCCTCCTCTTTCTCCTCCAGCCCCTGCCACTGCTCCTGCTCCTGCTCCTCCATACTCTCCACCGGCGCTACCATCACTCCTTCCATACTGCACAACCGGCAACGACCTCAGGGCCTCTTCCGTCACTCTTGCCCTCTCCTCCCTCCCCCTCGCCTCCGCCTGCCCCATCCCTCCCTCGCCCACTGCCTCCCCCGCCGCCCCTCGTGCCCTCAGCAACATCTGTCTTCTCATTCTCAACGACAAGAATGCTGAGCACATACACATAAGTACCAAGCTCGACAAAATGAACATCATCCGTCCTGCAAAAAGGGCGTTCAGCCCCTCCGCCGGCGCCTTGGTCAACTGCCCTTCCTCCATCCCTCCGGCATCGATCATCCAGACGTCGGCCACATCATTCACATCCTGATAACTGCCCCCGTAGAACACTAGCACACCCCCCTCATTACTCCCCTCCTTTCTCCAGACAACTCCACGATGGTCGAATCTCGGGGCAGGCGCAGGCTTGCCGTTTGGATTCACGAATTTCTGCCAGAACGGTTTCCTGGGATCCCAGACTAACAAATCGTTGTAGACAACAGCCAGACCTGCCGAGGTGTAAATTACATATCCCGCAAATGCATACAAAACCTGAACACTAGTTGGAGGAGCAGCAGGGCCGGCCGCCGCACCGTCAGCAGCAGCGGCGGCAGGAACAGCTAGAGGAGCTTTGAGCATGGGTAGGGCGCTCCTTAGCAGGGCCACCTCCATCTTCTGCTGCCTCCACGTCCGGTCTTTGATTGAAAACTCCCACACATCATCGAGCGCAAATAGCGAGTTCCCGAAAAACGTCAATCCCCCAAACACCACAATCTTCGCCACTTCCTCCCCCCCTTCCTCCTCAATCAATACCGACGATGCGTGCAGAAACCTCGCCGGTGGCCCTCCATCTTTCTCCCCTCCAGCATATAATAATGTCCACACCATCGTCTCCAAATCTAAGCTCCACATATCACCATAAACCTCCCTGGCCATCTGACCCCCACTCCCTTTGCTGCGGCTGCTGCGGCTGCTTGTACTATTACTGCCAGCAGCGACTGCCACGCCTGATGGCTCTACCAACCTACCACCATAGACCAGGAAGTGTTCTTTGCCCGTTGCTGGGTTTTTGAACAGTATCCCCGTGTGATCACTCCTTCCTACAGGCCCTGCAGAAAAGGCCGGGTCGGCCGTTTCGGCGCTTGTCGTCGCTACCGGTATCCAATGCCCGCCCTCTTTCCAGTCTTCTCCCCCCCCTTCCATCGGAGCTGCCATCACAAATTTCAGTAGCTGGTTCGTTGCTTTCGTTGTTCCTAGCGCTGAGTCCCCCTCCGGCATCTCTCGTCCCCCCCATACATATAGGCCCAATGTCGGAGCTTCCCCTTCCCCCGCCCCTGCCTCCTCCCGGGCGAAAAATGAATGCGCTGCTCTGTAGTAAACTGGATCGGCAGGTGTGACTTTCTGCGATACATTCTGCCAGACATGTGTGGTCAAGTCAAATGCCCACAGATCGCTGAGGCCGACCCTGTTTGCGCCTACGCCACCGTGGACCAGCATGGTGTCTTTCCACACTGTCATCCCGTGTGATTGCCTATTCGGGGGCGCGGGCGTACTGGTATTGGTGCCCGGATTGGGGGAGGGAGCAGCCCATAGTTTTTGCCATTCGGCCAAGCCGGAGGTCGGGAGGGGGTTGGAGGCGAGGAAGAGGAGAAGGAGGAGGGGGAGGTGGCAGGGGGAAGGGATAGAGGCCCGCCTGTTGACGGGGGGGCTGCGGTGTTCCTGCCGCATTGATGGTGCGTGACGGGCTGGTTGACTGCTGGTTAAAAAATGGGGAGAGATTATGATCTCGAAGTCGACCCCATGGCTGCTGCCGCCGGCTGTCTTGTTTAGGTGCTTTCGCCTGTTGTGAAATATGGGGATTGTCAGAAAGTGCTGATGATTCAAGGAGTGTAGGCCTGGGAGGCAATCGACGAAAAGCAGCAAGGGCACCGGGAAAAAGAGGGATCTCATTCGTGACACCATGTACATGGCGAAGAGAGGCATGGCTGAAACAAAGTCGTCCACGTCCTGTTCAAGGAGCATGACCGCCCGTGTGCGCACATTGTTATTTGAGGAGAAGGCGAAGGGGATGCACTCCAGCTGTTCGCTATCAGGACGGTGATGATGATGAGTCGATCCGTTACGTTTCCCAGCCCATTTCATAATCATTCCACCACCTCTCCATTTACGAAGCACTTCACACGCAGACATCACCACCACAGGTCAATATGGCCAGTAGCGGTCGTCCTCCACCATTCACTCCGCCCTCACCCATTAAGGAAGGCAAGGACTTGTGGCATATCACCCGCAAACTGGAAGGCCGGGGCAGCGAGGGCAAGGAGGCTTTAGACTCCTTGCACGATAACGCCCTGGTGTACATGCAATCCTGTTTCAACACGGCCAAGCGACGGTACGCGATGTGTAAAGAGGTTGTGGGGGGGAAATGGTCTTGAAAGTGAGAAAAAGGGACGAGGAATCCTTCCCGTCTAGCTTGGTGACCACACTCACGTATCTGCAGATGACGCCTACCATGAGCCCCGCCATTTCGGATACTTTCTTATGCTTTGACAATCACCTACCTCAACTACAGCCTGGCTAAAGACCACAGTCCCTGTAAGGACAGTCTGCGTCCCGGAATCAGCGCTCCTCAAAACACCCCCAACCCTTCCGCCGCCTCCGGCAACTCTAGCAGCACAAAGAAGCAACGCCGGTCCGTTGTAGAAGCGGGAAAAGCGGCTCACGTGAAGCAAAAGGTTGCGCTGTTTGAGAACTTAAAAGGCCAGCATGTAGGTAGTAACAGCAGCAGTAGCACAAGCAGCATCACAACTATTGCCACCACCACGACTACTAGCACAACAAGTAACAGCAGCAGCAGCAGCAGTAGCAGCAGTAGCTACCACGCCGTTTTTCCTGGCCTCAATCTTGGCGACGCATCAACAATGACAATGGCGCGCAACTTCATCATAACTATCCCTCGTATTTCCGAGGAGGCGGAAGATGAGATGGTTGCCTTGGGTGAGTTTTCCCATGAGGAGGGAGAGGAGGGGGACGAAGTGGGGGAAGGGAAAAGGATGAACCAGGGCGTGGGAACGACAACGACGGCACGGGTGTTGGATATGAATGACGATGAGCAATTTCTGCCCCCATCCTACGGACAATGGGAGGGCCGACAGCAGAAAGGTAAAGCAGGAGCAGCAGTAGAAGCTGCGGCAGCAGCAGCACCGTCAGCAGCCGGCCTCGTCACTTCCACCCAGCAAATTACCTTGGCACTGAAAGATCTTCGACTCAATGGCCCCTCCTCCGATGCTTTACAGCAGCAAGAGTTACAGCAAGATCAACCCAATGGTTTCAAGGCGGACGTGCGCGTGGGAGGGGAAGAGAACAACCAAGCAGCTGCAGGCCCGGCGCCTATAATTGAATGCAACCGTAAGCTCGCTATTCCTTGTTCTCACCCTCAGCAACAGCAGCAGGATATTGCTGACAGCAGCTGTGGCAGCAGCAGTGGTCCAGTTGGTGTGCTTTTAGGCGTCTTTCAGAAGACGCTTGGGTTGGGGAAGCACCACCAGCGTGGGAGCGTTCCCCCCGTCAGTCCCTCCTCTTCTTTGGTGGGAACAGCAGCAGCAGCAGCAGTGTCCATGGCAGCGCCCACGATGACTACGGATGCGTTGGATTCTTTGCCTCCGATTGACGCCGAGGATACGTACCTTATGTCGGAGAGTGATGAGGAAGGTCGCAGTGGAGGAGGAGGGGGGGGAGGAAAGGGATTCAGTGACAGCGAGGAGGAGGAGGAGGAGGAGCTTAATCGGAAGCGGCGGGCGACCAAAAAGGTGCGTATGAGTCGTGGGGGGGGGCAGGGGGCCATAACTGGAGGAGAAGTCGGTACGGACTCATTTCCCCTTGGTTTTTGCATGGAATGGTGGAGATTGTGGAGTGGAGGCGCTGTTACGGAATGCAGGGGGAAAGCAATTTGGCTATCTTTTATCCACCGACACCCTGCTCCTCGTGCTACCAGTGCCGGTTCCGCTTCAGTGTACGAGTAAATGATTTGATTCTTACGTGTTCGTTTTCTCATCATCTTCAATCTAGATTCCCGAATGGGCCCGTGGCGCCGCCTTGGCCGCTGCTTTGGAAAAGCAGTTCACCACTGATCCTGAGCTGTGGGTAGATCCAGACACGATTTTCCCGGAAGTGACGTCCACCTGCAATTTGGAGGAGATCTTCAAGGTCCGCAAGAAACGGTACTACAAGCGGACGAGCAGTGGAATGTGGGAGAATGATGGGTTGACCCTTGGGGAGAAGATGACATACAGAAGAGCGATGAAGGAGGAGAGTGATGCGGGGAGCAGCTCAAGGGGAAAGTATTACCTTGGTTGTGGTGGTGGGAAAATGGGGATTAATTAGTTTGAGGGTGAGAAGGAAGACGATGCTGGTTGAAGTAGGAGATGGAGAGCAGGCGGATGAGAGTGGGGGCTTCTGGAAAAAAAAGAAAGCAGTTAAATGTGCTCGCGCGTCACAGGTACGAAGAGGTAAAAATATATGGCGTTAAAGTGCGATCGATATTGGTATCATACAGCCCTGCCGATTTTCAAAGTCTTAAAAGTATTTTGTATTGATGGTCGCGCAGTAAAAAATGCTGCACTCCTCCAAGGGGTTTCGCTTCGTGAATTTGTCTTCTTGTGCGCGTGCCCGTCATGCTCAAATCGTGCATGAAATTCGGGCTTTTAACCTTTCCACAAAGCTGTACCCATTTTCCAGTTGTGATGTTTTCTTCCTCCAAAAGGGATGCCAAGGCCTCCGCTTTTCAACCCACCACGATCACAGCCTAGTTGTGACCCAGTGCTTGCTTGCTTGCTTTCCGCATGGGCCATTCTTTAAGATCAGCGCACTTTCGCTCTTCCACCCTCGTCTCCGGTGGCGCAATGGTGAACGCTGACAAAGCAAAGAAACACGCACACCGAAGACTTACACATATTCTTGCCACCAGCGACTACTACGGTCCGCCAAATATTGTGCCGTGGTGTATGCTTCGCTGGTGTCTCCTTGGGCTCGAACTAGCTTACATACCCCGGGGCAGCTCGAGAAAGAAGAACTCTCCGACTCCTCCTGCCCATGCATCGCTACACGAGAATCATCGAGTTGAGAGGCAGCGAGCGGTGGAGAGAAGTGGTCCCGTCCAAGAGAACTCACCAGGCTTGCCACGCGCGCTCATGAGTGATAATTTGGAGGTGTTTTGACGCACTTCATGTTCAATCGATAGCCTTGCTACTCGACCACATTATTGGCCTTCATGCAGCATGGCTTTGGCCGTGCGTCTCCTGCCCCGACAAATCCCCAATCCAGCAGACAGGAGAGCTGTGTCCGCGAGAGACGGAGTGTGTGAATGTTCAGCTTTCCGATGTTTTCTCATGCTCTGGCCCTCCAAACCACCCACAAGCAGCAGCAGAGCGGCGACCAAGTCGAGGAGGAGCTGTAGGAATCTACCATGGCTGGTAAGTGGGTGGATGGGCGTGGGCGCTGGGATTGGCGGGGTTTTGTCCTCTTAGAAGATGGAGAAGAGCGCTTACTGAAGGCAGCACGCCTGGTGCGTGTACCGTCAGATGACAACTGCCGCCTCTCGAGTCGCGCGGGTCGGGGTCACGGGGCATGATACGCAAGGTTGCATGGGGTGTCGTACTTGGCCGGCCCAAAGCGGGGGAAAACGAGCGGCTGAGAGATACGCGGGCGTGGACGGGTGTAGTTTTCCGAGGATCGTCCTCTTGATATGCACGCTGGGTTGCTCGTCTTTGTATATCACATAGCACTGGTCGCCACCACTCTCACAACCACCACACTGACACGTCCCAAACAAAAACTTATCCGTCTACTCGACATCAGCAGCAGGGAGGGCGACGAATGTTGTTTTCATCGGGAACTTGGCATGGAGCACGTCGGAAGAGAACCTGCGGGCTTTCGCCTCCTCAGTGGGACCTGTCCTCTCTGTGCAAATTCAGGCACATGCCGACACGGGCCGCTCCAAGGGATGGGGGTGAGTAAGAGAGTCGGTGGGCGTGCTGGGGGTATGCTGACGGCATGCTTCCATTATAGTCATATATACACCATACCTACTCTTGTCAGTAGTATGCTTGGGCAGTCATATTAAGACGAGTGCGTCCGCATCGAGCTTTTGAACTCGGTATTCCTAGTCATGTGCTCTCAAATTTCTGGGGAAAACCATCGTGCAAGGGGTGCTTGCCTTCTGTATTCGCTCCCTCCCTTCCTCCAGCCAATCCCTCATTTCTTTGATTTTGTTTGCATCTCCTGTCACGTTTGCTTGTCAGCTCTCCCTATTTTCCCCATCTAGATCCTGCTGCACCTGCCTGACTTTCTGAGGTACATCTACATGTCTCCGGACTATGCCGACATGTCTGATGCACGTTCCCTTTCTTTACCCCCCTTCCCCTACCTTCTTTCCTGTCGCAGCCAAATCTGCAACAGCTCCCCGAAATGACCTTCCGTGCGATCGAAGCTCTAAATGATAAAGGGATAGACAAGCGCAAACACAGGAAGATCACTCTCACCCTCCCTCTGTCCTTCCATCCGTCCCTCCCCTTCCTCAGGCTAATACGCTACAGCTCCCCGGAAGTGGCCGCGCGTGCGATCGAGGTCCTGAATGGACAGGAGCTGGACAACCGCAAGCTGCACGTTCGCGAGGACCGCTCTCATCTTGATTCGGCGGAGGGTGTGGTGGTGTTTGTCGGGAATCTGCCGTGGTCCGTGACGAGCGAATCCCTGACTGATCTCTTCAAAGAGTACGACCCGGTCGACGTCCACGTCAAGACGAATATGGCGGGGAGGAGCAGGTAGGAAGAGACAGACGGAGACACGCTGACCGTGGTGGAAATTCTCACATGTCTCAACGGCCATCCAACGGCCATCAGATGACGCCGTTACCCTCCCTCACGGTCCCCTTCCTCTCTTGTCCCCTCCTTCCTTCCTTCCTCCCTCCCTCACAGGGGTTTCGCCCTGGTGAAGTTTACAGACACCGAGGTCGCAGATCTGGCAATCGCTAATCTCAATGGGTATGAGCTGGAGGGACGGCTCATCCAGGTCCGCTTTGATAGGCAACAGGGCGAGGGAGGGGAGGGTGGAGCTGGGGCTGACGCGAACGGGGGAGGGGTGGGGGGGTTGACCGACCGTGTGACGGTGACGAACTTGGCGTGGACCACGGAGGAGGCGGAGTTGGTGGCGCTGCTGTCAAAGGCAGGCACCGTGGTGAACGTGGAGATACAGCGGCATGCGGACTCGGGGCGAAGCAAGGGATGGGCGATTGCCACGTTTGGGAGTCGGGATGAGGCGTTGAATGCGATCAACACGCTGAATAAAACGGTGCTTCGGGAGAGGTCTATTTCGATGAAGTTCTACAGCACTACTGGTGGTCGTCGGAATTGAGTAGGTGCCCCTCCTTCCTTTGCTCCTGGCAGGGGCTGGGGGGGGTACGGAGGAAGGAGGGGGGGGGGAAGAGGGCGGGGAAGGGGGCGGGGGAGGGGATGGTGATCGTGATGTTTTTGTGGCAGCGTGAGAATTGAGGGATGAATTTTGCTTGCTTGGAGTTGATGGAGCAGAGGGAGAGGAATGAAATATGCTCTTTTGAATCTCTGCTCTTTTCTCCAAGGACATGGAGAAGGGAAGAAGGGAGGGAGACGTGGACCGGCAAAGCTGAGGCAGTGGGCAGAGAGCGATTCGTGTGGGTGTGAGAGGGAGAGCGAGTGAGGAAGCTGTTTGACTCATCTTCTTTTGCGCGCCAGCGGTGATTGTAATGGCTGCTATTCCTGTGGTGGTCGCTTTTACTGCTGCCGCTCCTGAGAGAATTGGACGTGATACCATCGGTCTATGCCACGAGCGAGAACGAGAAGGGAATAAATTACAACCCCCGACCCGCTCGTCTGGATCCAGAATAGAAGACAAACTAGATGATGAAAAAGAAGAAGGAGGCGAAGAATAAGGGGGAGAAGAAGAAGAAGAAGAAGAAGAAGAAGAAGAAGAAGGAGGAGAAGAAGAAATAGGACTCGAATCAACTGGTACGATCCATTTAAACCCACTGCCGGGAAGTAAGGCGGGGGTAGGGCGAAGAGGAAAAGAGAGAGTGAAGGAAAGTATTGTCGGAATGACAAGGAAGAGGGGAAAGAAGAAGGGGCGAGTTGGCCGGAACTAACAACAAAAGAGAGAAAAGCAGCGGACTAGCAAATATTCTTCTTTGTAATGAATGTAGGTCCGATTTTTATTAAGCGAATACATCGCAAATTATCTTTCACGTTAGTATATTCGTGTAGACAATTCTCGATAGATAGGAGCGAGGATGTGAGTGGGGGGGGGGGGAAGAGGGAAACAGAGATAGCCCGAATCACGGCAACCCAACGAGGAAGGATTACGAAATTACATGCCACTTCTCGATTTTTTTATGGTTTCACGAGAGAAGATTCAAAGCAATTTTTGATGCTCACGCTCTTTTGCACGTTAATCACTCTTTCTGCCTGCTTGCTATTTGATTGTATGTTCTGTCTGCTTGTCTGCGTACTTGCCATCGTGCGCGGGAATGACTCAATAGCCTTCGGAAAGTGTTCCTCTTTCCGGTCATCCCGTAAAACTCTCCCCCGCCCCTGTTGCGCTGTCTCGAAGCCCATCGATAAAATGATTTGCAAGATGCATCAAACAAAACAAAAACCTGAATGTCGTTGTACTTTATTCCTTCGTTTGCTATTGTTGTTAAGGCCTCCACTCGTGTATGCACACCTACCCACCTTTCCCTCTCTGATTAGTCGCCCGACCACCTGTTGGCACAGAGCGTGCATCTATAAAATGTCGTCATGGGCTCATCCGCCGACCGAATTTGCATCTGGACGAAGAATGCCTCCATGTTGTCACAATACGGGCAAGCTGCGGTGGTACGATTCGCGGCTGCCCAAGCATCTTCCCCACCGAGGACATCATCCACCTCTTTCCGCTTCAGCTTCATGGTCTTACTGATTTTCTTGGTGATAGACGAAATGTAGGGGCAGGTCTGGCAGCAAAATCGAAAGCTGATCTCCCCGAGCTCCACAAGCAATAGATTGGAGCAGATGGGGCAGAACTTCATGAACTAGGTTATGCAGGACAGACAGGTTGTGTAGTGTTGCGATAACCGATGGTAAGGAGATACTACCTTCCGCCTGAAGGATTGCAAAGCCGTCAAGACTAGATCAAACTCCAAACCCCTGTAATTGTAAGGATAGAAATGATGTGAGGGCTTGTGGTATGATTTTCTAAATGGATATCTACTAACAGACAAAGGGGTCGCGAGTACGGCACGCCGTGCAGGCCATCGCTGATTGAGGTGACCTCGATTTCATGTTGGCCGAGACTTACCAAACCTTACTGGACAACACTCCTCTTCGCTTGGACCCATTTTTATTGCCACTTTCAGGAGTGGTCGACATTGACATCTTTGAAGCAGCTAGCGATCCCTTGTGGCCTAAGCACTCTTCCTCACTGCCCTTTGCGACATGCCAAGATAGAAAAAAGGGACCCGAACGGAGTGGCCCATGTGAAGAGGTTGGAGGCTGCGGTGTACCTTTTCCGCGACCA
>Ga0160420_100063_pt1 | contig 65189 bp, 77 predicted proteins | sample CelAP2metagpilot_FD_108197 | JGI IMG/M metagenome (GOLD analysis project Ga0160420, IMG submission 108197) | Phycosphere-associated microbial communities from algal ponds in Kailua-Kona, Hawaii, USA - Cellana AP2-5-5 metagenome pilot | ecosystem: Engineered > Artificial ecosystem > Aquaculture >...
TTCCGCCCCCTCCCCCTCCTCCTCCTCCTCCTCCTCCTCCTCCTCTTCCTCCTCCTTCTCGTCATCGATCCCCACGGCTGCAGCGGTCGCGGACATAACTACTCAAGAAGTTATCGATCGCATCGAAGAGTTCATTGCCGCCTGGATTGCGTCCTTCAGCAACCCCGCCATCACGGAACCCCCTACATTTGAGGTCCCTCGACGCAACCAATCCAACTCCACCTACCACAAGGGCGCCACCGGTGGCGATGACACCGACACGATGGAGCAAGACCGACTGCCGGGCCTGCGACAAGGAAGTGGAATGGTCGTGAAAAAGCTGAAAGGGAAGGGCGCGCGTTCTTATGCTGCCATTTTTGCCGTGTTGGCTTTCTCACACCGCGTGTTGCTTTCGGGGCAGATTGCGACGAGTCGAGAGTTGTGGTATCACTACAAGACGTCGCGGGAGTGCTTCAAGAGCCAGGCGGACTGTGATCGGGCCGTGCTTGATGCAGCGGCGCTGTTGGGCGTTGCGAGGCATCAACTAGGGATAGTGGGGGCGGCGAAGGGGTTGTTTGCAGGGTATTTCCGGTTTCGACCGTTGGGAAGTTTGATGGCCTGGACGGAGTGTAATGCGAGTGGAGGAGAGGGAGGAGGTGGAGGAGGGGGTGGAACGTTGATTGATAGTCGCTGGATAACTGAGGTGATGGAGATTGAGTGCGCGGGGGGGCATCGACCAAGATATGTGGTGGTGGTGGAGAAAGAGTGTGTGTTCCAACGGCTGCTGGGGGATGGATTATGCGACGCGGCCGGAGGTGTGGTACTTATTACAGGGAAAGGCTACCCGGATTTGGCCACGCGCGCTTGTTTGAAGGCTTTGGTGGATTGTTGGGGAGTTACGGTGCTCGGCCTATGTGACTGTAATCCGTGAGTATTTCTTACGGTTCTGGTTGGAGGGATGCGTGTATGCGCGTGTGTGCGTCTATCTGTGTCCCTTTTACAGTGCTAGTCAGGTTAGTGTCAGAGTCCGCCCTCCCTCCCCCGCTTTTTCCCTCCCCCTCCTCTCACATTCAGGCACGGCATCGCTCTCCTCCTCACCTACAAATGCGGCTCCTTGCGCATGCCCGAGTCCCAGCTTTACCGCGTGCCACTGCGCTGGCTCGGTGTGCGGCCTTCGCAGATTTTGCAGCGTTTTGACCTACCCGACGAGGTTTTTCAGGACTTTTCGGAGGGGGACGCGAGGAAGTGTCGGTCGTTACTGGCGTCTCCTTTTTGTCAGGCGCACCCCAGGTGGAGGGAGGAGGTGGAGGCAATGGTATGCTTTTCCCGTGTGTGTATATGTGCTGTTTGGCTTTCACGATTCGCGGCGGTACTGATGTTCGTACTTTGTCCACCACTCGCTTTCTCCCTCTCGCCCTCCCCCGGTCCCGCGCACACACAGGCCGACGAACACATGAAATGCGAGCTCGAGGCGCTCAACACCTTCTCGGGCACTGAGGGTCGACGTGATTTTCTATGCCAGTTTGTCGTGTCCTCCTTGATGTCAGGAGACCACCTGAGCTAAGCTGTGCGCGAAGGGGGGGGGGAGGGGGAGGGGCAGGAGATGGGGAGAGTGAAAGGGAAGAGATCTGCGGAAGTGAGGCTGGTCAAGCGCACTGGACAGTACAAGCGTATAGGACAGGAGAAGTGAAGCATGGAGAGGGAGTGGGAGAAGTTGTTACTATAGCTGTTTGAGAGAAAAAGAAAAGTGGGGCGGCAAAAATGTAGAGGAGCATGCCTTTTGTTACAGCCCCTGTCGCATTTCATCCAGTTTTTGCCCTCTCCATATGTCCCTATCCACCACATATGTGTTGGTCCCCCTCCATGTCTGCATTCTCATTATTCCATCGGGCGGGAACCCGGCCCCACAAGGGTATAGCTATAGCATGGGCATGGGGGCTCGCTGATGACGCCGCCGCTCGCAACTGCCTCATCGCAGATTCCATTCCAGGGAACGTTGTCCATTTCGCATTTGCACTGCATTGTCGGCTCTGGCTCATTCAAGTCAAAAAGGTGGACCTTAGGCACTCCTTGCTCTTTGGGGTTTGGCGGGTGGCAGTCTGGCAATGCTTTTGACGCCCAATTTCATTTTCCTATGCCGCAAAGAAAACTCCTAAGCTGCTGACCACGGCCCAGCATGACTTCATTCTCATTCCACATCCCGTCCTCTCCTATGTGCACACAGGTACACAGGCTACATGAGCTGGGGACGGTCACCCTCCCAGGGGCTGGGTGCGTTGGGTCGTTCTCCGTTCAAGGGCTCGACGCCCAGACCCTTTGCCCCGGGCGAAAGCAGCAGCAGTGGGGGTAGTAGTCGAGACCTCAGCGGCGGGGGCGGGGGTGGCGACGGGACAAATGGCCAAGGCAGCGAGTGGACGCTCCTGGACGAGCGCGCCTCAAGGGGCCCTGCATCTTGCTCACCGGGAACATCCGCATCGAGGGAGTTTTTAATGATGGCCAAACATCGGCGGAGGTCCATGTCTCTTGACATTCCTCAGCACCAGCACCAAAACCACCACCACCACCAGCAGCAGCAGCAGCAGCACAATAACTACCATCACGGCAAGCATCACCAACCACTTCCACTGCACCACCATCAGCACCAGCACCAGCGTTCGTCATCTGCTGCATTTAGCAGCAGTCCTGGCGGCAACCCGTCTTCCTTGTCACGGGAGTTTTCGGGCCTCAGCATAGGCATTGGTGGCACTGGTAGTAGCGCTACAAGCAATCATTCATTCAGGGATCGAAGCAGTAGCAGTGGGGCAGGCAGCACGGTGGACGGCAGTGCCGTCGGTAGCGCGAGCGCAAGCGGTAGCACGACGGGGAGCACGACGGGGAGCATGGGAGGAAGTGGTAGTGGGGCTTTGCGTAGCGGCGGGGCCTCCTCTTCCTCCTTTTCTTCCGTGGCTTCGGCCAGCGAGACGTTCACGGCCATGGGTGCCACGGGAGCAGGTGGTTCTGAGTCGAATCTACAAAGACAAATCAGGGCAAGGTTGGAGGAGGCAGAGCAACAGACAGCATATTGGCAGGCGAGGGCAAAGGAAGCGGAGCAGGCGGCAGTAAAAAGCAAAACGGAATGTGTGACGCTGCGGTGTCAGCTAAATGCACAGCAGTGCACGGCCTCGTCTTTGGATGAGGTGTTGGTGTCAATGCATGCGAGGGTGGAGCGGATAAGGGAGCGGTTGAAGGCGAAGTCGAGTGTTGCGACTGCTGCTGCTGGTTTTGCTGAAAGTGGGAATGGAAGAATAGGAGGAGAAGGAGGAGGGGATTGTTATCATTCACGACCGTCAGTACTGGAGAATATTGAGCTCGGGTTAATGGGGTTGGAGAAGCAATTGTTAGAAGAAGGCGCTGTCAGGAGAGGTCGAGGAGAAGGGGGAAGAGGAACAACAGCAGGAGCAAAAGACGCCTACACCATGACCATTCCCGACGCCGCTGCTGCCACTACTCCTGCCTCGACTCCTTCCTTTCCTCCTATTCTTCCTACCTCTGTTATCCACTTCCGGCGGTTCTCTCCGGGGGATGTGGCCTTGTTCTTCCCTACGCCTGCGGGCGATTACCTTGCGTTTAATGTGGGGTGTCCCCATCATTACTTGTCCGAGGAATCCAAGGCCTTGATTGGAAAAGACAAGCATTTCAGAAAGTACTACGTCTTGGGGCGGATTACACGATTGATGAAGTGTCAGGTGCCAAGCGTGGAAGACGAGGAGGAAGGGAGGGAGGGAGGGAGGGGGGCGGCAGGTTCTGTGAGTAAGGGGCCATATAATTTGGCGGGGGGATGCAGGTATGCTGTGGTCTCGGTGGAGCCCATCAAGAGCTTGTGAGAGCCGAACAGCTTGAAAAGCAGTCCTGTCAAGGTGCATTATATAAGATGCGTACTGGGGGACAGTCCTGAGGAGGGACGGAAGGAGGGATGGAGGGCTGGTGAGAGTTGATGGAAAGTCAAGAATATCGGCATCTACAAAGTCGTGTTTTTGGGGCAAAGTAGATAGATTAAATCGTTCAAAAGGAAAATAGTTAGATAAAAAGAGACATGCAGGAGAGAAGGAGAAGGAGATTTGAGAGAGTGAAAGCGGAATTTGTGAGCAAGCCGTACACACGCCTGTATTTCCCCATCCTTCACACTCACACATATCCCAGCGCCCAAAATGTGTTGAACACACAAAATATACATTAACAAATATGCGCGAAATTGCCGAATTGCGGAAGAGTAGACCCAGTACTGCCCATACCTCGATCCCACCAGGACTTTGACTGACCCGAAGGGTACCTACTCCCCTCGTAGTGGGGATGGGGCTGCTGCTCCTGCTCCTAATTGTCAGTGGTGGCGGTGTTGGTCGTATTTGTGTAAGTGGAATGGATATAATACACGTACAAACAAATACACATACACACCTAATTACATACCGTCCTAATAAATAATTCGTCACATGCATATCCCACTATGAACAGACCGTGTTTTAAAATGATTAACTTACTTGTTTGCCTTGTACGTAGATGATGATGATGATGACGATGATGATGATGATGATGACGATGATTAGACGACGAAGAGAGGTGAGAAAAGCAAAATAATTAGAGGGGAAGGTCAGAGCAATGAGAGCAGTGGACGGGAAGTCGGGGGGACATGGTCTAATCCCACAACACCTTTCTGTTGCTAAGGCGGAGGAAACGTGCGTCATTACGGGGTTGGAGAGAGAGTCGTTGAAAAAAGAAAGAAAGAATAAAAGGTAGACATGGTATTTGTGTAGGAGGAAGGGGCAGGCAGCGGGATTACGGGAGAGGAAAAGCAAAATATCATTGAGCTTCCCCCCCCCCCCCGGCACGTGCTGATCATCATGTCTGTCTAGGTTCAAATCAAAATAAATTGGAGAAACCAAAATAAAAGTCATCGAGTGAGCGAGCACACAAACACACACCACCACGATGGACAAAATTCCAATTAGCGTGTTTTCCCTCCCTTATTCTTTATCGCTTCGGGTAGATGCCTTTCGGCTTGCCGCTTAGTTGTGCAGGCATTTGCTCCTATTGTTTTCTGAGTCTGTCACTATACCTCCTTTTTACCCATCTTACTTGCCTTTCTCCATGCTTTTCCCGCCCTTCAGAACCAACATCAATACCGGAAATCCCACCATTCCCCCTACCATGCACAGCACTGACCACAAACCCAACAGCGATCCCTCGGAACGTTCCGGCGTTTCATCTGGGTGTACATCTGATGCCGTCGCTTTTGCTATTCTCGTAGGGGTTGCCTCCTTTCTTTGGGCGTCATGTTCCTTGTCCTGCCCCTCATTCACTTCCTGCTTCTCTCTTTTGACAGACGCCTCAATTACCATACAATCCGTAAAATAATCCAACTTCGGAAACTCCCTCCTCAGATACTCATCATCTGCCCAAATCTTCCCCTGGTCTATCCCCTCCTTGTTAAAAGGCGAAATTTCCCCATATCCCGAATACAACGAATCAAGCACTTCATCCATCCCTTCAATCACTCGACCGAGCGGGACTTCCCACGGCGACTTGCCCAGCCAGGTACTGTCTGCCAAGGCAATGAATAGCTGGCTGTCCCGGGTGTTGGGACCGCCACCGGCAAAGCTCAAGTATCCTCGTAAAATGGAACGATTCTGGGTGGGGTCATCTTGAATTGCGCCTGCCAATCTCCAGCGCTTTCGGACATCCGAAGCGGGGGGGATGCCGAACTGGGTCAAGAATCCAGGAACCACACGGAAAAAGGGCACATTTGTGAAGTATCCGGACTCGACTAGCTGCAGGAATCGCTCCGCGCCGAGGGGAGCCCACTCACGTTTTATTTCGAGGATGAAGGCTGCCCCGTTTGCGGCGGTCGTGTGGCATTTAACGAGCGTGCCGTTGATATCTGTGATTCCCCCGTGCTCTTGGGCTCGAGCAAAATTGTTAAGGAGGAGGCGAAAGAGCAGGAAGAACAGGGCGGGGAGGCCGTGCATAGCGTTGCAGGTTGTCGGGGGTCTCTTGACGAGTGGCGTCGAATGGGCCTTGGCTTTGGCGAAGCCTGGAGCAGAGCGTGGGGGGGAGAGCAATGGCTAGGCGATTTGGTAGACAGGACGATAAAAGTCTGTAAGGAAAAGTGGGGGGCGATAATGCGTGAGGTGTTGGCGCATCGTTTTCGGTGGTAGATGAGCATAAGTCAAATTCTGAGCAAAGTGTGGTCTGGGGCTGTTCTGTGATTCTCCGACTGTCGGCGCAACATTCGATTTTCGATCTACTGGAGCGGCTCGCCAAATAATTAAAATTTCTTTCAAACGACTTATACTGCATCCTGGAAGTGGGAGATAATCAAATAGGCGCAAGTGATCCAAGGCGTATCCCCAGGTCTACAGAAGAATTGGGTTTGACGCGTCCAATAGATGTCGATCGACTCACGTCACGTCATCCTGGCAAGTCTCACCGTTGACGCTTTTTGACGTACGTATTGACAATGTGCAGTCCAAACTCCATCTCCACTGAACTTGGCATGTCGACGCCCCTCAACGCAGGCACGATTTCCTGACAGGCGTCTTGGTCCGAAACCTCCTACCCTCTTATCTCATCAATGGTGACGGTTTTAAGGATTTTGTGTCCGCCATCCCCCCAATACAAGCTGCCGACGAACTGGATTGTGCGCAAGTATACGGAAGCGATATTCGACTAACCCAAGGCGCTGACCTCCAAGGCTGCCAGTAGTGCAGTATCTGGTTTGACCGCCTGCCTTGTCACAGATGGATGGGCCACACGGAACGGAAGGTCGTACATCGGCACGTTTGCCGCTACGCTGGACGACGAGTTCAGGGTTCGAATCATCTGCCTCGACATGACGGAGTGCCAGAAGAAGCACCACACGGCCGCCGAGATCACCGGACTGCTGGCCAAGACGGTGGAGGATTTCGATAATTTGCCTGCAGCCGTCTACGGAGCACGACGCTGGGTCCATCGTAAAGAAATGTGCGTGATCGTGACAATTTTAGGTGTCTCATTCATCCAATTCTAATCTCAAGGTCCACATAGACGTCCCCGAAGCTGGCCTCAAGTCCTCCGCCCGTACACATGCAGCGTAAAATCATTAGCTTGGTCAGCACCGTCCCTGCGGGACACGTTTGCGGTGGCATCCCACCTCGACCCGCGCTTCAAGGCGCTCTGCGATTACTACGTACCCGAGCAGCATGTAACAGGATGCAAGCCTGCCTGCGCGTAGCACTGGGCACGGCCATCACGCAGTTCAAGGATGCGGGCATATACAGTGGCAGGGGCGCGAAGCGGGACGCAGAGGGCAGTGGCATTGTCGACAACTTGGACCCCTTGGCCGCCGAGAATTTGGCCTCCAGAAGCTGTATTCTAGGCGATAGGACGGAGAACATTCTCAACGTTGAGGAGGTAACCCGTGATCTGGCCGAGTACATCCGCACGCCTGTCGAGCTTTCAAAGACATGCCTGCTGGAATGGTGGTGGCGCAATAAGCAGTCCTTCCCTGCCCTGGCGGCGCTTGCGCGGCAGTACCTCTTAATTCCTGCAATCTCCTTGGAGGTTGAATGTTATTTTTTTTTCGCGTGCCCGTCGATCAGCCACCTTTGGACGCGGCTCGGCATCCAGTCTATTCAGCAGACTCTGTTCCTCCAGCTGAATTGGGACACTCGCATAACCACTGAGGTCACGGGCGCGGCTCTAGAGGAGGCCAAAGAGGGCGACTAGGGGGATGGGATGATGAAAATCGTGCATGATGACGGGCCGAGCTATAAGGGAAAGGATCGTATAAATGAGGAGGAAGAACGCCGCTCTCTTCCCCATCGGTTTCGAGGGCAAGAACTTCGCTTTCCTTGATGACAAGACCGAATATGGTGTGGCAGATTTCTCTTCGTCTTGATCGGAGCCACTTCGTCCTTCTCCAAGGCAGATACGCATCATTCAACAACACGATCACGATCACCGTGTCCATCGCAACCTATGTCAAGGCAGAGCTGGTTCTCTCGCCCCCACGAGAGAATTTCTACAAGCCGAGTTGTTGCGAAGGAATGACAAGAAGAGCGATAACATACCATAAAAATACAGCGAAAACAAAAGCATCGTTCAGCCAACCCTCTCCAAGTTTCCGCTCATTCCAGATTATTGTTACAAATTATTTATTTGATAGCCTTGTATGTTACACTCCACCGCATTCACGCATTTTACTTCAAAAACACTTGCGTAAAGGCATCGCCCCCATCCGACTCATCCGCAGAGCGGTGCCGGCCCACGTACGGATGTCGTTTCATAAACTCCCTTAGCCCCTCCTTCAATTGACCCGTGCCATGGCCATGCAAAATGTACACCACCTTGCGCTTTTGGGGGATGCCCACCTTGATGAAATTATCGACTTTGCTCTCCGCATCACGCAAGCGCAAACCCCGGACATCAATCGTGTTGAATGAAGTGCGCATTGCGTTTAAAGTGACGGCCGTAGCACTCGACACCGTGTTCATCTCTTTCCCTAGCATCTTCAAATTCCGCTCGTCCGCCTTGGTCCATTTCTTTTTCTTCTCCTTATTCTTAGCCAAGCCTGCATAAGGACCCGCATTCACCAAGGCAGCCGTTTCAGAAGGAGCGCGAGCAAGGTCTGTCTTCTTGAATGTGATCACAATATCCAAGCCTCCCTTACTGAACATCACATCCACGTTCTGTCCCGATGCCTTCACAACCTTCCCCGCCCTATCCGAATTCAACTGATCCCCCGCGCACACCACCACTTCCCCCTCTCTCACAATATCATCCCGTTTGAATAACACTATGTTCGACGGTACATGCACCATCTCCGGCTTGCTATCCACCGCCACCTGCCCTCTCACTGCCGCCAGCTCTCTCAATGCCTCCTCCACCGTCGCCTTCTCATCTCCCAACCCCACACCCTTCAATAGCCCCTCCAGCTTCTTCTCCTTCTCCTGCAGCTGGGCCAAAAACGTATCCGCCGCTTGCAGCTTCGCTCGATATTTCATTTTTTCCACCTCTACCTCCCTTGCTTCCAGCTGCCTCTGCTTCTTCTCCATCTCTGCCTGCATCTTCCTCATCTCCTGCTCTCTCGCTTCCGCCTCCCTACGCTCCCCTGCCAGAGCATCCCGCTGGTTCTCCAACTCCTTGATCAGTTCCGTCACCTTCACCACCCCCTTATCCATCAACCCCCTAGCCCTTTCAAGCACCGCCGACGGTAACTCGAGCCTTTCCGCCACCTCCAGTGCATAGCTTTCACCCACGGCCCCTTCCTTAAAGCGATACGTCGGTTTTCCGTCCAGGAACTCCATCGCCCCCACCACAAACCTGTCATCCTTCTGTGCGAGTTCCTTCAACTGGACATAGTGCGTGGTGATTGCCACCCTAGCACCCGTCTCCAGCAGTGCCTCCAACAACGCTTGCGCAATCGCAACACCCTGTGCGGGATCCGTCCCACTCCCCATCTCATCCATCAGCACCAACGCCCCCGATGCGGCCTTACTCAATACCTCCTTACACACTAGCAAATGCCCCGAGAATGTCGATAGGTCGCCGGTAACACTTTGCATGTCCCCAATATCCGCCAGAATGGGAGAGAAAAAATCAACCCTTACCCCCCTCTGTGCTGGGACAGGGATGCCCAAGCGCACCAACAAGGCAAGTAGCCCCAAGGTCTTTAACACAATCGTTTTCCCTCCGGCGTTCGGGCCCGTCAGCACCAGTCCTGGCTTATCCTTTTCAATGTGAATGTTATTCCCGACCGGGTTACGCCCTCGGAGGACGAGGACAGGGTGTCGTGCATCCTCGGCGGATATGCAGCCTTCAGTACCCACCTCAGGCACTACGGCCCCCCCGAGCACGTCGCCGAGCTTGGCCCGTGCGACGGAGATGTCCACGAGCGCGGCTGCGTCAAGACTGCCGAGAATGCGGTCTTTGGAGATGGCAATAAGCCGGGTCATTTCCCCGACTATGCGTGCTTCTTCCTGGAGGAGCTCTAGCTCGAGGCGTTTCATGTCGTTGGTGGGCTCTATAACTTGGACTGGTTCCACATACACGGTTTGGCCGGTATTGGATTGATCATGCACTATCCCCAACCCAGACCTTTTGTACGTGTTTTTTATCGGCAAGACGAACCGACCATTGCGCTGCGCAATATACTCGTCCGTGATCATGTTACTCATCCCTGTGCTCTTCATCAGCTGCCCGACAGTATTTCTTATGCTCCCATACAACCTATCCACCTCATCCCTCAATCGCTTCAACTGTGGGAATTTGTCCCCACTCAACCGCCCATCCTTATCAAATGCGTCCGTCAACAATTCCACCAATTCATAGGGTATATCAATACCTTCCGAATAAGCCGCTAGCTGTGGCACACGCTCGGCCCTCTGAGGGGCCTGCATAAAATCACGCAGCGTCGCCAGCAGTATCAGCGCCTTTGCTATCGAACGAAGGTCAGGCAACTCTAATGTATTTCCCCGCGAGGCAAAATTAACGGCAGGAGCAATATCCATAGGGTCGTTCAAAGGGATGGGTTCGACGGATTGCCAGACTTCCTCTACGGCCTTGTAACGTCGGTGGACCTCATGCACATCTTCAGCAAAGCAGGAGGACCGCGCCAAGTCCTTTGCACGGACTGTATCACATAGGCTCGCTAAATGCTCTTGCACCACGTGAAGATCGAGCGAGGCCCAGGTGCGTTCGTGGAGGTTACTGACAATGTCGACGAGCCCCACGGGGTTGGCAGCGCCGTCTTGCTGTCCTTGGCCCGTCGAAGCCGAGGTCGAGGGAGGGGCGTTGGTATTCTTTTTATACTTATTTTTTGGATTGTTATTGGCGTTGTCGCGCGCACGCCGCAGGAGTTCAGCGTCAGATAAAGAGGCCTTGGCGGCGGTAAGGGAGGCGGAGTAGGTTGGGCGGGTGAAGGGGGCAGCAGCGGTGGCAGCGGCAGGAAAGGGGAGTGGTAGTCTCGTATGCGCGGCCCTCGATCCTTCAGCAAGGACATCTCTTAACTTTGTTGGCGGTAGGCTGTGCAGGAAGGCAGTAGCTTTTGCGTTGTATGCGAGTGGAGGGATAGGAGGGCAGGGTGGGTACGTGGCATGACCAAGGGCCGATCCTCTTTGTGCTGGCTCACAGGATAAAATCTCATCCTAACCTTCCCCACTCAGCGCCTCTTACATGTTTCAAAAACTGCCAGGAGCAGTACGAGGAGGACGACAGCCCTCCGATGGCGTGGCGCCTGCATTAGTCAAGACTGTGAAATGTACGGATCGACAGGGGAAGGAGAGGGGGATGAGGTGCGGGGAGGTCGAACTGAAGCCGTGTTAGAATGAGTCCTTGGTGCTGCGATGCAAAGTGCTGTGTATTGGTGCCTGTGTGCGTATGAATAATTGAGAATACGCTCAGGACGTAGAGCTGCAAGGCCTTCAGCAGGAGGAGAAGGTGTGCAACGAAGCACGCATGCGTGGGTGTTCGTGTTCTACTTTAATCCACGCAAAGTCCCACCGCGGGGCTCCCTCTCGATGAGCGTGTGGATGGAAGCCAAGCGGTGGCCTGCGCCTCTCTCAACTCTCCTGGTGATGCTCACTGCCAAAGCCTTTACCCTTTATCAAACACCGGGGAGGCATGCGCCGAGCTCGTCTGCAGTGGGTTGTGTGACTGACGGTGGACAGGGTGCACCAAGGCCTTCGATGAGGAACGGAGGGCTCCCAAGCGTCGCCCTCCTCCCCAACAGAAAGCATCCCGTATGCTTTGCCCCCATGTCCTCTTAGATAAAAATCTTCTTGCTCTCCACCAGCATAACACAAACAGAAATGAAGAGCTGATGTGCATTCGAGATTGAAATCACTGAACTGCCTAAATTACAGACCCACACGCCCTTCCCCCTACCCACAGAAAGGAGAAGAAGAAGAAGTGAGAGGCATCATGGCTTGCATCATCTTTCCCGATCAATTCACTCTCCTGCCACCACCCACGACCACCTCCTCGCACTATACAGCACAGATATAATGTCTTCCAAGCGTGGACGCGGTGGTACCACGGGCGCCAAGTTCCGTATGACCCTGGGTCTGCCCGTCGCCGCCGTCATCAACTGCGCCGGTGAGTGGGGGTTGGCTATAGGTTTGATTTACTTGATGGGCTTGTTGGTTGTGTGTGGGTATGTCAGTGAAAGACCACCTTGCATATGTAGGTGCATGTCGGAAGGCAATGTCCGCCCGGGGGTCTCACGGGGGGCAGGGTCTCATCGTCGTTTCTGTCTCGAAGAATATGGAGAGTAACTCACTGCCGGGATCGTGTGGACGTGCCGTGGAGACGATCTAGAACAGGCACATTTCCTAGAAACTTAAGCTGACCTTTTCTTTTTCTCCTTTTTCTCATTTTTCTCCTTTCTCGACACAGACAACACGGGCGCCAAGAACTTGCACATCATCGCGGTGGGCGGGATCAAGGGCCGTCTGAACCGCCTGCCCGCTGCTTCTGTGGGGGACATGGTGATGGCATCCGTACGCAAGGGGAAGCCCGAGCTACGTAAGAAGGTGATGCCTGCCGTGGTGATCCGGCAGCGCAAAGCCTGGCGAAGAAAAGATGGGATTTTCATCTACTTTGAGGATAATGCGGGGGTTATCGTCAACAACAAGGGGGAGATGAAGGGGTCGGCAATTACAGGACCGGTGGGGAAGGAATGCGCGGATCTCTGGCCTCGTATTGCCTCTAACTCGGGCACGATTGTTTAAGCAGGCTCAGTGTCCCTGTGTCTGAGTGTGCGGGGGGGGGTGGTGCGTGTGGGGACGACCCTTTGTGTTTCCTTGGTGCCAGTGATATCCTCTTCATTCAACCAATCACGAGCGTCCCACTGCTTCCTTAAAGGATGAAAGACGTGCGTGGAGACGAAAAAGAGAGTATGGGAGAATGACAGATGGTTCCTCTATGCAGAACGACACCTACAACTGCATTAGACACTACATAACAATTCCTCTTCCTGTCCAGTTCCACGGCTTTTCCAGGCGCCCCCTCCTTTTTAGGTCGCGTGTTGGTCAGAACAGTAAGGCCACCGGGGATGGAGAAATTTGAGATGACGCGTAATAAGAAGAAAAAGGAAACGCATGGAATAGCTCATAGCACACACGAGTTCTTGCCTGATGTCCGCTAACGTGCATCTGCACCGCGGTGGGGGAACAAGCACATCTTTCACCTACTATTCAATTTTCTCCTTCTTTTCCCCTCAAACTTTTTTCTATCATTCCTTTGCCTCCATTTTACATCAGACGTTTCTTTCTAGTAGTATTTCTTTCCACCTCTGCTACCGTGGACTCCCTCCCTCGCCGCCTCATGCCCACTCCCTCGACCTTGATGAGACCCTCAACCCCCTCCCTTCAAACCACCTCCGCACCCAAAATAATTGAAACAATGACACGCCAATAAATACTACCGTCTCAAACATACTCGACACCACCATCTTGTGGTGGTTATTCTGGTTCGCCGCCGTCTGTAACGCTAGCCGATGCCTCTCCTTCTGTTGCTTCTGCTGGACATCCCCCAAGGTCCGCGCAATGCGGTCCGCACTGTGTTTCAACAAGGCCAAATCCGCCTTGTACGACTGCCTGATGTTGTCAGGAATCGTGCCATTATCAGCATTATCCGTCCCGGCCAACGCCGCGTCCAAGTCAAAATCATCCTCGTGCCCATCACCCTTTCCTTCCGGGGCGGGGAAGGAGAATTCCACCAGCTTGGTTTGCAGTTGACTCATGGTGTTGTCCAGGCACAAAGCATACGCACCAGGCTTGGCGGGCCATGTGATTTCGAGGCCGTCCGCCGAGGCGGTCACGCCCGTAGGATGTTCTTGGTTGAGAAAGGCGCTGGAGGACGCCACTACTGCGTTGTATAACACTTTGGTTTCCTGTGTCGTCATGCTGGGTGCACCATCCTTGTCGTCCGCGAAAGGCCCTTCCACGCTCACGCCGATGTCCAAATTACCTCCGTTCACTATAAAGACCTCGGCCGTGCCCGTGTCTCCTGCCTCGTAGTACTGGTAAAGACAGATTTTGTCGCGGGGAGGGACATCGAGGCTGAGGGCGTGGGTGGAGGGTAGGATCAGCAGGAGAAGGAGGAGGAGACGGAGGGCGAAGGCGGCGACTGGTGGTTTTCGTATCATCTTTCACCTGCGCTTGTAATGGTGGTGGTTGAGGTGCAGCGTGCGTTATGGCGGAAGGGATGCTAGCATGACGCCGTCGGCGGAAGCAAGGGAGTAGAAATTGGCGATGGGATAATGATGATATCCCAGCAAGCCACTCAGACGGTGAACATCATGACCAAGGCTGGTATAATTAGGGATCAGGGACAGACAGGTGGATGGAACGATGGTGGAGGGAAAGCTCGGCCGCAGTCGCAACGATGCGTTACTGGGGCGTGGGGAAGGCTTGCCCCAATCGCAAGTGAGCGCGCTTTGACGGCCCATCGCCACCATAGCCCAGAATTCACACAATTGGCCTCTTTCCAGCGCACACAGAGCCCCCCCGACACACCACGTGGCAGCAACGATGACGATAGAGAAGAGGGAAAATGCGAGTCTGCCGGGGGGGCGTCGATGGTGTGTTCAAATGCCAGTCGTTTGCCCTGCCTCCAAGCCCGCTCCTCCTTATGTTTGCCTTTTAAGGCTGACACTCCAAAACAACCACTACGACCAAAACCCCCCGTTCGCGGCAAAAGCGTGTTGCGCCTATCTACGTGGCCAACATCATTTCTTCATACTTTTTTGGGGGCCATGCTCGGTGGCCAGCGAAGCTTCGACGCAATAGCATTATCATCCCTCCCCTCCTATCCCCTCTCACCCTCGACCCACGAATACAGCAACCTTCCACCACTCCACCAGCATGTACTCCTTCTGCATCACCCTCCCTTACTCGGGCATGGTCGCCGTGGGCGGCGTTATTGGCTACGCCACCAAGAACTCCATGCCCTCCCTGCTGGCCGGCCTGGGCTTGGGCGGGGCCTTGGCCTTGTTGGGGTGCGGTGAGTTGGCCGAGTACAAGAAGACGGGGACCGTGACGAAGAAATGGACATTGCTCTCCCTTCTCTTGTCAGGGGGTATGACGGCAGCGATGGGAATGAAGTGCGCCAAGAGCAAGGGTAGCTTGGCCACGGCCATCTTTGCTGGGACGTCCGGGTTGGTCTCGTTGTTTTTGGCATACCGTGTTATGGTGCCCGTGCCGCCCAAGAAGGAGAAGAAGTAAGGTGTAGAGGCGTAAGAGTTGGATGGGGTGAAAGGGAATGTATCGCGGCAAAAATTTGGGAGAAAAAGCGAGAGGGAAGCGGATGAAAACGATATAAGTGAAGTTGGTTGCGGGGGGATCGGGAAATGAATGCGCCGAAAAGGGAGGAGGGCTTACTGTTGGTTTACGGCGTGGCACGGAGAGAGGGATGAAGGGAGGATTGCACGGGTGCAACGCATTCAGATGGTGGTAAATATGATTACTGGTCGAGACGTTTTTCGTTGAGCGTTTATTTTTGAAGATGGGATGAGCAAAAGGCGTGCACTTGCGCTCAGGCAAGGTGAAGAAAGAAAAATTGGTATGATGCTGCTTTGATTAAGTGTCTTAGGCATAGCAAACAGAAGGAATCTATCAACACAGGTATATATGTCGAGGGTGGAGCCGCTGACGTTCTCCTTCCCTCGCTCTCAATTCAAACATAGGGTGGTACAAAGTGGGTCGTTTTTTTCGAGGGGGCTTTTGACGTGGTATTGGTGATTGTGTTCCCGCCCCATCGCCTTTGAGGAAGCGTTTTCTCATTTCCTCTTATATCATATTATGTCACCCTTTCAGCCCTTCATTGCTGCTGTCGTCCTCGTCCTCGTCCTCGTTATCCGCTTCCTGGAAATGCCAGGTTCTCGCTTTAGAACTTAATTTCATGTCTATTTTTATTTGTCTTCCTTCTTTTTTCATCATCGTCGAATTTCCGTGCCTCTTCTACTCATTCTATACATTACGTTGCATTTCTATTCAACTCGTTTTTACACGAACTCTTTCACTGATCCTCCTCACTCCTTCCCTCTCTCGTCCGCACCCTTACTCCCCCCCCGCGAAAAGCACCTCATCAAACGACGCCGGCCTTCGATGAATTAGCTTCACCACGTCCACGTTCCTCCTCAGCATGATCTTTGCCTTCGATTCTACTTTCCTCAAGTAACTCAAACTGCATCCCTCCATCGTCCTCACAATCTCCTCCCATCCCTTCGGCTGGCCATCCTCTAATCCCAACCTTAAACTCAACACCGTCCTCTCCTCTCGTGGCAATGCTGCCAGCGCCCCCCTGATCGCCTCCTCAACTTCAGCCAGGTACATGCTCTCCAATACCCCTCCCTGCCCCCCCCCTTGCTCCTGCGCCGTATCCACCGCCATCACTCCCTCTCTCCCTGACGCTCCGATCAATCCATATCGCTGTCCCTTCCGACTCAACTCCTCCACCCTCGCGACAGGCAAGCCCACCTTTGCCGCAATCTCCTCCTTGCTCATCACGTTTCCCCCACTTTCCTTCTCGTGTGCCTCCACCACCTTCCGAATGTGTGACGCCTGCCTCTGCTCATGCAACCCGGTAAAAGTTGACCTATCATACATCGCCGCCGCGTCCATCACCCTCTTCCTCACCCAGTAATACACATACGTCTTAAACCCCGCCCCTTGCCCCCCCTCAAATCGTACCGCTGCCTCCACCACGCCCAGCTGTCCCTCAACCACCAAGTCCTGCAGCTCCGAATCCGAGAGTCTCATCGCGAATTTGCCAACAAACTTTGCTACTAAACCGTCCCACCCTTTCACTAAGGCTGCCCTCGCTACTGTTCCTTGCTCCAACACAACTCTCAAGCTCTCTTCTGTAACTCCTCCGAGAGCTTCACCCCATTCGGAGGGGGAGGGTGCCCGTCCGAGCTCCTTAGCCAGTGCTCGATGTTTTTGGATGGCGACGGCAGCTCGTTGAACGGCCCTGACGCGGCCATGCATGAGGGCGTCGGCTTGGGTAGTACCGGGTTCGGACTGTTTCCGAACCTGTTGTCGTTGTAGTAGTTCTGAATTGTCTTGTAGTTGACTTGACGTTTGTCTTCGTGAAAGTTGTTGTTGACTGCTTATGGAGGAGGACGGAGGTGGGACAGTTGCGGCGGTCGAAGCAGAGCTTTGCCTTCGTCGAGCCCGGCGGGCAGAGCTACTGATGGTGGTGCTGCTTTCTTTGATAACAGGGAAGGGTGCCTCCATGAGGGCTGAGATGGAGGAGGAGGCTCGCAGGGTCGTGGTGGTGGACTCGGGCTTGTTTGTTCCGGCGCGTCGGGCGGCCACGCCTGGCGGTGGCATGAGAAATGCTTGTGTTTGCGTCAGTCCCATGCTTGTGAGGACCATCAGCACTGCCAAACCGTGGCGTCTTCGTGCTGACGGTCTTTGCGTTGTGCCGCCGCTAGTGGTTATGACCTTGGAGATCATTGCTTTTTCGTTGTCGAGGTACTGATTACTTCTGAGGTGGCGATCCTGATCTCGATCCTTGTGACCTATGAAGATTGAGTTGGAAGAGGAGTATAAGTTAGTAGTTGGACAGCAGGAATGTGGCTAATGAGCTGTGATAGTCTGTCCCTGCTTGTGTACAAGGTGTAGACAATAGAGCGTGATACGAAAATGCGCCTAGGGCAACAACGGAGTCATCATTCAATTCATGTTCTCGAAAAGCGAGGGCTTGGACAGCGTCCGCGCACCATGTGTGACGTGGGGCTGGAACGACATTGGCTGGGCACAAATAGGACAACTGTGGCATTTCACATTGCAATAGCGCCTGTGCACATGTTAGGGAGAGATGGTCAACAAACGTGTGTCCACCTCTTTTCCTTGAACATAAAAAGGAAACCAGAGAAGAAGACTGCGTGGCGAGTCACCAGGTCAGATAAGGTGAGGGCAGAGACAGGCAGCTGCTGGCAGTGTGTGACACCGAGAAACACCCCTCAATGACCTTCACTCACCTTCACTCACTCACCTCTCAGTGTGGGTGTTTCTCGCGCTCGCTCGCTCCTTTCGAGGCAACAGTCGACTTGGCATGATCGCAGTTAGCATGGTCCATCGCGCATGGGCAGTGCTTGCATCGGCAGAGGCAATCACCAGGAATCAGGACTCGCTCCACCACGGCCTTAAACCAACAGAAAACAAGTTGCTAGACCAAGATTCGAGACCGGCCCCTCTTTTGCCCGCGCCGCCTCCACATCATCATCTCCGTTCCTCCTCTGCTCGCAATACTAACCTACCTCTAAACCCCTTCCATTCCCTCCATCCTGCACATCCTCATAGTTCAACCAACATGAAGGCCATTCAAAGTATGTTGCCGGGCGCCCAGGAAGAGACGGTATCAGAGGAAGTGTGTGCCATGTGCCCATCCCTGACGTACCAACAGCGCATGATTGGTTTCGTCGGCTGCTTTTGCCTGGGCTACCTGCTCTCCTTCATCGTAAGTAGTGGATAGTCCCACGCACCTTTCACTGTGGTGCTTGATTGCGTGTTCTTTTTTGTGGTTGTGTCCTGTATATCTTGCGCGCGAATGTTTTCCCACTGCCCCTCTGAATTGATCTCTGGGTCGTTCCATCCCGCTCGTCCCCCCCACCCTTTGCTTCCTACCCTAACATGCCGGTTTCTGCCTACTTTCCTCGAAGCTGATAGCGCAGCTAGTCTGTCGATCTTTCCCTTCTGTTTGACTTGCTGCCATTCCTTTGTCTCATCATCCTCCCTCCCCCGCTCCCCTCCTCCTTCCCTATCTACCAGGGCACCCTCTCCCTCATCTCCATGACCACGGACGGCATTCGGAACTTTGCCGCGCTCTACGTCGTGGGGAACATCATTGCCTTATGCTCCACCGGTTTCTTGATTGGACCCAAGAATCAGTGCAAGAAGATGTTTGATAAAACCCGGCGGTATTCCGCCATCCTTTATATCATCATGTTAATCACCGTTTTCGCGGTAGCCCTGGCAGGTCAGAACGTTTTCCTGGTCCTGTTTCTGTTGATCATTCAGGTGTTATGTGCGGTGTGGTACACGCTGTCGTACGTACCATTTGGGAGGCAGGCGGTGGTTGGGTGCATGCAGAATACGTTGTTCAAGCCGTGCCCAGGGACGATTGCGGGGATGGTCTAGGAGGGAGGGTTTGAAGGGCTAGGAGGGAGGGTTTGAAGGGAGGGACGGAAAGAGGGAAGATTAAAGAATTCAAAAACTGCAGTGTTTTTATATTGTAATTTCATCTTCACTCTCTCCTGTCATGAGGGAGTCCAGCCGTCCTCGAGATGGCAGTGAGGAATGATGGCACCAGACCAATTCTCAATACACCACTGAGAGAGATTGAAGAAAGAAAAGAAAAAGAGAAGAGAAGTGTACTATTCATTCATCAAAGACATCGAAGATGATGGAGACGACGAGGAAAGAAAAAGAGGAAGTGGTAGCGTGGGTGTGTGAATCAAAAGGGCAGAAAACATATGGAGAGGCTGGGCAAAGCGCGCGACAAAGCAAGAGCAAGAAACATCGAAAGCCGTCAACTTGAGCTTTCAAAAGCTAGTTATAGCAGCACCGCATCATCGTGGCCACCATTATCATTGCCATCGATATCACCTCAATCCTTCCTTCTCTTCCTTCTCGTCGGCCATGTCGGTCTTGTCATATGTGTGCGTGATCCCATTCGTTTGCCCCTATTTACTTTTCCCATTTCCCCAGTTGTTGTTACCCTCCGATTCTATTGCTTCTTGGGCGCGCGTGTTTTAAGCGACAAACCGTGCATCTCGGAAATCTCCTTCGCCAGTACCTGAGTAAGTTGCCGTGTGGATGGTTTCGGGGAGGAGAATACGTATGTGTGAGCCACAGAGAACATGTCACCGGTGACGCGATGTCTTCTCTTGCTCTATCGGATAACTTTCCCGAATTATTTATCACCTGCCCTTTCGTTGTACGATGCTTCTCCGCTCCCGCATACGCGTACCTGATTGACCATCCTGTGCTGCGCCACTAACGTCTTGCCCTTGAACAACTCTGACTCAACTTCCATGTTGTACATCGCTCCGCACCCGCCTATTTCAATAATGAGTGTGTTGACAAATAGAATGATAGCGCGTATGTCTGTGTGCAAGGCCACTTCTTAGGCCATGAATCGATCCTCCCTGCCTCATTTCCTCCCAGTCCTTCCGTCCCACCACGCACGTCTCCGCCCTTGCCCCCTGCCCATGTCACGTACCGGAGACGTCCTGAATCAGGAGATTTGTCGGCTTGAAGTGCTCTGTTAGTAATGTACGCATACGTTCCTCCCGAGCCAGGGACTCGGCACTGTTGCCGTCGACATTAGAGGCCAAAGACCGCCGGAAGAGAGATGTAGTTGGGTAGGGAGGAGGTCGGCCAAGGGAGGAGATAGCTACTGTAGCATTCGCAGGTCTTCTGGTTGCAGAGGCAGAGACGTCTACCAATATGGTGCCTACAGCGCGCCGCATGGCTATCGTAGCACTCTCTGCATGTTTTTGCGTGTGAAGTGGTTGTGAGGATGGGAATGAAGGAGGCAAGCAAGCAACGGCACCGACACATCATGAGCGGCAAATGTCGTTCTTTGAACACCTCTCACTGATGTTCTCACTATTTAAGCTCGCAAATCCACCACCATAACAACAGGAAAGATAAAGACATACAATAACCTTGGTTGCTGCATCACTAGGGGCTTCCATCGCACAACGGAGCCATGCCTCGCTTCAACCTCCTGCCTCCCGCAAGTCTCCTGATGCTCCTCCTCCTGTTGGGACCATCACCCATATCCCAAGCCTTCCCGATCAGCGGGTACTTTTCACCAAGACAGCGCGCGTTTCTATGGCGTGCTCAAGCCGGGGCGGAATGCTTTGACGATGATAATAGCTCTCTTCCTTTATTCCGCTTGTACTTCCAAGGCGAGTTCGACAACGCGGCGCAGGTGGTGTCGGAGCGAGCACAAGGCATAGAGGCGGGACCTGCCGGTGGACATGAACAGATTCATTGCATCTTGACGCCTCTAGATCTACCCGCAGGAAGTTTTGGTGGTGATGCGCAATTTTTCTTGGGCGCCACCTACTATTTTGATGGCCGACCCGAGGCTGTCTTCCGCTGCCGTGTCTACAGCTTCCACCCTCCCCCTCCGGCCGCCGACGACGATGAAGATGAGGAGTGCGGGGCATCATTTTTTTTACCTCCTCCGCCTTTTCTGGAAATGCGGCTACATCGATTCACCCCGGAATTCGAGGGGATGATGAGGCAGAATAAATATGACTTGAATTTGTTGCCTCAGACACAGGTAGAGCTGGCAGAGGTGGTGGAGGAATTGGAAGGTTGTAGCGTTAGTTGGAGCGTCTCCAACTTTAAGACAAGTGACGAAGAAGATGATGGGGTGAGTTTTCGAGGGGTGATGCGCGACGGTTTTTGTTTGGTTCAGTCGCAGAGAGATGCGGGTATTCAGTTGAAGATTGAGGATGATTTGCTGTTGACGAGGGAAATGTTGTGTGTGAACGACCGCGGAACAGATTGTGTGACAGGGAAGATCATATATGGTAATTATAGAAGCTTGCCTTACAGAATGGAGCGACGACAACGACCGTAGGATGGTACAGATGAAGAACAACGCGAAGAAGAAGACGAGGAGGATAAGGAGACGGAGGATGAGGGGGGGGAGGAGTTAGAAGGATAAATAGTGTATTACTAAAGTAGGTACAATGATTAACAATGACTTAAAAGGAATGGACGGTGCAATAGAGGGGGGTAACTCAGTAAATAGCTGGATAGGTTTGTCTTTCGTTGATTAGTATTGCATATTTTCTCTTATTTCTCTCCCGTCGTTTTCTCATTTGTATTTGCAATCTCTCTGTTTCTTTCTGTCCCCCTGTCTTTCTCTCACGTTTTCTGCCTCCCTTTGTCTCTTTCTCTCTGTCTTTCCCTGTCTCTCTGCGCCTCTCTCTCTCACTCACTCTCACACCAACACCCACTCTCCCTCCCTCGCCCTCTCATCCACGCACTCTTCATTACTTCTCCCGTTTTTCTCTGTCCCCCACCCCCCCCCCCTCCCCCCCCCCCTCCTCATCCATTTGTAAACAACTCCTCTTCCCTCTTATTCTTGCCCGCCATAACGGCTTCCACGTCCTCCCCCTCCTCATCACTTTTTGAACAACTCCTCTTTCGTCGTAATCTTGCCCGCCATAACGGCTTCCACGTCCTCCACCGTTCGCGGGGCCCTCGTCATATTCCTCACCCCCCCTTCCACAATCACCACGTCATCCTCCAGCCTCACCCCACCGAAGCCCCTAAACCGACTCTCCAACATCTCAACATTGACAAATTTATTGACCCTTTCATCGCCCACCAGCTCGTCCATCAACAAATCGATGAAGTACACCCCCGGCTCCACGGTGATAACCATCCCCACCTCCATCCTCCTCCCCGTCCGCAGATTCTTGAACCCTTTCCTCTCATCCCGCTTCAGCCCCAACGAAGGCGGGAATCCCCCAACATCATGCACATCCAAGCCCATGAAATGACCCAGACCGTGCGGCATGAAGAAGCTCATTAAATTCTCCTTCATCATCTCCTCCACCCCCCCCTTGAGCAATCCGCCTTCCACTAGCTTTTCCAACCCCACGCGATACGCAAGCGCATGCATATCCACCCATGCTACGCCTGGCTTCAATGCATCCAGCACCGCAAACTGCATGGCCTGCACGCACTCGAATATCATCCTTTGGTCCGCAGAAAATCTCCCCGTCGCCGGGAATGAACACGTGATGTCCGATGTATAGCACTTATATTCCGCGCCCATGTCTAACAATAGCATATCCCCCTCCCTGATCAACCTATCGTTCGGAGCTCCCGCATGCCCGTAATGCAGCGTCGCCGCATTCGGTCCACAGCCACATATAGACGTGTAGGCCACATGCCGACAACCACCAAAGAAGTAGCCGTGGTGGAGGAACAGCGACTCCAACTGGTACTCAGTCATTCCTACTTTCACCTGTCCCATCACCGCCAAATGAGCATCGCTACTTATATCGTTCACGTACTGCATCACCTGCAACTCCGCCTCCGACTTGAACACGCGGCATTCCACCAACTCAGGGTAAAGCATCTCGTAATCACACTCCACCGATCCACCTTTCTTCCCTCCCTCTTTCGCCGTCGGCGGCGAAGGCGTCACCCCCTCCACAAAAGCAGGCTTTGCCATATTCCCACTGTCGGTATTCAGGCCCTGGTTGAGCAGCAGAAGATCTGGGCGCGCAACCTCGTCCCCCGCCTCTCCCTCCTTCCCTCCCACTAGGTGCTTTGCCAATTCATCCACAAACATCACCTCGTCCACTTCATACAGAGCCTTAAAATGAGATGGTGGCTGAATCTTACCCATCCACACCGCATACTCGGCGGGTAGCCTCGGCGTGTACAACGTCGTCTTCCCACTCTCCACATCGATCGTCCCATAGAACCCCGGCTCCTTCACCCCAAACAAGTACGCAAACGACGACTCCTGCCTAAAGATCTTCTCTGCGTCGGATTCATACCTATACTCCTCTTTCCCGCCCTCCATCAGCACTATTGCTCTTTTGAAAGTCGTCAAGGCCAGCTTCTTCTTGAGGCGTGCGCAGAGTTTCTGCCGGTTCTCAGCGTACAATGACATGGGCACTACCATCGGAGGCATGGTGGCCGTCAAGGTCGGGTTGTCCAAGCGGCGATGCACGGGTGCACCATGCGGGATGCGGTTCAATGCCACGTGTCCCACGTGACCATGTGCGTCGTCGGCGGCTGAGGCGGTGGCAGGGGGAGGGGGGGCCATGTTATCTGTTCATGGGAGGCGGGGAAGGGGTGAGGAGGCGGAAACGATGAGGCGAGGGATATTGGAAATTATAAGCCGCACACCCAAGCGCTAACCCACAGTCTTCTTGCTCCTTAACCTGCCTGTGTTAGAGAGGAGCACGTTTATGGAGCAGCTCTGCTTGAATAGCTAGCCGCATGTGACATGAAGGACGGTGAAGAAGCCGTTGGGACGGGCGACGATCACGGTCACGGCGGTGCAGCATGCTGGCTTTGTCCTTCCTGGCCTGCGGGCGAAGTCTGCTACTGTAGAACCTTGTCGTCGTCGTTATGATGATGATGGAGTGCTTCGTTGGTCTGCATAGCTGCTTTGGTCACGAGGTCATCATGTATGGCTGCACAATGTTCAACCTGGACCGGCCGTCTCGTGTAGGACTCCTCCCAGTCGGAGCCTCCTCGGAGGCGTATCCTCGCTCATGTCCCCTTCCACGCCCCCCCCCTTCCCTCCCACTGCGACTCCAGATAGGAAAGTCGACGCCACGCCAATGCTTGGTTGGTGTTCGGGGGCTAGAGCATGAGGGCAGCATTGCTGCGTATTGTGGTCACAACCCCTCGACGAGCTTTGACTCGCGGCAGTCCAGTTTGCCTGAGTGACAGTAGCATCAGCAGGGACAGCGGCATCACGCTTCCCGCCCCACCACCAAGCCTCCATCAAGCGAATAACCACGTCACCATGCCCCTCCATGTGTTTACGACTGGCTCGGGCAAGGATAAGGGCAGCAGCAGTATCAGCAGCAGCAGCAGCAACAGCAACAGTAGCAGCATCGCGTCTCCTAGCACGCTAATGACTCCCTCCCACCGTGGGCTGGCCACTTCGGCCGCCGCCCCGGGAGAAGCCGTGTTGCTCAAGGATGAATACGGCAACATGGATGCATCGGGACAGACATATGTGGTACCGCATTTCACGACGGAGAGCGGGTACGTGATTTTGCGGGGATGCAGGAGATGAAAAGGGGAAGCGGATTGGGGGACGGGGGGAGGAAGGAATGACAGGACTTGGGGGGGGGGGCTGGAGACACCGGCACTTTTTTGGTGATAATGTATGAGCAAGAGATAAAGAGAGGGAGGAGAATTAGGGTCGCAGGGAAGGGAAAGAGCAAAAGAAAGCTTAATAATTCAAGGGCGCCGGTATCCGCAGAGCTACCACACCAATCTCACGATTCTCCCACTTCCATCCATCTGTCCTCCTCATTTTCCCCTTTCCTTCCCAGCGTGGCCATGCGGGACGTGGAAGTACGCTACAACACCTTTGGGCACCTGAACGAAGCGAAAGACAACGTCTTGGTTGTATGCCATGCCCTTACGGGGAATGCCCGGTTGGATACGTGGTGGTCCTCCATCCTGGGGCCCGGGAAAGCCTTCGATACCGACAAGTACCTCGTTGTGTGCGCGAACATCTTGGGTACATATGGAGGAAGGGCAGGAAGGAGGGGAGGAGGGCAAGGAGCATTGGTGTAGGAAAGACGTCAGCACGGCTTTGAACCTCGCAACGGCCAGCTGATACGAGGCTCACAGCACCCACCACCCCTCCCTCCCTACCTCTCTCCCTCCCTCCAACCAGGCTCCTGCTACGGCACTACCGGCCCCACGTCCCTCGATCCGGCCACGGGCCGACCCTACGGTGTGCGCTTCCCCCAGGTGACTATCCGCGACACGGTGGCCCTGCACATACGCATGTTGAAGGAGGCATTGGGTGCCCGTTCGGTTGCCTGTGTGGTGGGAGGTTCCTTGGGAGGGATGCAAGCCCTGGAATGGGTCTTCCTCGGTAACAGCAACAAAATTCACAGCAGCAACAACAATGAAAATGAGGAGAATTTTGTGCGTTCTGCGGTGGTGATCGCGTGCGGGGCCCGTCACACGGCGTGGCAGATCGGCATCTCCGAGACGCAGCGCCAAGCCATTTACGCAGACCCCCTCTGGCGTGGGGGCGAATTCGATCACACTCGTCCCCCGTTGCAGGGGCTGGCAGTGGCGCGGCAGATTGCCATGTTCTCCTACAGAACTCCCCATGGGTTCGAAAATAAATTCGGGAGGGCACAGGCGGAGGATGGGAGGTTTGAGGTGAGGCGGTATTTGGAATACCAAGGACAGAAATTCTTGTCGCGATTCGACGCCTTGACCTATGTGAGATTAACGGAAAAAATGGACTCTCATGATGTGGGGAGGGGGAGGGGAGGCATGGAGGTGGCGCTGAAGGGCCTGCGGGTGCCGGTGTTGGTGCTGGGGATTGACAGTGATGTCTTGTACCCCTTGCATGAACAGGAGGAGATGGCCCGGTTGATTCCGAAGGGAGAATTAAGGGTGGTAAGGAGTAGGGAGGGGCATGACGGGTTTTTACTGGAGCAGGAGCAGGTGGGGGGGGCGATGAAGGAGTTCTTGAAGGAGCATCGACTGTAGTGCGGGGCGAGGAAGGGAAGGGAGGGAGGCGGTTGGGGGGGGAAGGAGGGTGGAGTTTGATGAGATCGAGAACGAATGGTGCAAGCATGAGAGTGGGTGACGGGAAGATAGATAGGACTATATAAAAACACCTTGTTATTTTTGCAATAAAGCGCTCTTTTGTCCCCTTGGGAGAAGCGAAGAATCAAATGTGGCTGCTGCCGCTGTTGCTGCTGCTTCCACAATTTTCTCATCAGTTGCTTCTTTCTTTAAGTAGGAACATGTATCGGTACTTCGCAATTCTTCTCCCCCCCTTCCTTTTTCCCTCCCTCCCTCCCTCCCTCCCTCCCTCCTTTCAAGCAATGCTCGGGCGCACGTGTCTTTCCAAATAATCCTGCAACATAATCGTCGCTGCCACCGCATCTTCCACTTCCTGCCGTCTCCCCTCCCCCTTCCTTCTCCTCTTTCCCACTCCATCCCCCGCCCCTTCCCCTAAACCCTCCCCCTCCCCTCTCAATGCCTCCCTCGCCACCTGCGTCGTCATCCTTTCATCCCATACCGTAAAGGGAACGAGGACCTCTTGCGATGATTCTCGATACACGCACGACATAAAATTAACCACCTCTTGACACCTCACTCCTTCCCTCCCCTCCCAAAGTGTGAGGGGGTATCCCACAACCAACCCCGCCGCGTTATGCCTCTCTATTAACTTGTTCAACTCCTTACCGAAAAAGGCCGGGAAACTCTCCTGCTCTCGTTGCTGCTGCGCATGTTGCTGCTGTCGGCGTCTGGGAGGGCGATCGATCCTCGTCAAGGGCCTTGCGATACTTAACGTCCAGTCTGCAATAGACACACCTATCTTCCGACCCCCCACATCGAGTCCAAGAAGACAGACAGTGCTGTTAGAGCCGGTCACGGCATGAGGGAGTTGAGGAGAAGGAAGAGGGTTGGACGAGCGGACGTGGTGGAGGTACTTGGCTAGTGCTTCGGGACGAAGAAGCTTGATGAGGCGCCGGGTCGCGGCGGAGGAGGGGTGAGGGAGGGCCATAGCGGCTTGGTTCAATTATTGCTGATAATACTACAGGAAGGTTTACCTTTTGGACTAGTTTCTATATCTTGATTATTAATTTGGCGGGCATGGCTCTGTGGTGGTGGTGGGTTCGGAGGAAGTGGGGAGAATGAGAAAAGCCAGGAAAGTAGAGGAAAGGAAATGAGCGGAGGCCAGCGCGAGGCGCGCACCTCGTACAGCAAAGGAGAGGGGAAAGGTGAGGAGAAGGAATGCAAGAAAGCACAATGTCTTCTTTTCCTCCTTCCTCTTTGTCTGGTTTAGAGTGTATTGACATAGGTACAACGCCTGTACATGCTTCTGCTTTCTACCAATCTGCCGTTGCCTCGACAGAAGGCAAGAAGGACTCAAAGTCTGGTCCTAGGCGACGCGAGCAGAGGAAGACCATCCTATCCATGCTATCGTTTCATCTCTTCTTCTGATGCCGGATTGAATCCAAATAACTCTGCAGACTCATATTTTGTATGGCAATTTGGTCCTCCATCGAAGCCGTCTCCGGGGTCACCCGCATGGCCTTTTTCACACGCTCAGCCTCTACCCCATCTCCTCCAGTACCTGTCGCTCTGGCACGACCAAAACCCGAGGTTTTCTTGGCCTCATCGTAGTCGTCGCTGTATTGAATCTCGGCCTTGGCGCGGTCTGTGGCCCAGCCCATGATAAAGTAGCCGGCCACGACCGGCACAGAGAAATACACCACTTGCGCTACAGCCTTGCCTTGGGGAGAGAGCGGGATACGGAACGCGTGCACCTTTTTGACGAAGCGCTTATGTCGCTCTTGCAAGTCCCGCAACGTTGTCATCAGGGATGGCATGTTGACCTTCGAAAGGATAGGTGAGCTTGTGTGTGAAGCTGGAGAGGGAAGGGAAACGGGGAGGTCGATCTGATGCAGCGGAGGTAGACTGTGTACACGCTGCTTGTTCTGGCAAAGAAGACGATGACAAGAAATACCTGTGGCTGCTGCTTCTTTTACCTGTGTCTGTGGTCGTAGGTAGTGGGGAGAGGGGAGACGTGGGTAAGACAGGTTAGGGTCGGCAAGACAGTCAATCTACCAGATCGTCATCATCCTCAGTCGACTCGTCGGACGATGTTGAAGCACTCTCAGAAGGCTTCTCGTTCATGTTGCAACATAAAACAGTGTTGCATCCGTAGACCGTCCGCACTCTAATTAACCAACCTCACTCCGATTTTCTTCTCCTCCCCTCTCCCTTTCCTCTAGCAGGGAAGCTTTGGCGCGCCGTCCTACCCTTCATCATCCGTCGTCTCGCAAAAAGCCTTCCCTTCCGGGCGGCCTCCCCTCTCTCTTGCGACCTGTTCCAAAGCACACACAAATACAGCCCATGTCGAGCTCCATGATCAACCGCTTCGTGGGAGCCATTGACCAAGGCACGTCCAGCACCAAATTTGTGGTCTACAACCATAATGGCAACGCCGTAGGCTTACACCAAGTGGAGCACACGCAAATCTACCCCCAGCCTGGATGGGTCGAGCATGACCCGATGGAGATTTGGGACAACACCGTGACATGCATCCGCGAAGCGATGGGTTCCGCAGGAGTGGAGAAGGAGCAGCTTGAGGCTGTGGGGATCACCAACCAGCGGGAATCGACCTTGGTTTGGAACAAGACGACGGGGATTCCATATTATAATGTGATTGTCTGGAATGATGCCCGAACGCGGGGCATTTGTGAAGACCTCAAGAAGGCGAGCCGGAAGGGGATGGACAGATTTAGAGCCTTGACAGGCTTGCCAATTGCGACGTATTTTTCCGCAACGAAGATTTTATGGTTGTTGGATAATGTACCGGGGTTAAGAGAAGACGCGGAAAAGGGGGAGGCGATTTTCGGCACGTTGGATTCGTGGTTGATCTATAAGCTGACGAATGGAGAGGTGAGGGGATAATCTGTGCGAAAGAGTGGTTGGCGATCAATTGAATATTGTACTCTTTCCATGCGCGAGCCGCCTTTCGAAAAAGGGGCATCCTCCGCCCTAACTCGTGCCCTTTCTCCATCCGTCCCTCCTCCCTATTCCTTTTCTTCAGACGCACATCACCGATGTGACCAACGCCTCCCGCACGCTCCTAATGAATATTTCCACCCTGACATGGGATGACTATATCCTCAAGATTCTTCGCATCCCGAAAGGTAGGTCGGAAATACTTCCTTCCTCCCTCTACCCTTTCCTTCCAAGAAGCGTCTCCATTTGTCATCAATCACAGTGGTCTTCGAATGTAAATTATGTGGTGAACCAGTAGCTTTTTTAAAAAAAGATGCTGACAGACATACCATCATTCAATTCGTCATTTCTCAATTTCCTTCTCCTACTCCTTAAGGCATGCTGCCCACCATCAAGTCCTCCTCCGAAATCTACGCTTTGGGATCACCCTCCGTCACCTCCTCCGCCGCCGCCTCCCCCGACTCCTCCACCTCCTCCGCCTCCACTTCCAACCCCTTGGAAGGCGTTCGTCTGGCGGGCATCATGGGCGATCAACAATCCGCGCTCTTCGGTCAGACCTGCTTCCAAGGAGGGCAAGCCAAAGCTACCTACGGCACCGGCGCCTTCCTCTTGATGAACACGGGCAATCCCATCGTCCCCAGCACGAAGGGCCTCTTGACGACGGTGGCATTTAAGCTGGGACCCTCCCCGCCGGTGTACGCCCTTGAAGGCTCAGTTGCTTACTGTGGGTCATTAATTCAGTGGCTGCGGGATAACCTCTCCCTCCTCTCCTCGACTGCGGAGAGCGAGGCTCTGGCCGGGAAAGTCAATGATAATGGAGGGGTGTTTTTCGTACCGGCATTCAGCGGATTGTTTGCGCCATATTGGCGGGACGATGCCCGGGGGGTGATTGTGGGAATGACGGCGTTTAACGACAAACATCATCTGGTCCGCGCGGCGCTTGAATCGGCGGCCTTTCAGATTTTGGAGGTGTTGGAAGCAATGGAAAAAGATAGTGGGGTGTCCTTACAGATTCTGAAGGTCGATGGGGGGATGACGGCGAACAATTTGATGATGCAATTTCAGGCGGATTTGTTGGATGTCTCGGTGTTGACTCCACAAACGAAGGAGACCACGGCATTAGGGGCGGCGTTTGCTGCTGGGCTAGCGGTAGGGTTTTGGAAGAATTTCGAGGAACTCAGATGTATCTGGAGTGTGGGGAAAAAATGGGATCCTTATATGCCGACGAAGACGAGGGAGAACTTAATTCATGGGTGGAAGAAAGCGGTGCAACGGTCCCTAGGGTGGGTCGATAAAAAGACTGATATGGAGGCGGAGCTGGGAGGGGTGCCGTTGAAATTAATGAGATTTGCGAGTTTCACTACCTCGGGACCGACGGGGATGGTGGGGGATGAGAATGAGGGGACTAATCGGTACTCAGCAACGAAGGCGTGGGGGGCCTTGTTGGTAGGAACACTGGGAATGTTGGTTGTGGGCTTGGTGATTGGGAGTCGAATGCAGGGGAGTGGGGGTAGAGGGAGGTGAGAGAAGTAGTAATACGGGGAAGGACTGGGGGCGTCTGTACATATGATTTTAGATAGAGAAGCCATGATGGACTGAATGTTTGACGAAATCTACTTGTGGAATTCAACAAAAAAGAGAAGGAAAAGTAGAAAGAACAGCTTTGCGTCGGGAGAGCGTTTCGTTGGTTCCGAGTATGCTCGCTTCAAGGTGAAAATATCGCTGCCTCTGTGAATGACAACCTCTATTCCTAAGTGTTTGTATTTCACTGTCAAAACTGCGTAAAGCCAGCGTTGGAGTACGTCCGAAAGGACGACACCAACAACGAATATCACGCGATACAAGACTCGTCAAACAAGTTGTTTTCAACTCCGCAAAAGTAAAAAGTGGCCATTGATAAATGAATAGAGCGCCACTGATTTGTACTTATATAACATTTCTTTTTAAGTGCTGGCCCAGGTGTGTGTTCGACCGGGAGGATAAAAAATTATAAATTGCAAAGCCATCCTTAAATAGCAAAATTAACCCATGAATAGCGGAAGTAAACCTATGTACACCCATTACACAAGCATTATTACGACCCAGGAGTCCATTGTTTATATGTATGTGCTTGCCAAACACATGTACCGGCAGCATTTTTCTGTACTTGCCAAGTGACCCCCATGGGCCCATACAATAAGACATGTTACCTTCATAAGCACATAAATAGGAACATCTTATGCTACTCTGTTCCTTTATCTCCTCCACTCACACCTGTCGTTTGCCCACCGACTTTGGTCCTTGTGCAATGGGCAGGAGATGAGGAGGCCATCCTCATTACCCACCCATCGCATCGTGCCCGAGTAGTAGGGGAACCCGCGCCCCATCCGATGACATAGATAATGTGTTGGCGCATGGATCAATGCGGACGCATCAGGAAACGCGGCCGAATCTAACTCACTCTCTTCCTTTCCTATCCTGCCAACTCACACAGGCGGGCGGCTGCACAAGGACGACGAACAAAGCAAGAGGGGAAGTTAGCATACGAAGATATCTCGTCCATCAATCACAGCCGCCTCTGAAGCATGTCTGTCAACGAGCATCGCCCACCACCCGCCGACAAGAAGTTCGAATCGGTGCGTATTCGAGAGGCTGTAGCTGTCTTATTTATATTGTCGCACGGAAAAATCTCGTGTAATGTTTGAGGCAGCGCCTATAGGGCAAGCGCGCTCACCCTCATATTTTTTTCCTTTCCCGCACCATCTACCTTTCACCACCGCAGCTCGAGTACACGGATGAGCACTCTCGGACCTTTGTTTTTGGTGATGAGGATCACACACTGGGCAATTCCTTACGGCATGTGCTGATGGGGCGGAAGGAGACGACTTTTTGCGGCTACAGTGTGCCCCACCCCTCCGAGCCTAAAATGAATGTTCGGCTTCAGACGTCCACGAGCAAAACCGCGGTGGAAGTGCTGAAAGACGGGCTGCACGAATTGGTGGAGATTTGCGATTTGTTTGATTTCACATTGGATAGTGCCATTGCAGGGTACGAGGCACGCGAGAAGGATGCGGGGGCGGAGGGTAAAGGACAGTCCAAATCGGTCTGAGCGACAGAAGAGAAGATAGAGGCAGGAGGAAAGCCAGGGGAGATGTATAGTAGACCAAAAGAGAGATCTATTGAAAGTATGAGTACAGGAAGAAAAGAGAGCAGTCAATTTATTTCGAGAGCGGTCTATTTATAAGTGTTTCTTGCGTTTTGGGGATTTGATCACCTCACTACACTTAGGATTTCATTCTCCCTCTCACTATTCCCGATGTCAATCGAGCACGAGTGAACACACTGCGACAGTGGTTAAGAGTTCCTTTGTACAGCGTCATATTGCCTGCCTGCGATAATCGCTTTGCTTTGCGTGTATCTGATGGAAAGGCGAAGCGCCACAGAGCAGCAATATGGGCCAAAAAAAGGACCCTAACCCCGACCAGGCGATAAAATCGAGAAAGAGGGAGCTTGGCCAAGTGGAAGTAGACACAGTGCGCGTAGAGCAGAGATTCCAACAAAAGTAAGGGGCACTCCACCATATGTACAGCCAATGAGCAAAGGTATAACTGCGCCATAAGTTGGGCGTTATCAGATCGACTGACAAAACAATAAACGACCACGGACGGGGTTGAACCGTCAACCTCATGCTCCGTAGGCATACGCGCTATCCATTGCGCCACGCGGCCTCGACGACGTTACGTGGCAAGAACAGACTTACTAAGGAAGCTCCAAGGTAGGAAGGTGGTCGACTTCCGGACCTCCGGTCATCATCCTGTAGGCTGCCAGGAAGCGAGCAGAATTTCGGGGGGCCTCCGGATCCCAGCCATCTCTCATATTCTCAAATAAACGTTGTTTGCGATGGAAAAAAAATGAACATATTTTTGTTCTCTCGCCCAGGTGCGTATCGTGCTATGGAAGGGGCGAGGGTGAGGGGGTTGAGCAAGCCCTCGATGCTTAATTATCTTATGGAGGGAAGTCTGAAAATAAATGTGTCCAATATGCCAATCGGAGACTGAAAATAAATCCGTCCAATGTGCCAATTGTAAAATATCTAGAATATTTCATGGATCCTTTAAGATGTTAAAACCAAGCAGATAGAGTATAGCAGTACACATAATAGACACGAAAAGCCTGCCGCAAGGTGTCGGGTTGGTTGCTTCAGAGAGCATATTTTGCTCTGAGAGGGAAAAGAAATGGTAATGATGATACAAAATGCTTCTCATGACATGAAGGACCATTTTTATTCATAAAGATGGCCTCTTCATTGCATGGAAAAATCATAAGAATTCCCCGTTTGCATTTACCGTGTGGAAGAACGGGCGAGCGACACCAACGGCTGCTGGCGTCACAGCTTTTCCTTCGCCCATGAACCAATCCAAAAAAGGGACCGAAAAACATTAAACTACGCAACAGGCCTTAGAAGTCCACCTGTTCATTGGTAAGAATTTCCCTTTTTGTGCCTCCGATATTCCTCGCCTGTGGAAGTCGTCCTCCCGCCAAGAAAGCCAGGGAGGAAGGCTAAAAGACAAAACGCTCACGACCATTCTCACGCAACCAGGTCGAGACAGCTGTGACCATACTCGTGGCTGAGATTTGATTAAAAAAAATATGCCGTCCCCCGGCGGCCCCGGCATAGCCAATGCAAGTGCCAATACCCGTGCAGACAAGACCACTGCAGGAAAAGCTAAGACAAGCACTAAGAGAGGAGCTACTGCTGCTGGTAAAAAAGGCTCGAAGAAGGAAGACAGCGAGACCAGCATCTCTTACGCTTCTCTTGAGGATTTTTCAGTCACCCAGCAATATGAAAATATGTCCATGGCAGGGCTGCAAGATGCCGTGGGACAACTAGAGCAGAGTACGGCTGATGCCCGAATGTCTCACTCAGATGCGCAGGCCGAACAAGACGCTTTCCATCAGGAGCATACCATCACCATTCAATCCGAGCTGCGCGTGGCCACAAAAGCCTTGACAGAAATTCAAAAGCAAGTTGAAGATCTAAGCACAGACCACCACTTGGAGCTGCGGGCTTACCGAGACAAACTGATTGCCCTCCATTACTACCACACCCTGAACTTGACGTCCGTGGCTTCAGAACGTGAGCAGCTCCTTGGCAAGGAAGTCGAAGCACATACTTCAAGCGTTCATATGATCCAGATAAAGCAACAACTCGGTCAGTCTTCCTCCTCGTCTTTTGGCAGCGGTCACCGCACCAGAACAGGAGACGAAGGCGATAGGCTGCAGGACTGCCTTACCAACGAATGCGTCCACTTACAACAGTCATTGGAAAGCAATCTCTTAGACATTGAAGGCGTCTGTACAACCCGCTTTGCACAGCTACAGAAGAATCTGGAGCTTCGGCACATGAAGGAGATGCATGGAATGGAAGAGCGCGCGGACCAGCACCGGCAAGAATTGGTGCAGCAACACGAAGCAGTCATAAAAAACCTGCAGAACTACTATCAGAACGTGGTAGAAGAGCAGAGTCAACGACTCCAGGCCCGTGAGCACACGAGGATAACAGCCGAGGCCAAGGCCAACAGCGACCGGATTCGAAGCAAGAAATTGGAGGAGGCGATTGATCAGCTGCGACAGCCCTTGGCCGTCGCCATCTTGCGAGAGGCAGAGCTCAAGAAGGCAGTAAAGGTCCGTGCAAGGGACAAAGCCTCGTTGCGGCACACCCGCAGCCGGCTACGTTTTCTTGATGCCAAGATTCAGGAGGCGGAGCGGATACAGCTCGTGCAACGCGCGGCGGTTGAGGCGTTGGTAGAGGAAAAGGAGGAGGAGGAGGAGCGCGAGATCGAAGCAGTAGTGCAGAAATAATAAGCAGATTCAGCAGAGAACGCAGAGCACAGAAACAAAACACTACTATTTTTTTGCTCTTTTTTTCCACTTTCTTTTCCTATATACCTCCACAAATTGCAAATTGAATATCTCAACAAAAATGAAACAGTAAAGCCCAAGAGTAGATGATACTGATCTGATTTTCCTACATATCGACAACTCTATTTACACTTCAACTTACAATCTATCATGCATTCGTCCACTCCAATCAACGACTTTACTGTTATTGACCCTATTCCTTCTTCTACTTAGTCCGTGCCGGCGGCGGCTGCTCTTGCAGTAACCGTCGCACCCACCCCTCCAACCCACCCGCAACCACAATCTCTTGCACCACAGGCCCCATGGAAGTGAAGGGGAACTCATTTTCCTCCACGCTCTTCGCCTTGTGTCGCTGCTCCTTGTTTGACACCAACCTTACTACAGAATGCACAAAGTCCACTTCTATGCGATAATCAGCCAAACGCAAACTCGTCGGCAACGACTGCTGCTGGTGCTGCTCCTTCCCTCCCTTGCCAGCAGGAGAAAGAGAAAACCGACGATTCAGCTCCGACACCAGTGCCGGCACCTCCAACACCACCAGGGCATTGTTCAACGCGTTCCGTCTAAATGTCTCGTTTACACTCGTTGCCAATATCACCTGAATCCCGCACGCCCTTAGCGCCGTCGCTGCTTGCTCTCGCGATGAGCCACACCCGAAGTTGGGCCCTGTGACTAATATATCTCCCTTTTGGACCAATGAGGCGAAGGAAGGGTCGTAATTTTCCATGGCTACTGATGCTTGAGCTTGCGTATCGAGGTCTTCATAGCAGTGTTTGCCGGCATAGATCCCATCGGTGTCAATATTGGGATGGAGGGTCAGTAACAGGGGGCCTCGAAGCAAGGGAGGAAAGCCCTTGATGATGGTGGTGGTAGCACGACTGTTTATGGCCATATCACTGCTGCTGCTGCTGCAATTGCTGCTGCCGCTTTCTTTAGAATGATGATGATGCCGCTGCATCCCCGACACTATCATCCGCCACCCCTCCTCATCTTCCTTCCGCTCGCTCCCACCTACGCACGCGATATACCCCTTCATCGCTGACTGAGCCACCACGTTAGGCGATGCCAAATATGCCTGCGCGCCTCTCGAACCCATCCTGCCTTTGAAGTTCCGATTTGTCGCCGAAATAGCTACTTCTCCGTCTTTCAACAGCCCCCTCCCCAGCCCCACGCAAGGACCACACCCGGACGGCAATTCAATAGCTCCCGCAGCTACCAACGCCTGCCAGTCTCCCCTGGCCTTGCTCTCTTTCTCCACCTCACTGGACGCTGCAGCTATATAAAGCTCGACTCCAGGCGCGATATGTTGTCCGCGTAGCACGGCTGCAGCTGCTGCCAGATCACTGACTCGGCTGTTGACACACGAGACTATATATGCCTTCTGAATCGCCACCCGCTGTGTCTCCAGCACCCTGACGGGCGTAACCAATTTGATAGCGTTCGGTCCAGCTGCCAGGGAGCAAAGGCGAGAGAGATCGAGGGAAATGGTTTGAGCATAGTATGCCCCTTGATCTGATGCTTCCCAACCCTGGGAGGAAGTTCCTTGTGCCGCTAGCTCTTGAGCGATGCGATCACAAGTCCGAACCCGCGGTGGTACCGGAACTCCATCACTTCTACCATACTTTGCTCGAAGCCTCGCAGCCCTTGCTTGTACCCATGCCACTGTCACTGCATCTATGGGGAACACCGCCGCCAATGCCCCCCACTCTGTCGTCATGTTACTTATCGTCATCCGATCCTCCATCCCCAAGCACTCCACCCCCTCCCCCGTAAACTCCACCGCATGATTCAGCACATGATCCTCTGCAAACAAACCACACAAACTCAAAATCACATCTTTGCCCGTCACCCCCCTGGGAAGCTTCCCTTCCAACTGAACACGTGCCACCGGTGGAACTTGCCACCACGTCGTTCCTGTCGCCCAAATCGCTGCCGCGTCCGTCCGCACCACTGGTGTACCTAGCGCACCTAGGGCCCCGTACATGTTGGAATGACTGTCGCTTGCTACAACCATCCAGCCTGGCTGCACGTACCCCTCCTCGCACAAGACCTGGTGGCCGATGCCTCGCCCTGCGGGGAAAAAGTCCAGACCATGCTGCTTTGCAAACGCCTCAATGGCAGCGTACCGGGCTAGGTTTTTATCCGAGCGATCTTGCACATTGTGATCCAGGGCCAGCACAGGCTGACGTGGGTCAGCTATACAAAGAGAAGAAGAGCTGCCAGCAATGTTGCTGCTGCAGCCCCTGCTGCTCCTGCTGCTGCTACTGTCGCTGCTACCATTGCTGCTGCTGCGTTCGTCGGGGTGTTGGGTGAGAGTGGCAAATTTTGCCATGACCGCCCAAGTATTGTCGTGCGTCATGACATGCGCTGGCTTGATTGCAATAAAGTCCCCTGCATGCACGCGATGCTGCGCGGCGATGCCCAGGGCGTGGCGCTGTACAATTTTCTCGACCAAGTTCTGGGGGCCTGCAGGAAGCGGAGAGGAAGAGGCTGAAGCTTGGAAGGAGGCAAAACGCGCCGGCAGCAGGTTGGGCGACCTCCCTCCCCGCCGCGGCAGCCACAGAAGGAGCGACATACACTGCTCCTGCTGCTGGTGCCGGTGGTGCGCCCTGTGTAGTGCGGGTTATGGGCTTGTGAATTGGACATGGCCCGGCTGCTTCGCCAACCTCCTTGTCTCCTGTGTCCTTCCCGCCAACGCCTCCCCACATCTTACGACGCGCCCCACGACCACACACGCAGACGACAACGCTCATGCCATCCTTCACCACGACACAGGCCTTGTGCACAGCCCCAAAGGAGGATGCGGCGACCGTGTCAAGCACCATTAACATCGTTAAGGCCCGACAAGAAAAGTCTCCTCATCCACCTGGTAGAACCAATGAGGGCCATCGTCCCTTCACCGCTCCTCCTAGTCGTCCTCTTCTTTTCCCTTACATTCCTCCTTGCTACCGGTGCCTCCCCATCGGCCTCCTCCGCCTCCTCCTATGCCTCTTCCTCGCAGCCCGCGCATCAACGTCGTTATCAGACCCTCCTCGACAGCCCCCGCCGCAGCCACCTCCTGTCCCTCCTCCGCTACCGCTCCTCCGTTTCTCTTTCCCGCGGGCTCAATTGCCTTCTTCATCTCCCGCGTGGCGGTGCCTTCTCATACAACAACGACCAAGGATACGGTCGAGGTGGCTACCCACCCTACGACGACGACTACGGCGACGACCCCTACGACACCGACGCGTACTACCAACCCCGACCTCCCCCTCCTTCCTCCACCTCCTCTCGTAGCCGTGGTCGAGCCCCAGGACGTGCCTCACCGTCTGCACGAGGAGGGCCGACCAGCGGCAATGGTCCTACTAGCTTTGGAAGTCTGATTAATGAGCCTATGCCTCCATCACTTAAGCGGCTTGGCTTCACTTTACTAGGAGCGAGCTTGGTGTTAACTGCTATGGGAATATCGCTTTTCTTTGAAAGGAATCTTTTAAGATTGGGTAATTTGTGCATGATTCTGGGATTGCCTTTGTATTTTGGGCCTGGGCGTATTATGCGTCTCCTGTTCGCAAAGGAGAAGTTGAGAGCATCCATTTGTTTTTGTCTGGGGGTGTTTCTGGTGTTGAGAGGCAATTCGTTCTTCGGCATGTTGTTGGAAATCTTTGGCTTCTTCAACTTGTTTGCAAACTTTTTCCCGGTCGTGTTGGCGGTGTTGAGGAATCTGCCGATAGTAGGGGACTTGCTGAAGAAGCCTGAGGGAGGGGGAGGGGGAGGGGAATGGGGTAGGGGCGATTATTATGGAGGGAGGGAGAGTGGCCCGAGGAGCAGCAGAGGACCTTATTCAAGTGATTATGATCATAGTTGGTGAGGGCAAGAAGAAAGGTATAAGAAAAATTGCCGGGGGGAAAGTTTCAACACTCGACAAAAGCACACGCACAGAAGAACGAAATCATTTGAGCAGATTTGGATTGAATTAACTAATTTATGTATTTAGTTTCCCGCGCCTTGTGGATTTCCTTCCTTTAGTTTCACCCCCCCTTTTTTTTCTCTTCCCTGTACCGCGCTGCTGTCCGTGTTGTTTTTCTGCTCGTTGGCTTCGCGCTGCTCCTTTTTGTGATTGACCCTCACATAAAACACGTGTTTATATTAGGCTGTATGCACTTCTTGACGTGAGTTTTTGACTTTTTTTTATCTTGGTTTCCTCTTTCTTGTTATGGTCGTCCTGCACATTCCGATTCCTGTTGTCTTGCTAATCCACAGACGTCGTTTTGTTTTTGGGTCATCTCTGTGTTATTATGTCCTTGTTTTATTTTTTTATGCACGGTACGTTTCATGTAATCCTTCTCCCAAGCCTGTATAAATGTACTCTTGAGATACGGACTCTGAATTGGGGTGAAATGCAAGTGAAGAAGTGACAGAATGGACCAGTAGCAGTGATCAATGCGGTGGTCGTCATTGCTTTGGTGCCACCTCCCCCCTCTTCACTCTCTCCCATTCATGCACACTCAAAACAGCCCCGTCGAAACACACACAGACGCTCGTTTCTCCCACGTGTTGCCCTTGACTTCCTTCTCCGTCTCTTCCTTCTTCCCTTCCCCCTCTCTCAGGCCTCAAGTGGCACTGGGGGGATAATCCTCCTTCCCCACCCACGAGTTGCGACGCTTCAGTCGCGCATAGACCTTCGCGTTCTCCTCCTCAAATCTTTCCTTCAACGTCTGTTCTTCCTTCTCCAACATGGCATTGCAAGAGGCCGGGAGGAAGGTCATACCGCCCGCGACCATTCGCAAGGAATCATGGAGCTTGTGACATTCCGTAATGTCTACCCTCCCTGCCACGTCGGAGGTTTCATTGAGGTGGGAGAGGCGGGTGATGAAATTCTTGTTCGCCTGGGAGGTGGCATTCATTTTGCAGGCTTGAGGAAGGCTATCGGCTTTATCGGTGCCCAGAACACGGCGGAGCATCATGCACTCTTTTAAAGTGGGAGGGAGGGAAGGGGGGATAGAATGTGAGGGTTCTGAGGCAGCAGTTTAATCCGGCACAAAATACAGACATGCACATATGTGTCGCATTTCTCCTCAAACATGTACACGTCGCTCCTCTCGTCCTTTCCAGTCTTCCCTCTCAAAGTACGCACCTTTCATCATGACCTTGTGGGGAGTGTAAGAGTCCTCCTCCTCCTCCAAGTTTGGCCAGACCCCATCGACCTCCGCAGTGAGTGAATTCCTGCGAATTATTTTAAAGTCCTTGCCTTGCATGGCCTTCTGCATTGTTGCTTCGCGCTTGCGCAATACCCTGCCAGATGGCGTGTTCTGCTTGAAGTTAGCTGTAGGCATGGTGGTTGTGGGGCGGAAGGGAAGGGGAAAGAGTTGTGTGAGAAGGCGTTCATGCTGGGGGCGTGCAGGTGGAAAATGTTGGCTGGCTTGAGTACGATGGTGCTGTAGTGCATGTGTACTTCATTATCAAATTGGGGTGCTCTTTGATGTTTGAGGTGATGTTCTGTTCGCTGCTGCGCTTAGGCAACAAGCAGATCGGAGAAAGCGCAAGCCCAAATGCTGAAGCAAGACGCAGGGATGCAAGGACCATGGCTCGAGCTTGGTGGAACACGTCTTTTCCGCGCCTGGTATAGAGCCTAGCAGGGTGTCATGTGCATATAGCAAGGATCCTTCTGTTTGACGTTTGCTTCCATCTGCCGAGGTGTCAAAGTGCCTCATCGCGGGCTAAACGACAGGACCTGCCTACACCCGGCTACACAAAGAGCTTAGCGTGAGCTTTGTTCCGGTGGCGTCCAATTGTCTGTAGCTCTTTCTGCAAAACAATAGAGGTATTTCTAAAAGTACAGCTGAGTTTGGAACTTGCTTGAAGCTCGAGACAGAACAATGTTTCCCTTCAAGCCTGAGGTCGTTGCGGCACGTGGGGTGAGGAGGTTGACTTTTTGTGCCATGTCACCTGCAAGGGACTGCCTTCTGCGCCTTGTCCTAGGTATGCAGGAGCTTACAAAGTACACACATTCTAATACTACGCGAGAGAATGACCAAAGATGAACTTAAGACTAACAACAGGACAGCTAGACGGGTTCCTTGACACTTCAAGCTCGAAAGCAACAGCACGGGAGCGACGGCGATAACCACTCCCCCGAAAACCCCCAAGTCATCATTATTGCTTGCGCGCTATCCCGTCCTGCTGAGCAAGCAACTTTTCATGTACAAGATGTTGATTTACCCTTTGCCCTTTGCCTTTCTGCGCTCGCACTCCATTTCAATTAAGACCCTCCTTGCCCTTCTCTCAAGCACAGGCGACCTCCCGTCCTTAATTCCAGGCCAACCATCCACTGCTCCAGCGCCACAGTTTCGTAGACTATGAGCGACCCCCAAGCCCGTCTGCAAGCAGCCGTAACGGCATCAATGGACAAGTTGGATCGGGCCTATATCCGGCAGCTCAGCAAGAAGGCTTATTCATGCATGGCGACGTGCCACGACCAAAGTAGTTACACCTCCCAAGACATCCAGCAATGCGTCGGGGCATGTTCTATGGGCCTGCAAGAAGTCAATGCCCTGATCGGGAACGAGCTCCAATACTTCCAAAACCGGTTGCAGCGCTGCCAGCAATCTTGCGAAGACGAGGTGCGGGACGCTCAGGCCAAGATGGGGGGAGGAAAACCCGACCCGTCACAACAAACAAAGCTCCAAGGAGTCTACGACAAGTGCGTGGGCAAGTGTATTGACTCTCATTTACCCCTGATAAATGCCATGGAGAGCAAATTGGCAGGGGAGTGCAAAAGGCGGCTATAAATTATGCGGAGATCAGAAAGATTTTGAGGACTTTGTCCGGTGAGGGGGTAAATTGAAAATCTTCTTGATGCGTACCTGCTCGTAAAAGCTACTTAATGGGAGCAAAAGCAAAACAACGTCTACTTTCAACCACATGAGTCGATTAAAGCTGTATTGGCATCATTCTCATTCATATTGTTATCGTTCTCTATTTGCTCAAGACGCGCTTGTCAGACTGTCCGCCTTTCTAAAAGGGTCTCCGTCCACCCCCGCTCCTCCTTCCTCCTGTCCCACCTCCTCCTCGCGCTATCGTTTTTTGCTCAATTTATTTCGCATTTTGTCCCCTCCCTCATAATTTTCCTCCTTTCCCTCTTCCCTCTTCCAAAAAATGTGCAGCTCCCTCCCCCAATCACTAGACTTGCCCATGTTCATCGAACCTTCAAACTCCCTCACGAGCCCTCTGTCTGCACACGTCATTAACATGCGCGGGTATTCCGAATCAGCCATAGCGTTAAAATGCTGACACGGCTGCAGTCCCACCCGTTTGAGACGTCTTCGGGCAGTTTTATAATTTTTGTGAGTCTGTGGCTCGACGACAAGGCAATATGTCCATTCTGAGGCGTGCACCAAAAAGTCTTTCAAGGCCTCCTCACCATGGACAAGATGAATCCACATGGTGGTCGAAAAGATGGTTAATATATCGAACTTTCTTGTCGGTACACGTCCTTTTTGCTCTGCTTCTTTTTGGCGGCCGATACCATCTGTGTGGTGCTCCTTCAGGAACGCCCGCATGAGTTTCTCAGCCCGTGACCAATCCGATACCAAATCCACAGCTGCAAAGGTCACACCTACCCCTTCTTCAATGTCACTGTACTTGCTAGTGGCCCGCGTTATAAGATTCGCATCCAAGTCCAGTCCCAACCCCACCACCCGCCGGTCTGGTTGAAGCTCACGGAGACGTCGGCACAAGGCTGCCGTCAAGTCACCTGAATTACACCCCCAATCTGCGATCAGCAAGGGCTCATTACTGTCCCCCTGTTTTGCACAGTGAAGTATGTGTTGTAATGCCCCCTTGATGTCCTGCTTAAGTGTACTGGCAGGCGTCCCAGACGCGCCCAGCAAGGCAGTGATTCTCGGCGCGACAGGATGGAAGGCATAGTAGTCTTGAAAATTGCCTCTTAGATGCCCGTTGTGCAGTGCTCGGGCGTAGCGTGAGTTGGTGATAGAGGTTATAAGCTTGCTGTCGTTGTCTTTGGACGGTTCTAGAGCTCCTGCTGGTGCTGGTGGTTGGGCGGGAGAGGCCATGACGAGGCGGAGGACGAGGGGTGGGGAGGTTCTCCCCAGGGTTTGCGTTGACAAGGGGTATGCGGGTCAAAGCTGTGTGGGTGGGAGAGGGAGAGAAAGAAAAAGGTTGTGGTATGGTGAGTGTGGTAAGCATAAAGGTGCACCAACGCTTCTCTACCGTATCACATTAAAAACGGCAAAAGGACAGTCATACGCTCCCCAAGACTCCGCTGCCCTACCATTACGAAGGTTGTCGTAATCAGCCTCTTGCACCATCCCCTACACAAAAGCATGGACGCACCATTACCTAGGCAACAAGGCTACAATGCTGATGCAACTCAGGATGGCCTCCCAGCGTCGAAGACCACCTCTGCATTGCCGTCTGCCGCACCGTTACCGCCAGCGCCTCCTCGACCTCCCATGTGCAGCAAGGAAGCGAACCGCTACAAGTCGCCCGCCAGTGGGGAACAAGACAATTCCGCCTATCGGCGCGCGGAGAAGCAGTACAGACGCCAAAGCGTGGCTGTCAATAGGCGCCGAACTCGCTTTGTGCGGCAGGACCCTGATCTCGGGGAGGCTGTTGATTTTGTCAGGGAAGGCGTGGAGGACGACCCACGTGTGCGCCTCGTGACGGTAATGGAGGATGGACGTCGCATCTATGCGTTGCGAAATCGTCCGGGTTTTTACTACGTGCATGGTGCTTTGGACTGGCGAAAGCAAGTGTATTGGGCGCGTTGCTGTTTGAGAGAGTTGAGTAGGTCGCCTTTCACCAATATCACCAACAATCATGCGGAGATAAACAACGCTCTGGGCCACGACAAAGAGATCAGCAGCGGTGGTAGCTTGTGGCAACAAGCTGTGCTAAGGGTAGAAAAAGATGAAGGGGGAGGAGATGGGGAGTTGTTGCAGGCGGTGCAAGATTTGCATGCTCTGCGATGGGCTAATGTTGGTCTAAATTATCTTTGGACGACGCGTCAATACGCAGCATCCGCAGTCAAGGACGAGATCAAGGACGAGGACAAAGAACATAATAAGGACAAAGAAGGTCCTAGTATGGAGGACGAGGGGCAAGAGGACCAGGACGGCAGAAAGGAGGGGAAGGGCGTTCAAGTGCGTGACACTCGCAAGGACAAGGACAGCCTTCCTTTCGCTTCGACAAGCCATTACCAGCGTCAAGACTCGTTTCCGATTCCTCCAGCGTTGACAGAACTAGCGCGGGACATTCTAACTCTGGTGGCTCGCGCGGATAGTCACCACTTGGAGGAAAAGGAGGAGACTCGATTTGGAGCGGCAGCACCAGCATCACCATTGCCACCACCACAAGCAGCACAAGCAGAGGCATTTCAGGCAGAGGCCGGAATTGTGAATTACTACCCCCCCGAAAGCAGCATGGGTGGGCATGTGGACGACGCAGAGGGGGCTTTGGAGGTACCTCTTGTCTCGTTCAGCTTGGGGTTGGGTGGTGTGTTTCTGATGGGAGGCAGGAGCAAGGAGGTGGAGCCGGTGCCGATCGTTTTTCGGAGTGGGGATTGCATGGTCATGGGAGGGGAGGCGCGCTTGTGTTTTCATGGAGTGCCATGTGTGTTGATGGAGAGTGCTCGGCCAGACGAGCGGCTTGTAAATTGGAAAGCGTTGTCTGAGGTGGGAGGTAGAGAGGGAGGAAGAGGGAAGAGGCCGAAGTGTACCGAGACGGAGGATCGATTGTTGGCGCATTATTTGGCATCGTCGCGGGTGAACTTCAATGTGAGGCAGGTTTGGAGGAGGAGGGGGTGGGAGGGACGGGCCTCGACGACTGCAGCACACCAGCAATAGCATTTCACAAGAGAATCAATGGGGCTTCGCGGCATGCCAGGGCGAAGAGGAAAGAAAAGACAAGAGGGAGGGATTACGGATCAAGCACTTTGTCCCTTATGATATAAGAAGACGACCATAAATAACACAACAGAGAGAGAGGAAGCAAGCGGAGGAGTAGATAGACCCCTCTTACAAATGACAATTAAGATATGCATAACGCTTAGTTTTTGCTTTTACTCGTCACTGACTTGTTGGTTAATAATGAAAAATAGTATGCTGGTTGACTTATCGTCATATCATCATCGTCGTCGTCGCCATGGTCGCTTCCTAAAAAGAGGCGAGAGAGTTGGGGGGAAACTCGCAGGGAGACATGCACACGAGCACACTCCACACACACAAAGACATGTATCCGCCGCTATTCCTTCCCATTGGGCTTGTTCGGCCTCCTTTTTTGGGGGGGCTTTTTCAGCCTCCTTTAATTCCTCTAATTTCGAAATCCAAGTGCCCGAAGGGACTCCGTTGTGTTCACTTGGTACGGCAGTCGCAGCCGCTGTTGCTGCTGCTTTTTTGTGTGTTTAGGTAATTTGTCACCTCCAGCGCACAGAGGCATCTCCACTCTACGTGCTTCTCTCCTTCGGTTTCCTTTTGCCTCCTCTCTAGCTTTCTCTTGTTTCATCTCTATTTTCATTTGTATACACATGTTTCCCCCCGGATTGGTGACCACTTACTTCTCTGCTGCTTCTCCCTCTCCCTCATCTCCTCTTTTACGCTTTCTGAACCAACCCCAACTCTACTGACGCCCGGTCAAACTTTCTTAACTTCATATAATTTATGGGAATCTTAAACCCAAACATCGTTGCGGCCGCAAGCAAACCCTTAACAAACACCCGGCTCGCCAAGGAGGGGGACCCTGCCCCCGCCGCCGCTGCCGCAGCAGTGCTTGTCGCCGACAACATAATCCCAGCATTCAGGAACATGGACGCCATCACCGCATTCACCATCGTCGACTGCACGATATCAATGCGCTTGAAAGCTCGCTCACTCTCCAACACCCGCACGCGTAATTTCAGGTCTCCCTGCTCCGCCCTTCTTAGAGTATCCTCAATCTGAGACACTTTCCGAGGACTCTGCACCACCGCAGCTAAATCCTGAGGGCGCCAGCCCAACTTTTTCTGCCACCCTTTCAATAAAGAAATCGTCGCGGAGCCATCACGTAGTTCGACAAGCTCCTTCAGGAAAGGTTGTGCTAGCCTCGTCAAATCGTACTTACTGTCCAGGCCCTTCCCAATCCCATCCAAGGATGTAAATGCCCGAAAGACAAACGTGAAGGTCGGGGGAAATTTAAATGGCAAATCCGTTGACAGCGACAATAAATCCGCCCCGAGCTGTGCCCTCCGTGATGCTTTCTGTCTCTTCTGCTCCTCTTTGTCCAGTTCATTCAGCCATTTACCCTTGCTTTTCAAGGTACTCCGGAACTCCGTCAAGAAAAAACGCGCAATCTTCTCAACGGACACCCTATCAGCACCTCTCCTAAGAATCCCCACACTCTCCATGGCATCACACGTGGCCTTGGCGTCCCCTTCGTAAACAGAAAAAATCAAATCCACCAACCCTCGCTTGACCTCGGGCCGGAATTCGTCCATCATGCCGAAGTCGTAGTAAATCAGACGCCCACCCATGAAACTGTCGCATGCCACGTTGCCGCTGTGGTGAACAAGGGAAGGAGTGAGGAAAGGAGGAAGGAAAGGGCGCGTAAATGATTGGCTGGTTTGATTTGCGCATAAATGAGATGATAGAAAAAGGGGAAAAGCCCTACCATGCATGGACAGTCACTCAAACCCGCTTCCCCTTGACTTCCCTCCCTCCCTCCGTCTTCCTTACGGATGCGGATCACAGTGGAAAAACCCGTGCCGGCACAACTGATACAAATAGCTCTCCGCCGATCTCTTCGCGAGCAATTCTCGATCGATCCCCGCAATCTCAATCTTCTCGATGTCCGAGACCTTAATTCCGGGGCAGTATTCCATGGCCAACACCACCTTACTCGTAAAATCCCAATAAATCTTCGGCACCTTCACCCAAGGGATATCTTTAAAATCGGTCGCAAATCGCTCGGCATTCCGCCCTTCGTTCTCGTAATCGATCTCTTTATACAGCAGTTTGGCACTTTCCTCATAAATACTCTTCCAGTCCCTGGCAGCCCCATCACTCTTGGGATCAAACTTATCCAACAAAATCGCCAACACCTTCAAGTTCTTCAAGTCCAAATCAAACAACTCCTTCAACCCCTGCCTCTGAATTTTAATCGCCAATTCCTCCCCTTTGTACCTTGCCCGATGTACCTGCCCTAGACTCGCCGCCGCCAAGGGCTCTTCGTCAAAGGAATCGAACATTTCCTCCACCGACTGCCCAAACTCGTTCTCTATTATCAGCTTCGCTACCCTTCCCGAGAACCCCGGCACATTATCCTGCAGATAACTCAACTCTTCCGTGTACTCCTTCGGAAGAATATCGATTCGCGTCGACAGCAACTGCCCAAATTTAATGAACGTGGGCCCCAACTTCAATAGCACCTCGCGGGCAAACACCGCTGCCTTTCTTCTCTCCGCCTTCTGTTCCTCCATATCCTTGATTTTGCGCACCTTGAGTTCTTTCAACAGAAACTGCACCGCAATCTTCCAAATCTCTAAGGTGCGGAAGAAAGCTGAACCCTGCCCCCGGCGAGCCCAGCCACCCTCCATGTAGGTAGCCGCCTCTGCAGTGCTTGTCGCACGCAAAGCCGCCTCGGCTGCGGCCGCCCTGTCCTTGTTTCCCGACACAGCGCTTTGCACCTTGGTTCCCCACCTCGACATCATGGCTTTGCTAAATTCAAAGGTGGAAAAGTCGCCATTCGACCACAATTGCACGATTTTGCCCGTGCGCATCGCCCCGTAATCTATAGCAGAGGAGGAAGAGGACGACGAGGAGTCGCTCCAGTCATCGGAGGGCGGTGGGGCCGTTGTCATCATGTTGGCTTGTATTTTCGTCTTACTCTCCTTGCTCTTGCCGCTGCTGCTGACCAGGCTGTTGCTCGTGCTAGGGACGATGGAAGGGACTGTGGGCGAAGACGAGGACGAGGACGAGGCTGCCAAGAGCACATCAGGAGCCGCCGCCGCGGAAGCTGCTGCTGCCCCTGGTACTGCTGCCGCCGCTCGTGCTGCTGCTTCTACTGATTCTCGATCTTCTTGCTGCAAAGGCTCGGGCTTGAGCTCAGGCACGGGTAGGGTAACGAAGCTTGTGGTGGTGATGGGTGCAGTGGTTGTAGTGGTGGCGGGAGTGGCAGCCTTCGAAAGGGTGCCCTTGAAGCCCTTCTCGATCTCCTCGAACCGGTCCCGCAGACCAGTGTCAATAGCGGTGGCCTTACTCTCAATATCTCCCAGAGATTCCTGTAGGTACAAGGTCCGTGTGAAGTGATGTGAGGGCGAGCTTGTGTTCTGTACGCTATTTCTGTACTGTATGCAATCCTTTCCTTCACAACCACGCTCATCATCAAAAACCCGTTCCGGCCCTGCTCCTCCTCCATTGATGGTACAAGCTAAGCTTTCTACGTCCACTTTATCGTCTGTGTCGAAGATTGCAAGCCTGCCACCTTTCTCAATGACAAACTGATGCAGCCAAAGCTTTTCATACAATCAGAACAACCAAGCATCAGGATGGCTTCCCGGCCTTGACCCCTCCCCCCTCCCGCCATCCCTGAACATACCATCATCGCCCCGTCAATCTTTCCAATCTCGTCCATGAACATCTCTACACCGCCCTCTTCCGCCTCGGGCGGCACGACCTGGGCCGTGGGCGGGGAAGGGGCGGAAGCAGAACGCAAGATCATGCGCTCCTTCACAGGAGTATTTGGGCCCCCAGCATCCCGTCGAAGCACAGTGGACCCCGGCTTACTGCCGCTGCCCAATAATCGGGTCCGAAGCTTGCCCCATGACCTTGCCGCCGCTTTGGAGGAGGCAGGCAAGGGCAACAGCGTATACGCCTCTCCCCAGCCCGCGAGACTGAAAAGCAGAAGCAGCATCAGGAAGAGGAAACTTGCCTTGTGTAGGATGACCGCCCGAAATTGGGACTGTCCTAGTAATCGTCTGACAATCATCCTGTTGTTTGAGGGTAAGTTTGGCATAGCGCGTGAGTTATCGAGGTGCAACGAGATCGAGATGCTGTGGTCAAGCTCTAGCGAAGAGCTGCAGCAAGCGGCCAGCATACATCTCCACCACTCGATTGGGGGGGTTCGAGTATGAAGTTCCTTTGCTATCCCCTGAAAAGGCTGTGGGTCCTTTGTGTGCAAGGTTTCAGTTGATGTGGTGCATGTGGTCACTTTTTAGTATGGCACTTTGCCTTTCGTCAGGAAGGCACTTCAAGAGTTGTCCGGGTATGCTTACCCGGAATAACAGAGAAACAACGCTCCCCCCCTCCCCACGTACACTAAATAAATACAACGAAGCGAAAATATCCTTATCGTGACAAAGTCTTTTGTTATTCATTTTGGGATCGCACCGCTCCTTGTCAGTGCGTGTGCTGGTCTTGGTTCTTACGCACACAGACCGACAAACACCTTTTCCTCGACCCCTTTCCTTTTCTGATCTTATTGTACAAACGCGGGTTTGTGCACTGTTTACATCCAAAGTCGATTCTTTGGTAATTCACACGCTTTCGCTTCATCCTGGTCGGTAAGACAACCTCTTTTCTCTCCTTATTATCCCCTTTCTTCCCATCGCATCCTTCCTTTTCCCACGCTTATTTTCCTCCCTAGATACCAGACGAGGCCACTAGCTCTTCCAGTAGTCCGTCCGGTGGGAACAAACGTCCCAGCGGGTCCCGGTCATCCGTGCTGGGCACACGCAAAGCTTTGAACAGCATTGCTGCATCAATCATTACCGCGCCACCATTCTTTTTCTTCGCCGTCTCCTCTGCACGTGATCCAGCACCCGCATCGCCATCTTCCTTTCTGTTGCTGCAGCCATCCTGCCCCGCCGCCACTGCAGTCGTTGTATTCGGCACGTCTTCTTTATCGGTTCCCACCATCTGTATCTCCAAAATGGCGGCACCAGACTGAGACGACTCAATTTGCCCTAATGCCTCTCCTCTCACAGGCACTGCTGCTGCTTCTGCTGCTCCTACTGCTCCTACTTTTGCGCCAATACCTCCCTCAGTCCCAAGCCGAGGCATGGGAAAAGGAGGAATGACAACATTACTGCCTCCCTCTTGTTGCCTCTTGGACACATGAACACACCGGGCCAGCAAGCGTTTCACAAACAGCTCCGCACCTTCATCTAGGCCTTCCATCGCTTCCACTGACACGGCCAAATGCCTTGTATATGCATGATTCTTCCTTGCACGCTTCGTCGGGGAGGGGCTTGCCCTTTCCCCTCCACCACCTCTTCCCGCTGCTGCTGCTGCTGCTGAATGAGCAAGACGTGACCCAAGCTCGGAGTCGGTGGCACCGGCAGTGCGTAGGAGGAAGTGGATGATTAGGGGGTGGGGCATGCATGCCTCGGGAAGGTAAGAGGCTTCGGTCACCACAGGTGGCTCCTCACATTTATCTTCGTGCTTGAGTGTGGGCATGGGTTGCCACTGATGCTGCTGCTCTTGTTGCTGCTGCTGCTGCTGCAAGGAAGGAGCGGAGGAAGGCGGTTGTGGAGGTGGGGGAGGCGAGAGTCTGCCTGTGGGTGCTGCGCTCTTGAATGTAGAAGAAGGAGAGGCAGGTCGCTCTGAGGAAGGAGAAGTAGCTGCAGCAGAAATAATAGGAGGTGAAGAGGAAGGGGTAAGTATGACAACGTCAATCGCATGTTTCCCATATCCCTCTTTTTTTGGTGCCTCATCAGCAGCAGCTGCCACCACCGCCACTGGAGGGGCGCGTGGTTGGGACGATGATGATGCCGATGTTGCTGGTGCTGCTGGCTCTGCTGGTGCTGTTGGTGCTGGTGCAGATGGAGCTACCACTGCTCCTGTTGCTGAAGCACTCACTAATGCCTTCTCCGACTCTTCCTCCTCCTTCTCTGATTCCTTCTGGTTTTCATCCGGTGGGTTGATGCCACCAGCTGCAGCGGCACCCAACGAGAATGCGCTTGCTGCCAATGGCGGTAATGGTGGTAGCGCTGGCAGAGCGGGAACCACATTTCCATCGTCCTCCTGCGGCTCTGATTGCCCTCCTTCTGGCCCTATCCCATATGTCCCCTTGCTGGCTGGTTGCGCTTCTGGTGCTGTTGGTGAGGTTAGTGTTGATGGTGCTGTTATTGCTGCTGGTGTTGTTGGAGCTGCCCCAACGGCCAGGACAGGCGCCGAGATATGTGTTCCTGCTCGCGATACAATTGCAGGGCTCGCGTCAGACCCATCCTTGCCTTCATCTTTCCTATCTCCGATTGTTGCCGCAGTCATACCTGCTCCTGCTGTTGCTGCCACAGCCGCCCGTGGTTCTAGTTCTGATGCAGCACTGGCTCTTGACAGTATGCCAGCGCTATCGACAACGTCCTTTCCCTCCCTCCCTCCTCCTTTTCTGTTTTCCATCTCCTTTTTCTTTCTAGCTATCTCTACTGCTGCTGCACCTGATGGTGGAGGGGAGGACCCGGCCCTCGCTACAGATTCTTCTTTTCCTCCCTCCTTTCCTAATCCTTCCTCAGTCTCTTCACTTGCCGATCGTGTCGTTATTGCTGCTGCTGCTGCTGCTGCTGCTGCTGCTGCTACTGCTACTGCCGGCGCGGACATTATCACAGGTTGCGCGCATCTGGAAGGGGATGTGAATGAGGAAGCGGGAGGAGACGACGACGACGAAGAACCTACCGAGCCTGAATAGGCCGTGGTCGGCCGTTGGGAAGCAGAAGCCGAACTAGGACAGGAAGTAGGCGGAGAAGGAGGGGGAGGAATGGATGAAAACGACGGCAGCCCATTCACCATACGAAAGTCCATGAGGGACTTGACCTGCCGAAACTCCAGCTCTGCTAGTTGGGCAGCTGCTTCTGCTGCCGCGCGTCGATGATTAGCTTGCTGCATTGGCGCCCATACATCCCACACCGCACTGCCTTCCCCAAATTCTCTCTGAAAAATTGCATGTAGCGTCTGAGCGCGCTCTGTCTCCTCATCCTCGTCCTCATCCTTATCCCCATCCTCTTCTTCTTTTGTCTGTTCTTTTAGTCGTATTCGTTTTTGACCGCTGCCGCTGCCGCTGCTGCTGCTGTTATTCGGAGAACCAGCGCTCCCCTCTCCTTCCATCCGACCTTTCAATAAGACCCCATCATTGGCATCGCCCTCAAACCCCAGGCCTCGAACTCTGCTCATTGTCGTTGCTGCTATTCCTTCAGGCTGGGAGGGCAGGCTTGAGGCCATGACGTTATGGACTAGACCTCGGACTAGAGCGTTGTGCACTTGTACTGCATGAATGTGAAAGTAAATGTGGAGGATAGAACGCAGATATAAATCAGATTTAATTCCGAAATTGATGAGGTGCCTTCGAATTGCAGTGCAAAATATTCATATGCTCGTATGCTGATAGAAAATGGTGATGCAGGCTGCCACATGCTCGGTGAGACCATTTTTTTTTGTCCCAAAGTCTTACTCAAAGCTCCACTCTCCCATCCGTCAACCCATTCCGCACGTACCATTTTCGTCGCCTAGCGTATATATTACCACTGCATCCAACTCCGGCTTGGTCAGCTCCCCAATCAAGAACAGGCGGAGGGACTTGCGATACAAGGCCCACAGCCGACATAACGGCGGGTGTGGCAGCCTCGCACTCCCACTGCTACCGGCACTGTTGCTCCGTTGCATGTGGCCATGCGAAAGTCTTTCAAACACTGCCATTTTAAGGTTGATTAAATCTTGTCGTGCCATCGGTGGGGCGTGTGGGTTTCCATGTGCGTGGGCCTCGGCTGGAGGTCTCCTCCGTTCCCGGTGATGTCCTTCTGGTTGCTGCCTTTCCAACAGCCCCTCCAGGCAGCCCCCACCACCTTCCATCCTTCCTCAACGCAACCAGCTGGTGCCACGTCTCTTTGTGCCCGTCCCAGTTATTGAGAGGTCAACCTCGGTGCGTGATCGACGGCACGATGATGCGAGTGTGTTACTTGCGCAGAAGCTAGCAATAGCGTCGGGCTTCCCACTGGCCCGTGTCACGTAGCAATGCCGCTGTGCGTCGAATGTGTGGTGGGAGGGGCAGATTATACATCAGAAACCACATTCAAGCAGGCTATGTATTCCATCCTCCACGCCGGGGATTTAGGAGAGCAGAGAGTCGGGGCGCGAACGAACGCCTTTTTCTCTGTTTCTCGCGGCCCACGGTTCGTTTACCGATACGTGTTTTTCCCTTTTTGTACACAAGGAGGATCGTCACAATCATAAATAAAGCAAACGATTTGTAAGCAGTCGCTGCCAGCCTGGCGGGACTGCCGGCAATCACATATACATTCAATAAGTCGATTTTGCCGATTTGTTTCCTTTGCTTAGGTATTTCTATTTTTGTAGCTAGCAGCTTGGTAGGAGGTGGTTAATTCGCTTGCAGCCCCCAGCCGTGTAAAATTACGATGCTAAAGTAATTCACAGGAATGCAGCAAAAGACAAGTAAGTCAGAAGTGTTGTAATATTTGTGCTTTGGAATTTCCATTGGCATTCTCCAAAAATGCATGCTTGCGGTAAAGCCCGAGAGTGCAGAGCTCACCCTACCCTTCTCCCTGACCCTTCCGTGTATCCCACCCAGCACGACATTCCTCCCTAGCTCCCTTGCGCCAGTTCTAGTGCCTTTGCCACCTGCAAAATTTGTGCTTCAGCAAATCGCTGCCCGATAATTTGCAATCCCACCGGAAGCGACGACTCCCCCTCCCTCCCTCCCGTGATAGGTAAGCTGATTGCCGGCAGTCCCGCCAGGCTGGCAGGGACCGTGAACAAATCGTCTGCATACATATCAACCTTACTTTCCGCCGCCTTCCCCAATGGATACGCCACTGTCGGCGATGTCGGACACACCAACACATCCGCCACCCCAAAACTCTCGCTGAATGACTGCGACAAAACCGACCGCAACTGCTGGCTCTTCAAATAGTACGCGTCTGAATAACCGGCGCTCAACGAGAACGTCCCCAGCAATATTCTCTGCTTTACCTCCTCCCCAAATCCGCTTCCTCTACTCCCCAACATGACCGTCTTGGCGCTCTCTGCCCCCTTTGGCCTCAACCCATACCGCACCCCGTCGTACCGCGCCAGATTCGCACTGGCCTCCGACAACACATTCACATAGTAGGAAGCACAATGCGCGTCTAAATAAGGAATCGACACCTCCATCACTGTCGCTCCCAATCGCTCCAGCAGATTCACCGCCTTTCGTACCGCCGATGCCACTCCCTCCTCCACCCTACTGTGCAGTGTTTCCTTCACCAATGCCACCTTCACCCCAGCTAGTGGCTTACTTCCCTTCCCCTCCATCTCCCGCACAGCCCCCACAAAATCCTGCAACTCAGGCGCTTGACTCGTGGTAGTATCGTGCGCATGATCCTCACCTGCAAGCACGGCAAGCACTCGAGCAGCATCCATTACATTTTGTGTCAAGGGACCTATCACATCCGTACTCGACCCATACGCCATCAACCCGTACCTTGACACTCTCCCATACGTAGGCTTCAATCCTACCGTCCCCGTCCACGATGCGGGCTGTCGAATCGACCCCCCTGTGTCCGTGCCTAGTGCGGCGAGCACCATGCCACTTGCCACCGCTGCGGCCGAGCCTCCAGAGGAACCACCGGGAGAACGGGTGAGGTCGCGAGGGTTGCGCGTGACGTGATAACCAGAGGATTCCGTCGTGGAGCCCATTCCGAACTCGTCCATGTTTGTCTTTCCAATCAATATGCAGCCGGCGGCCTTGAGGCGGACGACGGCTGTAGCGTCGTAGGATGGGATGTAGCCTTGCAAGACACGGGAGGCTGCAGTAGTGGGAACGCCCGCGGTACAGATGTTATCCTTGACTGCCAAGGGTAGGCCTAATAAGGGCAATACCGCGGTAGCTGTATCCTTCATGGCAAGTTTAGTGTCGAGTATTTTCGCTTGCGCGAGGGCGTGATCTCCACTCAAGGCGAGAAAGGCCCCTACTGCCCCGTCTTGTTGCTCGATCCGCTGCAAGGTTTCCTTGGTTACGCCGGTGACGCTCGCTTGGCCTCGGCGGAAACTCTCGACTAGATCATGGATGGAGTTGGGGGAGGAAGCAGAGAGGAGGATCGAAGGATTTCTTGAAATCTGGCGGAGTTTTGGTGGAGGGTGGAAGGCGGTTGTCGTGTGGACGGCGACGGCAAGGAAAAGCAGGAGTCGTGGATAAAGTGATGGACGCATTGCTGGATAAAGAAAGGATGAAAAAGGCTCCAAGTTTCGCACTGAATCTTGTGCGTGGTCTTAGGCCTGTGTTGGGGAAGGTGGTACATGTTTGTGAACTTGGGAGCGCGGTGGTTTGGTCTCACTATCCAAGGGCGCGCATGGGAGGAGGTCGATGACGATGCGGTCCTCTCCCGCGATTTATTACATAAATATGGGCATGTGTGAGGTCGGTACAAGCCCCGAGATGGCTCAAGAGTATGAGACCTGGGCGTGCGTATGAGGGAGTGATGCTCTGTTGAGTACTGTGAGCTTACTTCGGCCCGCGCCATAAAAAGCTTCCCGGGAGGGTGCACTCTCAGAGAAAGGTCGTGTCGCTTAAAAAGTGTCAAAATCGATTGACACTCTTCGCCATACGCACCACGCATAGCCCAAGGCAACCATGTTCCCTTGTAAATCGGCATGGGACCACACGCATCACGGAGGGCTGAAAGATGGAGCCGCATCTTACCCACGAGTGACCAACTCTTACACTTTACTCACACTGTCCTCCCCACGACACGCATGCACAAGCTCAGAAAGAATGCCGCCCCTCGGGGATGTCAAGGCCTGCCAAGCATCGGAATCCATGGCAAGGACCGTCGCACCCCGCATCACGCCAAGCTCTAAGACAAGCACCCGGGTCTTTGCCGAAGCCAAGAGCGCCGAGGAGCCTTTTCCCCTGTCTCCCATCCGTGGCCATGCCCGAAGCCTAGGCGGATTCCCGCCCTCCTCGTCCTCCTCCTCCTCGTCCCCATTCCCCACCACCAGCATCCCCACCACCACTGAGAGTCCCCTATTACCCTGGCGCTTGAAATCTTCACGACAGGCCGCGCGAATCAGTAACCCCGTCCGCAACATCGTGGACCATCTGAAGCCCAACCCGGCCCATCCCTTACCGTGCCTTAATTTTGCCTTGGGAGACCCCACTGCCTACGCTAGTCAGGGGCACTTGCTTTGCCCTGACGCCTTGGTAGATACTGTGATAAGGCACGCACGAGAAGGGCTTCATAACGGGTACACATGCTCGGCGGGCGCGTTGGATGCCCGCCAAGCGCTGGCCAGGGCCTTTTCATACGAGGGCGAGGGCGCCAAGCGGTTGACAGCGGACGACGTGATAATTGCGAGTGGGGGATCGGGGGCTTTGGAGATTGCGATGGCTGCACTGTTGAATGAAGGGGATGCGGTGCTGATCCCTCGGCCGGGTTTTGCTCTGTATCGAGTGATTGCACAGAGTTTGGGAGCGGTGACGTTGCCCTATGATTTGCTGCCGGAGAAGAATTGGGCCATTGACATGGTGGCGCTCGAGGCCACTATTGTGGAGTATAACAGCAGCAGTAGGGGCATAATCAAAGCGATTTTGATCAACAACCCATCCAACCCCTGCGGCAACATATTTTCCTTGCCGAACCTCCTTGCCCTCCTCGATGTAGCCCGTCGGTACTGCCTTCCCATCATCTCCGACGAGATTTACGGGCAAGTGTGTTTTCCCGGGGAGGCATTTCATCCTCTAGGAACACTTACGCGGGATGTCCCCGTTTTGACCATAGGGGGGCTGGCGAAGCAGTATGCGGTTCCCGGATGGAGGGTCGGATGGGTGCTGATACAAGACCCGTTGGGTTTGCTGGAAGTGGTGGAGGAGGGAGGGAAGGAAGAAGGCAATGAGGGAGGGGGGGTCAGTGTAAGGCAGGGCCTGAAGAACCTGACACAGCTGATTTTGGGAGCCAATACACTGGCTCAATCTGTCATCCCTACTCTGTTTCCCTCCACCCCCTCCCATTCCCTCGAGACGTTTCATGCCAATTACGTGCACCTCTTGGCAGAAAATGCCCGCTTCGTCCAGGAAATGTTGTTGCCTGTGGTTAGAAAAGAGAGAGGGAGGGAGGGCGGACCTATTGTCGGGGTATCTTTGCCCAACCGCCCCCAAGGGACCCTGTACATGTTGTTGAAAGTGGATGCGAGAGCCTTTGGAGACTTGGATGACGATGTGGCTTTTTGCGCGGCCTTGCTGCAGGAGGAGAATCTTGTTTTGTTGCCGGGTCAGTGCTTTGGAGTGCCGGGATATGTGAGGTTGGTCTTGACGCCGCCGCAGCCGATGCTGGCGGAGGGATTGCGCCGGCTGCGTGACTTTTGTGGGCGACATGCGTGTGCTGAAGGAATTCCGGGAGGGGAAGGGGAGGGTGCGGTGGTGTGAATATGGAACGATACGTGGTCTTTGATCGCCGGTGTCGTGTATATATTCGCGTGTGTTCAGATCATGGTTTGCTATTCCCTATTCTACCCAGCGAAGTTGTGTTGATATGCTCAAGTCCTTTGTCCCTTCTGAAGAGAAGTAGGTAGAACGAGAGACAGAAAGGAGAGAGGGGGCCTAGAGGAAGTCTACCTGTCACTGTGTTGCCCTTTCCCATCTTTTCTTTCATTTTAATAGAAGAAGGCTCGTCGGCGAGGTCTAACAAAATATGTGAAACGTGTAAAAAAGGAAAAACAAAAAGTGTAGAATAATGACTCAATCAGACGATATGACAGTGTTGTGTGATTTGTGGCACTGCCTTTCCCAAGGAGACAAGTACAAAGAAAGAGACTGTTAGAGCAGCATCTTCATGTGTTCGAACCGTCGTCCTGTCGATACTACAATTCAATAGAAAATTGATTTTCATATGAGTGGAGACATATACAGCACTTGTGATTTTCCAGAGCACTGGTGATCATTCAGGAAACAATACCAAGAAAAGGTTCGTGTGAATACTCGCCTCGACTTGTTAATGCTTTCTGATGTCGAAGGTTAGATGAGAGTAAAAGTGTAGATGGTCGAATCGAGAAGAGTGAAAAGAAAGAATGCAGAAGGAGGTGATCCATCGAGAACTCGATTTACATTTCTTTGGCATGATTTTTCCTCCTTCAAGGGTCAGAAATCGAAGAGAACTCGTCATGTGTCTTTTCAATTTCTAATCTATCCACTTTTCCAAGCGCAGAGGAAAATACGTCCGTGCAATCCCAGCCTGGCTCTTCTGACGTTGCATTAGGGCTGCTTCCTCCTTCTGCATATGCTTTGTCCTTAAATACTCCTGCTGCTGCTCCCACCGCTCCCGTCGCTGTCGCGACTCCACCTGCTGCTGTAACATCTCCTGATTCTCTTTTACGGCCGCTCGATGAGCTTCCTGTGCTCGTCGCTCCTCTTCCATCCCAGCCGCCTGCTCCAGCTTCCACTTTTCTACCTCCCTCGCTGCTTCCTCCGCCACCCTCTCTCCTGCCAAGGCTTTGTATCGCAACTGCTCCTGTCGTCCCGCATCTACCTGCTGCCATAATCTCTCGTGTTTCTTTTTCCGCGCCTGGAACATGGCTTCGCGCTGCTCCCACACCTCATCCTCCTTTGCTTGCCTCACCGCATCCACCGCCCGCTCGTCCTCCGATTCCTTCTTCATTACTTCCTCCAAATACTGTCGGTAAATCCTGGCTTCCAAATGGGCCCTGGTATCTTTTGCCTTCTCCCGCGCCACCTCCTTAGCTTCTAGTGCCATTGCATGCTCCAGCAACGCCAAATCCCGCTGCCGCTCCTCCTCCGCCCGTGCACGTACCTGCTCCAACCGCCGATCGTTGAACTCCCTGACGTCTTGCCCTCTCGCCCAAGCCGCGTCTCGACGCGCAGTAGCTTGTTCTTCGTTTCGCTTTAAATCCGCCGCAATCTGTGCGAGCTCTTCGGCATCCTCCGCAGCCTGGGCGGCCTTGGCTTTCTGTTGCTCGGCCTGTCCAAGGGCGATTTGCGTTTCAAGCGTCACCACCGTCTCCCGCTTTCGCTGCGCCTGCAACGCTTGCTTGTGGCTCTCCGCCTCATCCAATTCTTCGACATGTCGTCTGATATTGGCGTGAAAAGCAGTGTCATGTTTAGCCACTTGATCCTGGCGGACTTGCTTCTCTATGAGCTGTTGCTGCTGAGCCTCGGTCATGACTCGCTGCAGGGCCTGACTGTCGAGCAAACGCGCACTATCGCATCCATCACGCCACTGTCGATCGAGACACGATTGCACCAATGCCCGACGTGCTGCCTCATTGCGAGCTTGGAGTGCATACGCCTGCTCTTGGAGGGCTGCCTTACGCGCTTTCAACGTCGCTGGGTCGGTCCTGGGCCGGAGACGGCTGGTCGTGCGTCCCACTTCTCCTTGCTGAGAGAGTGCATTCTTCTTAGCAGTCTCACGACACTGTTGATCCTTAAGAAGCTGGGCGACTTTGGCTTCTGCCGCTAGCGCTTGAGCGGCTGCTTGCTGGCGTTGTCGTTGCTCGTGCCGACTGACGGCCAGGGCATCGGTCCGGACTTCCCATTCAGTCTTGCGAAATGCTTGGGTGTCCTGAGCCACGGCCTTTGCAAAATTTTCACGAATCAAGAGGCGATCACGTTGTCGGTCAAAGCTTTGCTTAGGCGTGGCTGCTGCACGCAAGGACATGGACAGAAGCAGGGGGGAGGAAAGTGTAACGTCTGTCGGGCACAGAAATGGCGGTGGGGTGAACATGGGACAGATGCGTAGGCGAAGTAATGGGGCAGCCGTGTCGAGACTTAATGTGGGTAGACCCATTGTCAATCAAAAAAGGTGGCATCGAGATAATAATGCCGGGCGTGGCATTTCGTAGAACAATGCAAATATGGGCTGTATGGGCCACAAGGCGTTTCAAGTTCGCGCGCACGATATTGGCGCCGAAAGAAAAGTGCCTTCCCCGCGCACACGGCCGACTTTATTTTGCCTTCTCGTCCCTAAAGTTATCGCCCACACCAGGCTGCACGTCTATTTGTGCCGGAGCGTCCAGTGTGTGCTGCCACACAGTCACCTAGTCTGGTACGGAAGGTTACCGTATCGCCTCCAGCGAAGCTCCGCCTCTTTCTGCACCGCCGAAGCCTCCTTCCTTTTCTGTGGCGTGATGCGTTTTCCACAACCGCAGGAAAGACACTTCCCACGGCACATCCACTAAGATCGCGGCCACCTTGATTTGCAGTGCGTTACCCTAGTAGCCACAATCCAGCTGCGGCACAGGACGTGCCAAGCTGGCTCTCGTATCAAGCCCGCGGAAAAGGCATCCCCTGCCCCTTTCTGTGCCTCACTTTTCCCTCCCTTCCCCCGCACCTCACATTACAGTCAGCCCCCTCCTCACACCACCATGTTTGAAGCCCGGCTTACGGAGGGAAACCTCCTGAAGAAGATCATCGAGGCCATCAAGGACCTGGTCCAAGAAGCTAACGTGGACTGCTCCGACACGGGACTGACCATGCAGGCTATGGATGCTTCCCACGTCTCCCTCTGCTCCCTCAACATGCGCTCCGGCGGCTTTGACCACTTCAGGTGCGATCGCTCAATCTCCTTGGGTCTGAACTTAAGCAACCTCGGCAAGATCCTCAAGTGCGCAGGGAACGAGGACGTAGTTACGCTCAAGGCGGAAGACGAGCCCGATACATTGACCCTCATGTTCGAAGCCCCCAACCAAGAGCGCATCTCCGACTTCGAGCTCAAACTGATGGACATTGAGACAGAGCACCTGGGCATTCCCAATGAGGAGTACAAATGCACGATTTCCATGCCCTCCGTTGAGTTTCAACGCATTATTCGCGACTTGGCCGTGATTGGCGAGACGTGCATCATCAGCTGCACCAAGGAAGGAGTCCGCTTCTCAGTCTCAGGGGACCTGGGCAAGGGGAATGTAACGGTGCGTCAATCATCGGCGGTGGATGGCGACGAGAAGGATCAGGTGAAGATCCAGATGGAGGAGCCTGTCACGCTGAACTTTGCTTTGCGATACTTAGGTTTCTTCACCAAGGCAACCCCCCTTGGCCCGACGGTGAAATTGCACATGTCCCCAGATGTGCCCATCGTGGTGGAGTACCCGATGAAAGACATTGGTTCGATCTCTTACTTCTTGGCGCCCAAGATCGATGAAGATTAACAGGGGTGCGGGGGAGAGCGAAGGAAGGAGGGAGGGAAGGTGAGAAAGTAGCGGGGGAAAGCAGGAAACGCAATTATTTTAGATGTTAAGAGTGCAGGAAAAGTAAGAAGAAAGGTGTGTGTCCTGAATAGATGATGAACTGCATTGGGCAGGGGTTCCCTTGACGAGAAAGGCCGTGAGTGTCCACGAGGAAGGAAGGGTGGGAGGGGAAGGGAGAGAGGGACTGAAGAGAGCACCAAAGAATATAACACATACGTATCAAATGTCTCATCACTACTGTAGAATCACCAATTTCTGTCCATTTTCTTTTTCGTTGTGTTGTGTTTGGGCCGAGGCCGGTCCTGAACGGCAGAAAAAGAAGGAACGGATAGCACGCAACACACCCTCGCACACATATTTTTAGTCTCGCATTACGTTGCGATTGTTGGTTCTTTTGGTTAAGAGCTTCAATCCATAAAGTTTCTGCACACATTTGAGGTGGCTTTTGCCGACTATCACCTATGGACACACACACACACACACATACACACGATTTTCTCAATCACTAAGTTGCTAATGTATGACGGGCTTAAGTGGGTCGCCCTTGAGGGTCGATAAGTCCAACGCCGCATCCGCCTCCTCGTCCATCTCGCCGACGACGGCAATGTTGTCCCCTCTCACAATGTACAAGCCCAAGGGCACTTGCTCTACGCCCGCGGTGGTGGAAAAGACGCGCTCATGGCATTCTTGCAGGATGATGTTGGTGGTTTGGTCGAAGCCCTTGAGCACGCCGACAATGTTGCGTCCATCGTTTGTAATCACGCAGATGATGCCTGGTAAGGCGAGGTGGAAGTGAAGAGCGAGGTGAATGGTCGGATAGTGGCTTTATTGAGAATTTTGCAATTCTTGGACTTACGGTCTTTCAGGGTCTCGAGTGTGGCCGCCATGATGCAGCTGTACGGCTGGGCTTGTTGTGTCGAGTTGTCTTTGCTTTAATCACTCCCCTCCACAGGCGCGCGATCTGACTGGCTCAATAGGTGGCTGCTGTTGGGATGGATGAGGATACTGCGTTATTTATATCGAGCGGTAGCGTTATGTGTGGAAAGAGAGGGAGGAAAGGAAGGGGGAGGCAAGACGGGAGGCTGGCTCCCGATGACCGTTACGAAAAGAGGACAAGAGGAATTCTTCTTAGCCTGCCCACTACACCCAGTTTACCGGGCCACGCCACCCTATATACGCAAGAGGACAATCATAGCAGCCCTTTCTTTGTCATTGCCGCTTTTGGTGAGACCGCTCACGTCTTTTTCCTTGCACTACGCAATGTTCCAAACACAGCTGACCAGACCAGATCTGGCCCATCTACGCACGATGATGGTGGCCTGTGCCACCAAATCATGAACCCCACGACCGCTGCCGCCAGCTACCAATGGATGACACCTTTGGTGATATGACGCCCACTCTGCGGGATGGCGTGGAGGATGACTATCCGGCGGAGGAAGAGTACGACTACGGCTACACTGACAGTACCACCATGGAGGGCGATGACGGCTTTAACATGCCTGTGTCCGGAGAGGCCGACGGTCAAGGCAACCTGTTGAGCTCCCAGAACAACCTGAATGTGGAGGAAAATGACAACCTTGCATTTGGTAAACCCAGGATAGATCCCGCTAGTGGGAACATCGACGACCCCAACGCGGACGTCAGCTTCGACCGGAACTCCACGCGATTCACCCTCAATGGCAATTTAGCCAAATGGAGGGTCAAGCACAGGCCTGTCAAAATCTCTCAAAATGGGACTCAGCTCTGTGGCACAAAGATGAGTTTCACAAGTTATTTTCAAAGCCTGTTGCACCGTGCATATGCCGCCACCTTTTCTCCTTTCTCTGGGTCGTCATCGAGCTCAAGCTCAAGTGGCAAGAACACCAACACCAGCGGTACTTCGGGCAGTGACGACACCATTACTACTGTAGCATGTAGCACTGCCTCCTCCACGTCCTTCTCGCCGAGAAAGTCCGTGATCCAAAAACTCAACTGCGCGCGGAGTCAACGTCGCACGGGACAGAGCGGACAGGCCTCCCGAGGTGGCAATGTTGAAGCTTTCCGAGGAAAGGAGAATGGAATTATGACAAAATTTGAATCCACTCCCTCCTCTTCTTCTCCTGTGCCTCCTTTGTCTCCAGCACTCGAGGACATGATCTCTCCGCGTGTATTTAATACCACGGGGCAGGGTGTGGGTGAGGGCAGGAGGGACGGGGATAAGGTGGAGGAGGAGAAACGGCGAACATTTAATGGACCAGTTTGGCAGACGACCTTGACAATTATGCAGGTACGTGAGGCTGAGGAAGAAGGGGAGGATGGGATTGAGGAGGAATGGCGCTTGGCTGGGATGCCGAAAAAAGAGGATAATTTTCACGAAGACGAGCAAGATGTACGTCATCCCGGTGACGACGATGGTGGGAAATATGACATTCCTTTGCCTTTAGCGGTGGATACGCAAACGGGAATCGATTTGGATGATGCAATGGTAACAAGGGTAGAAGCTACAGCAGCAAGCAAAGCAGCAGCAGCAGCAGCAACATCAACAGAAACGGCAGCTGAAGAGGGAAGGGGCAAGGAGTCCGACGCCATGTTTGTCCTTTCCTCCCCGCCACATGTAGCGGCACCGAGACAAGCACCAGCTATGGTGTCTTCATCTCCACTATCATCACCTCTAGTACGCTCTACTGCATCGCCAACGATGCAACAACCGCCGCGGCAGTCTCATGCATCACAAGGTCAATCTCCCATGGAGCATAAATCAGCAGCAGCAGCAGCAGCAGCAATGCCACCACCACCACCACCACCACCACCACCACAACGTCCCATGAGATCTCAAGCGCCGCAGCTTCCACGATCGCGGCCATCACCACCATCGCTTTCTGTGCCTCCTTTGCCACCACATGTACGGGAAAGATCCCCCAAATCTCTCCCACCTACATCACTACCCCTCCAGCCGTCATGGCAAGCTCCGCCCGTTGCGCCTAGAGAGCGTCCGTCAGCCGAGAAAGCGCCATCTCCAGTGCGGGATAGAGCTTTCAAATTTAATTCACAGCTTGCCTTTCCACCTTCATTATCGCAACCACCCCTGCAGCAGCAGATGCGGCCTCGTCCAATTCCCGAGCGAGGCTCAGTGAAAACAGGACCAATGGCAGGAATGCCTGTGAGCCCCCTTCGTTCATCTCCACCTTTCCAAGCACCCGTGCAGCGGGTGACACTACCAACGACATCGCAGCAGGCCTGTGAGATGAATGCCCGCGCTCCTCCGGTGCGAGCGTCCGCAACACAAGGACGGTCGCCTCCCCTCCCTCCCCTTCACTCTCAAGCAATGGGAGCACTCACACGGGTAGCAGCAGAAGCAGCGGCAACAGCAAAATTTATACCAACAGCCACAAATATGGCTCCAGCGATGAGGACAACACCTCTTTCGTCTGCAACTGCTCCCCTTCCTTTCGCACAGTCGGCATCTTTATTGTTACCCACGCCAGCCCAGGTATTTTCAAGAGGAAAACGTCGCCCGCGTGCGGGACTTCAGACTTCGTCGTCACCATCACTGTTGAACGGAAAGACAAAGCGAAAATTTTCAGCTTATGAGGGTACGGAGGGCCAACAAGTAACTTGCATGGCTCCACTCCCCATGCTGCCTGCACTACCGTCGACGGCGGACGCGTTGGGCCTCCTTCCGCTAAGGCTGACACTGAATTTACAGCAGCAGAAGCAGCGCCAGCAGCAGAGACAGCAGCGGCGGCAGCGCCAGCAGCAGAGGCAGGATAAGCACCGCCAACAATACCGGCAGAAGCAACAACAACAACAACAACAACAACAACAACAACAACAACAACAACAACAACAACAACAACAACAACAACAACAACAACAACAACAACAACAACAACAACAACAACAACAACAACAACAA
>Ga0160420_100065_pt1 | contig 63970 bp, 59 predicted proteins | sample CelAP2metagpilot_FD_108197 | JGI IMG/M metagenome (GOLD analysis project Ga0160420, IMG submission 108197) | Phycosphere-associated microbial communities from algal ponds in Kailua-Kona, Hawaii, USA - Cellana AP2-5-5 metagenome pilot | ecosystem: Engineered > Artificial ecosystem > Aquaculture >...
GTTCCGGCTCCGGCTCGACCGAGGGCGTCACTGCCACCGGCTCTGGCTCTGGTTCCGGCTCCGGCTCGACCGAGGGCGTCACTGCCACCGGCTCTGGCTCTGGTTCCGGCTCCGGCTCGACCGTAGACGTCACTGCCACCGGCTCTAGCTCTGGTTCCGGCTCCGGCTCGACCGAGGGCGTCACTGCCATCGGCTCTGGCTCTGACTCTACCGTAGGCGTCATCGGCTCTGGCTCCGGCTCTGGCTCTGGTTCTATCGTAGGCGTCACCGGCTCTGGCTCTGGCTCCACCTCTACTGAGGGCGTCACTGGTACCGGCTCTGGCTCTTGCTCGACCGGGGGTGCCACAGGCTCTGGCTCCGGCTCTGGCTCTGGCTCCGGCTCTGGTTCTACCGTAGGCGTCACCGGCTCTGGCTCTGGCTCTGGTTCTACCGTAGGCATCACCGGCACCGGCTCTGGCTCTGGCTCTGGTTCTACCGCAGGCGTCACCGGCTCTGGCTCTGGCTTCGGCACCACAGGAGGTGTCACCGGTACCGGCTGTGGCTCTTGCTCTGGCTCCGGTTCCACTGAGGGTGTCACTTCCTCTGGCTCTGGCTCCGGCTGTACCAAGGGTGCGATTGGCTCACCCCCAGCATCAGTGCCGCTGTCACTGCTTCCGCCACTCCCAAAAACCTCATCAAAAGTGGGGAGAGGAGGAGTGTTAAGATGAGGTGGCTTAATTTCCCCCTTCTTTACCGCATACCAGGTCACTATCCCAATAAGCAACATACAATTCAGAACAAAAAAGAATTGAATGAATTTATCCGTGGCAATCCTCCGCCCGAACGCCCGAATTAACTTGTCAGCACGGGTCAGCCCATTCTCCATCGCATCCACCGTGTCAGTGATATCGGCAATCTGATCCGTTTGCCTCTTGAGCTCAACCACCGTATTCGCGCCCACTTTCTTCGTCGCCTCCACCATCCCCAAAGCTGATTGCAAGCTCGCCTCGGTCTTATCTTGCAATTTGCTTGCTTCATTCAAATACGAATCATTCGTCCGGTCCCCCCCCAAGCCCCCCCCTCCGTCCACCCCTCCCTTCCCCGCCCCGCCCTTGAATAAGACTTTTTTGTCCGCTTCGCTCTTCGCCCATTTTAACTCGGTTTCCAACACAGCAATTCGCTCGTCGGCTACCTTGAGTTTTTCCGCATAGTCGTGCCGACGAGGATCATTTCTCAAGGACATGCGCATTTCGTAGTTGTAACCCTTTTTCACTTCCCGGACGCGCTTGAGGAGGGAGTCGCACTTGGCGATGCACTGTTTCGGGTAGGGGTTGGTCGGAATTTGAGTACACTTATGATGCAGGTGGTTGGCCTACGGACCCTAAGACTACACGCTGCAGAGCGAAGGCGTGGCCAGCAAGGACGGGGACTAAAGAGATGGTATTTGGGCCAGGGCAGCTGTGATCGGCGCATGTACGGCAAGATGCGGAAGTCCGACTCGTTAAGGTCGGATTGAGAAGGCAATTGTAAGGAATTCCCATTAGCCCTAGGCCCAAGGCATCTTGTCATGCCCGTTTTGGGAAGCAGAGAAAGCGCCAGCACTACATCCTACCCACCTTGAGATTGAAAGCAGATGGGCAGCACTTAACACCCTCCGTCCACTCCCACGCGCAAATTTGTGAGCTGCATGAGACTACCCGCTTGCTCTATGACTCAGTACTAGAGCAGTACACCTAGGTCATGCCCAACTCCATTCTCCTCTCCGTCCCGCCCGTCTCCTCCCTCGCACGTACCGCTTCCTTATCCCCGCTAAAGAGGGACTTAATGCTCCCAATCGACTGCTCCAGCTCCGTCATTTTGCTTGTGAGCTCGCCATCCCAGTAATCAATGTCTGTCATGGTTGATAGACGGAGCCTGTGTGTGAATGTGTGCATATGGGATTGCCAGTGGGGGATTACGTCTGAATTACTTGAGGGCCCATGCATCATCATGTTTTAAAGAAAAGAGAAGACCGCGCGGCAGAGGATAGGGGAGCAGTTGCCGGCTCGCAACTTCTTGTGACATCGACAACGATGTATCTGAATCACGTGTAAGCGTGCTGTGGGTGTGTTGTGGGTTGTAGGGCGTGAGTTTGGAGGTCAAGTCAAGCATGGGCCCTGCTTTTTGTCTCCGACGGCCGCGTCATCATGACGCATCCGTCCCTTCTTCCTTTCGCCCCATATTTACGCACCATCTCACCGGCGTTCAAGGCCCCACGGCTTCGTCAACATCGCCTAAGCAACGCCAGTCTTTTTCCTAGCCGCCTCTAACAACTAACCTTTTCCTCCGCCCGATCAACAGGGACTACGAGCTGCTTACTCGCATCTATCCTTCCAGCCTCCCCACCCCCTCCGTCACTACTATAGGCATGTCTACGACACCCGCTTCGGCCTTGGTCCTTTACCGCCGGGTACTGCGCAGTCTGCGGCAATTTGATGATCCGGGGAAGAAATGGTACGTGCCTGCATGATAATTTGCGGGTGCATTGAGTAGATGGCGCCGATAAAGCCTGCATGTACTGTGCTCTTGCTTCGACGTCAATTTATTCATCCCCTTTATCAACTACACAGTATTAATCCACACAATTTTCACCTCCACTTGCTCACTTCGAATAAAAAGGTATTATCGAAATTGGGCGCGCAATAACATCGCCACGTTCGATGACGAAGAAGACTCGGAGCGGCTTGTGCAGTTGTTGAGAAAGGGAGAAGAACATCGTTCGTGGATTCTCAAGAAATATAGATTGCCTGATCCATTGGCAGGCAATTATGAAATTACGGTGGAGGCATCAGCAGGCAAAATGATGAAAATATGACGTGGACATTGACAGGCAAATGATGAAAATACGACGGAAACAGTGACCTGAAGAGGCTAGTGTATAACAAGCTTTTGAAAAGGAAGCAGGCGAAAAGAAGCACTCATGCTGCTTTCCATCTCCCAATCAGTGCCTGAGCTTATATATCGTTACGTTCCGTGTCTCGTCCATTCTCTTCTTTTGCTGCCTGCACTCAAATAACTACTTTGTGCTTGCTTTGTATATTTTGTCAATTTTTGGCGGTCTGTCTCCGGCACTAAATAGCCTTTTATTTGGTCATTCTGATACAAATGCTTAAAAGCGTTCGTCGTTCCTCAACCGCTGGTAGCCTCGGCGTCTGCCGAAGCCAGGGCCTTCCTCCTGTCCTCCCTCTTCCCCCTCCTCCGACGCATCGTCCGGCCTTCCTTCTTCTCGTTCTCCCGCATCTCCCCTCTGTCCCCGCACTGCCAAGGCAACATGTCCCTCCTCATTTCCTTCCCCTCCCACCATCATAAATGCACCCCCTTCCTTCTCCTCCTCCTCCGTATGCCCCATTGCTAGCTGCTGCTGCTCCTGCTGCTCATTGCGCTGTTGCCTCCCCCTCCTCTCCTGCCTCCCCTCCTCCACTTCTACAATCAACGCCTGCAGCCTTCCCCCCAACACTAGCCCTCCCACCGGTCTCTCAGGCACCTCCTCGTCATATACTCCCCCTCCTCCTCGCCCCCCTCCTCCCCTCCCTTCTCCCCTTCCTCCGCGTCTTCCCAAGGTAAGTGGCAAAAACAAGGACCAGGAAGGAGGGATGGAGTGAGGGTGGGAGGGGAGGCCGGTGTCAGTGTAGAAAGCCCGAGGGGTGTCGTGGGAGATGATGGAGGCGCGAAAGGCGGGCAGCTCGAGAAATAGTAAAATGTAGAGGACGGCATGGAGGAGAAGGAGCGCGGTAGCAAGCAGGAGCTGGGAGGTGAAACCTGCGGGTAAGGGAGGGACAGAGGGGTAGAGAAAGGGAGCAAATCGATGGGTGATTTTCGGCCTCAAATATAAAAACAGAAAGGCGACATAGAAAATGGGACGAGACTTTGGGCGGGTAGGTATTAAATCGGATTGCTCACCGTATGGGACAAGGTAGTAGTACAAGTGGAAGGCAAGGAGGTAGAAGAGGACCACGCGGGGGAAGTACCTGATGCTTAATGCTGTGTGAGTGAAGTGGATTGAATGCAGGACAGGAGCTATGTGAGAACATGGAGCACAAGAACCCCTTTCAGAGTCGCCGTTCGTCTCACACGAGAAACCCCTCACCTCCTCCCACCCTCCTTCCCTCCCCTCATCCCTTCCTCCTTCTTTATTCACGACTCCTGAAATAAGACCCTCCAAGCCCCAACTTTCCTCCCCCTCCCCCCGCCATTTCTTTCCTACCTACCACTTCTGACATAGAGCATCGACACATACTCCATCAACATCACCAGCCCAAACACGGCAAAGGCCATCCCGCTCCCCCCACTTTTGCCATACAACGTCTCCACCCAAAACACTTGACAGGCCTCGTACATCACGTACACCACAACCATCTTCGACAAGTGCGCCAGTAAGAAAGGCGCCAATGGCTTTCCCCTCGCCCGCAGCCTCTCCAAAGGAACGCCCAACCAAGCGTAGCTCCGCGTTAAGACCCGAAAACTTAATCCTGTGACACCCATCCGCCTCAAACAAAAAAAGAAGGGGTACATCAACGCCACTCCACTCGTCATAAGCATCCTCACGACAATCGCCGTGGTCCCTGACAGGAAGAATAATGCCAACAAGGACCTCAGCAACGCAAATAGTCGAGACACCCACCCGTCTAGGGTGAAAAGGCGGTACCCCCCAACAGGTGGCAAAGAGGAGCCCCGCCAACTCCAGGTCTCATTCGTACGCATGTTTCTAGCCGTCCCATCGCTTCGAAAGGTATACATCAGCTGATTTATGATTATTGTATCCAAATCCCCCACGACCGCCCCCACCACGAACCCGAGCCCCGGGCCCTTTGTGACACACATCTCGTCCAGCGTGACGTTGATTCGTTTCACCTCATGACGGGCCAGGAAACCCGAGTCAAGGTAAAGCAAGGGGGTGTTGCTCGTATAAATGTAATCAGGCACAAAAATCACGTCTGTACTAGAACTACTGTCACTACTGTTGTTGCTGCTGCGGCTGCTGCTGCTGCTGCTCTCCCCAGCTTGGCTCCACCATGCCGCTCCTTCCTCCTCCTCCTCCGTAACATGTAACCCGGACTGCGCTATTCTTATTTGCAAAATCTCGTCTTCTCCCATCCAGGTTGAAACATTTCTCGGGTCTGGCATTGTTGTTGGGAGAGGAAGGGCCGCAGCTGGAGCAGCTGGAGCATTGTCATTTCCGCCCTCTGTGTGGCCATTCTTTGCCAGTCCACGCAGCCAGCGCAAGCGTGACGGGCCCGCATGAGATGTGGGAGGAAGAATGCTGCTCCTGTTGCCTTCAAACGCACTTTGCATTGTCGTATGGAGACATCCGGGGTCATTGACAAAATTAGCGTGAAGGCCTATTACACAGGTTATCATGGTGAGGGCCAGGAACCAAAGGGTGTGGAGGCAGACGGTGCAGAGATGCCGAGGCTTGCTTTGAGGGACATCATCGATAAGCGGGCGGTCTTGCAGGAGGCTGTCCAAGGAGCGATCGTACACACGATACAATGCCTTGCGTGTAAGGAAAGGAGAGTAGGATGGAAACGTTGGTGAGGTGAGGTCGGGTTACAAGTCAAGGGGAAGGAGGGGAGAGAGACCGACGGGCTGACGAGCTTGTGCTGTGACTGGCAGCCGTGAAACGCACCTGCTCAAACTCCATGGAAGCAAAATTGTGGAGTAGGCGTCCCTACACGCAGGTTGTCTGGCCTGTCTCTCGGCTTGCCTGTGGCTGCCTGGAGTGTCCCGTCCTGCTGCTGCCCCTACCTCCTCTCCCTGCTGCTTTCACGACAACACGACACCCAGTACTCAGCAAGCCACGATTGTACTTCCCGCTGTGTTAGTGTCTGTGCGAGAGTTGATTAAGCGTGAAGTGAGACAGGCAGGAGGCAATGTGTGCTGCCCGAGTTGGCGAATTGCCACCACGGGCGACGACCCGATGCGCTGTCCGGTTTCTCGCGGCCACCGACTCGACATTTAATCACGACCCGATCACCACACACACACAAACAGTTATCTTATCATTCTCTTTGTGCCGTTCAAAGCCGGCAGGCTAACGCAGTACTGCTTGCTCCATCTTGCGTCCCCTCCTTGGCGAGCGCCAGCCTCCCCGCTCCCTCCCCCTAACTTCTTCTTTTTTGTCCACGTCCACACCGACCCGGCATTTTTGCCCACATCTCACACCAACATCAGCCTTGCACGCACAGTGATTATGCCGAAGGCAGCGGCTGATGAAAGCAGCGAGGACGAGCTCTGGATCTACGATGAGGAGGACGAGGACGAGGCAGCGGAGGAGAGGGACGGGGAAGGGGAGGAGACCGAGGAGGACGAGGAGTGCAACAAATGCCACGACTTTGGGGAGCTGATCTTGTGCGACTACTGCCCCAAGGCATACCATGCCAAGTGTGCTGGCCTGCAGGAGCCCCCGCATGGGAACGCCATTTTTACGTGTGAGGATTGCGGGATCGACATCTGCGACGCCTGCAAAGCCAGAGAAGCGACAATCCGGTGCCGGTACTGTCGCCGGGCCTATCACGGCAAATGCGTGCATCGTGTCCCCTCCCTCAACGATACGTGGCTCTGCGGAGCGTGTATTAAGGACATAGCCACCCACCATGGAGTCGAGAAAATACTTTCTGTCCGCCCCTATCGGAAGCTCGCCCCTGCCGAAGAAGCAAAGCGCCTAGAAGCTTGGGCCGCACTGGCCGTGCAAGAAAAGGCAGCAGCAGCAGCAGCAGCAACAACAACAACAGGGACAGTAAAAACAAGGACAGCACCAGCTGCAGCGGCATCGGTGAGCATCAGCACTAGCAGCAGCAGCGGCGATGGCAGCACTCCCTCGAAGGCGACTAAAAGGAAGATCAAACAGGTCGCGGAGCGGAAGGTGACCGAAGCCGAGTATTTTGTCCGATGGGTGGGAAAGGCCTTCTGGCATTGCTCCTGGGTGCCTGAATCCTTCCTCGCTGCCACTAACAAGGCAAAGCTGCGAAATTTTAAACTACGACAGTCAACGTCTACGCATGCTGTCCATGTACCACAGGAGGCAGCGGAGACGGAGGAGGAAGAAGTGGTCGAAAGCGCATGGCGGCAGGTGGATCGAATCTTGGACGAACGAATGAGCAAGTCATTGGATGGGCGGGTAAAGGTAAAGGAGTGTCTGGTGAAATGGCAGGGGTTGGAGTATGATCAATGCACGTGGGAGGTGGAGTCTGATTTGGTAAGGGAGGGTTTTGAGTCTGCCTTGAGGCATTTCGCAGAGCGAGACACGGATTGGGTCCGCCCCTTATTATCGATGGATGATCCGGCGAGTTTTCGCAGCACCAGCACCAGCAGTGCCAGCACCAGTGCAAGAATAAGTGGCTACAAACCGATAAGCGTTCAACCGGGGTGCTTTAAAGGAGGCACTTGGCATGACTATCAAGTTGAAGGGATCAACTTTCTGCGCAATTCGTGGTATGCTCGTAATAATGTGATCTTGGCGGACGAAATGGGTTTGGGAAAGACTATACAGACCCTGGGCTTTCTACGGGCGATTGCCACGGAGAAGGTTATGGGGGGAGGTTTTTTTTTGCCGTTTTTGGTGGTGTGTCCCTTGGCAGTGGTGGATAACTGGGAAAGGGAGTGTAAGACATGGTGCCCAGAACTGGATGTTGTCGTGTACAAAGGCTCGCAGGTATCAAGGGAGATGATTCAACGGTATGAGGTGCGGCCGGCGAGCAGCAGCAGCAGCAGTGCCAGAAACAGCAACGGCAACAATGGCGGTGCGAGCAAGGCACGGAAGCGACGTAAATTAAGCGGAGGAGAGGAAGAGAAAGGGAACGGAGAGGGAGAGGAGAAGGAGGGGGAGGCAAGTGGAGTGGCTATGGATATGGATGTGAGTGGCACGACTGTTGAGGAGGGAAGGGGCAGTAGCAACAGCAGTAGCAGCAGCTTGAAACGTCGTCGGTGCGGGAATTCAGAGGAGGGGAAAATGAACATATACTTCCATGTGTTGATCACTTCGTTTGAGTACGCGTGGAAGGATGCTGGGTTTTTTAAGAAGGTCACGTGGGAGACTGTAGTTGTAGATGAGGGCCACCGGCTCAAGGGGGGGGCAACAGGGAAACTCTATCATGCTCTCAAGGAGATGAAAGTCGGTCATCGAGTGCTTCTGACGGGCACGCCGCTGCAAAATTCGATTGAGGAACTGTTTAACCTTTTACATTTTTTACAGCCGGTCAAGTTTTCGGATATCGAAGTGTTCAAGGGGGATTTTGCGTCCATGGATAAGGAGGAACAGCTGGGAAAGTTGCATGCTTTGATTGCCCCACACATGCTGCGACGGATGAAAAAAGATGTGAATTTAGTCATTCCTGAAAAACATGAGTTGATTGTCCGAGTGGAGCTGACACAAACCCAGAAGACTTATTATCGTTTGATTTTGACGCAAAATTTCGAGGTGTTGCGGAAGAAATTCAAGGCGGCGAGTAGTATTTATAACATGATTATGCAGTTGAAGAAGGTTTGCAATCACCCTTTCCTGATGAGGGAGGAAGATTTGTGTTACTCCATGAATGAAAACTACGAAAAGCGAGCGCAGGCCTTGTTGACTTGCTCGGGAAAATTGGAGTTGTTGGACCGTATGTTATTGAGGCTGAAGGAGGGAGGGCACAGGGTGCTCTTATTCTCGCAGATGACCACGATGCTAGACTTGCTGGAAGAGCATTTGATGAATCGGGGTTGGAGGTACCAGAGGCTTGATGGGTCGACGAAAACTAGTGATCGGCAAGCACGGATTGACGCGTATAATCGGGTGTCAAAAGCAGGAGGAGCCGGAGGACGAGCAGGTGGAGGGGGACGAGAGGAGGATGAGTACTTTATTTTCTTGTTATCCACGCGGGCGGGGGGTTTGGGTATCAACTTGACAAGTGCCGACACGGTGATAATTTATGATTTAGATTGGAACCCGCACAACGACTTACAAGCGCTGGCAAGAGCGCATCGAATCGGCCAAACGCGGAAGGTTATGGTGTACCGCTTTTTGACTCGCAACACAGTCGAAGAAAGGATCTTGCAACTGGCCAAGAAAAAGTTGTTGTTGGAGCATGTCGTGGTGGGGGAGGCAGGGAGAGGACGCAAGCTCACTCAGGATGAGCTGGACGATGTCTTGAAATATGGGGCGGAGGAATTGTTTGCGGACGAGGAGGAAGAGGAGGGGAAGGAGGGTGAGGGGGGGAGAGGGGCTGCTGTCGCAGCAGGAGCAGCGGGAGCAGAAACAAGGGGAGAGGAGAAGGAAGCGGTAAATGCGAAGAAATGGGGGGATGGGGGGACGAGGGGGAAGACAATGAGGATTTTGTGGGATGATGAGGCGGTCGAACGCTTGTTGGATCGAAACATTGTTGAGGAAGGGGCAGCGGGGCTAGAGTCGGAGGCCGAGGTAGGGGAAGGAGGTGCGGAGGGAGAGAAGAGGACAGGAAAGGGATTGTCAGATTTATTTCAGTCCTTCAAGGTGGCAAAGTTTGCAAGCGTGGAGGATGCGGAGGAGGAGGCTGCTGCTGCTGTGGCTGCTGTTGCTGCGGTTGCAGCAGACGCGGCGGGGGCAGAGGAGTTTGAAAGGCTAAGGAGAGAGAAGGCAGAGGCTTTGCTGAAGGAAACTTTGCCCGAGAATACGACGAAGACTTGGCAGGAGCTTTTGGAAGCACGGCATGAGAGTCGCCATGTGAAGGAGATGGCGAGGCTAGGGAAAGGGAAGAGGGAGAGAAAAGAGGCGCAGAGGAGGGAGGGAACGTTTAGTGGACCTTTGTCTGATTTTTTGTCGGGGTCGGATGGGGGGGGGGAGGAAGGGGAGGAGGAAGAGGAGGGGGATGAGGATTGGGAGGATGGAGGGGAGGAAGACATGGAGGATGAGGAGGATTTTGATAATGTTGGAAGTAGAAGTAAGAGGAGGTCGACTGCTGCAGCGACGGCACAGGTGGGTGTGCCACGCGTGCAAGTTGCAGGATTCGGGTATGTGCAACGACAGGCTGTTAGGATGTATTTGATGCAGTTTGGTCTCACAGGAGGAAAGAAGGATGGGAAGAAGGGGAGGAAAGGGGGGGAATTCAAGATTTTTTACGATTTGCTCCAGAAGCATGCCCGTGGGAAATTAGCGGAACGGAGTGAGGAGGAGGTGAGGGCTTACTTGCAGATGCTCTTGGGTGGTGGTGGTGCTGCTGCTGGGGGGGCTGCGACTGCAACTGCTGGCACTACTGCGGCGGTGGGGACGTGTTATATGCAGAGGGATTTGCTCAGGCGTGTATCATTGCTTAGGCTTATCGAGGATAAGGTGCTTGAGTACCAGAATCGAGAACCGGATTCATTTTTTATTGACGATGGGAAACAGACGGGCTGGTCGAAGGCCTGCTCGATTACCACCAAAACGTTCAAATTAAATTGGGGAAGGGCAAATGATTTGATGTTATTGGAATTGACCCTCAGGCATGGCTATGGGAAGTGGCGCTCGTTTTTGAAGGATGCCACATTCGTTGCTTCCCTCCCCCCTACGGCTTTGACGGTGGCGGGGCAGCAGCAGCAACAACAACAGCGATTATCGACCTCGCCAGTGGGGAGTGGAGAAGGGGATGAATTTGGGGTGTCGGTGCAAGGAAATGGGATGCCTAAAGCGATTGCGGCGCTTGCAGGAGCAGGAATAGGAGCAGGAGCAGCTGTGTCAGGGTCCGTGAATAAATCGCACCGTCGCAAAGGGTACTCGGACGGACAGGAGAAGCAGCTTTTGTCGATCGTGCAAAAGAGGATGAAGCTCATGTCCCAAGCCTTGTTCGTCGAAAACCAACGGCTGCAAAGGAAGATCGAAGCGATCACACACATTCAATCCCGCGTCTCTGTCCTTATCGCACAGAAGACAACCGCTGATGAGGTACTCCCTCCCCCCGCTCTCGCCCACCTCCTCGAGCAACGCCGGCAGTTGCAGCTAAAGGTCCAAGAGGTGTTTGAAGAGCTGAGGGCCAAGGCACGCTTAGAGACATCGATCAAAGTGATTGAGTTGAATAAAAGATTAGAAGGGCTGAATGCCAGCGTGCATGATTCATTGCGACGGAACCAAGAGTTATTATCAGCCTTGAACAATACCCGGCTTCAGATGGTGGTTGGCCAGGTGATCACTGAGAGACTGACCCGTCAGACAAAAGACTTCGAGGATATCAACCGTGACATCAAAGAGGGCATTCAGGCGACCGCGGAGTGCCTTCAGGAGATGGAACGGGTGATTGAGGGGGCGTACACTGAAGCGGTTACTTATGTGCCGGTGACGGTAGCACCGGCACCAAGGGCGACTGCACCCAAGGAGGACGCTGCGATGGTAGACCTTTGTGATTCGGACAATGAGGAAGTGGGAAAGGAGAGCAGCACTTCTATCGAAAGTCGGGAGGAGAAGAGCAATGGCGACAGTCACGTGACTGATGGTGGCAATGGGGTGGCGCCGATGGTTGAGGGGGCGGAGGGGGAGGGGGCGAGACCCTAGGGCGGGAATGCAGGGATATTGGTCAGGGATAATAAAGGTTGCATATTTGAAATTGGACTCCTTTCTTGTATCTGATAAAAAAGCACCGAACAGTAGTCCTCGCGAGCCTAATGTTGTTGTCTAGTTTTACTTTGGGAGGGTAGGGAGGTCGCAGGGAGAAAACGCATCATCCAACGGCAACGGCAAGCCCTGCTGTCTACCTGCGCCGTAAAGCCTCTCTTTCTACACCTCGACCACCACCTTCATGCACTACGACGACGACAATGGAGAGGAAAACCAGTCCTCCAAACCGCGGCTCTGTCAATTACTGCATATTCAGGGTAAATTGACCATGCACAAGGAGTCACTGCGGCCCACTTGAAGCAACAACGCCCGCCGCCTTGCTTCTTTTCCCCGCATACCGTACAATGCTCATCCTCTCTGCCTCCAAATGCACATAAGGATAGGCAATTATGTTGAGGCGTGGCTTGCTCCGACTGTCGTCCTCAGCCTCGGCCAGGATGGGTTGGGGCACGCGCTTTGTCCCGGCATACGCCGCGGAGTTTGCAACGCAGGCCGCCCCATCTTTTCATTATCAGGAGTTGTTTGACCTTACTCCCGACGAGGCCACCCCCTACCGCAAGCTTACGAGCGACTACGTCTCTACATTCAACATGAATGGACAGGAGTTCTTGAAGGTGGAGCCTGAAGCATTGCGGTTGCTAGCGTCGCAGGCCATGGTGGACATAGCCCACTTGCTTCGCCCGGGCCACCTCGCGCAGCTAGCCAAGATTCTTAAGGACCCCGAGGCGTCGGCCAACGACCGCTTCGTCGCGCTGGAGCTGCTTAAGAATGCCAACATTGCATCTGGCTTGATTCTGCCCGGATGTCAAGACACCGGCACGGGCATCGTGATTGGAAAGCGCGGCATGCAAGTCTTGACTGACGGGCTGGATGAGGCGCATCTGAGCAGGGGAGTTTACGACACCTACACCAGGACCAACCTTCGTTATTCCCAAGTGGCACCCATGGATATGTTTCTCGAGAAAAATACCAAGACAAACTTACCCGCACAGATTGATTTGTACGCGACTAAGGGTGACGCATACAATTTTCTCTTCATGGCTAAGGGAGGGGGATCGGCTAACAAGACCTTTCTGTTCCAGCAGACCAAGGCCTTACTTAACCCGACGGGGCTAATGAAATTCATGGACGAGAAGATCAAGACCTTGGGAACCGCTGCTTGTCCTCCTTATCATTTGGCAGTGGTAATCGGGGGTTTGTCGGCGGAGTTGACTCTCAAGACAGTAAAGCTTGCGTCGACGAAGTACCTTGATCACTTGCCCACGTCCGGGAATGAGCACGGGCGGGCTTTCCGGGATTTGGAGTGGGAGGAAAAAATCCACGGCTTGACGCAACGGATGGGCATCGGCGCTCAATTCGGTGGGAAGTATTTCTGCCATGACGTGCGTGTAATTCGCTTGCCCAGGCATGGAGCATCGTGCCCTGTTGGAATTGGGGTGTCGTGCTCGGCTGATCGGCAGGCTAAGGGGAAGATAACGAAGGAGGGGGTATTCTTGGAGCAGCTGGAGAGGGATGTAGGGCAGTACTTGCCGGAGGTGGATGATAAGACTTTGGAGGGAGCGGAGGTGGTGAAGGTGGATTTGAATAGACCCATGGCGGAGATCAGGGCGACATTGAGTAAGTATCCGATTAAGACGCGGCTGGCGTTATCGGGGACACTGGTCGTTGCGCGGGATATAGCCCATGCAAAATTGTTGGAGAGGATTGAGAGTGGAGAGGGGCTGCCGGAATACGTGAAGGATCATATAATTTATTATGCGGGGCCGGCGAAGACACCGGAGGGGTATGCGAGTGGGTCGTTTGGGCCGACAACTGCTGGGAGGATGGACAGCTACGTGGATACATTTATGGAGAATGGTGGGAGTTTCATCACGTTGGCGAAGGGGAATAGAAGTAAAGCAGTGACGAGGGCCTGTAAGACGCATGGTGGGTTTTATTTAGGGTCAATCGGGGGCCCCGCGGCGATCTTAGCGCAGAATAACATTAAAAAGGTGGAGGTGTTAGAATATCCCGAACTCGGGATGGAAGCGATTTGGAAGATTCAGGTGGTGGACTTTCCGGCCTTTGTGGTATGTGATGATAAAGGAAATGACTTTTTCTCGAAGTGGCAGGTGTAGGGTTTTTGAGGGAGGTGAGAGAGAAAGAGGGAGAGAAGGAAGGAAAGGCAATTTTTGGTAGGGGGGAAGAGCGCACGGTAAATGAATCTGTTTGTTGATTTCCCGTGGAAGGCGAATAGAAATAAGAAATAGGAAGCGAGGCCAGTGTATCATTCCATTTCTCGGTGTTGTTTCTTTTATCTCCTTTGTTGTCCTTGCATACTCTTCTTCTTTTTTTCCCGTGTTTTGTCCACTCTCTCACTTTCTCCCTCTCTCCCTCCCTCCGCTCCTCCTCATCCTCTCCCCGTCCCTAAGCATACATGGCCAAACTACCCTTCTTCTTCGCCTGAACCACACTAATGGCTTCCATAAAGTCCTCATGCTTGATCTCCACCGCTTCCCTCCGCAGGGCCAACATGCCCGCCTCCACACACACCGCTTTCAGCTGAGCCCCATTAAAATCGTCACAGCACCGTGCCAACTCCTCAAAATTCACGTCGTCCTTATCCACATTCATCTTCCTCGAGTGAATCTCCATGATCCTTGCCCGGGCCTCCTCTGTCGGGTGGGGCAGCTCTATCTTCCTGTCCAACCGCCCCGAACGCAACAAGGCCGGGTCCAAGACGTCCGGTCGATTCGTCGCGGCAATCACTTTAATATTATCGTTGGGAGTAAATCCATCCAGCTGATTCAACAGCTCCAACATTGTGCGCTGCACCTCCCGATCCCCACTCTGATCCCCCCCGAACCGCTTTGAGCCAATCGCGTCCAACTCGTCAATAAAGATGATCGCTCCTCCTTCGCCTGACTCTGCGCATTTCTCCTTTGCGAGTTCGAATGCGTCGCGCACCATCTTGGCCCCGTCACCAATGAACATCTGCACAAGCTGAGGTCCTGCTAGCTTGAGGAAGATGGCATTGGTCTTGTTGGCGCAGGCGCGGGCAAGCATCGTTTTGCCTGTTCCGGGAGGGCTGTTAAGATAAAGGGATGAGAGAGACGGCGGGAGGGAGGGAGGGAGGGAGAGAAAACCTCAATTGAGTTGTCGGTCGTTATGTATGTTTTCGCAGACGGTGTACCCATTTCCTCTTCTTCTCTCTAACCCTCCCCTCATAATTACTCACCCGTATAACAACACACCCTTTGGTGGCTTGACCCCTATCTTGATGAACAAATCCTTCCTGGTCATGGGCAAGACCACAGCCTCCATCAACTCCTGAATCTGCTTATCACACCCCCCGATATCCCCCCACTCTTCCGTTGGCTTTGCATCCACCTCCATGGCCTTCACTCTGCTATCGTACTCCGCTGGCAGCTTCTCCAAGATCAGATACGAGTCTTTGTTTGTCCCTACAAGGTCACCGGGCTTCAGCTCATTCACATCCACCAATCCAGGGATGGGCAAGAAAATTGTTTGACGGGTAGAGGTTTTGATTACTGCAGAGACACCCTTGCGTTGACTGTCGATATCCGCGGCGGCACCGTCCTCCTCCTCTTCCTCCTCTTCTTCCATGTCAAGAACTTCGACGACGTTCCCAACCAGGTAAGGCAGCTGTTTGTTCAATTTAATTTTGTCGAGATTTTCTTTGATTCGCTTGCGTTGGCTTTCAGAATCGGAATCAATGCTGGTAATGTCCGACTTCATGATGCGAATCTCGTTGTCAAGCAGGCGGATGCGTTGCCGGATTTCCTCCGATGACATCTAAATGTGAGGGGGAGGGAGGGAGGAACGGAAGGAGGGAGAAATGGGTCGGGTGAGGGGGCTATCACGAATCAATGGTAGCATAGAAAAAGCGTCTAGAATGAGCATGTCCCTGTTCTCTTCACTGCGCATGGGAAGCTGAAACACAAAAGGACAAAGAGCCCCCCCTACGGCCCCACACGCTCAACCTACACACATGACACATACCTGCATAATCTCCGCGTCCAGTGCTTCCTCCGCGGCTGCCGCCGCCGCCGCCGCCGCCGCCGCCGCTGCTGCTGCTGCTGCTGCGTCAGTCGAAGGCGTTGCCATTGCTGCTGGTCTGTGGTTAGGCAATCGGGGCAAAGTAATTATCAAGGAGTTATGAAGTAACGTGACAAAGCCAAGCGAGGAATGAAAGCATGGAGACACTGTAACGGTTACCCACGCCTGTCGACTGGCTAGCTAGTCGATGTGTGATGTGCCCTATGCATATGCGACGTGGTGGTGGAATTGCGGGAGGGGTGCATGCATTGTGAAGGTGAACGTAGGGCTGCATTCTTCGGCTTCCACTGGCAGGGCTCGCCCATCGCCGAGAGGTTTCCGCGAGTGCTTGCCTGCCTGTCCTCTCAAAGCCACGGTGTCCCACGCAAAGCCGTGGCACATTTAGCCCTCACCTGATCCATCAAGACAAGCTCAGAAATGAGATAAAAGCGATACAGTTGCGCATCTCAGCACAAATTTGTCCACAAACAGAATCTCGAGCTCTCATCATCAATCATCCTCAGAAGAAGAACTGCACAAAATTACATCACATAGCGACAGCGCATAGGTGGGTCCAGACCCAAGCAACTCTCCGTGGACACACATCGCCATTGATCCTCAACAACGCATTGATGGCGCCCACCTCCGTCTCCGCCACGCATTTGTCAAACCCGCACGTCAAGATGCTAATTGGGCCTCAGCCTGCTACAGTCCGGGGCGCGGCCACCCACCTGGGCAAGCATCCCAAGCTACCCAAAGTGATTTATCCATCCGGGAAACAGGTCGTGGTGCGGGATTTGGAGAATCCTACAGATTTCTTTGTTTACCGTGGGCATAATGCTGCCGTGACCGTGGCCAAGGTGAGGGAGAGGGACTCTTTCGCAACTTGTTCCCATCACTTCCCCTCACTCTCCCACCTTTTGGGTCTTCCTCCGTACCCCCATTCCCACAGTTCTCTCCCAACGGCTATTGGGTCGCTTCCGGTGATGCCACAGGCAAGGTTCGCATCTGGTCATGGGACAACCCCGAACATATCCTCAAATTAGAAGTGCAGGTCGTGGGGGGAGGGGAGGTGAAAGACATCGATTGGGATGTTGAAAGCAGGAGGGTGGTGGCGGTAGGAGAGGGACAGGGGGTAAACGCAAAAGTATTTGGGTGGGATACAGGAACGAGCCTGGGGGAATTGAATGGGCATGGAAAGAGGGTGATCTGTTGCAGCTATCGACAGGGGAGGCCGGGGCGGTTGGTAACGGGGAGTGAGGATACCCGGACTGTGTTTTATAAGGGCCCGCCCTTTAATTTGGAGAGGAGTAATACCCAGCATGGGGGATGGGTGAATTGTGTGAGATATTCGCCGGCATGTGAAAAGAAAGAGGGGCGGAAAAAGGGAGAGGAGGACTGTTTCGTGACGGCATCGTCGGACAAGAGGGTTTTGGTTTATGACGGGCTCACGGGGGAGTTGAAGGAAGAGCTACGAGATACAAGCATCAACATGAGTAGTAAAGGTGGAGAAAAAGCGCTTGCGCATTTTGGTTCGATTTACTCCTTGGCATTTTCCCCCAGTGGTTCGCGGCTGGCGACGGCGTCGGCGGACAAAACGATCAAGATTTGGGACATGGAGCATAAAAAGATTGAAGCAACACTGGCTTGTGCCCCGGGGAGAGATGATGAGATAGGGGAGATGCAAAATGCTGTGTTGTGGTGGGGTGAAAATTCCTTGGTGTCTCTGTCATTGAATGGTGATGTAAATATGTTGCAGGTCGAGGGGGGGGGGGAGAGGGGGGGAGAAGGAGGGGGAAGAGTGAGTAGGGGAAAGGTGTTACAGGGGCATCAGGTTACCATAACAGCACTGGCGGTCGAGCGAGAGCGGGGCGTATTTTACACTTCTTCGTATGATGGGATGGTGATGGCTTGGGAGTGGAAGGACGGTAGAAGGGGAGAAGGGAGAAGGGTGGGGGGGAGTGTGCCTAAAACGGTCAATTTGGCGAATCACGCGGGGAAGATCGTGGGGCTGGCTGTGGTAGGAGGAGGAGGGGGAGAGGAGGCTGATAGGAGGGAACTAAAAAGTGTGGGGTTTGACGATATGCTACGGACGGCCGTGCTTAATGAGGAGGGAGGAGGGACATATGAGGGGAAGGCGGGCGGGGAGGGAGGGATTATGATGTTGACGGGTCAGCCGGTGGCGATAGCAGCAGCGGGAGGAGGGTGTGCATTGGTTGCTGTGATTTTTCGTCCGGGTGGGATGGTGCTGGTTAGGGGAGAGGAGGTATTCTGGTCGGTTGAACAGCTACCTTCCACACCATTGAGTGTCGCAATGTGGGGGGATGATGAGGTGGCGGTGGGGGGAGAGGATTGTAAGGTGTATATTTATGCTGTTGGGGCAGCATGCAAAGAAGCAGTGATGCTCGAGGGGCCACGAGGGCAGGTTTCGGCTCTAGCCTACAGCCCGGGAGGCGAATACCTGGCGGTCGGGGACTGCAACCGGGAAGTGTCTGTGTTTGCGCGAGGACAGGGGGCAGGAGGAGTAAAAGGAGGAGGGGGATGGACGAGCAAGATTTCCAGGCAATGGGTGCACCACACGTCGAGAATCACAGCGTTGGCCTGGTCTCCCACTGGGGAGTATTTGGTGAGTGGGTCATTGGATAGCCATATTATCGTCTGGACTCCAGGCCTGGATGGCAAGGGCAGGCGGATAGTAACGTTCGAGTTGGCGCACAAAGACGGGGTGACGGTGCTAGATTGGCTTTCAGAAGACGAGGTGGTGTCTTCGGGGAATGACGCCGTGATTTGTGTGTGGGATGTGGCGGGTGCGATTGCGGCGGCGGTGGCCCTGAAGAAGTAGGGAGGGGGAGGGAAGGAGGCAGTCAGGGAGCTACAGTGTAAGCGTGGGATGTTGTAATACTAAGCAAAAATGAAGCAACTTTTACAATGAAGATATCCAATTGTGCATGACTTCGCCAACATCTTCTACTGAAGCCGGCCAATGCGGCCTCCATCACAAGGAGACATGGCTGTGCGAGTGTCCAGGAATGTCGAGTCACCTTAACCTGGGTATGCTCACTTCGCAGATAGTCTTTATCTATATTTCTGGCGAGCACTCACATTTTTTGGTCTTTACCCAGCATATGATCCATGTCTCGTATCGTACCTCTATGACCAAGTTGCAAACTTTTCAGGTGTGCTTTCGGGTATAACCAGCGCTTTCTCCTGAAAAGCATCTCCTTATAGGCTTCCCTCTCTGTACACGGTGCACACCTACTCCTGTACTCCCGTAAGCAGGAAATGCCCAAAATGGGTCTACAAAACTTTTCTATACCCCCCTTAAAAAAAGAGGAGGTATTGAGTTAAATAGGCTGTGTCCGTCCGGGTCCACACCAGCAACTTCTTGCACAACTTTTAACCAGGCAGTGGTCGCCGAGGTCTCACCATGCACAACGAAAATCAATTCAAAACAATGGGCAACTATCCACTGTTATTTGGGTCTGCTACTTGAGCAGGCCTTTTTTGCTGAATAACTGTCGAGTGTGTGCGCATCCCGCTTCCGGAATCCGAGAAGGATGCACCGTCTCACGCAATTTTGGATCTTGCTCCCGTCCCCAGAGCCTCCGCGAGCGGCGGTGCCCCTCCTATACTTTGGAATATACCTGGCTGGAGCACTCGGTCCCGTTGGCTGTGGCTTTGCGAGTCCTCAGCCCGCAGATTTTATGAATCAAACTTTTATGGGCGATTTTGTCATATCGCTCCCCGATGATGCGTTATTACACGCGACGTCGTCCAAAGCTGCTTTTGACGCCCATCCCACATCATCATCTCCCATCCACTGCCCACTCACAGTATAACCCGCACGCAATTTGTCAGTTGTCCTCACCGCCGCAGTCAAGGCCCAGTACCATTCCACACACGGCATCAAAGAGGACCGCCACCCCCGTAGTTGGAGGCCCGCCCTCCAGCCAACCCAAGTCAAAGCTGGCGTCTCTAGGGAGAATAGGTGAGGAAGCAACGCTGTCCCCCAACAAGACAGAAAAAGGCCTTCGGCACGAGCAGAAGCAGGAGCAGCAACAAGAAGAAGAGGAGTCGGTTCGCGGTCTCCCGCCCATGCTCCGTCTCGAATGCGCGATTAAGACATATGCGTGGGGCAAAACGGGATTGGCCAGCGCGGTGGCTCAGCTCAAACAAGAAGGGGAAAACAATTTCCGGGCAGATGACAAAACGCGGTATGCGGAACTGTGGATGGGCACGCACCCGTCGGGGCCGTCGTACGTGGTGTTTGGGGAGGATGATAAAAAAGTGCATTTGAAAGACTACCTTAAGGCCCATCCCCGAGCCTTGGGCAGCGAGCCCTCCGCCGAGGGGGATCTGCCGTTTATGTTTAAGGTCCTATCGATTTCCAAGGCGTTGTCTATTCAAGCACACCCGGACAAGAGGCTAGCTGAACAGTTGCATGCGAGTCGACCGCAGGTGTATAAGGACGGGAATCATAAACCGGAAATGGCCATTTCACTGACAGATTTCGAGGCCCTATGTGGATTTCGTCCCTTGAAAGAGCTGGCTGCGCATCTTGTGATGTACCCTGAGCTTGGGGCTTTGGTAGGGATGGAAGAACAGGCGCTGCTTGAAAAGGTGGCGGGGGAGGAGGCGGAAGAGGAAGAGCAGAGGAAGGCGTTGAAAGCGGTGTTTTCCTCATATATGCACGCGTCAGAAGAACGGACGACGGAGCAGGTGGCGGCATTGGCGGCACGGTTGAAAGTAAAGGAGGAGAAGGGAGGGGCGAGTGACTTGGATAGGCTGATTTTGCGGTTATTGGGCCACTTTCCGGGGGACTGCGGGGTCTTCGGTCCGATGTTTTTAAATTATGTGAGGCTGGGACCGGGGAAAGCATTTGTAATGGAGGCAAATGAACCGCACGCGTATCTGAGTGGGGATATATTGGAGTGTATGGCGTGTTCGGACAACGTGGTTCGGGTAGGGTTGACACCCAAATATCGCGATGTCCCTACGCTCCTTGGGATGTTGTCGTACGCCTCGGGACCCATGACAGTGACGGAAGGCGAGGTCCTGAGGGAGGAAGCAGGCAAGGAGCATAGGCGCTTCAATCCTGGGGACGGCATTCCGGAATTTGAGGTGGAAACAATAAAGTTGGAAGGAGGGGGGGGGGCGGGGGGGGGAGGGGAGGGGGGAGGGTCGTTTACGGGGGAAAAGTGGGATGGGCCCTCGTTGTTGTTGGTGTTGGAGGGGGAGGGGGTGGGGGAGGAGTTTACGGAGGGGATGGAGAAGAAGGTAGAGGACGGGAAGGAGGTCCTAATGTCGAAAGAGAAGGGTGATAAAGTCTCGTTGAGGAAGGGGCAGGTGTTTTTCGTACCGGCGAATACGAGTTTAGTGTTGACTGGAAAGGAAGGAGGGGCCCCTTTACGACTGACGATTGCCCATTCAAATCTCAGGGGGCGTCGTTAGGAAGGAGTGACGGAGACGGGGAGGGAAATAGGGCCGTACATAGGTTTATAAATGTATGCAGACATACACAGAATCACACATACACACACAGTGTGGGAAGAAAGATGAGACGGCTTAGAGGAGTCCCACCAAAATTGAGGACTGAGGACGAAGACGAGAAGACGGGAAAATGGCGCGAACTGGCTTTGGACTCGGAGGGAATGGGGGAGGGATGGATTGACAGACGGACGACGAACACATTCATCTCACCCCTGACCGCATATATGAGGGGAAAGGAGAGATCCAGGAGGGAGAGGACAAAGACGAATCGCGCACAAGAAACCAACGCAAGGAAAAGGCATAAGCAACCAAGCGAAGGAAGGAGCTGTCGTCAGCCTTATCTGGACAAACAAAGGAAGCGGAGACAGAGGGGGGGGGAGGATGGAAAGAAGAGAGAAGGAGATGAAAAACACGAAGTTTATACACAATTGCATACACTACCATGACTATACCTTTCGAACCACAGAGCAAGGAAAAACAGAAGATATACACCCAGACAAGCAAGCGTGAAATGCTGTCCAGATAAAGTGAGAGACATGACCGGAGGCAAGGGAAGAGAAAGAATCGAAATCCAAGATTGACCCGTGGAAATAGACCACAGCGTGGAGGAGGAGTTACCTAATGCGAATAAAAGAAACCGGAGAGGGAGACTCACCAATTGAGATAAAGATGGGGCAAAGGGAACAAGAACAAAAATAATTTCACAAAGACGCAGTAGAACAGCAGGACAAGTGCACGATAGAGAATCAATGCATGTATACTACCAGTATGAATGTTACAAAGCCAAAGCCATTTTTCAACCGGCCAATCGCTCATCTTGTCGGTGGTGCAAGCGTCAACCTCTTGCTCTTAGTATTCACAAGATTTCTTTCATTCTTTTACACTCACAAGATCGCATCAACTGCTTCTTCTCCCCCATAATCCAGCATCTCCTTCTCCGCCTTATCCTTCATCCTCTGTCTTTTATTCCTCTTTCTTTTTTTTTCTCCTCTCCTCCCTCCCCCCCTCCCCGGGTGTTGCAGCCGCAGCCACTGCTTCTTGGCCGTCCAATCAGACATGGGCGCCGGCAAGAACCACTCTCCGTAATAAACCGTTATCGTCTTCAACTTGTAATTCAGGATATTCTCCTCCACCTCGCATTTCCTACCCCCCGCCACCTCTGCCAGTTCTCTCAAGTGTACGTTTCTGGGTAGTAAGACACACACGTTTGGACAGACCCCCAACACCCTCCTCATCATCTCCTTCCCCCCCACCCCTCCTTTCAACTGAATCTGGTCTAGGGAATAAGTGGGGGCAGAGGTGTACTCAGGACCCCCCCACGGAGGAGAGAGAAAGAGGATGTTCGCGAGAGGCCCAAAGCGGGGAAGGAGGGTGAGGGCATCGCCTAGGATGAATTCGATCCGATCTGCTACTCCATATATACGCGCATTGTGCCTCGCCAGGGCTAGCTTAGTCGGGTCCAGATCAATAGCAAGTACATAGTGAGAGGCCAAGGCAAACTGAATTGCGTTGCCCCCGCAGCCTACAAAGAGATCAACGACCACATTACAACGAGAACGCTCGGCAATATGATGGGCAATTCTCTCGGGAGTGATTGAGAACCACCCTTCTTCGTCCAAACGACAACCAAGATCAAATTGGCTAAAAAAACGGAAGCGTTGCATCCAATATTTTTGCGGGGGAGGAGCGTGAGGAGGAGCAGCAGGAACAGAGGAAGAGGGGAAGGGGAAGGGAGGAAGAGGAAAGGAAGCGGTGGGTGCTTCGTCCTTGCCGTCGGCGGGGAAGAAAGGGGACGAAGATGAGTAAGGATATAGAGTGGCAGTAGCAGCAGTGCCTTCCCAATGGTCTCCGAACCGGATGTGTTTGTTCTTGTGAGACGACGCCGTTGCTCCTGTGAAGGCGTTTCGTTGTCTTTTCCTTCTACCTTTGCCTTTACTTCCAGGGCTACCGTCCCCTCCCCCGAAAGACAAAGGCGCCTCCCATCCCATCGCCTGCATTGCTCGTGCCATTTCAGCTGCTTCTGCCCGCACAGCAGCGTCAAGCTCATCATCATCGTCGTTGTCATCCTTTTCTCCTCTGATTTCTACTTCGTGCCCATCTTTATTCCCTACAGCTTCTCCCTCTCCATTACTTTGACCCTTTTCGCACTGATCCACAACATGATCCACAAGATAAATCAACATTTGTACGACCCAAGGACGGACTCTGAAACCTCGAAGTAAGGCCTTGTCGTCCAAGTAGATCCTGCAGGTGCACGAAAGAGAGGAAGGGGGGGGAGAATGCGAAGTGAGCGTGATGCGACGCAGCTTGTGGGTTGGCGGTATGCCAACAAAGAAATTGACTTACTTGGTGAACGACATATTTACATTGTGTGCTCGTATGTCGGCCTTGAGCCGTTCCCGTTGCTGTGCCTCCGTCTCCTCGGGCTCCGGTGACGCCTCCTGACGCGGCTGCTGCTCCCCTTCTTCCTCCTCCCTCCCTGCATTGGTTTTGATGGGCGCTGTCGCCACCTCTTCACAACTGTTAGTGCCCTCATCAGCTAGTGATTTCATGGCTCGGTGGGTCTGTGTGCGTTGTTATGAATAACATTAATGTGAGTATGAGTGAAATGGAGAAGGACGTACACAACCTCCCTACCCATGGAAAAGCATCGCGATTAACCCTCCTCCACTGGTAGTATTCATCTCCCCCATTGCGAGCTAAACAACGTGTTATATCTCAATATAGCCCTCAGAGCTCACACACGTCGTTCGGACCTTTTAAAACCGAGAATCAGCCCGATTTTCAGAGCTAACCTCCCATCCCCACAACGTTTGACATTAAAAGCAATAGCCCCGTACATTCAAAAGCTGTTTCGTTATTTCAGTACTTTTTCAACCATCTTCCGCAACCTCTTCTGGTCCACTACCCCCCATACTGGCAACCGACCCATTGTCTCCTCCTCCTGCACTGCCTTTACTTTTTTTCCGCTTCTTCCCTTCCCCCTTCGTCCCCCACCGTGCCGCTTTTTTCAAGCATGCCATCGCCTCCTTCCACGTCTCTATCCGACTCTGCTTCCGTTCCTCCAAAGTTTTGGGCACGTCATGTCGAGCCTTCTCTACAGCAGGACGAATAAGCGCGACCTCGTTCATAATACTCGCGTACTCATCCTCCTCTTCAAAGCAGTAAGATAAGTAACTTTCAACCGGCTCAACCATTCCCAGATCCACCGCACACACCAACAATACCGCCAAGGCAATACGTGCGGGTGTATGCAGCAACGGCAAGTCGGTTGGCAAGAGGAGGTCGATCGTTTCTTGGCCCGCAGCATATATACGACTCAAGTCCGCGGCCGTCAGCCCGAGCTTTTTGACGTGGTTGACATTCTCCAAACCATTGACCAATCCAAAAAAGGGATTGTATGGGTGATAGGTCTTCAGGCAAAACCCCAGGCCTTGTAATAAACTGCCTTCGAACTCAATTATGTGCCGTCCGTATTTCTCCCCAAACACGTCCTTGAGCTCACTCAGTCGTATATAATCATATTCCACCTTGCCCGCCAAGAACATGCACGCCATCAGCACCACCTTTGGGTCAAAATCCAGCATGGAATTACTGAGGAAGAAGCGATAGAAAAAAGTCAAGGCAGTCGCTTGGACGTTCAATCCCCGCTTGATGCTCTCGGAACGGTGCCCGCATGAGTCTTGAATCATGTACCCAAAATACTGCAGTAAGGCTTCCTCGTCTCCGGGAGTCAATGCTTCCAGCTCTGCGGTCGGCACTCCTTTGTCATCATCTTTAAATTTATTATCCTCTTCGTTCGGGCGAGGGCGCTTGACACCTGCCGTCGTGGTGGGGTGAGGGGGAAGGCGGCCACTGCTGCCGCTACTGCTGCTGCTACTGCTGCTGCTTTCGGTGCTCAGCCGCGAGGCGAAACTGCGAGGCATAGGCACGCCTCTACCCTCCCGAATGCCTTCCTTGGCCAGTTGATGTGCCTTGGCCCGAAGCTCGGCTGTATGTAGCAAACGGGGTAAGGAAGGGAGGATGGGAATTGGAAATGGGGAGCAACACGTACCTAGTTCCTCCGCGCTCTTGAACAGCCAGGCCCGTGATTGCGTCCCTTGCGTCCAGTCAAACATACTACTTCTTCTTGATGCCTGGTGTGTGGAAATGTATGGGTACTGAGCGTGGGAGAAGGAGAATCGAAGTGCTTCGTTTCATGATGCTCCGCAGTCCAGTGGCATCACGTTGCACCTCCCTGTCCAAATCCGCCGACCCAAAACCACAATATTTTTGCATTCCTTTAAAGCATATATATCAGGGCTGGAGGACGCTTAACAAGAAGCTATGCTAGTGTCCACTAGTGTCCACTTGGCTGCCATATGTGTTCTGAGCCCCAAGCCCTATTGAGCATGGCGTTGGGAACCGTTGTTATCATCCAGCCCCTCCTCATGCAAGTCCAATCTACTCGACCACGCTCGCTACACACAGGTCTTCCTGCTGTCCTACGCGGCAATGCTTGCGCCGCCTTGCCTGCTACAGCCGTTGCTACTTATCTTGAGCTGTGCGTCATTTGCTGTTGAAGGGTTTGTGCCGCACCCGCCCACGTGTTCTCCCATCCCTACCCTACGCAAATCTAAGCACTTCACCTCGTCCTCACTGATCAAACGCGAATCCTCAATCGGCGGCATGTTCTCGCAAATGTTGGGAGGGATGCTCAAGGGCCCGGCCCCACCTCCAGCGGACATGGAAGCATTCAAAGACCCGGCACCTAGCTGGACAGAGCTACAGGCACTATTGATCGAGAAGCAGACTGTGGAGGAGCGGGCCTTGCCTGATCTGCGCGCGAAGGGCCGCGGCCCCCCCTCTAGCAAGGCATCACTGCGTTTGTTTGAAGCGCCGGACGGGCACGAACCGCGCGTGGTGCTTTATAGGGATACGGCTGCTTGGTGCCCGTATTGCCAGAAGGTGTGGATGTATTTAGGTACGTCTTGAGCATTAAAGATGGAAGCTGGAGGAAGATACATTGCGAAATTGAAGGAAAGAAGCCATGGAAGGCTACAAGAGAAAGGGCGTGCGGGGAATGTACTTTGATACAATCGCCTTCATTGGTTTGTAGTATTTGCAGGGCACCTCTCGTCCAAATCAATCCTCCACTCATTTCCAATCTCCTATCCTTTTCCTTCCTTCCTCCATTCCTTCTTCCATTCCTGACACCTTCCACTCAGAGGAAAAGCGCATTCCCTATCAAGTCAGAAAAGTACCCATGCGGTGCTACGGTCAAAAACCCGCCTGGTTTTCACGTCTGTCTGCCTCGGGTCTCTTGCCAGTCATGGAGCTCGATGGCGACATCGTCATTGAATCAGATGTGATCATCCAAACACTCGAAGATCGCTTCCCAGACGCCATCCCCCTCCTCCCTCTCGCCTCGGACCCCGACGCAGCCTTAGTCTCGCCTTTGCTCAGGCTTGAACGAGAGTTGTTCAGTGGTTGGTTGCGGTGGTTGACAGGGAGCACCACCACAAATGAGAGGAGTAAGATGATCTTCGAGGGAGTGTTAGGGAAGGTAGAAACAGCATTGACTGCAAAGGGCGGGCCGTATTTCTTGGGGGAGACATTTTCATTGATTGATTGCATTTTTGCCCCGTTCATGGAGAGGATGGCAGGAACCCTGTGCTATTACAAGGGGTTTGAGATGCGCAATAATGCGAAATACGTAGGAGTGGAACGGTGGTTCCGGGCGATGGAAAGCAGGGAGAGCTTTGCGAATATCAAGAGTGACTGGTACACTCATGCAATGGACATGCCCCCCCAGGTCGGCTCTTGCTCCTCCATCCCCGAAGCTATCCCTTATGCCGCAGAGCTCTCTGGAAGGGATGGAGTTTCCTGGACCTTGCCACTCAAACAAAACGGGGTGGAACCTCTCCTCCCCTCCTTCGAGGAAGGTGCCGCCAGGCGAGAAGCAGTGGCACAGCTGCTGGCGAATGCCGAGGCAGTTGTTAAGTTTGCTGCACGTGGCTTGGGCGAACCGGGCGTTCCCCCCGTGACGGCTGATTTGGCCGACCCGAACGCGAAACCAAATGAAGCTTATGTGCCTTTACTTGATGCTGCTTTGCGAGGGGTGGCTCATTCAATGTTGGTAGGGAGGGAGGGCATGTCGATGCCGCCTGGGGAGGGTTTTGTGGCAGGGGAGGCAGTTGCACAGGGGTTGGATTACCTAAGGGCAAGAGTAGGGGTACCGAGGGACATGTCATATGAGGCGGCGAGAATGTTCAGGGGTCACTTGGGCTGGTATGCGGAAGAGTTGAGGAAGGTATGTCAGGCTTAGGAGGGGTTTTGGGGAGAAATCTTTCAGTAAGGGAGGGTTTCGATTGTACGGAGCGAGGTGAATGAGTTTCCAAAAAAAGAAAATCAGGAAGGAAAGTGTGTCGCGCGAAACCCTTAGTTGCCGTAAGCAGCCAAAAGGAAAAATCTCTGAATTTTTCCATGCGAGCATTTCTTTCAATCCGTACGTACTTGTTTTTTTGCCGCTTTATCTTGCTCCTCTTTTACTAAGCTTTCCGTGGTGCTTATCCAAAGACACTCTCATCAGAGCACACTGAGCTGTTGAGGGAATGAGCAAGGCATGGCAGAACGTGGAAGAGCGGCGTAGAACCAGTGTAGATCCTCGTCGTGGATCGATCTCGAATACGTGTACATGCAAACAGAATTTGTGCGTGATGGCGGCCATGTCTGCATCTCTTTTGCTGCTCCTTCCTTCTCTTTTATTTCTTCTTTTATGAGTGTGTGTACGCGTACGGATTCCTTCCCTTTCTCTCTCCTTCCTTGCGTCTCCAAAAATCCAGGCTGGTCTTACCTCCACTCTCTACTTCCTCCTCCTTTTCATCTCTCCTATTTTCCTCTCTAGCTCTCTCATTACCAAAAACGGGTTACACGGGATCCTCCTTCCTCATTTTGTCATCGTTTTTCTTTGATCGTGAAAAAAAACACAGCCAAGTTAAAGTCATTTTCTTTCTTTGATCGTGAAAACAACACAGCCAAGTGAAATCAAGAAGGAAAAGCCGCTCCCCCTCGTGCGCCCTCCCTCCCTACGCCCTCCCTCCCTCTCTCTCTCCTTCATTCATTCACTGTCCCTAATGCTCTTCTCTCTTTCTCGACAAAAGTACCGACCAAGGGGTCCTGGACATGGAATGGCAAAGACTGCTATGCTGCTGCTGCTGCTGCTGCTGCTGCATGTACAGGTCAGTCCACATATTTCTCAAGCACGGTATCGCTGGTGCTGCCCCTATTGCTGCTGCTGCTAACGCTGATGCAGCTGGAAGCAGGAAAAATAAAAATACCATAAAAATAAAACCAGTTGGTATCATCTCGTCGCGCGGCGCCGTCATCAATCAACCTCCAACACACTGCAGACCTTCCCTCCCTCGCTGCCTCCCTCCCTCCTTACTTTGCCATGGCCTTCATCCTGTTCAACGCACTCCCATACTTAAACCACTCAATCTGCTCGTCATTGAAAGTGTGATTTACCACAATCTCAAACTCCTTCCCGCCCCCGGCCGGCTTCACCAGCAACTTCAGAGGCTTCCCTGGTTGCAAGTCCTTCAACCCCAAAATCGAGACGCGATCGTGCCCACTAATACGGTCGTAGTCCTTGGGGTCCGCAAAAGTCAAAGGCAGCATCCCCTGCTTCTTCAAATTTGTCTCGTGGATCCTTGCAAAACTCTTCACAATAATCGCCCGGCCGCCCAGGTGCCTAGGTTCCAACGCCGCATGCTCCCTCGAGCTCCCCTCCCCATAATTCTCATCCCCCAACACCACCCAGCTCACCCCCGAAGCCTTGTACTGCCGGGCAATCTCAGGCACCTTCCCCTTCGCACCAGTGATGATATTCGTCACCTCGTTGATCTTCCCTGTCTCCGCGTTCTCTGCACCAATCAGCAAGTTGTTCGAAATATTGTCCAGGTGACCCCTAAATTTCAACCAAGGTCCCGCCATGCTAATGTGATCCGTCGTGCACTTCCCCTTCGCTTTAATAAGCACCGGCATGTCCGTCAGATCCTTTCCATTCCACCGGTCAAAAGCCTCCAACAGCGCCAATCGCGAACTCTTGGGGTCAACGCTGACATTTAATCCCGAACTATCCTCAGGAGACGCCTGGAATGTATCCTCCCCGGGATCGAACCCCTTAGGGGGTAGCTCCTTCCCCACCGGAGAGGCAAACTTGAAGTCCTTGCCGTTCGGCAGCTTGATCGTGTCTCGCGTCGGGTCAAACGTGATGTCGCCAGCGAATGCCGTGGCCGTCACCAGCTCGGGAGAGGAGACGAAGGCGTGCGTGTTGGGGTTACCGTCGTTGCGCTTGGCAAAGTTCCGGTTGTAAGAGGTGATGATGCTGTTCTTCGTGCCCTTGGGGACATCGTTGCGGTTCCACTGCCCGATGCACGGGCCACAGGCATTGGCAAGGACGGAGCCGCCGGCCTTCTCAAAAATCTCGATCAGACCATCGCGCTCAATAGTCGCGCGCACCTGCTCCGAGCCAGGGGTGACGTGAAAGGGCACCTTGAACTTTAACCCGGCCTCGAGCGCTTGCTTGGTGATAGCCGCCGAGCGAGTCATATCCTCGTAGGAAGAATTCGTGCACGAGCCGATCAGACCGGCCGAGAGGTTTTGAGGCCAGTCTTTCTCCTTGAGCGTCTTCTTGAAGTCGGGACCCACGACATGGGCCCAATCCGGGGTGAAGGGTCCGTTTACGTGAGGTTTAAGCGACGACAGGTCGATCTCAATCAGCTGGTCGTACTCACACCCGTCATCCGGGGTCAGGTTCGTCTTGAACTTGTCAGCAGCCGCCGCCAAGCCCTCCCTCTTCGTCGCCCGAAGGTAAGAACTCATCTTCTCGGAATAGGGGAATGTGGACGTGGTCGCACCAATCTCGGCACCCATATTCGCAATCGTCGCCAAACCAGTAGCTGAGATGCTTTCCACCCCCGGCCCAAAGTACTCGATAATCGCGCCCGTCCCCCCCTTCACGGTCAAGATGCCCGCCAGCTTCAGGATAATATCCTTCGGGCTTGTCCACCCAGACAACTCCCCTGTCAGCTTCACGCCGATCACCTTAGGTGCCTTCAGCTCCCAAGGCATCCCCGCCATCACGTCCACTGCGTCCGCACCCCCCACCCCGATGGCAAGCAAACCAAGCCCCCCCGCATTCGGGGTGTGCGAGTCCGTCCCAATGATCAACCCCCCGGGAAAGGCATAGTTCTCCAAAATAATCTGATGGATAATCCCCGAGCCCGGCTTCCAAAATCCAATCCCAAACTTCGCCCCCGCAGAAGCCAGGAAATCGTAGACTTCCTTGTTCGTCACCTTCGCGGCATGCAAATCCTTTACCGAGCCATTCTCCGCGGCAATCAAGTGATCGCAGTGGATCGTGCTCGGTACCGCCGTCTTGGGCAACCCGGAGGAAATAAACTGCAGCACCGCCATCTGCGCCGTGGCGTCCTGCATTGCCACTCGATCAGGACGCAGTTTTAAGTAAGTCTCCCCTCGGGTGATCTTCGTTGTGGGGTCGTCCAAGTGAGCAAAAAGAATCTTCTCCGCCAGCGTCAGGGGGCGGTTCAAGGTCTTTCGGACCACGGCCAGGCGGGATGCCATCTTGGAGTAGGTGTCCTCGATGGTAGGACTGCCCTTGGGGTCCAGAATCGAGAGAGGGGTGCCGGCCATGGAGCGGGTTTGAAGTTGCAGCGACGCGAGGCTGCCGCGCAGGGCCTGTTTGTTGGGTTGGGTGGATGAAGAGGGAGGGTGGTCGGGGAGTGAGGATTACCATATGCAAGTGTATAAGAAAATAGAGAAGCGGCGCAATAGCACAACTGGAGGAGGAGGAAGAAGAGGAGGAGGAGGGCAAGGAGGAGGGCAAGGAGGAGGAGGAAAAGAAGGAAAAGAATGAGGAAAACATATATGCATCAAGCATCAGGAAAGGGCAAGCGATCAGAGTCCCCGAAGACCTGTGCTACCAGAAACCGTGTAGAATGGTAGATGCCCATGAAATAAAGCTTGAATCAAACAACTTATCAAGGACGAAGGTTCCAATCAACGCGACATTCATTCAAAAGCCCAAGCAAGCACCCCTACATAACAGACATCCCACCATTCCTCCCCTTGCTTCTTTCCGCCCAAGCCTTTCCCTTCTCTCCTTCCTCCCGATTTTCGACCTTACCGTGCCAGTCACAGGCCGCAGGCGCCGTAGGGAAGAGCGGGACGCCAGCATCTTGTTGGCCTCCTTTTCTCGACGGGTAGATACCGATAGGGTGTGCTGTTTGGGTGTAAGGAGGGAAAATGAGGGTGAGAACCACACGCAATATGTAGAAGGTATATAAGCGTTCGTAAGCAATGTTTTGTGCGGGCGGGACAGCCACAGCGCTGCTGGTGCGCTTGCCCACGGCCGCGACGCGGTGGTTTGGAAGAAGCGACGAGCGTTTTGTTCTCATTCCCTGATGATTTCATGGTGCCCACGTGGGCAAGAAGAGCAGACGATGCCTAGCCCCAGCCGCTGCGCAGAAAGGTTCCGGGTTGGAAAGCGCGGGAACCTCACGCGGTGTCTGTGGCGTGGTCCCTGTCCTCCAAAGCAGGGGAGGGCTATGGAAGGCCCAAAGAGTCTTCAACGCACGGAAGCTTCTCAGTCATTGGGAGAAAGGCGTTCGTTCACATCACTGTAAAGACCGCCTTTCTGCCCTTCCCATGCCTACAGCAGCACCATGAACAGTCTCGTATTGTCTCCTTTGTTGCAGTAGCTCTTTTGAGTGTGGGTTGGTGGAAGGTGTTTGGACTGGAAATAGTTGTGCGGGGGGCCAACGAGGGCATGCCATAACTGCTCCGAGAATCTCGCGCTCCAATTGTGAGGAGAGAAGTCGGGACATCCGAAGCCAAGCCTTTTCTTGCCTTGCCTGACCAACGTTGACCCTTGCCCCTCATCCCGCAGTAGCGCCTGTAGTTGTGTAACGACTCCCCCTATCGTGCCTTCTACGGGCAAGGTTTCGCATTGGTGGCCAGTAGCCACATTCGAAGGGTTCGAATGTGATGAAAGATAGCTCATGACGATTCGCAGCTCACTCACTTACTCTTTTATGCTGCCCCACACACCTACTCCCTACAAGCGGTACCAATCATGATTCGGACTCTGGTACGACCAGTACAACGGAAGTTGCAGCGGGGGAAAGGAGTGGTGGTGGCCAAGGTACGTTCGGAGGAGGAAAGCTCGTTGGGGTTGATGCGCTTGAGTTTTCGTACTCGGGACAGAACGATGCCCGCACTCTTGCTCATTACCTCTCGCACCATGACGACAGCAGCAGCAGCAGCATAAGCGTAAGATGTCGGGGCTGGTGGAGAAAAACTACTTCGTCGAGGTACGTGCGATGAAAAGGAGGAGAGCACGGGTTGATTAAGAGCTGATCTTGCAGCTACGAACCCACGGCCTCGGAATTGGCGCATGTCTTTTGGTGACGTGTGTGGTAATTATATAAAAGTACTTGTTATGTACAAGTGCGTGTTTGACTGGTAACATTTTGGGTGTGTTGTGATAATTTGTAAAAAAGGGCGGCGCTGACTCCAAACGATGAATACAGGCGAGCCTACTTGGAGCTTTCCTCACTTTGATCTTGATCAAACTTTTCGCTCACACATCCTTTCACCATTACCTCAATTATTTATCTCATTTTTCAGGAGTGGAACGGACGTCGTGAAATCACGGAGAAAACCTTCAAGTTTGATGGCAAGACCGTGCCTTCCCTTATTGGCCTCGCCCTCATCTTTCCTGGCTTTATCTACTTTGTCATGAAGGACGAGCTGGTACGTGCTGGCCACTGGGGACGGGACAAAGCGAAAAAAAATTTCAATAGCAGGGGGAAGAAAGAGAAAGTCTAGAGGGTAGTCGTGGATTGGTTGGTGTAGATTCTTAAAAAAAATGTTGTGCTTCGTTCCTTGCTCTTTCTTATTCTTACCCTTTTCTTTATTTTTCCCCCTTGACACTATGCTCACAGAAAAAGAAGTATGAGAAGCTGGGATACAATGTCAAGAAAGGTGGGGACCGAGACATGATGTAAGAAGGAGAAATAAGTTTTGGCCCCTGTGGGGGTGGGGGTGGTGTGGTTGGCTTGAGTTTGTAGGTACATATTGACACGAGGTAAAAATAACGGCAGTGGTTTTGCAGTCAAAGGGAGAAAACAAAAGAAAGAAGGCAATGTCCGTATCTTACATTAGAAGAACACTGAACTACATTTTGCTTTATCAGCTCTGCAAAGCTCTTTTTGTTCGATTTCTTTTTTCTTTATTTTCTTTATCTTGTATCGCATCATGGCGGGCTTTTATGCGGCCAAAAAGCAAGCCGAAATTCCCAAGTCTGAAGAGATATCTTTTCTCCTTAATAAAAGAGGTACCCAGATGGCCAAAAGTGTGAGCAAAACTATCGCATTTGCTTCTGATCCCCAAAAGAGGATGTAGCGTTCCGAGCCGTGCGCCTGAAGCGAGATACTGCTTGCCCACTTTCGTTGGAGGTATTGGAGACCGTCTTGGTCACTCACCAAATTCTTTGGCGTGACCTGAACGGATGGAGGAGGGCATAATTGTATTGTCCTTGATGTTGTGATGAATCTTGAGTTTGTCTGATCATCATCCGCCTTGGCATTTCAGCAGCGTCCACATTCCAGAGCACCTGGGGACAACCGCTTCAATTACCGCGGGGAGCTTCCCCCCTGCCTTCTCCCAAGCGCGCGGGCGTCATGGACTCATGTACACCTCCTGCACACACACACACACACACACACACACACACACATACACACACACACACCACAGATCTCGTCATCGTCGCTGCCTTGGGCTGCGCGTGACAGGTCCTCCAAGATATCCTTTAGCCTCCCCACCCCCCACCTCCAGTCCTCCCCTCCCAAGAATGGCCAGCAACGGGGCGACGAAGCGGCAAAAGACGGACTCGACCATGCTGCACTACTTCCGTACCCCGGGGTATGCGGATCCTCACGTGACGAAGCTTAATTTCAAGATCAAGGCGGCTCTACCTGAGGTCGAGGCCGTGGATACCGAGTTCTGTTTCAATGTCCAACTCGCGGCCAACGCGGAGCCCTTCTCGGAGCAAGAGAGTGAGGTATGTGGGTGTGAAGTGAGATTGTGACAATAGCTCTTTCCCTAGCGTACATCTCACTTCTTTCCCTTCCACTACCACACATTTACCAACACAGCGCCTACAGTGGATCCTGCGCGAGACCTTCGAGCCCTCCCAAACACGGCCGGGCGGCAGTTTCCTGGCGGATGCTCTGGCCTCGGGGAAGGATGGGCTAGTTGGACAAATCTTTGAAGTGGGACCACGTCTGACGTTTAGCACTGCCTATTCTTCGAATGCTGTCTCCGTGTGCCAAGCTTGTGGCCTGGGTGTGATCAACCGCTTGGAGCGCTCCCGACGTTACTTGGTATGGACGAAGGCTACGTTAACGGATCACCAGGCGAGAGCTTTTGTGGCGCAGGTTCATGATCGCATGACAGAGATGCCTTATCCTGAGCCTTTGCAGACGTTCGAGACTGGCTTGCTGCCAGAAAAGACGCAGGTGGTGCCGATTTTGGAGGAGGGGCGACCAGCGCTTGAGGCGTTGAATGAGAAGCTTGGGCTGGGGTTTGACGATTGGGATTTGGATTATTATACGAATTTGTTTACGAATCGTCTGCAGCGAAATCCTACGGATGTGGAGTGCTTTGATATGGGCCAGTCCAACTCGGAGCATTCCCGGCATTGGTTCTTTGGAGGGAAGATAATTATTGATGGAGTTGAACAGGCCGATACTTTGTTCAAGATGGTCAAGGCTACCTTGCCGAAGGACAAGCCAAACAACTCGATAATCGCATTTTATGACAATTCGCGGGCGATTCGTGGGTATCCGATCACGACGCTAAAGCCTCAGACGCCGGGGCGTCCATGCAAGATGGTGGAATACAGCAACATCTTCCACCCGACCCTCACGGCAGAGACACATAACTTTCCTACTGGCGTGGCCCCTTTTCCGGGAGCGGAGACGGGGACTGGGGGTAGGTTGCGGGATGTGCAGGCCTGTGGGAGAGGGAACTCAACGGTGGCAGGGATGAGTGCTTATTGTGTTGGAAATTTGCGCATTCCTGGATATGTTTTGCCGTGGGAGGACGCGACTTTTAAATACCCGGGATCGATGGCTAGTCCATTGGACATTGAAATAGAAGCAAGCAATGGGGCGTCGGATTATGGAAATAAGTACGGGGAGCCGGTTGTAAGTGGCTATACCCGATCGTTCGGTCAGAGGCTGCCGAATGGAGAGCGGTATGAGTTTATCAAGCCCATTATGTTCAGCGCGGGGGTGGGGAATCTGAATGCGCTGCACGCGCAGAAGGATGAGCCGAAGCCGGGTATGGTAGTAGTCAAGATTGGGGGGCCGGCATATCGAATTGGCATGGGGGGAGGGGCGGCGAGTAGTCGGGCGTCTGGAGAGGCAGATGCGGAGCTTGATTTCAACGCAGTTCAGCGAGGGGATGCCGAGATGGAGAATAAATTGAATCGAGTGTTGAGGTCTTGTATTGAATTAGCGGAGAAGAATCCGATTGTCTCGATTCATGACCAAGGGGCGGGAGGGAATGGCAACGTGTTGAAGGAGATTGTGGAACCATTGGGCGCGTCATATGATTTGAGAAGGATTCCCTCGGGGGACCCGACTTTGAGTGCGTTGGAGATATGGGGGGCGGAGTACCAGGAGAACGATTGCTTCCTGACGACAAAGGAGGATTTGCCGATGGTATTAGCATTTGCGAAGCGGGAGAACTGTGTGATTGCGGCGGTTGGGGAGGTAACAGAGGGTGGGCGGGTGGTGGTAGTTGATTCGAAGGACGGGACAACCGTTGTGGATCTGCCGTTGGACTTGGTACTGGGCAAGATGCCGCAGAAGGAGTTCCCGATGACACGTGTGTTTATGCCTCTTGAGCCTTTGTCCCTTCCGGAGGGCTTGACGGTGGAGATGGCATTAGATCGGGTGCTGCGGTTGCTGGCTGTGTGCTGCAAGCGTTTTTTGACCAACAAGGTGGATCGGTCCGTGACGGGCTTGGTGGCGCAGCAACAGTGCGTCGGGCCGTTGCACACCCCCTTGGCGAACGTGGGGGTGGTCGCACAGAGTCTTTTGTCGTTGACTGGCGTGGCTGTAACTAGTGGAGAGCAACCGATTAAGGGTTTAATTAACCCAGCGGCCATGGCGCGAATGACTGTTGCTGAGACCATCACTAACATTATGTGGGCGAAGCTCTCGTCGTTGACTGACATCAAAGTGGCAGGGAATTGGATGTGGGCAGCTAAATTCGAGGGGGAGGGGCCGAAGATGTATGATTGCTGCGAGGCTTTGAGGGATATTCTCATGGCGATGGGCGTGGGGATTGATGGAGGGAAGGACTCGCTGTCCATGGCCGCGAGGGTGGAGCAGGAGGTGGTGAAAAGCCCCGGAAATCTCACGATTCCGGCGTATTGCACCGTAAGTGATATTACCAAGACGGTGACACCTGATTTAAAGCGGCCGGATGAGAGCTCATTGGTGTTTGTTGAGCTTGACGCGACGAAGGCCAGGTTGGGGGGGACGGCGCTGGCGCAGGTTTATAATCAGCTGGGAAATGAGACACCGGATGTGGAGGACCCGACGAAACTCGTGGCGCTTTTCACCGTCACGCAGCATTTTATTGAGGAGCGAACATTGCTGGCGGGTCATGATCGTTCGGATGGGGGTTTGGCAACTGTGTTATTGGAAATGGCCTTTGCTGGCAACTGTGGGATAGATGTCGATTTGGTCGTGCCTGCTGGAAGTGAAAAAACGGCACTCTCCACTCTCTTTAATGAGGAGGTGGGCATTGTGTTGGAGGTCCCCACGGCGAAGGCAGAGTCGATTGCGGCTGCGTATATGGCGCAAGGGCTGGCGGCCTCGGTGATTGGCAGGACGACCAGCCTGAAGAAGTGCGTGGTCCGGGTGAATACTGAGGTGGTTATAGATGCCGATATGCCTGTGCTCCGCGACGTGTGGGAAACGACAGGTTTTGAGCTTGAGAAGCTCCAGTGCAATCCTGAATGTGCCGTGCAAGAGAGGGAGGGACTCGCGTCTCGAAGCGGGCCCAAGTGGACACTGACGTACACGCCAGAGGCCACGCCTGCAGCAAAGATGGAGGCGGCGGACAAGGTCAAGGTGGCTATCATTCGTCAAGAGGGCAGCAATGGAGACAGGGAGATGATCTCGGCTTTCTATGCCGCGGGTTTTGAGGTTTTTGATGTGCATGTGAACGATTTGCTAGCCTCCACCATCACCTTGGATAGTTTCCAGGGCATTGTTTTTGTCGGTGGGTTTTCCTATGCTGATGTCCTCGATTCCGCCAAGGGCTGGGCTGCCGTCCTCAAGTTTAATCCTAGCGTGCTCGCACAGTTGGAGGCGTTTAAGGCCCGTTCGGACACATTTTCTTTGGGCGTCTGCAATGGCTGCCAGCTGATGGCGTTGCTGGGATGGGTGCCTTACCCTGACCACAACGTGGCCGAGGCGGCGCAGCCTCGTTTTATTGAAAATAATTCGGCGCGATTTGAGTCTCGGTTCACCTCCGTGCAGATTCAGGAGTCAGCAGCGATCATGTTCACGGGCATGGCTGGCTCTTCAATGGGTGTGTGGGTCTCTCATGGGGAGGGACGCGTGCATTTCCCTACACCCGAGACGCAGGCGTTTGTGGTAGAGAAGAAGCTGGCGCCAATGAAGTACGTGGATGATGATAACAATGCCACGGAGGTGTATCCATTTAATCCTAATGGCTCCCCGCTTGGGATTGCTGCACTGTGTTCGGAGGATGGACGGCATTTGGCCATGATGCCCCACCCGGAGCGGTGCTATCTGGGGTGGCAGTGGCCATTCCTGCCCAAGGAGTGGGAGGGGATGAAGACGGGGGTGGGACCTTGGCTGCGCATGTTTCAGAATGCTCGGTCTTGGTGCGAGACGCACAAGGCAGCGACTTAGATATAGGGATGGGAATTGTCGGAGGGCGGGAGGTAGGGTAGTCGGTAGAGGGGCTTCAGGGTTTTTGTTTTTAATAATTGTTTTTAATAATTTATAGAGCGTCCGTTTGCTCGTCTGAAAATATGTGGATGAGGAACTGATTTACATTTGAGTATGGATGAGAGAAAGGAGGGGCGAGAGGGAGGGAGGGAAGGAACTACAAGCGGAGGAAGATGATGATCTCACTTATGATGATAGCTGGAGCAGAGTTTATGTAAACAGAGAGGAGATGGCCTCGTCATAAAATACCGAAGAGGGGGGGAGAGGGAGGGAGGGAGGAGGAAACACAGAAAGTGACGCGTTATTGCATAGCTGTAGGTTAGAAACGAGCAGCTGACGGCAAGGTCTGTGAGTGCTATTTCAGTTTTGGCATGTGGACTTCCCTCATATGCTTATACGTGTGCGTATATGTGGTGGGGTGATGTAGGAGAAAGAGGTAGGATGCATGAGAGGAGAACTGTCAGGAAAGATGAAGGAGGAGAGCGAAAGGCGCCCGAACGAGCCAGCAAGCGATTTTAAATCACGACCAAGAGCGAGAAAACATTTCCAAAACACCACAAAAGAACAAAGAAACGAATGAGGATGCCAACAAAACGAAGCCGATTATAGGTGGGACCTTCTCTTCATAAATTGCTTTTTTTCAAATACTTGCTCGTCGTTCCTGTATACAGATTTACTTATCTTCCTCCCTTGCCGTTTCCCCCTACCAGCTATGCACGTTTCAAAATCGGCATCTCGCACAATCCCAGGGGGTCTACCTTCTTAGTCCCCGGAAAACATTCTTCAAGCCACCTTTCCGCCTGCAACCCCAAGGACATCTTACAAGCACTCGCAGTCCGCGGCGTTTTTAACGCAAACACCACGCGATTTACATCCTGCTCTGTCGGCCGTGTCTCATGTACCTCACCGCCCACAAACACCTTTCCCACTTCCTCCATTGCTCCACCCAACAATTCCGATGATCGGGCCGCTATATTCATGATCAAAACCCCACCATCATCAGTCAAGCGCTTGCGGCACGCCTCCAAAAAGTCAGGTGTCAAAAAAGCAGGCGCTGGGCAAGAGACACCCAAGCTCGCGTCAGCATTATCCACATCGACAATTATACTATCCCATTTCTCGATCTCCTCCGCTCCGTCCTCTTGCTTCTTTTTAAGCAACACCCGCTCCAATCCATTTCCGATATCAACATGTAATCCTTCCTCAGGCCGAGGAGTGAATCCAAACCATTTTTGTGCCACCGCCGCTAAGCCACCCTCCAGCTCCACCACCGTCACATCCATACAAGGCACATATCTTCGAACAAACAACGGTAACCCCCCACCTCCCAACCCAATAACCAAGCACCGTCGTTGTTCATTAGCTTTGAGGGCACGACGGAGGGAGGGATAAGTCAGGGCAATAAGACCTGCCAGGATAGCACGGTGATAATCGAAACTGAGATATGACCAGTCGACTACAAGGGAGCGAGTCGTGGTGTTGCAATTCTGCTGCTCCGCCACTTCCTGTGCGTGGTCTGCTTTTTTTTTGCTGGTGCCGTTTTTTCCCTTCTTCTTTCCACTGCTTTTATTTTTCTTGGAGGAGGAGGAAGAAGAATAGGAGGAAGTAGCAGAGGGTACCAACCTCACCTCACTTTGAATCACGTGTTGGTTCCTGTAAAATACTAAGCGGCGCAGCACTGCCCCTCGGTCCTTCCTATCCTCGTCATCATCCTCCTCCTCCACACAATACCTCCCGCATTCAGGCAGATCCCCCGAAGCCACCACTGCACTCCTACTTCCAATCGACTCACCTACCGCTAGGAAAGGCACCAAATAAGCAGGATCCCGATCGACAGGCACAAAATCAACCACGACAGGCCCAAGCTCAGCTTTCACTTCTTCCATGTCCTTGAATTGATGCCCTCGATTCATTCGTACGCAAATCAAGCGTTGGTAGACTGCGCTTTGCCCCACCTGCCGCAGTCCATCGGCGGTAGAGAAGAGCCAGTCATGCTCTTGGCCTTGAGGGATTATGAGAACGGCACACGGTAACGGCATGGAGGTGGGTGGGATGAGATCGACGATACTTAGAGTATAGCGTGGACTTTTCGCAGCAGCTGCTTCTTCTTCTGCTCCTTGCTCAGCTTGACGTGCAATCCAAATATTGATCTCTTCCTTAAAACGCCCAGGAGCAATCTGACGAAGCTCATGTTTGGTAGCTGCACGTTCTTGTGCCATTGTGACCAATGACAGGACGTCTGCGTGATCTCCTGGAGCGAAATGCTTCGCATCTTTGTCCAGAAGCCGTCGCCCGCTCGCGTCAAAATACACGCTGATGCTTTTCCTCTCGTCACTCTCCTTGCTAACTCCAACACGCAATGCAATGCCTACTAACGTCAAAAATGGTGAAACCGCCATAGGATCTTCCACAGCGTGCAATGCCAAGCACCATCCTCCTCCTCCTTCTGCACCAAACCGTTGCAGCAACTTTCGCAGAATGAAGTCTTGCCCGAGGGTCACTACCATATACCGCCCCGAAATTGGAGAAAGCACGTGACCCACCTCGTCAAGCATCAAATCCGCATGTCTTTCACTTTCAGGCGTGCTAAAAATCGCGTCCAGCGTGCCCTTGTCTAGCACAACGTCGAAGCTGGCCGTCCCCAATGCCTTGGACATTGTCGTTACGTCCATGACTTTCCACTCCATCTCTGGGCACAACTCCTGCGTTTTTCGTTGCATCTCCTCGATAACCGGCGCGCTGAAATCCACGTTTGTCACACGATGGTAACCTCCTTTACAATATAGTTCAGTGGAGAAGTCGGAGTTGCCGCATCCAATCACCAGCATCCGCTCCCGTTGCTTGCCCTTGCTGCCCTCAACCGCTTTGGCCACGAACGGTCGAAGCTCCTCGTAGGTCCCATACCATTCAAACGCCTCCTGCTTCCGCTCTCGGAAGAAGGCGTCCCAGTACGCCCGATCCTGGAACTGTTGGAACTGCTTGGGTAGCAAGTCTTGTTGGGGGTGGGGAGGCTGGGATGGGGAGGTTGTCAATGCATCGGTTGCTTTCATGGCCGCGACGCTGGCTTTTTGAAGGCTCTTGAGTACGCTGGCTGAGATAGGCGGAGTCATGATGTCCATTGTTCTTTCTCAGCTTTGTGCGGTCTGTTGAGGTATGTGTCGGGGATGTGTATATACAATCAATTGGCAAAGCATCCAAGCAGGGCAGCTCTCACCCCATCCATGTCGTGTTCGCGGGACTAATCTGTGTGGTGTACATACACAAAATCACATGCCGTCCACAACGAAACTTTGGAATGTAAATAAGTCATGAGCTTTCGGACAACTTCGCTAGCCAGCTTGTCGCAGCGCGTCTTGATCCACCTGCCCGCGGTCAACCCTTGCGCAAAAGCGGCGGCCTTTCGACCGACGACAAAGCTATGGCTATGGCTACTAATGCCGCCCCCAGTCAGTGGCACCCACGCTTTCCATTACTCAAACCCATCAAAAATGACAAAGAATACAAACGCGGTGAAAGACGCGACAGGATTGACCACTTAGTGGGGCACTAAGTGGGGGCCACAGGGGCAAATAGAAAATAAAATGAGGGGTACGTGCCAGAAGAGTTTTTGACGTTTTGATTGCCCCAAGGACAATGAAGAGCTTTCTACTGAGCAAAATGAGAATGATCATGAATTTTCCTGTGCGTGAACAGAGACAATATGGGAATATGTTCCGAAGATGGACCGGATCCATGAAAAGACGCTGGTATAACACTTATTAAGTCAAACATGTGACTGTACAAAAATAGTCGGTGGCAAAACATTCACAGCAAGCGTCATTTTCGGGACCAACTTTTTCCTTCTATTTCTCATGCAGGCTCATAGTTTCTAAATCTCTCCAATCTTTTCGCTTGTTTACTTTACTCACGCATTGGCTATTCTTTGTCTGACGAGACCATTTGTGCGTCGATGTGTACCATCCTCCCGTTGCCCCTCCACCATCCGACCTTTCAAAGGCTATCACGCCTTCATGAACAAGAAAACATTTCCCCCTCCCTCCCTCCCTCCATCTAGATGGTCATATGTGAGCCGAAGCTCTGATTCTTGGTCGAGAGCTTGTCTTCGTTCTTGGAGAGCAAGTCATAGGCGACCAGATACTGTGGAGCCGGAGTGAGGGACGAAGAGTGGAAAAGAGGTTGAGCAGGCATGCGGATACACAAGACGCCGGATGGGTGATTAAGATGGATGGGTGATTGAGCTTTCCATTTCCGATCCCATCTCAACGCGCCACTCAAGGAAAGACACGTACCGAGTTTCGCAGCTCCGTCGCTGCCATCTTTAAATTCAGGTACTCCAACGAGTCGGCCTCGAGCAGAGATTGTCGATAGTCGAAAACAGAGCGATGTCGCGATAGCTTGGCGCCGAGCTTGGCTCGGGTTTGAAAATACTTTGTGGGGGACTCGAGGTAGTTGTAAGCCTGTGTAAGGGGGAGGGGGGAAAGAGGAAAGAGTCAATACGGTGAGCATTACCATGGGAGTTTCCAACTAGGCCTTAAGTGAGTGAAAAGGGGGGGGGGGGGTTCTCAATGGGGTCGATTTCTTCCGCCAGTCTTTCAAATGTACTATCAAAGTCGCTGCCTCTCTCATGCCTACACACACCCGAGCTCTCCCGCATAGACCCTTGCCGCCCTCTGCCTCGCCACGCCAAATTCCCCCCCTCTTGGCCGTCCTCTTAACAAGACGTACCACATCCTCAAAGCGATTGAGCTCTTGGACACACTCCTCTTGCACGCCCACGTGGAACTGTCCCCCCGACTCAATCGGCGGGATGCTTAATTGAATCCAAAGCTTCACCGCTCCCACCAGTTCAATGGCCTCTTTCCACTCCTTCCGCAGCAACTCGATCACCTGGATAGAATGTTGAGAGAGGTTGATTGGCGAGTGAGAGCATGGACGTCGGGAAGTGAATGAAGGGAAGGAGGAAGGTAAGGAAAAAGGGAAGAACTAGTGCGGTGGGGTGGGGAAGTGGTGCCCACCTTGATGATTGTCTTGTTACAAGGCACCGCAAAATCATGAGTGTAATCCCAATGCGCATGCACATGCCGCCCATTCAAATGGCCCATTTCGTCCTCGGACTCCTCCTCCGAGTCGGAGTGCGCAATTGCGGTATGTGCCACTGCTACATCCATCTTCCGTTTCTTCCTCCGAGCCCCTCCCGCCGCCTCTCCCTCCCTTCCTCCAGCTGCGGCTGTTTCACTCGTTGTTGGTATGGGATGTATAACAGGCGTCACTTCCGACTCCGGGGGCAGCACGGCATCATTCTCCATTTTCAGGAGTTCGTTGCTAAGGAGGCTGCTCATCAGAACGATTTTGCGAGGAAATTCTGGAAGGATAGGAAGAAATGATTACCAAAGGTGGTGGGGAAAAGGTCAAAGACAAGGGACAAAGGGAGGAGGAGAAGGAGGACAACTTATAACTTGAGTGCCCTCGTTTCATTCAGCGCTGAGAAGGTGGTCCTCTTTGAAGTCAGGCAAAGAGGGAAGGAGGGCGTCGAGGGAGGGAGGGCTTACCCGTCCTGTACGTTTCAATGCCCTTAAGTTTGAGCTCCTCCGCCAAGGCAACCACTGCCTTGTTGCTGCTGTTGCTACTGCTGTTGCTGCTCATTGTGCTAGGATCGTTTGGTTTGATGTTGATCAAATGCTTTTTGGAAAGTGACAAGGACGACGACAAGGAACAAGCAGAAAAGAAGCCCTAGACGCAGAGCGCGTGTCTATTTTCACCTGTTTGGGGTATTACAATGAGCAAAGAAAAAAGAGTTGCCTTTGTTACGCGAATCGAGTTTGCACGCTTGTACAGCAGGGGATGGAATGGTATTCGGGCTAAAAGACTGCCGAAAAATGGAATGCTTGCTTTATCGCGTGGCGTTGTACTTACTACACCCGTGTGGCACAGGATGTGTGCGTCGCCCTAGCTCATATTGATGTGTCACTCCACCCTACTGACCGCATAAGCAGCACACCCACAGACTCTCCCACAGACCCACGACGTGGTGTTTCGTGTATCGATGTCGCTGCTATCGTAGCTCGTCGCGTCGTACTTGATCGTGGGCAGCGTCTTCGTTCAGACCGACATCATCATCCTGCTGATGCATCCAACTCGTACCATCATACCTCACACACACTCTACATGGACAGACAGGGCAAGGATCTTCTCCTATTTCCCTCTCCTTTCCTCCTTGCGTGGTTGTCGTTTTCGTCAGGCCTGACGCTAGTGATCATGCTGCCCGCGGTGCTGCGTCGATTGGGGCGCTCGGCGGCTGCTGGTGGCCTCCTCGAAAAGGTACGTCCCCTTCTTTTAACTCACGCGTCATCTAGTGCAACGCTTCTGCAGGGTGACGGAATGATTCTCGTATCAGTTTACTCTGCTCTCGCCCTTCTGTGGCTTGTCGTCGTCCGCGGTCTGACCTACACACATCCGGCCCTTTCTCTAAGAGCACTCGACCAGCTGCAGCCGCCGCCACTGGCTTTCACAGCAGCCGTGCCATGCTGACTAACTACCATCCTACGGCGCAGCACAAGGACGAGGCTGGGAACAGTGTGAAGGACGCCTGGGATTTTACTGACGGTAAGCAACTCTTTTCATTGCGCTGACGGTGTTATAGTGTAGTGGGAATCATCGCCTCCTCACTCCCTCCTCCCCCCCTCCCGATTTCCCTACTTTACAGAGAATTACAAGCGCGTCAACATGATTTTAGCGCGCTACCCGGCCAATTACAAAGCGGCCGGTATCATCCCCATGCTGGACTTGGCGCAACGGCAAAACGGCGGTTGGCTTCCGGTGGCGGCCATGGATAAAGTAGCTTCCATTGTCGGCGTGGTGCCGATGCGTGTATATGAGGTGGCGACATTCTACACCATGTTCAACCGGTATGTGCTATTTTAAATTTGTAATCAAGACAATTAATATGCATGCTGTGCGCACGTGCATGTATGCTTGTATGTGCTTTTTTGATTATCTCTCTGGGCTCTGGTGGTGTGAATATGGCTTTTGTGGTAACTGAAGCGGGAAGGGGGGTGGGGATGCATGTGTGTACGAGGTTGCGGTGCTTCGTGCCATGTGCAACCGGTAGGTAAGACACGGAGCGGTGGTGTCGAAGAGGATATGTCAGAGGTGTGCATATTTGTACGCATGCATCCACACATTCGGTGAGAACATATCGGCATCGCTCACTTATCATCCCTCCTTTCCTCCCTCCCTCCCTCCCTCCAATCTCCCCCCAGTGAGAAGGTTGGTAAATGGTTCATTCAGCTGTGTGGTACCACGCCTTGCATGGTGAATGGAGCCGAGGAGATCCGCGCGACGATTGAGAAACACCTCGGCATCAAGGAGGGGGAGACGAGCAAAGATGGCTTGTTCACTTTGAGGGAAGTAGAGTGCCTGGGGTCATGCGCTAATGCGCCCATGATTCAGTTGAATGATGACTACTATGTGAGTAATGTTTTTCTACCTCTTCGTCCTATTTCTTTCCCTCCCGCTCCCTCCCTCCCTTCCTGAGCGTTCAAGGACATCTAGACTCGTCATTCCACTTTAGGGCGGGGGGAGGGGAAGGAAGTGAGGGAGCCAGATTTCTCGCTTTTCCCCTATGACAAAAGCCTTTTTAAACAAGAAACTATTGCGTTTATCCGCTCATTACTCACTTACTCACCCCCACTCACTCACACCTATTTAGGAATGCCTCACCCCCGCCACGACCATCGAGCTACTCGAGGCGTGCAAGAAGGGGAACCCACCCAAGATGGGTCGCTGGGGCTCGTTGCCGATGAATGGGCAAGTCTCCTGTGAGGGGCCACATGGCAAGACGAGTCTGAAGGAACCTGCACCCACGCCGGGTTTTATGATGCGCACGGACCTGGATGGGAAGGTCGACCCGGCGACGGTGAAGAAGGAGATGCATTATTAGATTGAGAGGGGGAGTGAAAATGAACAGGGTTCATTCTCCGCGTACATGAAATTTTATGCTACATTTTGGTGTGGTGGGCTGTGTGTTCATGGGCGTGATGGATGGTAGTTTGGACGTTGTCCTTGTACGAGAAGTGAGGGACATGCGCGTATGTCGGCCCAAGTTATGGCGAGCGGGGGGGGAAGGGATGGGGAGGGAGAGATAGGACTGAGATAAAAGATGGTTAACAGAGTGAAGTAGAAATATTACAAAGATGATGAGACTTCAGTGTCGTATTGGTTCTTGATGACTGGCAATTTTACTGTCTTCTCTGTGCGAGCGAAAATCTTTGAGGCGATGTGAAGTGTGGCAATCCCGACTTGCTCTATCTCCAAAAGGAGGCGGCAGAAAGTACATTTCAATTAATTTGTGAAGCCAGCGGCGTCAAGCTTATGCAGAGATGTCCATCACTTGTGTGTCGCTTTGCGTTGCGTGCATCACCCCCCGTTTGCGTACTTCCAAACAATCGCGCTACCGCCGCTTGGTTTGCGAACTGTCGTCGCTATAGGGAGACGTTGGAAGCAAGGCGACAAAAGCAGCGACGGCTTTTCCACCGCCTTGTGGCCCACCCGTAACAATACAAACAAGGCACGCCGCAAACATCCTGGCAGTACGTCAGCCCTGAATTTCTTTGATCGTTGCCTGCCCGCAGTTGTGGCCTCCTGGCCTTTTTCCAAAGCAACAAAGCATCGGGTCTCAATATGGGGGTTTCGTCTTGCTTGATTGAAGGCGGGGCGAAGCTTTATCGTGCACTCGGAGCGAGGACGGTTCACACGACCAAGCATGTGTTGCCCCCCACCGTCTGTGTCATAGCAGTCCTGTCATTCGCTTTCTCACACGTTCCTCCTATTTTGTCCACACCCACACATTTACAGGGAGGGCGAGGCGGCGACGGGATGGCCTCCTTCTGAATCCCGAACCGACTTCGCACCAGGCTGCCCCCTTCTCCGCTACACACGTGCACCTTAACGCAAGACGACAGCGACGCCACTGTCTGCTGACCGCGGGTTGACAAGAAGAGGGGGATAGGAAGATATAATCGGCGGAAGAGGGACCGCGGACAGAGACGCTATCTGTAGAGAACAAGAGGGAGCAAGCATTGGCGCGGAGCGAGGAAAAGAACTTGTCAAATTAGTTTGATATCGCACCAGCTACAACGCGCCACAACGCCCACCGAAAACACACAATAATTAGAACGATGACCACATCTTTGTCCACGCAGCCACCTTTGCCGGTTGGCTCGCAGGGGCAGGCCATCTCGGTCATCAGCAACAAGTACCGCCTCTCGCGACGATTGGGGGGAGGGTCCTTCGGTGACATCTACCTAGGTGAATATATCCCTACCAGCGAGAAGGTTGCGATTAAGTTCGAGAAGCATGGTGCACGCTGCCCTCAGTTGAGACACGAATATAAGGTATACAGGGAGCTGCAACCCTGCCCGGGGTTCGGGAAAGTTCATTACTTCGGACAGATTGATTGCTTCAATGTGATGGTCATGGAGTTGCTAGGGTATTCTCTCGAAGACTTGTTTAACAAATGCGGTCGACGCTTTTCACTGCGCACGGTTTTGCAGCTGGCGGACCAGGTGCTGGAGCGCGTGGAAGTAATGCATGACAGGCACTTGATCCACCGGGATATTAAGGTACGTACGTAGATTTGCATGCGTGTGGAGGAGCAACTTTAGGGGGCCTGAGAGGGGTGTGTGTATTACGTGTAGGAGGGCATTGATTGCCGGGGTAGTGTTGTTGTGACTTATATTGTTTGTCATCGGCTCCTTCCGACTTCTTTCCGCTTTTCCCCTTCCCGCTCTTTCTTCCTCCCTGACATAACACACTCACCCTCCCTCTCCTCCCTCCCTCCACCCTCTTCGTCTCAGCCCGCCAATTTCGTCGTGGGCCATGGCCCAACTGCAGCCATCGTTCACTGCATCGACTTCGGGCTGAGCAAGCGGTATCGCCACCCCCGCACCCTACAACATATCGCCTACCGGGACGGGCGTTCCTTAACCGGTACCCCGCGTTATGCCTCCATCAACAACCACCTAGGCATCGAGCAATCACGAAGGGATGATCTTGAATCAATCGGCTACGTCCTCGTCTACTTCCTTCGGGGCATCCTTCCCTGGCAAGGCCTCAAGGCCAAAACCGCCAGCAAGAAATACAAAATGATAATGGAAAAAAAACAAAATGTATCTGTTTCCGAGCTCTGCCAAGGCTGCCCCGCGGAATTCGCGCACTACCTGACATACTGCCGCTCCCTCTCCTTCGACGGGAAGCCTGATATGGGATACCTCCGCGGTCTCTTTCGAGACCTTTATGTTCAACAAGGCTTTGGATCTTATTCAAGCACCCCCTCCACTGAATCCACCATCCCGTCCCACATGTATACGAGGCATGCAGGCGTTGTCACCGGGTCCGCGGCGTTGTTGGCAGCATCAGCTGGTCCGATTCAATGGGATTGGGATCGCTTCGTGAATCCTGCCTACTATGCCGCTACTCCTGCTCCTGCTACCACAGGGGTGGGGGGGGGCAGAGGAGGGGACAAGGGGCGGGGGGTGGCAGGTGCCGGGGTGGCGAGTGGAGGGAAGGTTCCGGCGGCAGGAGGAGGAAGAGGAGGAGGGCGGATAGGGGCAGGAGGGGGGGATGTGATGGATGTTACGAGTAGCGATGATCACTTGAAGGCGACTGCAGCGGGGGCTGGAGCCGGGGGGGGGGGGGAAGGGAGGGAGGGAGGGGTGGTTATGATGCAGACTTCGGAGATGGAGGCGAGAAAGGTGATAAAGCTACAGCAGCAACCGCAGCAGCAACAGCAGCAACCGCAGCAACAGCAGCATTCGCCTCTGAATCAACTGAAGCAGAGCCTGCGAATTTCGGATGATGGGGACATTAACCACCACCACCACCAGCAGCAGCAGCAGCGGCAGCAGCAGAACAAACCGAGTCACAAACGACATCTTTCTCTCTCGCAAGGCGTGGAGGGAGGAGTGGAGGGAGGGGTGGCTGGTACTACGAGTGGTAAGGGTATTACTTGTGTAGATTTGACCGGGGCAGCCTTTGTGCAAGGTGCGGCAGGAGGAGGTGGGGTTGCAGGAGGGTGGGTGGGGGGGGGCGGAGGGGTTGTGGGAGGGATGGTGGCTGAAGGAGGATACAAGCAGCAGATGGGTGGGAGCCGGGCGAAGACGGGGCATCCTATGCACGAGCAGCAGCAGAGGCAGTATCTCCAGCAGCAGCAGCAGCAACAGCAACAACAAATGTCCGTGGGAAGAGTAGAAATGCCAGGTTCTTATGCAGCCGTAGGTCGGACCGCTGGGGAAGATGAAGAGTGTACGTTCCCTTCGTCCATGCAAATGTCATCCGATGGAGGAGGAGGGGCACTACCAATAGCCTCTGCGGGCGCGGCGACTGTGGGAGGGAGCAACATGCCCGCTGCTGTCGCTGCTACCGCCGCTGGGGTGGGGGTAAATGGTCAGAGTAATAAGCAAGATTCGTTTTTGAACGGATTCCTGCGGAAGGCCAAGTCCTTCGCTCGCCCTACAGCTGCCTCTTCGGCCAATCTCAGCACAACAACAGCGGCAGGAGGAGAAGGAGGAGGAGGAGGAGACGGAGACCGGAGCAGTGGTAACCTGGCAGGTGGGGGATCGAATCCCGCACAACCACCCACGGCATCATCGACCGCTTCCGCCTCGCCTTTGGCGGCAGGAGCGGGCGCAGCATCACTTGGACGGCCTAGAATCTCAACCTCCGTTCCTTACTCGTCCCCGCCAGGAGGCGGACCCACAGTGAGTGGAGGGGGTAGGTGCTTGGGTGGCGCAAACAGCAGCAGTAGTGCGGCGGTGGGGAAGAGTGGAGCAACGGCTACCGCGCGCATTCCCTCTTCCTCGTCCTCGTCCTCGTCCTCCAAGCACATCAACGCCGGGTTTGGTCAGTCAGGCTTGGCAGTACCGTCCTAGATTTTGGAGGGAGGGTGGTAGGGACCGATTGCGGAATGTACGGCAAGCAGCAGTTGTGGGGACGTTGAAGGAAGCCAAAGGAGAAGTGGCGTACATTGGGCCCTCCATCAAGATACGTGGAAAAAATGACAAATGCCTATCACCATCAGCCGCTGCAGCAACAGCGCAGTAGCCACACTTGCAACGACGAAAAATATAATTTATATTAATCATGTGTTTGCGTGCGTTAGTGTGCCCGGGAGTAGGACAAGGGGAAAAGAGTAGCAGAAAGTAGTAGGAGTGTTCATGTGGGAAAGATGGAGAGAGAATGAGAAATAGACATCGGAAATTTGGCTTCCTGCGACTCCTCCATGTGGCGGTGACAAAAAAAGGAGGAAGAGCGACTCGGAGTGAAAATGAGAGAAGAGGGGGAGAGGCCGAGTAAGAGGTTGAGCACGTCGTGTATGTCAAGGTGGAGAGAGGGAGAGGATGCGGGAGGACGTGTATGAGGTGTCTCTGTAACTATTTGTCGATAGGCATCCTTTGCTATTGCAACTTCAGGTTTGTGGTGCGCGTCAGAGAGAAAAGATAGATACGAGGAGTTGAAGCGACAGTCCAAGTAGGCGCGCACTCGCGCCATTCTCTGTCCCTGGTTTATGTTGTTCAGCTCACCCATATTTAGGCTTTACATAGGAAAGAAGGAAGGTTAAACACGACGCGACGACAAGGGATGTGGATGGAAAAGGAGAAGGAATAAAATAGAAGTAGAGGGACAACAACAACAACAACAACAACAACAACAACAACAACAACAACAACAACAACAACAACAAGGAGAAAAGGAGAATTTGAAAAACAAGAAGAGGAAGAAGAACAAGAAATAGAACAACAAAAAATAGAAGGGCGACTGCGTGAATGATTATCTTATCTTTCTTCTCGTCCGTGGGCCCATACATTTGCCCAGTCAGCCAGCCACGAGGATGGGTGTGTGTCTCTTGGTGGAAGTCAAAAGGTGAAAGGAACTTAAGGCAAGAAAGCGAACATTGATAGATTTTTTCGGCCAAGGAAAAAAACACCCAGCTATTTTGTCGTCTCCCTCTTTTTTGTGTCCTTGTTTGCGCAATTATTGGACTTACCGCATCTCTTTTCTCTGGCTTGTTGCTCGGCTGTCGTTATCCTTTCTCTCTCTCCCTCCCGATTTCGTTTCTCTCGTTCTGTCTCCCTCTCTTTCCCTTTCTCTCCTTTTCCCTTCTCTTTATCCTATTCATAGATCATCAGCTTCTGCTGATCTCTGTTCTCTTTTCTTAAGAGAAACGATAGTTTTAAGGGTTTGAATGAAGACAAAAGGCAGCAAAATGTGTGGAAGCAAGAGTGGAAAAGGAAGAGGAGGAGGGAGAGGAGAAAGGGGAGAAGGAAGAGGTTAAAGTGAAAGAGGAAGAAGTGAAAGAAGAAGAGGGGGAGGAAGAAGAAGAAGAAGGGAAAAAAAATAAGGATTAGAACAGGATTAACATCTTGCAAAATGTGCAATATGCGCAAATAATGGGTAAAAGTGGGTGTGTCCACGTCGTTCTCGCTGTCTTCTTGTTTTGAGTTAACTAATACAGCTCCTGCTCGACCCCAGCTCGACCCAAGAGTGAGCCAAGAATAAGAAAGATTAATTCTCACCATTTATTGCATCTCTCGTTGCTCTCTCCTCTCCTCTTGCTGCCTCCATCCCTCCTTTCCTCCTACCTTCCCATCCTCTCTCAATAATCTCCCTCGCCATAATGAACCATATCATGCACCGCTGGTCCAACCCCGACCGCATTTTCCATTCCTCTTTCCCCACCTTGTCGTCCTCTCTCCTCTCTTACCCCTCCCGCCTCTCCAGCACGCATCCTCTCCCCTTCCCCAACTCCTCCTCTTGCTATCCTGGAACCCACGCCTCTTGCCCCTCTTCCTCCCTCCCCTCCCTCCCTCCCTTCCTGCACTCCATTCCCCCCAATTTCAGCCCCAATTCCTCTTGCTCCTCCTCCTTCCACCCCTCCTCCTCCTCCTCCTCCAGCACCAGCCAAAGTTCCCGCTCCGTGAGGAATAGGAGGCAACGCCATCGCTCCGCCCTTCGGTGCGTGGGGGGAAGGATCAAGGAAGGAAGGCCGGAGGACTGTGACGGCTGAAACCCCCATACAGCATAGGTAGAGGAAGTTATCATGGGTGGCAGCACCATAAGGTTGGTTGACATTATGAATCGTCCCGAGCGCTTCGAAGGTTCCTTTTCGATACAGCTGCACTAGATTGTTGCCGTTGCATCCTACGAACAAGATGTCATCCTCCTGTGTGAGACTTATGGGGGACTGCAAAAACTGTCCCCCGCCCTCCCCGACGGTCTGCACCAATTGCAACGTCTCTTTGCTGTAAACCTTCACGTGATTCCCGGTATTACTACTGATGTAGACACATGTCTCATCCAACAACAATCCAAATGGACTCCGCAACGTCGGGTCCTCTAACCTCCTAACCGGAGTCCCGTCCCTCTTCCGCACCACTTGCAACCGATGCGCCGCATGTTCAGTTACAAATAATTCTTCTCCATCCACCGCCAGCCCCACCGGGTTCACAAACACACCCGGTCCCCCAAGCATCCCTTCCTGGGCTCCCGTTTCTTTATTATAAATTCCCACAGAATGCGTGTTGTACAAACACACGTACAAGCACTCCTCGTCCACAGCCATTCCGTAAGGCTGCCCATTCACCGGAATCCTTTGCTCTTGTGCCCCAGTATCTCTCCGCACCTTTACAATTTGATTCTGCGAATACAGCGCGACGTACATGAATTCTCCGTCGATTATCCCGCCCGAGACAAGACCTATCCCTTGCAAACTCCGATCCACGACGTAGTTGTAATCCTTCCTCACCGGCACGGTAAACGGAGATCCCTGAATGTCCTTATCATTCATTCGGACGAACAAGCGAAACGCCCTTTGCTCTCTGATAAGATCTCCCTTTAACCTATATTCCACCTCATAGGTCCCATCCCCCCCATCCCTCACCCTCCACTCCGGCTCCAGCTTCTCGTCCACCTTAATGCTAACCCGGTCCCCTCCTTTATTCACCACCAGGCTACTCCTACTCTTGGCTGTCACTGTAAATTTCATCCCCCGTTGACTCTGCATCTGGTAAGCCAATACCCCGGGTCCCCCCGCAGTCGTATTAAACGCACTTGGCCCCGACTCCGTCACCTCCCCCAACGACGTCAACAGCTCATTCATCGCCTCCCGAGCCACAAATTCCAAATCGTTCAACGCGTCGGGTTCCAAGCTCCAATGCGTATTGCCCACTGATTTTCGGAAGGCCCTTTTCATCAGCAGGTCCCTCGCCTCATTCGTGTCATGTCTCTCGAGGTGATCCACCCCATTAACAAGGCTCTCCAAAATCCCCCTCAAGGCCTCTGCCTGCGCCGACAAAATCTTCAACTTTCTCGTCGTCGTCTCATCCACCTGCTTCAGCATCTCCTCCCTCTGGTGCTGCAACACCGACTCCAACCCATCCACATATCTATTAACCTCCTCCTTTACAATCTTTTGCCGTTCATCGACCCCATCAATCGTCTCCTCTGCTACTTTCAATGCCCGTGACACCGAGTCAATTTTCCCCTTCCCCTCCTGAATCAAGTCTGCAGATATCATTCTGTTCTCATCTGCCAATGCCTCAGGAATCGCCTTACACCTGTGCCCATTGTGAATAGGACAAGGCAAGCATTTCACACACACCAAACAATCATCCTCTAAACATAAATACTCAATCGGCATTCCGTGGAAAGGACAACAGGGCTGTGGTTTGACCTTACGGAATTCCACGTCCTCCATAGGTACCACGGCATGTTCCCTTGTGGCCTTTGTTCGGCCGTGCAACCTGGCGGCTTGATCACACAAATACTGCTCACAATCCATGCAGTACACAGTTGCCTCATGCACCACCGCCTCCCCATCATCCCCACAGCAAATGTCACACTGTTGTTGCGTACCCGCCCCGCTGGCACTGAGAATAGTGGCATGCTGCCTAGGTTGGATCTCGAGCTCCAGAATCTGCAAGAGGGCAAAATTCTTGGTGACGGTCCAGATACTGCTGTCGAAGGGGCAAAGCACCTACAGAAGGGGGATACGGAGGTAAGGAGGAACGAGAGAGTGTCATTGAAGGTGAGCTAGCAATTTATGTGGACTAATGGTGGGCGAAATAGTTTTAGCATTCGCTAGCATGTACTTTAAAGAGAAGATTTCCGGGAGGGAATGAGGATACACCCGCTTCACCCCAAACAACAGAAGCAATATCTCCCTGAGCTTACCTTATCGCCTGCTCTTCTGTTCTTGCCCACACAATTCTCGCATAGAGTGTGTCCGCAGGACAGCACCATTGGAATGTTCACGGAGCTGCCATAGGCCTCGAAACAAATGGGACAATCCAAACCCCTGGTCTTGGTCGCCTTGCCCGTCTCGGCAGCCATATTTGCACTTGGCTGCTGCTTGCGTGCTGCACCCTTTGGCTTGTAGTCACAACGCTGCGCGTCGTACCCTTTCTTCTATCCTTTTTGCCGTGGCCTGTGGACGTGTGCATGTGGGCGGGGGCTATGCATGAGAGATCGTGTCGAAGGCTGATGGGACGTAAGGTGAATACACCAAGTGCGAAAGGTGTAGAACCAACTCTCCTTCTGCATTGGTACAGCAATCCAGGGCAACCACGCATTGCTGTCCGAAGATCAAAGACTTTTTATTCCTACCATTCATCTTTTATTTCAAGACCCCCTGACGAAACGCAAGCAGGAGAAAGCAGAGAAGGGAGAAGGAAGAAAAACTGCTTTCGCCGTTAACGGGCAGCAAGAGTTGCTTCACTAATTCCAGCTCAAGATCTCTCACCTCACGGCGACTTCTTCCCGTGTCGACAAACTTACTACTGCTGCAGCGCAGGCTATCAGGGTATTTTGTGTATGTGCCACGTCCAACAGTGTCGTCTGCTTTGCCCGCGGCCTTCCCGAGCACTGTCAGCCAGGTGCTCAAGCAAACGGCGCCGGAGGCGAAACGCGCGAGCCGTTGCTTGTCGATCCTTCCCTACTTCTGCTGGATGAAACCCTCTTCCATTTCTCCCTGTCCGGAGGAGGTCTACTAGCTTTCTCTCTCTGTGTGAAAGAAGCAGCAAGTCACTCATAATTCTAGCGGATCGGTGCTGTCGTGCTCGACATGGCGGACTAAGGGTTCTTTTGGGGGCGGCGTGGACCCCAAAATAAGCGTTGGGCATGGTACCTGCGCTGGACCGACAATTTCAGGAGATAGCTGCGTCCTATGCGAAGAATTCATGCTGTTCTCATGTATTCGTACATACAATGACAGGTGTGCCATTCGCTGGTTTGGGTGTGGAGGGGAGCAGCAAGTGTGGGGGAGGCGAGGAAGGGTAAGGAGCTTGTGAACGGAAAAAATCTGTTATTGCGTGTCTGTCCAGGGCATGGAGAAATCTGGTGAAATTCAGGAAAATGTGAGTATGGGCTCCATCTCGTCAAGACCTTTCGCGTCTGTCTCCTCGGCCTCTGTATCGTCCTTGCCGGACCCGCCATCGCTGGCATATCTTCAGTCCTCTTCCTCCTCTTCCTCCTCCTCCCGTGTTATGACACCTTCGTCCTTGTCCCTTCCATACTGTGGGGACCTAGACGCAGCCCGTAAGGCCCGAGATTCACCTGCCGTCAGGTGAGTTTGCAATATGAAAGGGATTTTGTCGTATATATGTCATCGGAAGGCCGCCGCTCTGATTGATGGCTATTTTCATTGCGTTTATTTCGCTCGAAAGCTCCATGCTCAATGCCTGCATGTGTGTGTCTGGTCAATGAATCGACCGTCAGAGTATGATAACGATATTGCTGTGCTCCTATTTGGCACGAGAGAGAGGGGCGCAGAATGATGACTACCTGTTAGCCCCCCTCTAACAGGAGAGTGAGGGTTTCGTATAGCAGCAGTAGAGAACGAATGTGACCAACAACGGCTCGAGCAGATTATCTCCTGTCTGTCTATGCTCAGGAAGGGAACGGGCAAAACAGGGCGACGTTGAGCGTGGCATACACGTAAAAATAGGCTGATCAAAAAAGAAATTCTCATCCATCCTCCTCCTTTTCCCATCCAAACTAAAAAAGGCTTCTAACTCAGTATCGCGACCAGCAAAAATCCGGTTCCTCTTCTCCCTTGACTCTAAGTCGGAATTCTAGCACAGGTAGTCCCATTAGAACTCAAACTGCGCAAGCCGCGCCATCATCAGCGGTGTCTTCTTTGTCTTCGCTCGGCCGGCGGCTGCTCGAGTTGGGCTTCAGCGGTAGTAGCAGCAGCAGCCGCCGCAGCAGCAGCAATAAAGCTGTCGCCACGAAGGGAGAAACCCCAGCGGAGGAAGGAAGTCGGTCTGTGTCTCACTATCATCACCAACAGCAGCAGCAGCATTACGGCAAGGGCAGTAATGACAGTAGCACGTTCCCAAAACGCTTTGTGTCTGGCGCGGGCGATGCAGGCAGCCCTGGTGGCGCCAACGTAAAGAACATTCATAGCCACCATCAGCCCCCATCGTCGCCGACACCTCAGTCCTATTTTAGGAAAGTATACGCCAAAGAAGCCGCAGCAGGGATTGGGCCTGTAGGGGAGGGCTCCGGAGAGGAGCGGCGACACCCATGTATGAGCGCTGCTTGTCAGCAGCAGCACACGCACGGACACGCCTCTGCAGGGATTAGCGCTGGCTTCCATCTGCAGCATCCTCAAGAGCATTGCAAAGAAAGAACATCATGTAATGGGCTGCTGGCAGCTGCAGCAGCGGCGACGGAGGCAGAGGCACTTTCGAGGGAAGAAGGGGAGGAGGGAGGGGGGGAGGCGATGATCGAGGATCCAATCTTGATGATGTGCATCCCGGCTTCGCAAGCGTATAAGGTGGCTTGTCGGTGCTCCCATGCTTTTAGCACGGAAACACTGTATGGGTGTATCAAGACTGCCTTGATCGACGACCTGATTCCTGCTTGTCCTCTCGCGAATCACCCCGAGCCCGCTCAACGGTGCAACCACCTGCTGGCACAAGAAGAAGTCGAACAGGTTCTGAATCGCCATGCGCCCCCCTCTCAGCTGCCGTCGGAAGATCGGAGGCTGTGGCGGTTTCGGCGGGGTCGGCTGGTGGACGGAGGGTTGGGTTGGGTTAGCGAGAAAGTGACCGAGGCGTTTCTGAGGAAAGGGAAGATAGCGGCGGGCTGTATCGAGTGTCCAAATGGTAGTTGTAGCTGCTGGGTTGAGCCCACAAGGCCCTTAGAGAAGCAAAGGGTGGACTGCCCGAAGTGCTTAATGACGTTTTGTACCTTGTGCAAGCGTCCATATCACTTTAGATGTTCCTGTGATGAAGTCATGACAATCACTAAGCAATGGTTGGAGTGGCAGCAGCACGGCCGGGAGCCATACCTCACCAAGATGGCAAAGGAAGATTCGAGCTACCAGGCAGCACTGGATGTATTCAATGAACGGAGGGCTGCACACGTGCAGGAGGTGCACACGGCGGAGCAAAACTGGGGTTTGTTGGTCGCGGATGAGAACTACAAGGCGAGCCGATGTAGGAGATGTCCGTACTGTAATCGCGTGATTGAACGGATTGATGGATGTGATACCATGGTGTGTGGTCAGAATGCGCATGGCGGGAACATTCAAAATGGGTGTGGAGTGGCTTTTGATTGGAATGAGGCACTGTGTTATAGTGCTGACATAGGGGAGAAAAGATCCATTGTTCCTTTTGAGGAGGTGCCGCCGTCCGAAATTGCGCGGGTGGAGCACCAGATCATGGACGGGACGCCTGTGAAGTGTGATATTTGCTCGGCCAAGATCACTGGGCCTTTAGCTATGTGTATCAATTGTCCATCGTTTTCATGTTGTATTCGGTGTCAGAATAAGCATACGCGTGGACACGTGTTGAGGCTTTACATGGACGGGGGGGGGGAAAGGTAGGTCGGTGAGGGGGAGGGGAGAAAGGGGGAAGGGGGGGGTTGGCGATGTATACGCATTGATTGTACATCCATGGTGAAAAAGGAAAAAAGAAAGGAGGAGGCGAGGAACGGAGGTAGAGGGGAAGGGAGAGAGGTGGAGAATAGGTAAGGATTTAGGAGCAGGATTGCATATTTCCGTATCAAGAGTTCTTCAGTTCCTCAGTGATTGAAATGATAGTCAATCAGATCCTAGGCTTAGAATTGCATGTTGATACGGCTGCTGCATTTATTCCTACATATTGTGATAACAAATTATATTATACATATATACATTGTGCTTGAGACGTGACAGAAGAGGAAGGGGAAGCGGGACTTGTGCGTGTGTGCGCTTGGGGGAAGGATGAGGAGATAGGCTGGTTAGAAAATGCGCCAACTCAAAAGAGAGGAGGAGGAGGACAAGCATAAATGCTGCAGTTACGAAATCAACCAAAGTCAGGAAGAGGGAAGGACAGAGAAGTATAGTGATGAGCGCAGGATATAAGAGTAGGATCGATCTGACGAGGACTGATAGCAGCTTTTCACGCGAAGGCTCTTTTTTCTTTTAAGCATGATTGAAAAGGTCGTAAGTAAAGGAGGAAGATAGACAGACAGGCAGGGGGGGAAATCCCTATAGAACGCGATACATACACAAAGTTTGAGTGGGACACGAGGACATTTAAAAGCAAATAACATACCGGAAGATAAAAGAAATGGACGCAAAAGCACTAAGACAGTACAAGACCGAGGAAGGGGAGGGCGGTAAGGGAGGGAGTGTCCTCTCTTCTCTCTATCGAGTGAAAGCCGCTTAAGATTTGGCTATTGTACAATGTGAGGATGTATGTGTACCAAGCGACGTATTTGTACTTTCCTTTCTTACTTCTTTCATGGATTTCCTTTTCATTCCTACTTGAGCGCGATATCCCTCACTCTCTCTCGCTTTATTCCCTTTTTTCTCACTCGATTTCTCGTGTGTAACTATTTTCTCTTCCTCTAGCTCTCTATTTTCTTGTCTCTGGTCATTGCTGCTGCTGAAGTGATTTCGCAGTGGTGATGGTGCTGCTGCTGCTGCCGTTGCTGCTGCCGCTGTTGCCGCTGATGCTGCTGCTCCTGCTGCTGCTATGGTTATTGCTGCTCCTTCTGCTCCTGCTCGTTGTTGTTCTTGCTGTTTTTCCTGCTGCCGCTGCTGTTGTATTCCCTCGTATTATTACGCTCCTGTACAAGCGCGGATGTCCCAATTCGGGGGGTCATCCCCCTCCTCAACGACCTTGAACGCTCTTTCACTCCCTTTCCGCCTGCCTCCTTGCATCCATCCCTCCCTAGTACCCCTCGCCCTCGCCTTTCCCTTCATACGAGCCTCTCAAAGCTATGTCCCTGATAAGTGGACCCCCGCAACGTCTGCTTCACGATCCGCTCAAACTGTCGGATATCCGCCCGAAACAACTCGGCTGCCTCCTTATTCAGAGGATCATCCGGATTGGGCTCTGCAAACAAGTGCAACAACCCATAAATAATAGCATTCACGTCTAAGATTGGCTTCCATTCCTCCCGCAAAATATTCAAGCAGACATTTCCCTCCCAATCAATGTTGGGGTGCAAAATACGCGTCTGGCAGATGACCTTGGGAGGGGTATGCGGGTACTCAGCCGGGAACCGAAACGAAAACTTAAACCTAGCCCCCGTCCAGAAGCCTGATTCCGGCATAATCTCCACCAAGAAATCAGTGAGATCGTTGGGGTTGGGAAACGTAAGGGTAGCCGCCGTGCCTAGCTCCACTTCCGCTAGGTCCTTCTGAATGCGAATCTCAGCAGGCTGCCGACGTCGACCCTTGCTCTGCGAAGTCCTTACACTCTTTCCCCCAATCCCTAAGATGCTCACCATCCCTTCTTCCGTAGCTGGGGCCCCGCCGTCATGTGCCCCGCCTCCATGCTTTGCCGATGATGACGACGACGACCCCCCGTCCACGTCCATCTTGGCGGCCGCCGCTGCTGCTGCCGCTTCTTCCTCCTTCTTCTTCTTGGCGCGGAGCATCGTTGAGAGTCAAGGCTAATTTGTGCCTGACCTGTGTGTGGTGTGTCAATGGATGGATGCGTCGCAGAGGATTTTGGGTGTGAGTGAGGGAAAAGCAGGCCGAGGAGACCATGGAATACTGAAGCAGGGAGGCACTTCTCACTGCCCAAACAAAACACAGACGTGGAAGAGCAGAAGCTGCCGCATATCGAGACGTCGTAGATGAGATGCTAAATCTCCATACTTCGATGTGGCGGAGAAGGGCGTGCAGGCATGCTAATAATGGTCGAGAATTGAAAAAGGGAAGAAGGGAAAGTGAGTCCCAACCTCCTCCCTCTAGCTCCCCCTCCCCTCAGGGCAATTGCAACGTTTTGCTTGGTTTATAATGGCTATTCTGTTCTTTCTTCATTATGCCGTCTCTTCACTTATCTCTTCGTCTTAATTCTTATTTACTTGACTACTTGGCCTTCATCTTGCCACCCCCTTTGCCACCCCCACCGCCTCGTCCCCCTCCTCCCTCCCCCGCATCCAACCCCGCCCCCGCCGTCTTGACCCCACTCGCCGCTGCGGCTTTGGCGCGACTTCGCGCCCGTTCAAGCCTCCCTGGCTTCTCCCGAAGACGCTGTAGAGTACTTGCCATGGCCTCGCTGAGTTCCGTCCTGGTCGTATCCCCCATGCTGAGGTTTTTATTGAGTGCCAACCAAGCAAACGCAGCAGCGGCGTCGTAATCCGGTGGCGAGGACGAAGACTGAGACATAGGCGCAGGTGGAGCAAGAGTGGTCTCATGCAGCGCCGTCTGATCCCTCCGCAAGGCCTGCTTCAGAGCCCGTCCTGTCGCCAGTGGCAAGGGCAAGGAGACTTCCCTATCGTATTTATCCGCCATAGTAGACCGATACTCAATCACCCCTCCTGACTCAATCAACTGCTCCGCATACTCCCGAAACGCCTCAAACCCCTCCTCATGCACATCCATAGTCGGGATCTCCTCACCCAAGGCCTCCTCCAAGTCCTGCATATGAATCTTGGACCAATCGTCCATCCCCGCCGTTTCCTCCTCATCATCATCTTCCTCCTCATCATCGTCCCATTCCTCCTCCCCCATTTCCTCGTCCCCATCCCACTCCCCTTTACTCACACTCCTTGCCTTGGCCGCTTTTTTTCTAGCCCTCCTCTCATCCTGCGCCATCTGCAAGTCCATCTTTCCCTCCACCAACAGCCGTCCAATCTCGGCCTCGATCGCCTCCACGGTTCTGGCCCGATTCAACCTCGCCACCTCCTTGATATCAGGATCAGCAGCCGCAGCAGCAGCGCTCGTCGCCGTCATATTATTTAATTGTCTGTCATTCTCCGTAACTCCCCCTACCCCCCCATCGTCGCCCTCCTGCACTTCCTTCTCCTTGTCTTCTCGTAAAGACGTCACGACCGCCTTCCCCTCCTTCTTCTCCACGCTCATCGTCCTTTCCTCCTTCCTCGGATCTCGTGCCATCTTTTCCCTTGCTTCGGCCATGGCCTTCTGCACAATTTTAACCCTCCGAAAGGCCGAGGGGACATGCAGATCCATATCCCTCGCCTTGAGCTTCAACCGTCGCCACAACAACTTGTTCACCCTCAATTGCACGTCATCCTTTCCCGTGATCTTATCCGTGGTAAAACCTCCCTCCTCCTCATTCCTTTCTGGCAAGTTGGGGATGAACAAAGACTCTTCGTTCCAATCGAAGTAACTCCCCGAGTCATCCCCTCCCGCGTCATCACCACGGCCTCCTCCGGCTCGTCCTTTGCGGCCCTGGGCCTTATCTCCATTATTCTCGTTGTCGCCAAAGCCTTCGCTTTCCATCACCGTACCTAGGTATCCTTCTTCAGCCGCGGTCAAATCTCTATATTTATTGGAGAGATAGGAAATATATGAATGAGGATGGATCAGGGGCGAGGGAAGAGAGGGGGAGAGGGGGGGCTGCCAAGTCTTCCCACGTGCACACGTACTCTTGTCCATCGTCTTTGAAGTCCTCCAGCTGGTCTTTCCAACTTGACCACGTCTTGAAGCGCTTGTCCTCCTCGGTCAGCACTGTCTCCTTGTGTGCCTTGATGAACCGCTCATAGGAGCCAGAACCTCGCCCAGCCCCAGCTCCAGCAGCTCCAGCACCAAACTGCCCTCGCGGCGTAACGGCCTCTTCTAAGAACTCTTGCACGTCCCGGTTCTCGCCCCGTCGGCCTTGTCGCATGGTGCGCAGACCACCCAGCGTTTCTGTTAGTGGGGTAATTGGGTGAACGGATAGAAGAGTTGAGAGCTACGCTGTCCTTCGCCATGCCTCTACGACCAACGCAACACCATTACACCGGTAGAAGTCCATATACCTGCTGTCCGAAGGCAAGGGCCCACCTCTCTCCGGCTCGGCAATGCTAACCCGCGCAGCATGGCTTGCTCTCTGTGTTGTGTGGGGCGGTTAATGATGACGAAGGAGTGTTGTCGAGCAAGGAGCCAAATGTTTCCCTTTCAGCCAACCCCACCAACAAGTCAATGTGACCGTAGGGAACAGGGGATATACGGACAAGCTGCAGGCGCAAGTTGTGGTTAAGGTCACCAAACAGAGGGGAGGGACAGACAAGCACAAGCAAGTGGATATCGGTGCATTGCACTCAACCACGCTAACGGCAACGGCACGCCACTGCGTTTTTACTTGGTATGACTAATTCCCTCAACAGTTGAAGTGTGGATGCTTATGAACGATTTAGTTTTGATACGTGTGGGGCTATTTTTGTGATGCCTCCCCTTGATTGAGTAGTGGTCAGTGCAAAAAAGGTGAATTGCGAAGTGGGCCTCTGGGAGGTTAGTAATCTGTCACCGCTGACAAGGGATTCTATTTCCCTCACGCTAAAATATCATGCTCGTGGAGTTAGTAAGGCGAAGATGGGGGAAAGAGCAGAGCTATGCCTCTTGCAGGCAGGAGGGACGCCCACCCAAGTCACACAACAATCCCTTTTCATGCTGTACCTACAATCATAGATGTTTAGCTATGTACTTCTGCTCAATCTCGAAATGGGCTTGATTAGGACACTGTTAGCTGATATGGGATCCTACCGGTTGATGTACGATGAGAGCAGGGGGTTGGATGAGGGTAGGCTTCATCCGCAGCACCAATTTCGACAGCTTCACGATGGAAAAAAAAATGCTTGAGGTTTTCTTCACAATAATAACAATTTCAGCTGATATTCTACATTATCAAATCTTGGAAACTCGTGTGGTTTGTGTGCTATCTTCAGGTACTACTGGACTTTAAATTTAAGGAGGACAAGCAAAGAAACCCCAGATGGCCCTTACTCGCTTGTCTGTGTGCTCGACTTGATACAGATCTCCTTGCTGCGGACTACGTGTCGGGCAAAATTCAGCCCTCTGATATCCTCATTTTCGTCGAGTCTTACAATCTGTTAGTCATCAAATCTGGGATGGGGGGATTGCGCTTCAGCAACTAAATGTACGTGCTTGTGGGGAATAAACAGAAAGTTATGTAAGTTTTTTGCTCTTTTTACTTTTTTAGGGTTTTAATTACCATTACGAGCCTTGCCACCGGCATAAAGACATCTCCTTCTATCATATTTTGAGCACCAAATAAGCCCGCCCCGCATGACGGGGAAGCTGCAGGCATCATTCCCACTGGCGTTTTCGCGGGACGATGACGCCATCCCGCTCTAAACAATCAGCTCCTTTGGCTGCCGGTCATCCCGCGCCAACGAGTGGGAATGATGCCTGCAGCTTCCCCGTCATGCGGGGCGGGCTTATTTGGTGCTCAAAATATGATAGAAGGAGATGTCTTCATGCCGGTGACAAGGCTCGTTATGGTGATTAAAACCCCAAAAAAGTAAAAAGAGCAAAAAACTTACATAACTTTCTGTATAGTCCGTACGGTTTATGTTA